>Ga0137403_10004283_pt1 | contig 16848 bp, 12 predicted proteins | sample CZOMad2_1_16fung_FD_122057 | JGI IMG/M metagenome (GOLD analysis project Ga0137403, IMG submission 122057) | Vadose zone soil fungal communities from Angelo Coast Range Reserve, California, USA - CZOMad2_1_16fungal (Hybrid Assembly) | ecosystem: Environmental > Terrestrial > Soil > Vadose zone...
AGGCGTGAATTGCGGGCACTGACGAGTTAACGGCTTTGTAGGGCAAATTCGCTTTTTGTCGTAAATGCGTCATCGCGCAAACAAACCGGCGGCACCGCGGGCGCAGACTGCACCTTCCGACCCCGAGCCGGGGTCGCAACTTGAAAGGGAAAATCATGACCGTCGCACGCATCACCGAAATCAGCAGCGTCAGCGAGACGAGTTTCCAGGACGCGATCATCCAAGGCGTGGAGCGCGCCAACAAGACGCTGAAGAACGTCAAAAGCGCCTGGGTCAAGAATCAGGAAGTGACCATCGACAATGGAAAGGTGATGGGATACAAGGTGATCCTGAAGGTGACATTCATCCTGGCGGATTGACAACTCCCTGGTAGCAAGCCACAGGCACACCGGCAGCATCTCGCCATGACAGGCTCGACATCGCCCGATTAGACTTGCGTTGAATGCAAACCGCCAGTGTTTCTCACATCGAACAGCGGCGCACACATTGGCGCTGGGCATTTGCCGTCTGCCTGGTCGTGGTACTGGTGCTGGCGCTCATGCCTGCGCGATTGCCCATGCCCTCAACCGGCTGGGACAAGGCCAACCATGCCCTGGCGTTCACCGTTCTCGCCATCTTGGGTTGCAGGTCGTATCCGGGGCGCACGGCGCTGGTGTTGCTGGGATTGCTGGCGTATGGGGGCACGATCGAGTTGCTGCAGGGCCTCACCGACTATCGCATGGCCGAATGGCTGGATCTGGCGGCGGATGGCTTTTTCGATCCTCATCACCAACGTGGACGATCATCTGCACAATCATGGCTTCCTCCACGCGGACCGCGGCCTCTGGCGCCTTGCGCCCGCCTTCGATCTCAATCCGTTTCCGGATCGTGCGCGTGAGTTGAAGACGTGGGTGTCGGCCGAAACCGGCCCGGAAGCGACGGTCGATGCGCTGATGTCCGTGATTGCCTATTTTCGGCTGTCGCGGCCACGCGCGAAACAAATCCTGCGCAAAGTCGAACGCGCCGTGGCCGGATGGCGCGGGGCCGGGCGAGCCTTGGGGATGTCGAAGCGCGATTTGGAAAGCTTTGCCGATGCCTTCGAACATTCGGAGCGGGCGGCCGCGCGAAAATATTCCGCTTGATTCTTGCCGGTGTCCGCCCGAGCGCCTGACGCCACGGATCCGACGCGTTGGGTAATTCTCCAGATGGTGATGGCATCGCGAATTCCAACTCGCAGCGACGCGAGCCCTCCATTCCCAATCCAGCCACCCTTCGGTCGCCGTAGTCGCCTGAGCCTTTTGGCTACTTGCTGGGCGGGACAGGCGGTGAAGCCGGGCGGTATTGTCGCTCAAGACACACTCGGCAGCATTCTCCACATCTCGGTTGTGCAAATTCCCCGAAAATAAATCCGGATGACTTTGGCAATCGGGGTTTACACCCCGGTCCCATCGGGGAAAAGTAACCGCCGTCACCTCCCGTGTCTCCGCCGCTTCCATCACCCGTGCCGCCGGATGAGCATTCATCGGAGCCTGCCTCCGGGTTCGGCTCATTCTATCAGGTCACGCTCTCACCGCTCCGCCGTTACCTCGCCACGATTCTCGGGAGCGGACACGAGGCGCAGGACATCGCGCACGACGCCTACATGAAGACTTACCGGGCGATGCACCTGCGCCCGATTGCCAAGCCCGGCGCGTTCCTTTTCACTACCGCGCGCCATCTGGCGCTCAGCTACCGGATCCGCCGCGTTAACCGCATGCAGCCCAGCGAGGCCTCGGCCATCGAGGCCCGGATTCCCCCGGCGCCTAACACCGCCGACCTCGTCATGGCGCGCCAGGAATCCTCGGCGCTGCAGGAGGCGATCCTCGCCCTGCCGGCCGGCTGCCGCGAGGTTCTTGTTCTCCGGAACTTCGAGGAACTTTCCCACCAACAGATCGCCGAAAAACTCGGCATCTCCTGCAGCGGGGTCGAGAAGCACCTCTCCCGCGCCCTCCGGCTGCTCCGTGAGCAAATGAGGGATTCCCGCAAATGAGGTTTCCCACTCCTCTTGTGTCCTTCTTCTTGACCACCTGATGTCCCTCAAACCCCCATTCTCCGTCCAACCCCTCGATGAGCAGGCCGCCGATTGGGCCGCCCGCCTTGACGGCGGCCCGTTGTCGCGCGCCGACGCGGATGCCCTGCAAACGTGGCTGGATTCCGCGGAAGGCAACGAACTCCTGCTGGAGGAATTCCAACAGCTCCACATGAAGGTGCGTGCGACCCTTCCGGCCCTGCAGCCATCGGCGCGGCTATCCGGTGCGGCGCGGCCTGACCGCCCGTCGCACCCGCTGCGGGTTTGGGCCGGGGGACTGGCCGCCGCGGTCGCAGTCGTGGCGGCCGGCCTTTGGTTTGCCAACCGTCCGCAGGAACTTTCCACCGCCTCCGCCCAGCGGCAGACAGTCACTTTTTCAGATGGGACGGTGGCCGATCTCAATGCTCGCACTTCGCTGGCCGTCAGCATTCGCGGCGACGAGCGTCGCGTCCGCCTCGCGTCAGGTGAGGCCTACTTTGCCGTGGCCAAGGATCCGGCGCGGCCCTTCTACGTCGAGACGCCCGCCGGCACGGTGCGGGTCACCGGCACGCATTTCAATGTGCGCGCCGACGATCCGGCCACGCTGGAAGTCACCGTGCTCGAGGGTTCCGTCGCGGTGAAAGCCGGGACGGATGGCCGCGACTACGCCCTGAAATCACGGGATCGGCTGGCGTTCGATGGCGCCCGGGGCGACCTGCGGCGGCTCACCCCCGAGGCCACCGATGACACGGTCGCCTGGCGGGAGGGGCGCATCGTATTCGACGGCGTGCCCGTGCGCGTGGCCATCGAGCGGTTCGCCCATTACCACGGGCGTGAGATCGACGTTTCCCCGTCGGTGGAAACCCTGCGCCTGGGCGGACGTTTCAAGCTCGACGACTTCGACGGATTTTTGCGCGACGTCGAGCAGGCCGTACCGGTGCGAGTCCTGAAGAATCAGGACGGCCGGGTGCGGATCGTCCCCCGCTGATCACGGCAGGTGGCGCGTGACGAATTTAATCTCCGTTATGGTTTCCGGAATTGCGAAGATAAATCCGGACCGGGGTGCGGATGTCGGACGCGAGTGTGTCTAGTCCGTGGCCCCGTTACAGCCACGTGACGGGACCGCCCACCCAACCACCCGATGCCAAACCACTCCCTGCGTTCGTTCAGCTCCAAGCTATTTTTATGCTGCCTGGGTCTCTTCGCGGCCAACCGCTCCTTTGGCGGGCCCGTCAATTTCAATATCCCCGCCCAACCGGCGCCGGCGGCACTCCAGGCCTTCGCCAAGCAGGCCGGCCTGGAAGTGTTGTTCCCCTTCGACGAGCTGAAGAAAGTGCAGTCGAAGGAAGTGAAGGGTGAAATGGAGCCGGCCGAGGCCCTGAAGACTTTGCTCGACGGCACCGGTTACGAAGCCACCCGGACCGCGGCGAAGAACTTCGTCGTCAGAAAAACGGATGCCATCGTGACGACCGGCTCGGTGCGGGGCACGCTGGTCGGTGCGGGGGGAGGGGGGATGCCCGATGTGTCGGTCGCGATTCGCGGGACCGCGGAGGGCGCTTTGACAAACAAATACGGCGAATACGTTTTCCCTAAGATGGCGGCGGGCACCTATGTGCTCGTCGCCACTGCTCCAGGCTATCAACCGATGCACATCACGGATGTGGTGGTCCGTGTCGGTCGCGAGCTGACCCTGGGGAAAGAGGAAATGCGCCGGGCCACGGGGGATGTCCTGGCTTTGAACCCATTCGTCGTCCACGCCGAGGCCGTCACGGAGCTGGAAAAATTCGAAGTCACGGGCATGAAGCAAAAGCCATTCGAGGGGGCCAACATCGACATCCCGCGCACCATCGACGACGTACAGCCCTACTATATTTTCGACGCCAAGAGCATCGACCAGTCAGGCGCCCCCAATCTCGAGGATTTCCTGAAGCGCCGGCTGACGATGAACGCCACCGGCTCGACCAATTTCCAGGACGGCGGTGACAGCGTTCTCGGCACCACCAGCACCGTCAACCTGCGCGGCTTGGGCGTGGACAAGACATTGATTTTGATCAACGGCCGCCGGATGCCGGGCATGGGCGCGAACGGCGCGGACCGCCAGCCCGACCTCAACGGCATCCCGATGGGCGCGATCGAGCGCATCGAGGTGCTGCCGTCATCGGCGTCGGGCATCTACGGCGGGAGCGCCATCGGCGGCGTGATCAACGTGATCCTGAAGCGGAACTACACGGGCGGCGAAATCCGCGCGACCTACGACAACACCTTCGACACCGATTCGGCCAAGCGCACGGTCGGCGCCACCTACGGCTTCGGGCTGGAGGGTGGCCGGACGCGCGTCATGCTCAGCGCCTCGTGGCATGACGGCAACTCGCTGCTGACGCAGGATCGCATCGACATTTACCGAAAGAACCTCGCGACCATCTACGGAAACTTGCCGGCCCAGGTCATCACCAGCATCTTTTTCCAGGGCTCGTTGCCGGACATCTCCCCCCAATCCACGACGCAAACGACCCTGGCCCTGAAGAACGGGGCGGTGATCAATTCGGCCATCACCCACATCGCCACCGGCACCGCGCCGGACACGCCGGCAGCTCAACTGTATGCCACGCTGCTGGCGAACGGCGGCACGTTCGACTTCGAGCCGCCGCCCAGCGCGCAGAACTACGACGGCCGGCTCCGGCCGATCGGGACTGAGCCCGAGCTGAAATCATTCCGCGCGAGCGTGCGCCGCCAGATGCTCCCCAATCTCGAGGCATTCGCCGAATTCTCCTACGACGGCAACCGCTCCCACACGGTCAACGGTCCCGGCTCGACCTTCTATCGTTTGACCGTGCCGGTGGCCGCGACTACCAACCCCTTTACCACCGCGGTCATTGTGCGCGTGCCCACGCCCAGCACGATCGATCTGCCGAAAACGACGAATTCGCTCACCCGCAGCTTCACCTTTGGCCTGACGGGCAAGCTGCCGTGGGATTGGACGGGAGAAAGCGACTTCACGTGGTCCGATAATCGCTCCAACCGCTACGGATATTACTCCGCCGACAGCACGGCGCTCAACGCGGCCATTTTGAGCGGCGCGATCAATCCGTTCGTGGACACCGTGCGTTATCCGCTGGCGCTTGAAAAATACCTCTCCCGGTCGATTTCCACCGTGGCGACCACGGTCACGCGCGATTTCGCGGTGCGCGCCTCTGGACCGCTGCCGGCTCTGCCTTGGGGCGCGCCCAGCCTCACTTTGGGAGTCGAGCATCTGGCGCAGCCTGCCTCCGCAATATCGTCCGCCGTGATCCAACCGGTCACGACTGCGTTCAACAGTTACACGTATATTTATCCGCGCCTCGCGACCTCGGACAGCGGCTACGGCGAGCTGCATGTGCCGGTGCTGGCGAGGGACCGGCTGCCGCTCGTGCATGAGCTGGAGCTGCAGCTCTCCGGTCGCCGCGAAGCCTACGCCGTCGACACGGGCACCGCCTCGTATTCTATCCTGGGGACGGCCAACCCCACCTACAGTGGCGTCACCCGCGGCGGCCAACCGGTGTTCGACCGCACGACCTTTCGGTCGAACAGCGCCACGGTGGGGCTGAAATACCAGCCGGTCGCCGACGTGACACTGCGCGCCTCACAGGCCACGGCGTTCCTGCCGCCGACGCGAGCCCAGCTCAGCGCGGCCAACGACCCGAGCACCACGCTGACCAGTGTCATCGACCCGAAGAACGGGCAGTCGGTGGGGGTCGCGACGGTCAGCGGCGGCAATCCCGCGGTGTCTCCGCAGACCTCGCGCAGCCAGGACCTCGGCGTGATCTGGGAACCGCGCTGGCCGGCCCTGCGCGGGCTGCGGCTGAACGCCGAGCACTACCACATCGAGCAGTTCAACTTCATCGGGACGCTGACGGCCCAGCAGATCGTCAATCTCGAGAGCCTCTATCCGAGCCGCGTCACCCGCAATGCCGCCGGCGCCATCACCTCGGTGGACATCACGAACCTGAATCTCTATCGCCGCGAGACCGAAGGCTGGGATTTGAGCGCGGACTACTCCCTGAAAACGGACCTCGGCACGCTCTCCTTGAACGCCTCCGAAACGATCATCGCGCACCTGAAGAACCAGTATGCCTCCGACAAGCCATCCTACGACGCCGCCGGCTATTCGGTCGACAGCGAAGGCGGGGCGGTGAAACACAAGGCGGCCGGCACGCTCGCGTGGGATTACAAACATTGGAATGCCGGCTGGTCCGTCCAGTATATCGGTTCGTGGAAGGTGGCTGGCGCGGCCGGCGGGCCGACCTCGCTGCAGGTTGCCAACGGCGGTGTATCCGGGACCACGGTGGCGGCGCAGGGCACCGACACAGTTTCCCCACAAACCTATCACGACGTATTCGCCGGCTATACTTTCGGCACTCAGGAGTCGGGCCCGTCCTCGCGCCTGGGGGCGGTGGCGAACCGCATCATGCGCGGCCTTTCGGTTCAGATCGGAGTGCGTAACGTCTTCAACCAAGTCCCGTCGTTCGATGCCATCGGGGTCAGTTATCTTTATGCGAGCCGCTACGGCGATCTCCGGCTGCGCACCTGGTGGATGACCCTGAAGAAGGCATTCTAGTTTTTCCTCATTCGGCCCCGGTTGTCGGCGCGGTCCGGTTTTCGGAGATCGATTCCCATTATATAAATTTTTGCCTCCGATCACTCGCGGCGCCCACGGCCGTTTCCCCCGGCCACGCGGCCGGCGCATCCTCCATTGCTTCTCTTTCGGCTAGCCAGTGAATTTCCCATGAAACTCAAATCTCTTGTCCTTCTCGCCTTCTCCGGTGCGTTGCTCTCCGCGCAAACACCTGACGCCGTTCCAGGCTCGCCCGCCGATCCGGAACTGAAGGCCCTCCTCGATCTCATCGCCGTGCGCCCGGCGACCACGGCTGCCGGGGCCAGGCGGAGCGAGACGATGCGCACGGCAGACGCCGCCGCGCTGAGGCTGCGCGCCCTGGCGCTTTCGTTCCTGGAGAAAACCCTTTCCGGCCCGGACCGGGCCCGTGTGATTCTCGGGCTGAATTCGCACCGCCCGTCTTTCATCACGGAATTCAAGCCGGGCTTCGACGAAAAGCCTTCGGCGGCCCTGGTTGTTTACGACAAGGCGGCGATCAAGGCCTGGGGGGAAGAGCTCGCGAGGCTCCTGCGGGGCGTAAAGGATGACGCGACCGCCGATCCGGCGCAGCGGCAGGAGGCGGCCTTTGCGGTGGTCTCGGCCACGATGTCTGGTGTCTCCACATTGGCGGAGGTGACCGCGGTGCAGGCGGAAATCGACGCGTTGGCCGCGGACGGCCTGGACTCCGCGCGCCTCGCCGGCCTGGAGTCGGGATTCTTTTATACGGTCGCGGGGATCGGCACGGCCGAATTTGAAAAATTCCTCGGCCAGGTTGCGGGCGGCCCCAACGAGGCCACCGCCAAGATGGCGAGGGAAGCCCTCGACCGGCTCACGAACCAAAAGGCCGGCATCGGCCGGCTCAAGTTCACCGCCGCCGATGGCCGCGAGGTGGACGTGAACCGGCTGCGCGGGAAGGTGGTGCTCGTGGATTTCTGGGCGACCTGGTGCGGCCCGTGCATCGGCGAGCTGCCAAACGTCATCGCGAACTATCAAAAATACCACGCGCAGGGTTTCGAGATCATCGGCGTGTCGTTTGAGAACGCCGGGATCGTCGACGCCGAATCGGTCGCGAGCCTCAAGAAGCGGCGCGAGGCGATGACCAGGCAGAATCCCGAGGCGGCGGCCAAGCTGCGCCCGATTCCCGACCTCGACACGCCTGAGGCCGCGGCCGAGAAGCTCGCGAACGCAAAAAAGAGGATGCTGGACTTCACCGTGGAGCGCGGAATGCCGTGGCCGCAGTACTACGATGGCAAGCATTGGCTGAATGACTTTGGGAAACTCTACAATATCCGGGCCATTCCCGCGATGTTCCTGCTCGACCAGCAGGGCAACATCGTCTCGACCAACGCCCGGGGTGAAAAACTCGAACGCGAAGTCGCGCGTCTCCTCAAGCTTTAGTCGGTTGTGTTGGCGGGCCGGGCATCGGACGCCCGGCCCGCGTGTTGTGGTCCTTTCGACCTATAGCGCTTTTATCCAAATCCCTGTAGTCTGGGCGGGCGTGTTCAAAGTGATTTCTCCGGGTAGCGGAAGCCGCGAGGCTTTCGCCCGAACCCGAAACGCTCGTGCGTTCCGCTACTTGCCAGCAGGGAAACACGGATTCGAAAGACGTGCCTCCAGCCCTACCATTATGCTCACCACCACCCGTGCCCTCCGTTCCCGCATTCTTCTCCGCATTGCGCTGACGATTGCCGTAGTGTCATCACGGTCCGCGGCGCTCGCTGCTCCGCCCGCGCCGCCCTTCGAGCACGAGGCGAGCGACCTGAAGCCCGATCCGGCGGCGCGGTTCGGCACCTTGGGCAACGGCCTGCGTTATGTTGTCTACCCGAACCATGAGCCCAAAGGCCGCGCGTCGCTGCGACTCTTGGTCCTCGCCGGTTCGTTACAGGAAAATGACGGGCAGCGCGGCCTGGCGCATTTTCTCGAGCACATGGCATTCAAGGGCAGCGCGCATTACGCGCCCGGAACCCTCGTTGAACGATTGCAGCGGATGGGCATGCGGTTTGGCGCGGATACGAATGCCTCAACGAGCTTCGACCGCACGCTGTTCCTGCTCGAACTTCCCGACACGAACGCGGTGACCCTGCAGGACGGCTGCCAAATCTTCGCCGACTACGCCGGCGGCCTGTTTTTGCAAACCGACCAAATCAACGCGGAGCGCGGCGTCATCCTCAGCGAAAAGCGGGACCGCGATTCGATCGGGTTCCGAACCCAGATCGCTGAAATGAAATTTGCCCTGCCCGCGACGATCATTCCCGAACGCATGCCCATCGGGCTCGCCGAAGTGATTGAGCAGGCCCCGCGCGAGCGGTTTGTCGAGTTCTACAACGCCTGGTATCGCCCCGAGAACATCGCCGTGATCGCGGTCGGAGACTTTGATCCCGGCGCCGTCGAAGCGATGATCAAGGCCACCTTCGCAGGCCTCACGGCGCGCGCCCCGGCGCCTCCCGAGTCCAATCTGGGAAACGTCGTATCGCCGCTCGGCCTCTCGATCGGCTTCCATTCCGAGTCCGAGGCCCCGGCCACGACGGTCCAGGTTTCCACGGTGATGCCTTATCAGCACGAGATCGACAATTCCGCCACGAGGCTTCGCCACCTGAAACGCGACCTCGCCTTCGAGATCTTGAACCAGCGGCTGCAAATTCTCTCTCGCAAGGAGGACGCTCCGTTCACCGGCGCGTACGCCAATGCCGAGGAAGAATGGAATTTCCTCCGCGAGGCGTCGATCAATGTCATGTGCAAGCCTCAGAACTGGCCGAAGGCCGTGGCGGTCGCCGAACAAGAGCTTCGGCGCGCCCTGACCCACGGTTTTGCACCCGCGGAACTGGCCGAAATCGTCGCGCGAATGAAAACCGGCCTCGATCAGGCGGTCCAGGGCTCCTCAACCCAGCGGTCCGAGAGGTTGGCGGGCGCCTTGGCTGACACGATTGTGGCCCGTCGGGCCTTCACTTCTCCGGCTGAAAATGCCGCCCTATTTGGGCCCGCGTTGGACAAAATGACGCCGCAGGATTGCCTGGACGCGCTGCGGCAGGCATGGGCGGGGCCCGGCCGCGATGTCTTCGTCTCGGGCAACCTCGCGCTCGATCATCCTGAAAAAGAAATTGGCGACGCCTATCGGGCCAGTGCCGCGACCGCCGTCGAACCACCCGCGGCCTTCACCCCGCTGGTCTGGCCGTACACCGATTTCGGCGCGTCCGGCACGGTCGCCTCCTCGAAGGACATCGCCGATCTCGGGATCACTGAGGTGATTTTCGCAAATGGCGTCCGCCTGAACCTCAAGAAGACGGATTTCGAAGCGCACAGGGTGTCCGTCAGCGTCAGGGTAGGAGGCGGGCTCCTGACCGCGAGCGAAGTGACCAAGCCGGGTCTCGCCGCTCTTGCCAGCCAGGCATTTTCACTCGGTGGCCTTGGGAAACTCAGTGTCGACGAACTCAGCCGGGTCCTCGCCGGCAAACCGGTGGGCGCCGGTTTCCAGGTCGGAATTGACGCCTTCACTTTCAACGGAGTCACCGACAGCGATCACCTTCCCTTGGAGTTCCAACTCTTGGCCGCCTGGATGACCGACGCCGGCTATCGTTCCGAGGCCCTCTGGATCGCGCGCAAGAATATCCCGCCGTTTTACAACCGATTGGAGCACTCGCCCGAGGGCGTTCTCCAGACCCGGATCGATCGCCTGCTGGCGAGCGGTGACCCCCGGTTTGGCCTGCCCGCCCAAGCCGACCTCATGGCGCGCAATCTTGGCGAAATAAAGGCCTGGCTTTCGCCGCAGTTGGCCGTTGGCCCGATGGAAATTGCCATCGTCGGTGATTTCGATCCGAAGGTCGCGATCGACGCGGTGGCCAAGACCTTGGGCGCACTGCCGGCTCGCGCCCCGAAGCCCGACTATGCGGCGGAACGCAAGGTGGCGCTGCCCAAGAATCCCTCGGAACAGGATTTCACGGTCGAAACCAAGATTCCGAAAGGACTCCTGCTGATCGTGTGGCCGGCGACCGATGCCCGCGACGCCGCGGTCGCCCGGCGCCTCGGGATGCTGGCATCGATCCTCAGCGACCGGCTCCGGATCAAGATCCGAAACGAAATGAGCGGAGCCTACAGCCCGCAGGCGGGTTTCAATGGCGGCACGATTTATCCAGGATATGGTTGGATTGAATCCCGAATCACGGTCGATCCTCCCGCCGCGGGGAAAATCGTGCAGGCGGTCCTTGCCATCGCCGCCGACCTGCAAAAAAACGGGGTCACCGCCGACGAACTCGACCGGGCCAAAAACCCGACGCTCGCTTCGGTCAAGGAGTCCATGCGCACGAATCGGTACTGGCTGAGCTCAGTGCTCTTCGACGCGCAGGAAGAGCCCCAGAGGCTCGATTGGGCCCGAACCCGCTTGGATGACGTAAGCCGGATCACCAAGGCCGATGTGGACGCATTGGCGGCCCAGTACCTCGATCCGTCGCGGGCTTTCCGGTTTGTGGTCCTGCCAAGCGAGACCCGATGAAATCAGTCCTACGGCGTCTTTTCTCGGTCGAACGGTCAATGGTTCCTTTGGCCTATAGCCGGAGTCTCCGATTTTCCCTATGATCCGGCGTTGTTTTTGTGACCTATGTTTCCCTCCGTCCTCTCTAGTTCGCCTGTCCTCTCGCTGATCGGCGATACGCCGCTCCTGCCGCTGCGGTTCGCAGCCGAGGGCCTGACGATCCACGCGAAGGCCGAATTTCTTAACCCCTCCGGTTCGATCAAGGACCGGCTAGCCCTTTGTATTGTCGAGGACGCCGAGCGCCGTGGCCTTTTGCGCGAAGATTCGATCATCCTCGAGATCGTCGCGATGGAGCCGGCGGAGCCCGCGATGCTTGCCGGGGAAATGCCGTGCTGCCACGGCATCGAGGGCATCACCGGCGCCTATATTCCTGCCTTGCTCAATTCCGCCCGGATTGATCGTCACTTCAAGGTCAAGAGCGCGGACGCGCTGGCGATGACGCGCCGGCTCAGCCGTGAGTTTGGCCTTCTCGTGGGCACGTCGAGCGGCGCCAACGTCTGCGCTGCGCTATGCGTGGCGCGTGAGCTGGGATCGGAAAGCCGCGTCGTTACCATCCTCTGCGACCGGGCCGAGCGATATTATTCGACTAAATTGTTCGAGGACTGATCCCGAGGAAAATCACCATGCTCTCTACCACCATGCCGACCCGTCGCCTGCCGATTTCCGCCGTCCTGCTCGCCCTGGTATTTTGGGTGGTGCCGCTGCTGCGGGCGCAGCCGAGCCATGTGCAGGCGTCGCTGGTGGCGGCCGCCGGGTCGATCCAGCCGGGCCAGCCGTTCACGGTGGCGCTGCACTTCGTGCATGATCCGCACTGGCACACCTATTGGGTCAATCCAGGCACGGGTCTGGCAACCTCGCTCACCTGGAAACTTCCCCCGGGGTTCACCGCCGGCGACCTCCAGTGGCCCGCGCCCAGCGTGCTCACCGACCACACCGGCGCCGTCGTGGGCAACGGTTACGAGGGCGAGCTTTTCCTGCCGGTCACGATCACTCCGCCCGTCGACCTGAAGCCCGGCTCGAGCGTCGAACTCAAGGCCTCGGCCGACTGGCTGATGTGCGAGGAAGTCTGCATGCCGGGCAGCGCGGAGCTGAGCCTGTCCCTGCCGGTTTCCGCCGAGGCGCCCAAGCCCGATGCGACCTGGGGCGCAAAGATTGAGGCAACCGTCGCCGGTCTGCCCCGCGCCGATGCCGCATGGCAGGTCACGGCGACCAAAGATAACAAGAAGGTCACGCTCACCGTCACCCCCGTCGGCCCGGGCGCCAGGCCGGCCCCCCACGACCTGCATTTTTTTGCCGACGACAACCTGGTCGCCTACGAACTGCCGCAGGAAGTGCAGGCCGACAGCCAGGGCGGCGCGGTGCTCACCCTGCCCCTCTCGCCCGACGGACCCAAGGATGCGGTCAAACTGCTCGGTGTGCTGACCTCCGAGAACGGCTGGCTGCCCGATGGCTCCCTGCGCGGCCTGCGGGTCGAGGTGCCGTTTGGCACGAGCGCCCAGCCCGCGGTCCGCCCTCCGCCCAGCGCTCCGTCAGCGCCCAACGCCGGCGGCTTGGCCGGGACCCTGTTCCTGGCCTTCGTCGGCGGGCTCATCCTCAACCTGATGCCGTGCGTCTTTCCGGTCCTCGGCATCAAGATCCTCGGTTTCGTCAACCAGTCTGGACACGAGCGCGGCAAGGTCATCGCGCACGGCCTCGTCTTCGCCCTCGGCGTGCTGCTCTCGTTCTGGACGCTCGCCGGCCTCCTCGCCGGCCTCCGCGCCGGCGGGAGCCAGCTCGGCTGGGGCTTCCAACTGCAGTCGCCGGCGTTCGTCTTCGCGCTCGCCGCGGGGATGCTCGCCTTCGCGATGAACCTGAGCGGGGTCTTCGAGTTCGGCCTGAGCGCGACCTCGGTCGGCGGCACGCTCCAGACCAAGACCGGCCTGATGGGCTCGTTCTTCACCGGCGTCCTCGCGACCCTCGTGGCGACGCCGTGCTCCGCGCCGTTCCTCGCCCCCGCCCTCGGGGCGGCGCTGGCGCTCTCGACGCTGGAGTCGTTCGCGATCTTCACCGCGATCGCGCTCGGCCTGGCGACGCCATACCTGCTGCTCTCGGTCTTTCCCGGCGCCGTGAAGATCCTGCCGCGCCCCGGCCGGTGGATGGAAACGTTCAAGCAGTTCATGGCCTTCCCGCTCTACGCGAGCGTCGGCTACCTCATCTGGGTGCTCGCGGGCCAGACCGGGGACGAGGCCTTCCAATATGTCCTGTTCGGCCTCGTGCTGGTTGCGATGGGGGTCTGGGTCTACGGCCGCTGGACCGCTCCCGGCGCCTCCCCGGGTCGCGTGCGCTTCGGCGTCGCGGGCCTGGTCCTGCTCGGTGCGGCCGGACTCTGGCTCGGCTGGCCGCAAACCGCTCCCCGGGCCTCCGGCGCGCCCGAGGTGGTTTGGGATAAATGGAGTCCCGAGACCGTCGCAAAATTGCGCGCGGAGGGCCGCATCATCTATGTCGACTTCACCGCCCGCTGGTGCGCGACCTGCCAGGCGAACAAGAAACTCGTGTTCCACTCCGCCGAGGTGCTGACGACCTTCGCCGCCAAGAAAATCGCCACCCTGCGCGGTGACTGGACCAACCAGGATCCCGCCATCACCGCCGAACTCGCCAAATACCAGCGCAGCGCCGTGCCCTTCAACCAGGTCTGGCTCCCGGGCCAGGACCAACCCGTCCTGTTGCCGGAACTGCTCACGCCGTCAACCGTGGTTCGGGCGGTACAGGTTCACAACCTGAACTAGCCCGGCAGCCGAGACCCCTCTGAAGATGAACCAGACTTTGCCATCACCGCCAGGACGACTGGCAACGTGGGCGCTATGGGGGATTGCCTTGGTCTGTTGCTTGCCCTGGGTGAGCCCACCCGTGGGCCTGCTGTCGGGCCTGCTGTTTGCGGTATTTGTCGGCAATCCGCGGCCGGCGGCCACAGCAAAATTCCAGCAGTGGCTCTTGCCGGCGTCGGTCGTGGGCCTGGGCTTTGGCATTAAGATCAATGCGGTATTAAGGGCGGGTGCCACTGGTATTTGGGTTACGGCGCTATCGTTAACCCTAACGATCGGCTTGGGATGGCTGCTGGCCCGCTGGCTGAGGGTCGGACGAGTGACGGGGCAGTTGATTTCGACGGGCACCGCGGTTTGTGGCGGAAGCGCCATCGCTGCCATCGGTCCGGTGCTGAATGCGCAGCCACAGGAGATGTCCGTGGCGTTGGGGTGCGTTTTCATCCTTAATGCGGCGGCGCTGCTAATTTTTCCCGCCCTCGGACATTGGGCGCATTTGAGCCAGCTCCAATTTGGGACATGGGCGGCGATTGCGATCCACGACACCAGTTCCGTGGTCGGCGCCGCGGCTCGCTTCGGGCCGGACGCGTTGACTACGGCGATCTCGATCAAGCTGGCGCGAGCGCTTTGGATCCTGCCGGTGGTTGCCGTGGCGGCCTTGCTGTGCCGTCGTATGCGACGCGACGGCGCGAAAACGCCCGTCCCGTGGTTTGTCGCCTATTTCCTCGGCGCCTCACTAATGGCCACCTTGGTCCCGGCACCGGCGGCGGTTTGGGCTGGGATTGTCACGGCCGCGAAGACGGGCCTGACGGTGACCCTCTTTTTGATTGGGGCGGGCCTTTCGCGCGACGTCCTGCGCAGCGTAGGGTGGCGGCCGCTGGTGCTCGCCACGGCACTCTGGACGATCGTCTCGGCGGCCGCCTTTGCCGGGGTGTGTTGTTGGATAAAGTGATGACTTATGAATTTGCCGATGAACGAAACCACAAGAATCGCCGTGCCGGCCGTGCTCGGGTCGCTGGTGTGCTATCTGGACGCGCTGACGGGACGTGCGCCCCTCGAGGAATTGAGCGCGCATCTTCGGGACTCGCGGGTTACGCTCGCTGACGTGCGGGATTTCCTGCGTTTTGATCCCCGGTATTATTGCCGCAATCTCGTCGCTTCCGGCCCTTGGTACAGCCTGCTCGTTCTTTGCTGGCGCAGCTGCCAACGCAGTCCGATCCACGATCACGCTCAATCCTCCTGCGCTTTCAAGGTGCTGACGGGCGTATGCAGCGAGACCGTGTACGGTTTTTCGCCGTGCGGGCAGGTTGTTCCGTTGCACACGGACAATCGGTCCGCCGGGTCGATCGTGGCGACGCAGGACGCCGACACGCACCAGGTGTCCAATCTACAGCCGACGGGAACGGATCTGGTGACACTTCACATCTACACGCCACCGTTGAAGTCGATGCATACTTTTTCCCTCTTCGGTGAAGCGGACCGCCCTTGGCGGGCCCCGCAAGTCGAGGGAGCCGCCGAGGCTAACTACGGCGACGCGATCTGAGGCCATGCCACCGTTTGACCAACCATAACGTACACCGACCTCCGGCGAATTCAGGGCGAGTGAACCGCACGAGCCAACCAAAGCACGGTGAAGACCGGCGTGCCAAAAGTTGAGTGCGCATTGAGCCGGCTTCTCGGCTGCAACCCTCGCAGACACGGAAGCAAACTCACCTGCGTCCGACTGGGCACCCCAATGGCCAGCCCGCCTCGTAGCGCTGTCCTTGGTCAATCCTTGAAGCTCCCGCGGGCGCTTTAATCCGTGATGAACTTCAACCGAACTGAGATAGGGATGCGACCGCCCAGGCTATGTCAGCGGCGTTCGTGAATCAATCGCTGCACGCTCGGCGGGGCCCAGCCGCAGAGCGCGCAGCGTGGTGAGCCCGCGCCAATCCGTGAGGTGGGGTAATTCCCGGACCTTCGCATGCACGCGGCCCGAGCGCGCGCGATAGTTTGCGAGTTGGCCCTGCACGAACGCCCGGCTGCCGAGGATCGCGCCTGCGGTGAAGTACCGCACGCGGCAGCGCAGCAAGGTCGCCAAGGGCAGCCGTCCGCCGTTCCGGATCACCTGGTCCAACGACTCCGCATCGATGCGCGAGCCATGTTCCCGCCCTCCGGCCCCGGTGCCGAAGAGCAATTGACGGTAGTCGGCCTGCGCTGCTGTCCAGTCCGTCTGGCCGGTCGCGATCAGCAATCCCTGCTGGGCCTCCACGCCTCCTGCCACCGCCTCGGCATAGCCGCAAAAGCGATAGTCGACCGGATCCAGCACCATCCCCGCCCGCACGGCATTGAGATCGATGTAGGCCGAGACCGTGAGCAAACCGGGTTGCAGCGGCTCGACCAGGACACTCTTGAAGCGCTCGGACCAAAGCGTCCCGTACCGGCCGTGGCTCCGGTTGAACCACCGGGTGAACCGCTGCTTCAGGAGCTTCATGAACTGGGAGACATCGCCCATCAGAGCCCACTGCTTCTTCCGCCACACGACGGCCAGCGGCCCGTCCGTGGCCAACTGCGCCCGAATCGCCTCGAGCCGCGCCGCCTGGTACTTGGTGGGCTTGGGGTAGAGGACCGCGTACCGGCGCAGCAGCTCCTGGTCGCTCACCGGCGCCGCCTCGGGCACGAGCACCAGCAGGTGAAAGTGATTCGAGAGGACGGTGTGGGTCAGGATCTTGATCCCGCAGAAGTCGGCGACCTGCCGCATTTGCCGGCGGAACGTTTCCCGTTCCACGTCGCCCGAACAGCCGCTCCCCGTTCACCGTCCGGCTCATGCAATGATAGGCCGCGGGGCCCATTTCCGGTGCAATCTTGATCCGTGGCTGGCGCATTTCCC
>Ga0137403_10004284_pt1 | contig 16848 bp, 15 predicted proteins | sample CZOMad2_1_16fung_FD_122057 | JGI IMG/M metagenome (GOLD analysis project Ga0137403, IMG submission 122057) | Vadose zone soil fungal communities from Angelo Coast Range Reserve, California, USA - CZOMad2_1_16fungal (Hybrid Assembly) | ecosystem: Environmental > Terrestrial > Soil > Vadose zone...
CTCCAGAATCTTCTTGGAGATTTCTCCTTTATAAAAGGCGTCGCGCCCGTGCGCCGCAATCTGTTGCAGCGACCCCGCGAGATCTGGATTGACGAAAATGTCGCCGGCTTTGGGAGAATGATCCTGAGGCAAATACAATTTTGTGGCGGCATCGTCGCCGCGCAGATAGTCTGTTGCGCCGTTCCAGTACATCGCCACCCATTCGGTGACGGGGAAGCCGCCGCGTGCGGTTTGAATGGCAGGCGCCAGGTCGTCGCTTAATTTTTTGCGGCCGAATTTATCGGCCAGCTTCTGCCAGCCTTCGACGGCGCCCGGGACGGTGATGGTGTTCACGCCGGTCTCGGGCATATCCCGCAGGCCTTTTTTCTTCAGCAGTTCCGGAGTGAGATTTTTCGGAGCCCAGCCGCTGGCGTTCAGGCCGTAGAGCTTGTTGGCTTTTGCGTCGTAGACAATGGCGAAGAGGTCGCCGCCGATGCCGTTCATCATCGGAGAGACGACGCCCATCATCGCGTTCGTGGCAATCGCCGCATCCACGGCGTTTCCGCCTTGCTCCAGGATGCGCACGCCGGCTTGGGCGGCCAGCGGCGACTCCGCAGCCACGATTCCCTGCCGCGAAATCACCATTGAGCGGCCTTGCGAACGGTCTTGCGCAAACGCGTTCAGTCCGAAGGAAGTTCCCATAACCCATACCATCCAAGCGCACCAGGCGATTCTGCGTTTCACAAAATCTCTCCGCTTTGGCAATTTTGAAGTAGCGGCCTCACACTGGAATCAGACACCGCCCGCCAACTTTATCCTGCGCCTCGCCACCCTGCAAGCCCGTATCCTTTCGCTCCCTTTCCCAATCGCCTACGCAACTCACGTTGCATCGCCAGTTGGCCGTGCGCGTGGCTTCCGCTAGAATGGTCGCGTGCCTGAATCGACCCCTTCCCGTGTGAAAGTTGCGGCCGTGGAAGACTTCGGCGCTCGCCTCGCTTCCCTGTTGGGCGCGCGTAACGCGGATCCTTTCGGCCTGCTGGGGCCGCATCCGGTGGATTCGCCGCAAGGGCGACTCTGGTCCATCCGTGCGTTTCAGCCGCGCGCCATCGAAGCGCAAATCATACTGCACGGCAAGTCTGAACCGATTCTCATGCGGCGCTATCGCCGCACGGGATTTTTCGAAGCCACACTTCCCGCGCCAAGCGAGGCCGCTCCCACCGCTTCCAGTTATCGCCTTCGCTTTCGTAACGAGTACGGCGACGTCTGGGAAGCGCACGATACGTACGCGTTCCCTTATCTGCTTACCGAGTTTGATCTCTACCTGATGGGCGAGGGCCGCCACTACGATACTTACGAAAAACTGGGCGCGCATGTGAAGACGCTGGAAGGTGTCATCGGCGTGCATTTTGCTGTGTGGGCTCCCAACGCGCGGCGGGCAAGCGTGGTCGGCGATTTCAACAGCTGGGACGGTCGGGTCAGCCCGATGCGCTCGCGGGGCAATTCGGGCATCTGGGAGCTGTTCATCCCCGAATTCGGCGAAGACGTCATCTACAAATACGAAATTGTCGGCCCGCAAAACAATGTTCTGCCGTTGAAGGCCGATCCGTACGGCTTCCGGTCGGAGTTGCGGCCGAACACTGGCTCGGTAGTCGCGCGGCTCGACAAACATTCCTGGAGCGATGCGGACTGGATGCAGCGGCGCTCCCAGAAAAGCTGGCTGGAGCAGCCCATCAGCGTCTACGAAGTGCATCTTGGCTCCTGGCGACGCATGCCGGAGGAAAACAATCGCTGGCTCAGCTATCGCGAACTCGCCGACCAACTGATTCCGTACGTCAAGGAACTCGGATACACGCATATCGAACTGCTGCCCATCATGGAGCATCCCTACGACGGTTCGTGGGGCTATCAGACGCTGGGCTATTTTGCCGCCACCAGCCGCTACGGATCACCGGCCGACTTCATGGAATTCGTGGACCGCGCGCATCAGGCCGGCCTTGGCGTTCTGCTGGACTGGACTCCGGCGCATTTTCCGCGCGACACACACGGCCTGGCGCAGTTCGACGGCACGCATCTCTACGAACATTCTGATCCGCGCCAGGGCTCACATCCCGATTGGGGCACGTTGGTTTACAACTACGGCCGCAATGAGGTGGTGAACTTCCTGATTTCCAACGCGCTGTTCTGGCTGGACAAATATCACATTGACGGGTTGCGCGTGGACGCGGTCGCTTCGATGCTGTATCTCGACTATTCGCGCCAGCCGGGCGAGTGGGTTCCCAACCGCTACGGCGGCCGCGAAAATCTGGACGCTATCGATTTTTTCAAGCGGCTGAACGAAGTGGTGCATCAGCGCTTCCCCGGCGTGCTTACAATCGCCGAGGAGTCGACGGCCTGGCCTGGCGTTTCGCGGCCGACGTACCTCGGCGGGCTCGGCTTCAGCCTGAAATGGAACATGGGCTGGATGAACGACACGCTAACCTATTTTTCCAAGAACTCCATTTACCGCCGGTACGAGCACAACAAGCTCACTTTTTCGCTGCTTTATGCGTTCAGCGAAAACTTCATGCTTCCCTTTTCGCATGACGAGGTCGTCCACGGAAAAAATTCACTACTCCATAAAATGCCTGGCGACATGTGGCAGCAGTTCGCGAATCTCCGCTTGCTGCTGGCCTATCAATACGCACATCCCGGCAAGAAACTGCTGTTCATGGGGCAGGAAATCGCGCAACGGCACGAATGGAGCGAGACGCGCAGCCTGGACTGGCATCTGCTGGAACACGATTCGCACCGCGGCATCCAGCGGCTGGCGACCGACCTGAATAAGCTTCTGGCGAGCGAGCCCGCGCTGCACCAGGTTGATTTCGACTGGCAGGGTTTCGAATGGGTGGACGCGAACGACTCCGACAACAGCGTCTACTCTTTCATCCGCCGTGGCAAGAATCCAGACGACCTGTTGATCGTGATACTGAACGCGACGCCTGTGCCACGCTATGGCTATCACATTGGAGTGCCGCGTCCCGGCCACTACGAAGAAGTTCTGAACACGGACGCGGCCAGCTATGGCGGCTCGAATGTCGGCAACCTCGGCGGCATGAATGCGGGCGAACACGCATGGCAGGGGCGCCGCTATTCGCTGGCGCTTACGCTGCCGCCGCTTGCGGCCGTGTTTTTGAAGTGGCGATCCACCTGAGGGCCATGCAACCCTGCGCCTTAAGGTAAACTCTATAGAGATATAAGCTTTTACTAGCGAGGCTTGCTGTGTCTCTAACGATAAGACAATGGATTTACAGTTCGTCGCTTTTACTCGCAGCCGCACTTTATCTCGGACTTTCTCCCGCCGCGCACGCGCAGGACCCCGGTCCGCTGCCGCATCCCCCGTCTCCGCGCACACAGGCTCCACCTCCACCGCCGCCTCCGCCGCAGCAGCAACCCGCGAACCAGACGTATCACTCTGCCCCGCCGCCGCAGTCGATCCATTCCCCCGGCGACAGCCCGATTCTGAACGAACCGCCAAAGCAGCCCGTGGACCAGATCATCAAGCGATTCTCCGAACGCGAATCGGAGTTCAAGCTGGAGCGCAGCAACTACGCCTACACGCAGACCTTCTCTATCCAGACGATTGACGACGACGATCGACCGGACGGCGAGCATCGCGAAACCACCGATATCGGCTTCACGCAGGACGGCAAGCGCATTGAAACGGTCACCTCGGCCCCGCAACCTTCGCTGCAGCGAATCAACCTGACCCAGCAAGACCTGGATGACGTGCGCAGCGTACAGCCGTTTGTGTTAACCAGCGAAGACCTGCCGAAATACAACGTTACCTACGTGGGGCGGCAGCAGGTGGATGAACTGTCCTGCTATATTTTCGATGTCGCACCGAAGACCATCGAGAAAAAGCAGCGTTATTTCCAGGGGCGCGTGTGGGTGGACGAGAACGATTTGCAGATTGTGATGTCCGACGGCAAGGCGGTTCCGGACATCGTCACCAAACACGGCGAGAATGTGTTCCCGCGTTTTCGAACATATCGCCAGAACATTGAGAAAGGTTATTGGTTCCCTGTGTACACCCGCGCTGACGATTATCTGCACTTCAGCATTGGCGACGTCCACATCCGCATGACCATCCGCTATTCGAATTACAAGCGATACGGCAGCACCGTGAAAATCGGAAAGGCCACGGAGATCAAGGAACCTCACTGAGGGTTCGCGGCGAGCCTGGAAGAAATTTGTGAGCATCCGGGGACAGGCTCCTCATACTCTAATGGCTTGGTTACCGGCCGCCTGCGCAGGCGGCGATTTTTCCAAACTCCAGTGCGGTTGCCCTTTGCCCAAGCGTGAGAGTCACCCACCTGTCCTCTCAGCCAGTTACACCATAAGAAAATAAATTCACCACGGAGCCAACTCTTTGGCCGGCGGCGGCACACTAAACAAGGAGTGGGTGGCGTTTCCGTTGGGGTGTTTGAGGGATGATCCGTTTTTCAACGAATGTTTTTTCAGGCCGCCGGAACCGGGCGCTTTCCGTTTTTCACCGGATGCGGTTCATCGCCGCGTTTCTGTCCCTATCATCCATCGCATTGCTTTCTGCGCGGCCGGTCCAGGCGAATTGCAAAAATATTTCCGCTGGAAAATCGTTTTGGGTTCGCCTGCTGGATCCGGTCGCGTCTTACAGCTCCAAGCCCGGCACTTTTATCCGCGCGGTCCTGATTCAATCCCCGGATTGCGACGGTGCACCGGTCTTCGCCGCTGGCCTCGAAGTGGACGGACAGGTAGTGTCCGCGCGGAAAGTTGGACTGGGGCTGATCCACGAGACCGCATCGTTGGAGATTATTTTCGACCGGATCGTTACCTCCGACGGCAACGTGCTCCCAATCGCCTCGCAGGTTGTGGAGGTGGACAACGCGCGGGAAAGCGTACGAAAAGGTACAATCCGCGGCATCCTGGCGACCTATACTCCACAGGGGCGAATCACGGACGGCCTGGCTCATTTGCCGTCGCTTAATCCCTACAGCGCGCCGAGTTTGATTGTCTATCGCCTATTCACTGTTCTCCCGGAGCCGGAAATTTACCTGCCTCCGGGCACCGACCTGCGCCTGCGATTAAATGTTCCACTCTTTGTGGGCGACCAGCCGGAGCTTCCGCAGGTGTCTTTCCAGATGGACGAGCTCGAACGCGGTGACGTGGAAATGCTGCTGCAAAAAAACACTTCGCGCACCTACACGCGTAAAGGGAAAGAGGCCGATCTCGTGAACGTCCTTTTTCTGGGTTCACGCGGGCAGATGGAGTCGGCGTTTCACTCTTCGGGTTGGACGAATGCGGATCGCATCTCAGCGTACAGTGTGCTGCGCGAATTCGAGGCCTTTCTTACTCTCTCAAACTATCCCAACGCACCCATCACCACGCAATACCTGCAGGGACAGCACCAGGAACTCACCTGGCAAAAAAGTTTTAACAGTTATAGCCGGCGCGACCACGTCCGGCTGTGGGAGAAACCGGAAACCGTTTTTGGCCAGGACGCCTGGCTGGGCACTTATTCCCGCGAAACCAGCGCGGCGCTTTCCATCACCCAACACAAATTTATCCATCACCTGGACCGCAATCTGGACGATGGCGTGAACATGCTGGTACGCGATCTGACGCTGGCCGGCTGCGTAAAGTCCGTGCAGCTTTTGCCCCGGCCGGAACTGCACAACACGTTTATGAATGCCACCGGAGACGAGATGCGCACCGACGGCATGCTGACCGTCGTACAACTTGCGAATTGCACAAATTCACAGACGGAAATTGCGCGCGCCACTCCGCTGATTCCCATTCGACCGCATTCCCGGTTTGTTCGTTACCTGCGCACGCAGGTGTTGATCTATAAGAGCGACGTCATTCGGGGAAACCTGATCTACAGCGGCTACTATGTCGGACGCGTCTGCATCAATGCATTCCGCTCGCGCCACCGGCACGGGCAGGAAGAGGACGCCGACGGCCTGCCACTCAGTCCCGTCTCGCCGGACACGCTGTTTCCACAAATCACGGTTGCCCGGGCATCGGGCCTTTAGCAGAACTGCTGTAAGACTGGACGCCGCCCGTGCCTACGTCCAAAGCGCCCGCCTCGGAAGGCGGCCGCTACATTGGCGGAAAAAGACAGTTGCAGCATTCACGGACGCGCGCGGCCCACGAAATTCCATTTGCCCCAGGCAAACGTTTCCAGCTCCGATAGAAAGTAGCGATTGGCTAGTTGCGGAATTTCCCGCGGACGCCCGAGCCAGTTTTCGTAAGTCTGGCGCTCGTAATCAATCATCGTGGCCAGCGCGTCCAATTTTACGGAGAGGCGCCGCGCCAGCAGGTTCTCCGAAACACCGTGCACGAAGCGGAGGAACGGCGTCAACCAGGGCTCCACGAATACCACGCGGCCGTTGGGCCGTAAGACACGCTTTAGTTCCGCAAATACGCGTTCGAGATCGTCCGCCAAAACTGGCAGGTGGTGCAATCCGCCTTGCACGATGGCTGCGTCCTTGCTCTGCTCCGCAAACGGCAATGCGCGGCAGTCGCCTGCATAACAACGCGCCTCTCCCTTGTATTCCGCCAGCAACCTCGGGGATAGGTCCACGCCTTCGATATTCCGAAAGCCGAGCCGTGCCAGGGCGTGCAATCCGTTGCCGCGGCCGCAGAAAAGTTCCACCACAGTTGTTTCGCGCGGCCATTCGCTGACACCCAGGCGGCGCAATCGCTCCGTGAATTTCCGGATCTCTTCCTCCGGAGTTTCGAAACGCAGATACGCCGCTTCCCACGGATCGATTCCCTGCTTTACTGCATTCTGCGTTGAATCCGTCATCGAGCCTCTGTCTCCCTGCCTTGCGTGTGCTAAAGTTTTACCCGGGAAGTGCCGCATCGCAGTTTCCCATACTCGCCGAATTCTGGCGAACTGGATTCTCTCTCGCGAAATGTGGAAAAACTTTCGGAGTTTGACGGACCGATGACTTCGGCACCTCAATCCTGGCCCTTATCGTGGATTGCACGCGGCCACCGCGCGCTCGTCTTTGGCCGCCGGGCGCGTGTTCTAGCAAACGCGCTCGCGCCGCTGATCCCAACGGAAGCCCGAAATGTTCTCGATATCGGCTGCGGCGACGGCACGATCGCTAGCCTGATTGCGGAACGCCGCCCGGAGCTTGCCGTGGAAGGGGTGGAAGTGATTCCCCGGCCGACGTGTCGCGTCCCCTGCCGTGCGTTCAACGGCGCGAAACTTCCCTTTCCGGATGAATCGTTTGATGTTTGTTTGTTCGTGGATGTGCTGCACCACACCACGGACGTCACCCAACTTCTGCGCGAAGCTGCGCGTGTTTCGCGCAGTTGTGTTGTGCTGAAAGACCATCTGAGTGAATCTGCGTTTGACCACGCAACGCTGCGGGCGATGGATTGGGTGGGCAACCGGCCGCACGGCGTCACACTCACTTACAATTATCAGTCACGAAGCCAGTGGCAGGAACACTTCGCGGCCTGTGGCCTGCAATCCGCGGAATTGTCCACCGCTCTCCCGCTGTACCCGTTTCCTTTCTCGTTGTTGTTCGGCAGAAGGCTGCATTTCGTTGCGCAACTCACGAAACGAGAGAGCTTGTAGCTCAGGCCTTTGAGGCCTGAGGGTTTTCGTTACCCCGGCACAAATTTGCTCGACCAAAAGGTAAACCCTCACCCCTGAAGGGGTGAGCTAGACGGCGTTTGCCACACGCCGGGAATGCTTCGGGCACATTTCGGACAGTTCCCTTTTTCCAAGCGGTTCGCTTGCACGTCGTGCCAGGAGCGGCGAATCAGCAGTTGGCCACAGCCGGGGCAATATGTGTTCGCGGCATTACTGTAAATGTTTCCTTCGTACACAAAATGCAGGCCTGCTTTCAGCGCAATCTCTCGGGCGCGATGCAGAGTTTCGGGCGGAGTAGCGGGCTTGTCGCGCAGTTTGAAATCGGGATGAAACGCGGTGAAGTGCAGGGGCACGTCCGGTCCAAGATGTTGGAGCACCCACTCCGCCAGGCGCTGCGTCTCCGCGGGATCATCGTTGAGCGTGGGAATCATCAGATTTGTGATCTCAAACCACACGCTGGTCTCGTTTTTCAGCCATTCGAGCGTCTTCAACACCGGCTCCAGATGCGTCAGCGTAATTTTGCCGTAAAATCCTTCGGTAAACGCTTTCAGGTCCACGTTGGCCGCGTCGACGTAATCATAAATGTCGTGAAACGCTTCGTAGGTGATGTAGCCGTTGGTCACCATCACCGTTTTCAATCCGTGTTTCCTCGCGGCGCGGCAAATATCAATCACATACTCGCCCCAGATCGTCGGCTCGTTATAGGTGAAGGCGATCGAGTCGCATCCGTATTTCATCGCAAGCAAGGGCACTTCCTCTGGCGGGACGGGCTGCGAATTCACCTGGTCCTGATGCGATTTCGAAATGTCCCAGTTCTGGCAGAAGAAACATCCCATGTTGCAGCCGGCCGTGCCCATGCTGAAGACGCGCGTGCCGGGCAAAAAATGGTTCAGCGGTTTTTTTTCGATGGGATCGACTTGCAGCGCGGCCGGGGCTCCATAACCAAGGTTGTAGAGCTTTCCATCCTGATTGACTCGGATGAAGCAGAATCCCGCTTGCCCGGGATGGATATGACAGTGGCGAGGGCAGAGGAAACAGTGCACGCGGCCGTTGCCTTCCGGCTCCCACCAGCGTGCTTCGTGCAGCGCTTCCGTCTTCTGGAGGACCTTCAGATCGCTCATGATCCTCCTCCTGCGGACAGTATACTCCCCACAAGTTCAAACTGCGTTTAGTGGTTCATTGTCTGTTTTTTTACCGCGCAAAGGACAAAAGCAGATCCCTCAGCTGCAAAAAGCGCAGCTTCGGGATGACAATTCTCGGGAGTAAATGCGAATCGCCTAGGCGTGACGTCGCTGCACGCGGCGGCGTTCGGCGGACCAATCGGCAAAACGCTGCAACTGGTCGCGATACTTCCAGGAAAGTTGGAAAAATTTGGCGGCGGTCATGTGAGCCGCTTCCTTGCCCAGGAAGGTCTCAAACCGCCATTGCAGGTACGGACTGTTCCACGGCCGTAGCCGGTAGCCCCTTGTTGCAATCCAATAGAGCTGAATGGTCTTCCACATCGGTCTTGCCTTTCTTAAATGAACAGCTATCAGCCGAGCGGGGCGGACAGATGTTCATGCACTATGACCCAAGTTTTCCCCTTTTTTTCCCAGATTCCCGTGTACCGCACCGGGGTATCGATCGACTTACCGTCCTTCATTTTCGCGGAGAAGCGCATCGGCACCGTGGTCCAGGCGATGTTCCCGTGCCGAGTCACCTTTAATTCTTTTCCAGCTGTCAGAGAGCCGCTGACCATTTGATCGAGCAATTCTTTGCGTACGCCAGCGTCGTACTGCTTCCAGCTGTTGTAGGAAAAGGGCGCCAGGTCGTAAAAAATCAACCCATCTTCTTTCGCGTAATATTTCGCTGCGTTGTTGGGGTCGGCCGAGCTCCAGGCGGAGCAGTAGCCATCGATCAGTTTGCGGAATGTTGCGTCGTCCGTAGCCCGCTGCTGGGCACGCGCACCAGCGAATGTCAGCAAGCCGCCGAACAAAGCGATGAGCACATAGAGAACCCAATGAGTCCCGGGCCTGCCCGTTCGCGTCGTCAGAGATGGATTTCCCAAGATCCATACCTCGCAGGAAGAGTTTTTTTGCCAAACCGAGCCTGGTCGAGCAGAGTGGAATTACCTTAGTCACATTAAGGGGGCAATTCAAGGGAAAATTTGGGTGTAATGGAAAATTTATGCGGCGAGGCGTTTCACCCAAATGCGGGTAGTTGCTGGTTTGCCTAAGTGCATCGTATGTCCGCCTGCGCGGACGGTCATGGTTTCGTCGTACTCGCGCTTCAGGACTTCCACTTTCGTCGCCGGCAGCAGGCGCAGGCCTTCCAGGAATTCCAGGAAGCCTTCATCTTTTTCGTAGACGCACAGGATTTCGGCGCTCTCTTTGGGCTTCAGCTCGGAAAGCAGCACGCCGCCTTGTTTGCGGAGTTGCGCGATGCCGCCGTTCATCGGAACGCCGTGCGGGCAGGTTTTTCGCGCGGCAAAGCGTTTCAGCAGCAGGGCTTCCACCTCGGGCGAAATCGCGTGTTCCATGCGTTCCGCCTCGGCGTGAGCTTTCGACCAGGCCAGTCCGATGACTTCCGTGAGCAGCATTTCGGCCAATTGGTGGCGCAGCATCAGATGCTGCGCGTTTTTGCGGCCTTTTTCTGTAAGGTGGATGCGTCCGGCTCGTTCGATTTTCACGTGGCCGTCGCGGGTCATGCGCTTCAGCGCCGCGGTAACGGCGGGCGGCGTAACATTCAACTCTTCCGCGAGGCGCGCACTGATCGGCACCTGGTTTTCTTCCAGCATCTCCCAGAGCGCTTTCAGGTAATCTTCCTGCGAAACACTTGTCTGCTCGCGTCGCACTTCGTCTCCTCTGCCCGCTTTAAACCGATGAGCGCTGCGTCTCTCGCAATTGCCGCGCCAAGCCGTTCACTCGCCCTCGAATCACTTCCAGGATTTTCTGATAAGTGGCCGAGTCTTCGCCATAGGGATCCCCGACGTGCCAGTCTTCCACCTTTTCATAATCCTCAAACTCCAGTTCGCGCATTCTGCCGCTCATGTTGACCACCAGATCGGCACGCTTCCATGCGTCCGGGGCAATCGGTTTCGACGCCAGTCCTTCCGCCGAATACCCGTTTTGCAGCAGTGCTTCCCGCGTGTGCGAGGGAATTTCACCGAGCGGGTACAACCCTGCGCTCGCCGGCTCGATCACGTCGCCGGCATCGCTTCTGGCGATTGCCTCCGCCATGATGCTGCGGCAGGCATTCCCAAAGCAAACGAAGAGCACGTGGGTTTTCATTTGTCCCATGCAAATTTCAATTTATAAGGAATTCCGGCCAGAGGCAAATCAACGCCCGCCGGCGCTCTGCGTCGCGTGGGCGGCGGCGATTTCCAGAAAATGGCGGTGGACGGTGGTATCGTCGCTGAGTTCCGGATGAAACGTCGCGGCAAGCACGTTTCCTTTCTCCACCAGTGCCGGTTTCCCTTCGTGACGGGCGAGCACTTCAATACCCTTCCCTAATTCTTCGATGATTGGCCCGCGGATGAAAACCATCTCCAGCGGCTCTTTCTTCAGCGTGCTTGGGCCGAAAAAGACGTCGCTTGCCAACTGGCGGCCGTAGCCGTTGCGCAAGACCGTCATGTCAAGCAAGCCCAACGATTCCTGCGGAGGGTTGTTCACCTTCGATGCAAGCAAAATGGCACCGGCGCACGTGCCGAATACCGCTCCGCCTCGCCTGGAAAATTTGCGAATTGCGTCGAACAGTCCCTCTTCCTTCAGGAATTGCAATTGCGTGGTGGATTCTCCGCCGGGCAGAACGACGCCGTCGCACCCTTCCAGATCTTCAACGGTGCGCACCTCTATCGTCTCTGCGCCCAGCGCCTGCAGCATCGCCGCATGCGCCGCAAAATCGCCCTGGATTGCCACGATTCCAATCTTCACAGGCCCATTCTTCTTTCTCTTCTCCTTCGAATGGCGAGGCCGGGCGCGACCGGCTGTCGCCGCACGCCGCCCAGCCGTCTTACTTCTCGAACCATTCTTCCTGGTGACTTTGGTGCGACTCTTCAAAAGCCCACCCTACCAGCCGCGCGTGGAGAGCATGTCTTTCTCTTCCAGTTGCCGCACGTCAATGCCGGGCATCGCTTCGCCGAGTTCCTCGCACGCTTCGAGAATCGCCTTCGGGTCTTCAAAATGGGTATTGGCCTTCACAATGGCCTTCGCGCGCGCTTCTGGATCGCTGCTCTTGAAAATGCCAGAGCCGACGAAAACCGCTTCCGCGCCAAGCTTCCGCACCAGCGCCGCGTCCGCGGGAGTGGCGATGCCGCCCGCCGAAAAATTCGGCACGGGGAGCTTGCCGGTCTTTGCGATTTCGCGAAGCAGGTCGAGCGGAGCGCCCATCTCCTTCGCCGTGCGCATCAATTCGTCGTCGCGCAGCGTGGTCAACCGCTTCATCTCGGAGACGATCGTGCGCATGTGCCGCACCGCTTCCACGACGTTGCCGGAGCCGGCTTCGCCCTTGGTCCGAATCATCGCCGCGCCTTCCGCAATGCGCCGCACGGCTTCACCGAGGTTGCGCGCGCCGCAAACGAACGGCACGCGATAATCATGCTTCCAAATGTGGTTTTCTTCGTCGGCCGGCGTCAGCACTTCGCTCTCGTCGATGAAATCCACTTCCAGCGCCTGCAGCACTTCGGCTTCCGAAAAATGTCCGATGCGCACCTTGGCCATCACCGGGATGGTCACGGTCTTCATGATTTCGCGGATCACTTTGATAGCCGCCATCCGCGCCACGCCGCCCTCTTTGCGAATATCGGAGGGGACACGCTCCAGCGCCATTACCGCGCAAGCGCCCGCCTTTTCCGCGATTCGTGCCTGCTCGGCGTTCGTGACGTCCATGATGACGCCGCCCTTGAGCATCTCCGCCAAGCCGACCTTAACTCGCCACTCATTCGAACCCTTGGCTTTTCCGCCGTGACCGTTGCCGCTGCCGTTTGGTTTCTTTGCTTGCATGTTCCTTCTCCTCTGAAAAATTTGGGAATCCCTAAACTTTTTCTCGTTCGGCGCGAACCCGCTCGAAATGTTCCTTGTCGATTGCCACAAAGCGAGCCGTGCCGCGCGCCAGCAGGTTGCCCTCGGCGTCGCGAATTTCACCCACGCGAAACCGGTTGCGGCCCTTTTCTTCTTCCTGCCAGCCTTCCACAACAATTTCGCGATCAACGGGCACGGGCTTGCGATAGACCACGTTCAATTCCGCGGTCACTGCTTTTTCTTCCGTAAGTTTCGAAATCTTTCCCATCGCTTCGTCCAGCACCACGGCGATGATTCCGCCATGTGCAAAGCCCGCGCCGCCGGCATAGCTTGCGCCAAGCACAAACCGGCCACGGGTGCGTCTTGCATCAAAATCCAGATCGAACACCAGCCGCATCCCGGCTTCGTTGTTTCCGCCGCAGCCAAAGCAGTGGTTCGCTTCCTGGGTTTCGAGTTTGATGATTTTCGCCATCGTTAGACCAGCGCCACGTGCGCGCGTTCCGCTCGACGCGTACCCCGCTGCCGCTTGCGCATCTCGCTCTTCAGCAGTTCCGCCAATGTTGCCACGCCGCGTGCCAGTTCTTTTTCGTTCAAGCTGGCAAAGCCAAGCCGCAACGTGTTCGGCATCGGCGCCTGCACATAAAAATATCTTCCCGGCGCGAAGAGCACGCCACGTTCGCGTGCGTGAATCATCAGTTCGCTGGCGTCAAATCCCGGCGGCAATTCCAACCATAGGCACATCCCGCCTTCGGGCTTCATCCAGCGCACACCTTCCGGCATCTGCCGGCGCAACGCTTCATCCACCGCGCGCAAGCGGTCCGCATACACCTTGCGCATCTTGGTCAGATGCTTTTGGAACAGCCCGCGCTTCAGGAATTCCGCCATGGTGGCCTGCGCCAATTGATCCGTGTGCAGGTCGGTCATCTGCTTCACCAGCCGCAAGCGCTCGATGGCCGCGGGAGGCGCAACGATCCAGCCCACACGCAAGCCGGGGAAGGCCACTTTCGCAAAGCTGTCGATGTGGATCACCAGGTTCGTGCGATCCAGTTGCTTCAGCGAAGGAATTCGCTCTTCCTGGGTATTCAACCGCGCGTAGATGTGATCCTCCACCACCGGCACCTGGTGCCGCGCCGCCAATTCCATCACCCGCCGGCGCGAGGCCAGCGGCATCGAGGTTCCCGTGGGATTCTGAAAGTCCGGCGTCAACACCAGCAGCTTCACGCGATTGGCCGCCAGCGTCGCTTCCAGCACTTCCAGATCGATTCCCAACGGGCTGCCCGGCACCGGGTGCGTCCGCACCGGCACGCCCAGGCACCGCGCCCGCACACCATGAAATACCATCGAAGCACCGGGGTAGGTGGGATTTTCCATCACCACCGTATCGTCGGGGCGTACGAAGGCTTTGGCGATCAGATCGAGCGCCTGTTAGCAGCCATCCGTCACCAGCAGCGTCTCGTCTTTCGCGGGGATGCCGTCCTGCCGCAACATCTCCAGCAATGCCGCCTTCAAGGGAGCATATCCGTCCGACGCGCCGAGGTTCAGGATCTCCTGCCCTTCGCGCTTTAACGCCGCCTGCGAGCAGGCTTGCAATTCTTCGATGGGGAAAAATTCGGGATCGGGCCGCGCCATCACAAAAGAGAGTGAATTCACCGGCGCTTCGGCCGTCAGCCGGCTCAGGATTTCTTCGCTGCGCTCATCGGCAAACAACAACTCCCAACGCAGGCCATCTCCATTCGACAAACTCGGCGGCGCTGGCGGCGTGATTTTCAGTCCATTGCCGTTGTTGCGAATGAACGTGCCGCGGCCGACGTGCCCCTGGATCAATCCTTCCGATTCCAGTTCCGCGTAGGCATTCGCCACCGTGGTGCGATGGACGCCCAGCGTCTGCGCCAATTCGCGGCTGGCGGGAATGCGGTCGCCGGGGCGCAAATCGCCCGCATGCACCAGGGAGCGCAGTTGGTCGCGCAATTGAATGTAGAGGGGAATGTGGCTTTCGGGCTGAAGGTGTAATGGCAGCATTGTCTCTCACCCCAACCTGATTCTACCAGAGATTGGCCTAGTAAAAGAGCCAATTTGTCTCCCGCACTCTGTAGCTTAGGCCTTCAGGCCTGAGGGTTTTCCTTGCGACGGCACGATCTTGGCGAAGTCATGGAAACCCTCACCCCTGAAGGGGTGAGCTACACATCATGGCCGAATAGCCCCTGCCCCGTTATTCTCCCCGGCCTTCAAATCGCGGATACAGAGCTTCGTCCAATCGGCCGCGTCGCACTGGTAAATCTCTTTCAGCGGCAAATCCTCATCCTGCACCTCGTACGACCCGGACTGCATGTCTTCGCTGTCGTCCGTGGAAGCGACGGCGACGGGACTTCCCTCGCCGACGCGCACGCGAAACTGCTTTGTGGCCGGCTCATAGTTCGAATAGACGAAACAATGGCCAACGCACGCGCGATCGACAACATGCAGCGTCAACATGCGATAGTCGGGCGGTTCAAAAATCGTCGCAAGCACACGCGTCCCCGGCGGCAGAGTTCGCGTAATTCGTTCCGCGTTTTCTTCCAGCTGGTTCGACAGCCGCGTATCCCGATAAACGAATGTGAAATGGACCGCCGCGCACGCAGCCAGCGCAAAGAAATGCCACTTGCGCGGGCGCAGCGTTCCCAGCCAGCAGAAAATAAAAATTGCGCTGACCAACGTCAACCGCGCCGCCAGCAGTCCAATCCAGCCGGCGTTCTCGTCGGGCCGCAGATTTTCCGGTAACAACGAGGTCAGACAAAACGCCACCGCGTAAAATTCCGGGAACAGCCTTCTTTCTTTCGCTTTTCCGTTTCCACGTTGCCACGGAAACAAATCCAGCAGCGTCGCTGCAATCACAAAGGCGATCATCGCCAACGAGACGTACCACGTCGCCGGGCGGAAAACCCAAAATTGGTCAGCTCCATTCCAGCGGAAAAACGGTTTGTCCGGCCAATCCGCCTGAAATTCCGGGTGCCGCGCCAGCATCCAGCGCACCGCAAGCCCAATCCCTATCGCCGCCGCCGGAGGAAGCCATTCCTCCCAACCCTTCATGCGCGGCCACAATAGCCGGTACGCGCCGGCCGCGACGAGCCATAAAAATCCAAGCGGATGCGCCAGCAACGCCAACGGCGCCAGAACCACCGCGAGCAGAATTCCGCGCCGCTCGCCGTGCCACAGCGCCGCCAGTCCAAAACAAGCCAATCCGAGCGACAGGTAGTAGTTCATGAAGCCCATGTAAAACACATACCCGTACGCCAACATCGCCAAACCGGGTAGCAGAGACCATGGACGCATTCGCGTCGCCACGCTGATCAGGGTGAAGACACCCCAGAAAAAGACCAGCACGCACAGGGAAACGGCGATCTTCTCCGCAGCGCCAAAGCCAAAAATCCCGCCCAGCTTCAGAAGCATCAGGTCAAAGAGCACATTCTTCGCCTGCCACACCGTGTAAACGCCCGGCGCGTTTCCCTGGCCGACCAACTGCGCCAGCCAGGCGTTGTAAACGTGGCTCGCCAGATCTCCCGCCTGAATGTGCCGCTGCCAGAAACAGGGGATGAGAATCACAGCCGAAACCAACAGCGCCAACACGATTTCTGTTTTTCGCTGAATTTTGAAGGGAAAAACTTCTTCCACCCGCGACGTAGCTTCGTCAGGAAGCTCGCCCCCCACGCCCGCCTCAATTCGCATGGGCGTATTGTATCGTTTCCCAACGCCGGCCCAAAAACCGACGTAAGCACCTGCGGTAGCCGGCCTCACGACCGGTCACTTTGACCACGTAGAAAAAGCGGATCCCTCACCCGCAAACGACGCGGGTTCGGGATGACATCTGGGTGGTTTGCTTGGGGGATGGCTTGGGGAATGGCTTGGGGAATGGCTTGGACAATGCTTAAGGCGGCGCGGGACCGCGCGGACTGTTACCGGATCGGCTGCGCTTCACCCAGCTTCTTCAACCGGTCGCGCAATTTCCTCTGCAGCGGATTGGGCGTGTTTGGATTGAATGCCACCAGGTACCAGAGCGGCTGCGTCTTGTCCTTGCTCAGGTAGGTCAGCGTCGTGGCATCGGCGTTGGGGTGCCGCGCCACGTTTTCCCGAATCGCGCCATAGGGGTGCTTCGCCAGCTTGCCCAGAGTCTTGGCATTCGTGCGCGGATGCTCGCTGATCAGCCGCAGCATGTAATAGTCTTCTTCCGGTGCCTGCTTCACCAGCTTTTCCAGCATCTCCGGCTTCGCT
>Ga0137403_10004287_pt1 | contig 16838 bp, 14 predicted proteins | sample CZOMad2_1_16fung_FD_122057 | JGI IMG/M metagenome (GOLD analysis project Ga0137403, IMG submission 122057) | Vadose zone soil fungal communities from Angelo Coast Range Reserve, California, USA - CZOMad2_1_16fungal (Hybrid Assembly) | ecosystem: Environmental > Terrestrial > Soil > Vadose zone...
AAGCGGATCACGAAGAAGGTGAGCAGCGTGTCGACGAGCATCGTCGCCGTCACGGCGACGCCGTACGCGCCGGCGAGGCGTGACGACGACCCGAAGCCGATCACGGCGGCGATGACGACCGCGCACAGCAGCCAGTTGATCGACGGAATGTAGATCTGGCCGATCTCGCGCGCCGAGGTGTGGACGATCGTCATGCGCGGCAGGAAGCCGAGCTGCACCGCCTGGCGCGTGAGCGAATAGGAGCCCGAGATCACCGCCTGCGAGGCGATGACCGCCGCCGCGGTGGCCAGCGCCACCATCGGGAAGAGCGCCCAGCCGGGGAGAAGCAGGTAGAACGGGTTCTCCACCGCGCGCGGGTTCACCATGAGGAGCGCGCCCTGGCCAAAGTAATTCAGCACCAGCGCCGGGGCGACCAGGCTGAACCAGGCGACGCGCACGGCGCTCTTGCCGAAGTGCCCCATGTCGGCGTAGAGCGCCTCGGCCCCGGTCACCGCGAGGACGACGGAACCGAGCACCACGAAGGACGCCGTGCCGTGGCTCGTCAGGAAGCCGAGCGCGTGCAGCGGGTTGAGCGCCGCAAGGATCGACGGCGCCTGCACGATGCCGTAGATGCCGGCCGCGCCGATGGCGATGAACCACACCATCGTCACCGGGCCGAAGAGCTTGCCCACCGCCGCGGTGCCGCGCGCCTGCAGGGCAAAGAGCGCGAGCAGCACGCCGACCGAGACCGGCACGACATAGGGCTTGAGCGCCTTGGTGCCGATCTCGAGGCCTTCGACCGCGCCGAGCACCGTGATGGCGGGGGTGAGGACGGCGTCGCCGTAGAAGAGCGAAGCGCCGAACACGCCGATGAGGAGCAGCGGGATGCGCCACCCCTGGTGCTGCTTGATCGCTTTCTGGGCGAGCGCGATCAGGGCCATGATGCCGCCCTCGCCGCGGTTGTCGGCCCGCATGATGAGCACCACGTACTTGAGCGAGACGACGATCATCAGCGCCCAGAAGATGGTCGACAGGCCGCCGAGGATGTTGGCGTGCGTCAGCGGGATGCCGTGCTCGGCGGAGAAGGTCTCCTTCACCGCGTACAGCGGGCTCGTGCCGATGTCGCCGAAGACGATGCCGAGCGCGGCGAGCGTCAGCGCGCCGAGCGAGGACCTGCGGGTACGGCTGTCTCGTTCCAAAAAGCCTTAGGGCCCGCCTTTAGGGCCGATGAGTGCCGAGCGAGTGCTCCAGGCGCAGCTGCAACGGCTCGGCGAGCGGGCCGCCCGCCTGCCGCGAGCCCCAGAGGTAGCCCAGCGCAGCGGCCGCGATTATCGCTGCGGGCACCCAAAGCGACAAACGCCGGCGCGGCAGGCCCTTGGCCTGCTCGAGCGCCTGCGCCGCCCGCTCGGTGTCGCCGGCGAGCCTTTCCTCCGCGCCCGTACGTGCGCGCAGTGCGTCGGCCGCGGCCGATTCGGCGGCAACACGGGCATTGGCGCGGGCTTCGGCGCGCCGTTCGGCGGCACTGCGTGCTTCGAATGCCGCCGCGGCCTTGGCGTCCGCCTTCGTCCGCTCTTCGGCCTCGCGTGCGGCCAGCCTGTCCGCCTGCTCGCGTGCCCCCAGCGTGGCGCGCAGATCCTCTTCGTGCTCGGCGCGTTCCCGCGCTGCTTTTGCCGCACGTTGCTCGGCCGCAGCGCCTTCCGAGCGCTTGCGCTCGAGCGCCTCCTCGGCCGCGATTCGGGATTGCAGGGTGGCGGTGGCGCGCAGTTCGGCCTCCGCGCGCTCGGCGGATGAAGCCTCGTTCTTGCGCTCGGCCTCGAGCCGGCGCTGCAACTCCCCCGCCGCCTCGCCCTCGATCCGCTCGCGCTCGCGCGCCGTGCGCAGGGCCTCGGCATCGGCCTCGCCGCGTGCCTGCGCGCCGCGCCGCAGCTCGGCGTCGAGCGCCGCACGCTGGCGGGCTGCTTCCGTCGCGCGCTTCTCGACCTGCGCGCTGCGCTCGGCTTCGGCCTTCAGCGCCCGTTCGGCCGTGACGCGGGCTTGCAGCTCCGACGCGGCCGCCGCTTCAGCCGCCGCCAGTTCTTCGGCGGCGGCACGGCGCCGCTCTTCGGCCGCGATGCGCTCGCGCAATTCGCCGTCGGCGCGCGCCTCGGCGTGTTCCCGGTCGCGAGCCGCGTGCGCGGCTTTTTCGTCCGCGGCAGCGCGCGCCTGCGCCGCGAGGTGCAGCATCTCGTCGGCAGCGCGGCGTGCTTCGGCCGCCGCTCTAGCCTCGGCTTCCGCCGCGGCCGCCACCGCCGAGCGCTCGGCCAGCCGTTCTTCCGCCTGCGCCCTGTCGCGCGCGGCGGCAGCGAGCGCCTTCTCCGCGCTGGCGCGCTCGGCGGCTTCAGCGAGCGCTTTGGCTCGCGCCTCGGCGGCTTCGCGCGCCGCCTGCGTGGCGCGAGTTTCGGCTTCCAGCCGCTCCTGCGCGGCACGCTTCAACGCGAGCTCTGCCATTGCCCGCTCGCGCGACAGGCGGTCGGCCTCGAGCTCGCTCGCCGCGCGAGCATCGGCGGCCTGCCGTGCCGCCTGCTCCGCGGATTCCGAAGTGCGGGCGCGCTGCGCCGCGGTCTCTTCCGCCCGCGCGCGCTCGAGCGCCGCAGCGGCAAGCGCCTTGTCGGCGGCGGCGCGTGTTTCGGACTCGGCCTGCGCCCGCGTCCCCGCTTCCGTCGCTTCGCGCGCGGCCTGGCTCGCCTGCATTTCGGCCTGTGCGCGCTGCTCTGCCGCCCGCTTGAGGCTGGCCTCGGCATGGGCGCGCTCCTGGGCAAGGCGCGCGGCTTCGGCATCGCTCGCCGCCCGCGCCTGTTCCTCGCGGGCGAGCTTCTCCTCGGCGGCCTGGCGCTCGCGCGCTGCATCCAGCGCCTGGGCTTCTGCCCCGGCCCGGCGCCGCGCCTTCTCGTCGGCCGCCGCCTCCGCGGCGCGGCGTCCTTCGGCCGCCGCCACCGCGCGCGTCTCGGCCGCGAGGCGCGTCTGGGCCGCGCCGAGCGCTACCTCTTCCAAGGCCGCGCGCTCGCCGGCAATGCGCTCGGCTTCAGCGTCTGCCGTGCTGCGGGCTTGCGCCTCGCGCTTGAGTTTTTCCTCGGCTGCGGCGCGTTGTCTCGCGGCCTCGAGCGCCGCCTGGTCGCTGGCGGCCCGCGCCTGCGCCGCCGTGCGTGCGCGCTCCTCCGCGGCGATGCGGCCGCGGGCCAGCTCGGCCGCTTCGGCCTCGACCCCGCGGCGCTCCTCGGCGAGCGCATTGGCGGCTTTCTCGGACTCGCCGCGCAGCCTTGCCTGCTCGAGGCTCGCGCGCTCGGTCTCGGCCCGCTCGCGTGCAAGGCGCCCGGCCTCCGCCTCGGCCGCGACTTTCTCCTCCGTCTCGCGCCGGAGCTTCTCTTCCGCCGCCTTCTTCTCGCGCGCGGCTTCCAGCGCGCGCGCCTCGGCCTGTACGCGCTCGCGCACGGCACGCCGCGTTTCCTCCTCCGCCGCCGCGCGCTCACGCATCGCCGCCGCCGCCTGCGTCTGCGCCTCGGCGCGCTCCTTGGCGTGCGCCGCCGCCTCCGCTTCCTTCAGCCGCCGGCTCTCGGCGAGCGCGGTCGCCTTCTTCTCCGCTTCCTCGCGGCTCCTCGCCTCGGAGAGCGCCTGCGCCTCGGCGCGCTCGCGCTCGGCCACCAGGCGGGCCGCCTTGGCCTCGGCCTCGGCGCGCGCGTGTGCCATGCGACGCAGCTCGACCTCGGCGGCCTGGCGCTCGCGCGCGAGATCGAGGCCGCGCTTCTCCTCGGCGACGCGCGCGCTTGCTACCTGCTCGCCGGCCTTCTCGCGCTCGATGCGCTCGCGCTCGGCGTTCTGCAGCTGGTCGTAGAGCTTGCTCATTTCGCTTTCTTCGCCGGCGCGCTTTTGACGGGCGCAGCGGCCGGCGTGGCGAAGTCGAGATTGATCATGTTGCCGAGCGCGTCGGAGAAGGCCTCGCGCACCTTGTGCATCGCGGGCAGCGCCTTCTTGAAGGCGTCGACGACCTTCGGATCGTAGCGCTTGCCGGCGAGCTTCTCGATTTCGTAGGCCGCGTCCTCCATATCCTTCGGTTCGCGGTAGAACTGCGTCGCCGTCATCGCCTCGAAGCTGTCGACGACCGCCATGACCCGTCCCGGCCACGGGATCGCCTCTCCCTTGAGCCCGTCCGGATAACCCGAGCCGTCCCAGTTCTCGTGGTGGGTCAGCGCGATCTGGCGCGCCAGCTTGAGGAGGGGATCGTCGTGCTCGCCGATGATGTCGGCGCCGATCTTCGGATGGCGCTTGATGCGCTCCCAGTCGGGCGCCGAGAGCTTCTCTTTCTTCTGCAGGATCTCCGAGGGCACGCCCAGCTTGCCGACGTCGTGCAGCGGAGCGACGATCATCATCATCTCGCACACCTGCGGCTTCGCCCCCGCGGCTTGCGCGATGAGCTTGGCGTATTGCGCGAGCCGCATGACGCGGTTGCCGACCGCGGAGCTCTCGTGCATCTGCATGGCGCGACCCAGGCGCCGGATGAGCTCGGTGCGCGTCTTCTCGAGCTGGGCGGTGCGCTCCCGTACCAAGTGCTCGAGCTCATGGCGCTGGTCGGCGAGCGCGAGATGCATGCGCACCCGCGCCATCAGCACCTTGGCGTTGATGGGCTTGGTGACGTAGTCGACGGCGCCAAGCTCGAACCCTTCGACCTGGGCTTGCGCCTCGGTCTTGCCGGTCAGGAAGATCACCGGGATGTCCGCCGTGCTCGCTTCGGCCTTGAGCGCCCGGCAGACCTCGAAGCCCGAGACGTCCGGCATCTCGATGTCGAGCAGGACCAGCGATGGGCGCGGCTCGCCGCCGGCGAGCCCGATGGCATCGCCGGCATTATTGGCAGTGAGCACCTTGTACTGCGTACCGAGGGCCTTTGCCATCAGCGCAAGCAGGTCGGTCGCGTCGTCAACCGCGAGGATGACCGGCGGCGGCTTAACACTCACTCCGGCGCCGTGTAGCCGGCCCGCTCGAGGCGGGTCTTCGCCTGCGGTCCGGTGAGATAGTCGATGAACTCGAGCACGGTGCGCGACGATTTGACCGGCACCGCGACGTAGGTCGTGTACTTTTGCAGCTCCTTCGGCAGCTCACCGACCAGCTTCACGCCCTTGACCGGCATGATCTCGCTGATCTGGTGGATGCCGAGCTCGATCTCGCCTTTGCCGACCGGCTCGACGATGTAGCCACCTTGGGCCAGCGTGGCTTTCCGGTTTATTTGGTCTGCTATACCAAGTTTGTTAAGCACTTCGGCCACGTGCTTGCCGCTCGTGCCGACCTTGGGGTCGATGTAGACGATCGACTTCGCCGAGAGCAGTGTCTTCTTGAACGCCTCGACCGTGGAGATGTCCGGCGAAGGCGCCTTCTCGTTGACCGCCACGCCGATGCCGACGCGGGCAATGGGCTTCGCGCCCTTCTGCATCCTGCCTTCCTTCTCGAGGCGCGGCAGCATCTCCTCGGTGACCACCACCATGTCGACATTCGCGCCGGCGGCGAGCGTTTCGAAGAGCTTGCCCATGGGCTGAAACTGCACGTTCACCTTGCCGCCGGAGAACGACGCCGCGAGCGGCTCGACCAGCGACTTGGCGGCACCGCCCGAAAGTACGTGCAGCTCCTGCGCCCATACCGTGACCGGCAGCGCGAGAGCCAGGAGAAGGAATCTCATGCTCGCTTTCCTTTACGCTCGGCGCGCTCCAGGAGCTGCGCGAATCGCTCCGGCGGCACCGGCTCGCCGTAGAGAAAGCCCTGCACCTGGTCGCAGCCGTGCCGCTTGAGGAAATGCAGCTGCGCGTCGGTCTCCACGCCCTCGGCGATCACTTTCAGGTGAAGGGCGTGGCCGAGCGAGATGATCGCCTGCGCGAGGATGCCATCCTCGGCGTCGGAGCCGCCGCGGATGTCGCGCACGAACGAGCGGTCGATCTTGAGCGTGTCGATCGGCAGGTCCTTCAGGTAGGAAAGCGATGAATAGCCGGTGCCGAAGTCGTCGACCGACAGGCTCACGCCAAGGGACTTGAGTCCTTGCAGCGTCGCGATCGCGGCTTCGACGTTGTGCATGACCATGCTTTCCGTGAGCTCCATCTCGAGCGAGCTCGGCTCGAGCCCGGTCTCCTGCAGGATGCGCGACACGGTGCGCACCAGGCCCTCGGCGCGGAACTGGCGCGCCGAGAGGTTGACCGAGACGATGCCGGGCTTCAGGCCCGCGTCGAGCCAGGCGCGCGTCTGGCGCGCGGTCTCGTGGATCACCCACTCGCCGAGCTGCACGATGAGCCCGGTCTCCTCCGCGATCGGGATGAAGCGCGCCGGCCGCACGAGGCCCCACTCGGGATGGCTCCAGCGCACCAGCGCCTCGGCGCCGATGATCGTGCCCGAGCGCAGATCCACCTTCTGCTGGTAGTGCAGCATGAACTCCTTGCGCTCGAGCGCCCGGCGCAGCGCATGCTCGAGCGCGAGGCGGTCGTTCACCCGCTCGTTCATCTCGGAGGTGTAGAACTGGAAGTTCGCGCGGCCGTGTTCCTTCGCGCGGTACATCGCCGCGTCGGCGTTCTTCAGCAGCGTGTCGACGTCGTGCCCGTCCTGCGGATAGAGGCTGATGCCCGCGCTGCAGGTGATGTACATCTCCTTGCCGTCGAGGGTGAGCGGCTCGGCCACCTTGGCGGTGATGCGCTGCATGGCGCGGTAGATCACCTCCTCGTTCGACTGGTCGTTCAGGATCAGCACGAACTCGTCGCCGCCGACGCGCCCGACCGTGTCGCCCTCGCGCAGCACCGAGCGCAGCCGGTCGCCCATCGCCTTGAGCAGCCGGTCGCCAGTCGAATGGCCCAGGCTGTCGTTCACGAACTTGAAGTGATCGAGGTCCATGAAGACGACGGCGATGTTGCGCGGATTCCTCTGCGAGTACACCGCCTGCCGCAGCCGGTCGTGCAGGAGATTCCGGTTCGGCAGTCCGGTGAGGGCGTCGTAATTCGCCTGGTGCTCGAGCTGCACCTGGTAGCGCTTGCGCTCGATCGAGTAGTGCATGGAGCGCAGCAGGAGCTCGCGGTCGAGGCGGCTCTTCACCAAATAATCCTGCGCGCCGCCCTTCACCGCCGAGAGCGCGAGCGCATCGTCGTCATGGCCGGTGAGCACGATGATCGGCACCGCCGGCGCGTGCGTATACACCTTGGTGAAGGTTTCGAGGCCGTAGCTGTCTGGCAGCGACAGATCCAGGATGATCAGCGTGGTCTCGCCGGCCGAGAGGTGCTCCAGTCCTTTCGCGAGCCGGTCGGCGAAATGGACCGTGAAAGGCGCGCGCGGGTCTTCCGCGATCATCTCGCGTATCAGGCGAGCGTCGCCGGGGTTGTCCTCGATGAGGAGGACGTTATGCATCGTTTTTTGACCCCCTGATAAGGGGGTCGGAAGCCGAAGGCGTACGGAGGGTTTTCAGAAAAAACAAAACCCCCCGCTCGCGAAAAGCGCTCGCTTCCCCCTTGTCAGGGGGACGGTTGAAAGAAGCCTCAGTTCCCATTGGGTGGCAGGGTCACCACCGTCAACCAGAAGATATCAATCGACTTGACGACGACGATGAACTTCTCGAGGTCGACGGGCTTGGTCACGTAGCAGTTGGCGTGCAGGTTGTAGGTGCGCAGCACGTCCTCCTCCGCCTTGGAGGTGGTGAGCACGACGACCGGGATGCGCTTGAACATCTCGTCGGCCTTGATGTCCTGCAGCACCTCGCGGCCGTCCTTCTTCGGCAGGTTGAGGTCGAGCAGGATGATGTCCGGCCGCGGCGCGTTCGCGTGCTTGCCGCGGCGGTAGAGGAAGTCCATCGCATCGACGCCGTCCTTGCACCAGTGCAGCTTGTGGTAGACCTTGCCCTCCTTCAGCGCCTCGCGCGTCAGGCGCTCGTCACCCGGGTTGTCTTCGACCAGCAGGATCTCGACAGGCGAACGTCCGTCAGTCATGGAAAGTCTCTCTTGGGTAGCGTGATGTGGAACTGGCTGCCCTCGCCGAGCGTGGAGGTCACCCAGATGCGGCCGCCATGGCGCTCGACCACCTTCTTGCAGATGGCGAGGCCGATGCCGGTGCCCGGGTATTCGCCCATCGTGTGCAGGCGCTGGAACAGCATGAAGATACGCTCGAAATACTGCGGCTCGATGCCGATGCCGTTGTCGGCGAGGGTCAGGTGCCACTCGCCGTCCTGCTCCTCCGCCGAGACGTGGATGCGCGGCACGCCGCTGCCGCGGAACTTGAGCGCGTTGCCCATCAGGTTCTGGAAGAGCTGCGCGAGCTGCATCTCGTCGGCGTCGACGCTCGGCAACGGATCCCAGGTGACGGCGGCGCTCGATTCCTCGATCGCCGCGCGCAGGTTGGTGATGGCCTTGCGCAGCGGCGCCTCGACCGGCACCGACTTGAATTCCTTGCCCTTGGTGCCGACGCGCGAGTAGGCGAGCAGGTCCTCGATCAGCTGCTTCATGCGCGCCGCGCCGTCGACGATGTAGTGCATGAACTCCTGCGCGTCGCCCTGCAGCTTGTCGCCGTAGCGCTTGCCGAGGAGCTGCGTGTAGGACGACACCATGCGCAGCGGTTCCTGCAGGTCGTGCGAGGCGACGTAGGCGAACTGCTCCAGCTCGGCGTTCGAGCGCTGCAGCTCCTCGGCCTTCTTCGCCAGGTCGTCGTGCGCGCGCTTCAACTCCGCTTCCTGCTGCTTGCGCGCCGTGATGTCCGAGCCGACGCCGCGGTAGCCGGTGCAGCGGCCGTCGGCGTCGAACACCGGCTCGCCGCTCACCGAGATCCAGCGCGTGCCGCCCGCGGGATTGGGCCGCTCCATCTCGAAGTCGCGGAACGGCTCATGGCGCTCGAGCTGCGCCTGGTGCGCCGCCCAGTCGGCGTCCGTGAGATTCAGCGCCGGCTGGTCCCAGCGCTTGCGACCGATGAATGCCGCGGCGTCGAGGCCGGTGCGCTCGCCCATGCGGCGCGACATGAACTTGAGGCCGAAATTCTCGTCCTGCTCCCAGTACCAGTCGGAGGAGAGCTGCGTCAGACTGCGGAAGCGCGCTTCGCTCTCCCGGACGGCTTCTTCCGCCGCCCTGCGCTCGGTGATGTCGTCGAAGATGGCGATCTCGTAGGTCGGGCGGCCGGCCTCGTCGTGCTCGACCACCATGCTGAAGCTGATCCAGACCGTCGAGCCATCCTTGCGCACGTAGCGCTTCTCGACCCGCACATGGTCGACCTCGCCGCGCTCCATCTTCGCGCGTTCCTTGTTGATGACGTCGAGGTCCTCGGGATGCGAGATCTGACGGCCCGTCATGCCGATCAGCTCGTGCTCCGGGTAGCCCAGCATCTCGCACAGGCGGCGATTGACGCGGATGAACTTGCGGTCGAGCGCGATGTGGGCGACGCCCGAACCGGCGAGCTCGAAGGTGCGGCGGTAGCGCTCCTCGCTTTCGCGCAGCGCCGTTTCGGCGTTGCGCTGCGCGGTGATGTCGGTGAAGCTCGACACCACGCCGTACCAGTCGGTCGCTTCGTGGTGGCGCAGGAACCCCGTGTTGATCGAAAGCCAGGTGCGCGCGCCGCCCGGGCGCTTGACGCCGATGACGTGGCCCGACAGCGGCTTGCCGGTGCGCACCATGATCCGGGTCGGCCGATCGTCGGGCAGCATGGGGCTGCCATCCGAATGGACGCACGGCAGCATCGCCGTGAAGCCGGCCGCGCCCACGATTTCCGGGAGCGGCAGGCCGAGGATGCGCTCGGCCGCCTGGTTGCCGGCGACGATCTTGAGCTCGCGGTCGTAGACCAGGATGCCCTCGTTCGCCGAGTTGACGATCGCGCGCCAGCGCGCCTCGTTATCGCGCAGCGCCGTCTCGGCGTTGGTGCGAGCGGTGATGTCGACGATCGCGCCGATCAGCCCGGCGACTTCGCCGCGCGCGTCGGTATACGTGGCCTTGTAGTAGATCGCGTCGCGCAGCTCGCCGTTGGCCGCGCGCACCCTGATCTCATAATTCTGCCGCCCGGGATGCGCGTAGAGCTGGCGGTCCATGTCCGCGTGGCGCTCGCCGATCGCCGGATCCTGCGGATAGAGGTCGGCGACCTGCTTGCCGATGAACGACTCGCCCTTCAGGCCGAAGAATTCTTCCCACGCCCGATTGACGCCGAGGTAGCGGCCGTCGCGGCTCTCGAAAAACACCGGCACAGCGAGGGAGTCGACCAGCTTGAAAGCCGCGTCGAGCGGTGATCCCGCCTGCTCCTCCCCCCGTGCCCTTTGGAATTGCGGTGCCTTGGGCATGGCAGGTGGGGCATTTTAATGCGTGTAGAGACCCTTCGCGGCTGCTTTGGCGGTGACGAGCGGCACGAGAAAATCGAGCGTCGGCGTGTGTATTTTTTCCAATCGCGCCAGCTCGAGCGGCGCTACGAGCTGCGCTTCGAGTTCCATCGGCCGGCCTCGCTCGTAGTCCTGCAGCATCGACGGTTTGTGCGCCGCGCCGGACGAGGAATTGCCGCTCGGCCCGCCTTTTGGACGATGCGGCGCCTGGTCGACCGCGACGCCCAGGGCGCGCGCGATGGCACAACCCTCCTGCGTGGCGCGCTCGGCAAGCGGCTTGAGGTCGGGATGCTCCTGAACCTGGCGCACGGGAAGGTGAGTGAGCGTGCACAAGGTGGACGTCCACAGGTTCTGCGCGAGCTTGCTCCAGATGGATTGCCGGATATCGGCGAGCGCCGGCGACGCCAGGTCGGCGGCTTCGAGCGCGCGGCGCAGATCGACGACGAGCGGCGTGTCCTTCGCATCCGGCCGGCCGATCACGATCATGTTGCTGCCCGGCACGTGGTTCTCGATCACGCCGGGCTCGAGGATCTCGTTCGCCGAATACGCCACGCCGCCGACGATGCGCTCGGGCGCGATCGCCTTCGCCAGCAGGCCGTCAGGATCGAGCCGCTTGAGCCGCGCGTCGTACCACCAGGGAATCCCGTTCTGCACGAAGACCACCGCGGTATCGCGCCCGAGCAGCGGCGCGCACTCGGCGGCGAATGCGCCGAGCAGGTTCGCCTTCAGCGTGACGAACACCGCGTCCTGCGCGCCGAGCTCGCGCGCGGAGGCCGCCGCACGCACGCGGCCGATGATGGTCTGCTCGCCGTGCAAAAGCTTCAAGCCGCGCGTCTGCATCGCCGCGAGGTGCGCGCCGCGCGCCACCACGCTCGTCTCATTGCCCGCCGCAGCGAGCTTCGCCGCGATATGCCCGCCGACCGCGCCGGCGCCGAAGACGCACAACTTCATGCCGATAGAATAACCCGCCGTGAAAATCTGCCGCTTCGACGACAACCGTCTCGGCCTCGTGGCCGACGACGGCATCCGCGATGTCTCCAGCGTTCTCGCCAGGCTGCCCACCGCGAGCTATCCCTTCCCGCGCCACGATGCGCTGATCGCGCACCTCGCCGGGTTGAGGCCCGAAATCGAGCGCGCGGCCAAGTCAGCCCAGCCCGTGCCGGCGGAAAAAGTGAAGCTGCTGAGCCCGGTGGCGAATCCCGGCAAGGTCATCGCGGCGCCGGTGAACTACAAGAAGCACCTCGAGGAAGCGCTGGCCGACAAAGGCATCCATCACGGCAACCTGATCCAGGAGATCCACAAGGCCGGCATGTTCCTGAAGGCGACGAGCGCCATCGTCGGTCCCGGCGAGGGCGTGAAGCTCGTGCACACCGACCGGCGCAACGACCACGAGGTCGAGCTCGCGCTGGTGATCGGCAAAACGGCGAAGAACGTAAGCGCCGCCCAGGGACCGGATTGCGTCGCCGGCTATTGCATCGGCCTCGACATGACGATCCGCGGACCCGAGGAGCGGAGCCTGCGCAAGTCACCCGATTCCTACTGCGTGCTCGGGCCGTGGCTCGTGACGCGCGACGAAGTGCCCGATCCCGGGCAGCTCTCGGTGAAGATCGCGGTGAACGACACGGTGAAGCAGGATGCCCACACCAGCGACCTCATCCTGAACGTCGGCGAGCTGATCGAATGGGGCAGTTCGTTCTACACGCTCTATCCCGGCGATGTGATTCTTACCGGCACGCCGCAGGGCGTGGGCCCCGTACGACCGGGCGACACCATGCTCGCCACCATCGAGCGCATCGGCTCGATGCAGGTTCGAGTCAGCTGAAATAAAAAAGCCACCGGGCGCAGCGCCGCGGTGGCTTTTTCGGTACGGCGAAAAACTACTTGGTCGTCGAGCTGGAGTCCGAGCTGGACGGCGTGCTGCTCGAGCCGGCGCCTGCCGCGCCGCTCGGGGAGCTTGAGCTCGACGGGCTGGACGACGAAGACGAGGAGGACGAGCCGCCGCTCGCGTTGTCTTTCTTGTTCAGGTCGATCGAGGTCGACGAGGAGCTCGAGCCCGAGGGCGCCGTGCTCGGTGCAGCCGTCGTGCCGCTGGCCGACGAGGACGAGCCCGAAGGCGACGTCGTGGCGCCGGACGGCGAGGTCGAGGACGAGCTCGAAGAGCGATCAGCGCCGCGGTCGCACGCCGTCATCAGCGTCGCGCCGAGCGCAAGGGAAACAGCAACTGCAATAGTGGACATTCTCATGGGGCCTCCGTGGTTGGGGTACTGGTGCAAGGGAGCAAGGATCGGGCCGCGATTGTTAAACGACCATCCGACGAGCGTCAGCGCCGCGTCAGCTCTCCATCGTCGGCTTGGTGTCGCCGGATTTCGGGCCGGCGTCATCGCCGCTTTGCTGAAAGTCGCGGTGCTGATCGGCTTGCTTCGGATCGACCTGGCCCTGCGTCGGGTTCGACCCGTCGCGCTTCTCGCGGGTCGAAGGCGTTCCGGCATTCGCGGGTGTCGTGGAAGATCGTGCCGCCGCTTGCGGAACGATCGACGAGCTGTCGGTTTTCGGCGACGGTGGCGTAGTGGTGTTGCGGTTGCATCCCCCTAGCAACGCGAGCGAGATGGCAAACGCCAGGGTGCACAGTTTCATCGTGGTCTCCATTTGCATCCGGTGGCGTCGCAAAGCGCGTGCCCATGTACCATGCGCGCCGTGAATCGCATTCTTCCGACGACGGTGGTCGGCAGCTATCCGCAACCGAACTGGCTCATCGACCGCGCGAAGCTCGGTTCGAAAGTTCCGCGCGTGCGCGAGCCGGACCTCTGGCGTGTGGCGCCGGAATTTCTCGAGCAGGCGCAGGACGACGCCACGCTCGTCGCGATCCGCGACATGGAGCAGGCCGGCATCGACATCATCACCGACGGCGAGATGCGCCGCGAAAGCTACTCGAACCGTTTTGCCACGGCGCTCGAGGGCGTCGACATCGTCAACCCGGGCAGCACGACCAACCGTTCGGGCGGCCGCTCGGTCGTACCGCGCATCAGCGGTCCGATCGTGCGCCGGCGACCGATCGAAGTTCGCGACGTCGAGTTCCTCCGCCGCAACACCGACCGGCAGATCAAGATCACCCTGCCCGGCCCGTTCACGATGACGCAGCAGGCGCAGGACGATTACTACCAGGACGAGGAAGCGCTCGCCATGGCGTACGCCGCCGCGGTGAACGAGGAGCTGAAGGATCTGAAGCGCGCCGGCGCCGATGTGCTGCAGCTCGACGAGCCCTGGCTGCAGGCGCGCGCCGACCGAGCGGCGCGCTATGGCGTAAAAGCGATCAACCGCGCGCTACGGGGCATCGAGGGCACGACCGTCGTGCATCTGTGCTTCGGCTATGCCGCCGCGGTCAGGGACAAGCCCTCGGGCTATTCCTTCCTCGGCCAGCTCGCCGAGACGAAGGCGTCGCAGATCTCGATCGAGGCCGCGCAGCCGAGGCTCGACCTCTCGATCGCACGCGAGCTCGCGCCGAAGCAGGTGATGGTCGGCGTGATCGATCTGGGAACCGAGGCGATCGAAACCGCCGACCAGGTCGCCGCGCGCATCCGCGCCGCGCTCGAGCACGTGCCCGCCGAGCGCCTCGTGCTCGCGCCCGATTGCGGCATGAAATACCTCGCGCGCGAAGCGGCGCTCGGCAAATTGCGCGCGCTCGCGGACGGCGCGGCGATGGTTCGAAAGGAAATCAGCTAAGCGGCGGCAGGCATGCGCGTCTGCGGGCGCGGCTCATAGCCGGCCTCGCGCGCCGCCGTCACGCATTCGAAATACAGCGCGTAGCTTTCCTTGGATTCGACGGCACGGCCCTCGGCCGGGATGTGCCGCCATTTCCAGCGGAAGCTCTTCTTGTGGGTGATGTGGAATATTTCGCAGGCTTTCATGCATCCTTTATACAGGGCGCGGAAAGCCTCGCGCGTCGCGCGCGCCTGAATTCGGCGTAGATGCTAGAACGACACCAGTACGAACTTCTGCACACGTCGTCCGAACCCGACTTCGGTCGTGTACAGGTTTCCCTGACGATCGATCGCCATGTTGTGCACCCACTTGAATTCGCCCGCCATGCGGCCCGTGCGGCCGAAGCTCGAGAGCTGCGCGCCGTCGGCGCGGTTCAGCACATAGATGCGTCCGTTGGCGCCGTCGGCGACATAGACGTTTCGCTGCGCCGCATCGTGCGACAGCACCATGTCCCACACCGAGCCATTGGCGAGCGTGAGCGGCTCGACGCGGAATTCCTGGACGAACTTGCCCGAGGGCTCGAACACCTGGATGCGGTTGTTGGCGCGGTCGCACACATAGAGCTTGCCGTCGTGCGAGAGGCGCACGCAGTGCACCGGGTTGCCGAACTGCCGGGCCGGCGGCTGGTTCGGATCGTAGGCGGCCTGCTTGTCGTCGCTCGGCTGCGCGCCGTACGCGCCCCAGTGGCGCTTGTACGCGCCGGTCGTCGCATCGAGCACGATCACGCGCTTGTTGCCGTAGCCGTCAGCTATATAGATCTCGCTTGCCTTTGCGTCGATCTCCATGTGCGCGGGGCGCCCGAGCAGGGTCGTGGAGTTGCTGCCGCCCGTCTGGCCGGCGCGGCCGACCTGCATCAGGAATTTTCCATCGGGGGTGAACTTGATGAGCTGGTGGTCCTTCGGGTCGTTGCCGCCGACCCAGACGTTGCCCTGGCCGTCGATGGTGATGCCGTGCTCGTTCTCGAACCATTCGTAGCCCGAGCCCGGTCCGCCCCAGGCGCGCAACAGATTACCTTCGCCGTCGAACTCGAGCACCGGCGGCGCCGGCAAGCAGCATTTCGCGCGCGGCGGATTGAGCGCGGCGCCCTTTTCCTCGTCGATCAGCGTTTTCGGACGGTGGATCAGCCACACGTGGTCGCGCGCATCGACCGCGATGCCGGCGACCTGTCCCAGGGTCCAGTTGTTCGGCAGCGGCTTGGGCCAGGCCGCGTCGACCGCGTAGCCTCCTTCGCGCATGGGGGACTGCGCGCAGCCGATCGCGACGAGCATCGCAGCGACCGCAGCGGCCGCCGCCCCCGATCCTGCAAAGCGCTGCCCCATGCCTCCTCCTTTGCGCGGAATCGAACCGCGCCGGAGCTAGTTTAGCCCAGGGCTTGCGCTCGGCAAGCGCTACTGCAACGTCGCCTGCTGCAGGTCGAGATTGACCCCGAGCACCTGCTGCGCGCGCTCCACCTGCGGAGTCAGCCGGGTGATGCCGATCAGGCCGGCGTCGCCTCCGGCCGAGCCGAGCGATGCGGCGTGTACGCCCACCGTGACGAGCACGCCGACCGCGCGGCCGTCGCTGGAGATGACCCCGCTGCCCGAATCGCCGGGTGTCGCCGCTCCCTGAGCGAATACGTGGTCCGGGCTGGGCATGCCCGCCGCCAGGGCGCTGCGCGCCGGGAGCACGGTGCCCGCTACGATGCCGTTGCCGAACCAGTTGAGCACCACGGGCTGGAAGAGGCCGGGCCGGTCGTCGTTGGTTCCGGTGGGTCCGCCGAAGTGGCACATTCCGGCGCTCGCCTCCACTTCCGGATCGACCCGGATCAGGGAGAAGTCCTTCGGATCCTGCAGGATCGCGTAGGCGAATTCTCCGATCCGGGCACCGCTGGCGTCGCGCGCCTCCGGCCCAGTCCCGGGAGCCCAGGCCATCTCGCCGACGTCGCCGCCGAAGGGGCTCGTGCCGAGGATGCAATGGCCCGCGGTGCCGATGTAGCGGCTGCCGTCGGATCCGAGGAAGAGGAAATTCAAGGTGCACTGCCCGACATCGCTCACTACGATCCCGCCCGGACGCACGCCGGGACAGGTTCCGGTGCCCACGGGCGCGGCGGCCGGGACCGGGATCAGCGTGCACGGCACGCCTCCGAGCGTCCAGTTGGTGGCGCCGGCGCTCGGCGAACCGGTGATCGGGGGAAGCAGCGATCCGAGCAACCCGGCCTGCGCAGGCACTATGACGGTCGTCGTGGCGATGGCCGCGACAAGCATCGCAAAGATGTTTCTTGCAGACATTTGCGTTCTCCTTTCGATCAGCTGGAAAGATGACCCGGCGATGGGCTGTGGGCGGCGGATGTTGCGGGTATCGCGGACCAAGATAGGCGCGCGACGTTTTGATCTTCTATTTCCCGACCTAGTCCGGTCGGGCTACCAAGGACCAGCCTAACGCACTTTTCCGAGCGCGCGCAGCACGACTTCTGGAGTGATGGGCTGGCTTGTGACTTTCGCTCCCAGCAGCCGCAGCGCGTCGTTCACCGCGTTCATGATCGCGGCCGGCGCGCCGCCGGTGCCGGCTTCGCCCGCGCCTTTTGCACCCAACATCGAGGTCTTCGTCGGTGTCTGCACGTGCGCGCACTCGATGTCGGGCATCTCCGCCGCCATCGGCACGAGGTAGTCGGCCATCGTCGCGTTCAGGAGCTGGCCGCGATCGTCGTAGAGGCAGTGCTCGTAGAGCGCGCCGCCGATGCCCTGCACGATGCCGCCGCGCGCCTGCTCGTCGACCAGCTTCGGGTTGA
>Ga0137403_10004288_pt1 | contig 16838 bp, 17 predicted proteins | sample CZOMad2_1_16fung_FD_122057 | JGI IMG/M metagenome (GOLD analysis project Ga0137403, IMG submission 122057) | Vadose zone soil fungal communities from Angelo Coast Range Reserve, California, USA - CZOMad2_1_16fungal (Hybrid Assembly) | ecosystem: Environmental > Terrestrial > Soil > Vadose zone...
GCAGCGCTCGAGCATCTACATCGGCATCCTGAAGTCGTCGAGCAGATGGGTAGTGCAGGGAGGCGCCGCGTAGTTGAAAATTTCACCTGGGACCATTTTCGGGCGCGATTGCTTGACGCTTACGAAATGGCCATGCGAATGGCGCGATAACTCTATAGCGGCGGTCTCTGACTGCCGGGCCGAAAATAATCCGGTGGCCAGAGACTGCCCCTACAGTTGCTCAGCGTGAATATTTTGCTCCTTCAACTCAAGCGGATCGGTGATCTGATTCTGACGATCCCAGCTATCGAGACTTTGCGCCGGAATTTTCCGGCCGCGCGGGTGACGCTCGTTGTTTCCAGTGAATGCGCTGCCTTGCTGCCGGCCGTCTCCAATGTCGACCGAATCTTGCTAGCGCGACGTAATTTGCGCGACCTCACCTTGTTTCTTGCCGTCGCCGGTCAGAAATTTGATTGCTGCGTCGATTTCACACGGAACGATCGCTCTGCATTTCTTGCGTTTTTGTCGGGCGCGCGAAGACGCATCGTGTCTTACCGGGTACGCGATCAGTCGAGAAGGCGGGCCCGCGTTTACAATGATTTTGTAACGGTCCGCATGCGGGACATGCACACCGTCGATTATCATCTCGCTTTACTTGGGCCGCTCGGTCTCAGCGATGTGTCCCACGCGCTGCACCTGGAATTGTCACGAACAGCATACGAAAAAGCGAATGCGCTTCGGCGCGATTGGAAGATCACTAAACCCTATGTCATTTTTCATCCGGGATCCGCGCGTCGGGAAAAATTTTGGGAGCCGCAGCGCTGGTCCGACGCAATTGATCATGTTCGATCCAATTCGCGGATTAGTGCCGTGCTCACTGGAGGGGCTTCGAGGGTCGAACAGGAACATCTTCGTGAGATCAAGAGCAAAACGCTGCAGCCAGTCGCCGATCTTTCCGAAAAAACAGATTTGCTCACCCTGGCTGCGCTGATTGGACAGGCCCGTCTCCTTGTTACGGTCGATTCCGCTCCCATGCATCTCGCGGCAGCGACGCAGACACCGCAAGTAATTCTTTTCGGCCCGACGAATCCATTTCACTGGCGACCTCGAGAGAGCCCTGCACTGATCTTGCAAGGAGAATCCACAGCCCCATTGACTGAGTTTTCGGCTGTGCGACCACGTCTGCCAATGGGCCAAATCTCGACGGATGCGGTGATCGGTGCTATGGATTCGCTGCTGTCGTCTCATGCGGCGGCACAAAGTTCATGAGCAAGAGCAAAACCACCAAAAAAAAGCTGTCATTCTGGCAGACCATTCGGGCGGTCTCGGGTCCATACGGGCGGCTTTATGGTTACGTCAAGCCGTACAAGGTGCGCTTTATACTGGGACTGTCGTTGGGTTTTGCCTTCGGCCTGGTCAATTCGCTCCTCCCGCTGGTCGTCGCCCGGGTGACAAGTACTATCTTCCACGGAGCTGCTCCCAGCCCGATGGCCTTGCGCTCGAATCTTGAAGCCCTGAACGCCGGCCCGAAAATTAATTCGATCGTTCTTATCTGTCTCGCTATACCGGCCATCATGACGGTACGGAGCCTCTGCTCGTTCGGAAATTCCTACTACATGCAGTGGGTGAGCAACAAGGTCGTCACTGATATTCGCACCCAGCTTTTCAGTAAGATGGTTCGGCATTCAATGGACTTCTTTAACAAGATGCGCTCAGGGTTTTTGATGTCGCGTATCACCAACGACACACGGGCCATGCAAATGGCATTGACCAGCGTCAGCAGCGATCTTTTTAAGCAACCAGTCGCGGTCATTGGCGGAATTACTGTCCTCCTCCTAATGGATTGGAAATTCACCGTGGTAACACTAATTCTTTTTCCGACCTGTTTGCTGCCGCTTAGCATTTATGGCCGCCGCGCGCGAAAGGCGGTGCATAGTGAGCAGCTAGGCATGGGTGAAATGGTCGTGACGATGCAGGAAACATTCGCTGGTATTCGCGTCATCAAGTCGTTTGCGCGTGAGGCGCACCAGGAAAAGGCGTTCAAGCGCAGCAACCAAATGCAGTTCTCACAGATGATGCGCATAATCAGGTCGATGGAAGCGGTCGGCCCGCTGGTTGAAACGATCGCGGCCATCGGAGTGGGTATGGCGTTGCTTTACGTTTACGCGACGAATCTGAGTGCCGGCCGGTTTTTCGGGCTGATCTCAGGAATTTTCATTCTCTACGACCCGATTAAAACGCTCAGCAAAATCCATATCGTCATGCAGCGATCGATCGCCGCGACTACGCAGATTTTCTCGATCCTTGATTCCGATCCGACCGTGCGAGACGCGCCAAACGCCGCCGTGTTGACTTCTTCCCAAGGGAGAATTGATTTTGAAAATGTAATGTTTCGCTATGCGGGCACCGTTATCAATGCGGTCAGCAACATCAATTTACGCGTCGAGCCCGGCAAAACCTACGCACTTGTGGGTGCGAGCGGCGCGGGCAAAAGCACCATTCTCTCACTGATCTTGCGCTTGTACGATCCAGCTTCCGGGGCAGTGAAAATCGATGGCCGAGATTTGCGCTCCGTCACTCAACAATCGCTGCGAGAGCAGATCGGCCTCGTCACTCAAGAGACATTTTTATTTCACGACACGATTTTCAGAAATATCCAGTTCGGACGACTCGATGCCAAGCCGGAAGAAATTTATGAAGCGGCTCACACCGCATTCGCGCACGATTTCATTATGGCGCAGCCGAAGGGCTATGAGACGCTGATTGGCGACAAAGGATGTCTCCTCTCCGGTGGCCAGCAGCAGCGCCTCGCGATTGCGCGCGCTGTCCTGAAGAATGCGCCGATCCTTCTGCTCGATGAGGCGACATCATCACTCGATTCCGAATCAGAAAGGCAAATTCAAAAGGCGCTCGAAAAACTCGCCGCCGGGCGCACTGTAATCGCAATTGCCCATCGGCTCTCCACAGTTTTATCGGCCGACCAAATCGTGGTGATGGATTGCGGCCGCATCAAGGAAATCGGCACACACTCCGAGCTGCTGGAGAAGTCCGGCTACTATCGCCGCTTGTACGACCACCAATTCAATCGTATTCAGGAAGAAAGCGCAGCCGAGCATGGTGTCCTCGTGGAAGAGCTTGTCTAAACCTTTACCAGATTCGATTTTAGTTCCCACGTAGTATCGAAGATGGCGCCACGTAATTGTATTTTGGAGCCACGATTGGAAGGATTGCCCAATCGAGGTGTTAGAACTGTCAAAGATTGTTGAAAACCAAGACAGGGCTTAGAAATTGCGCTCGCTTACGATAGCGCGCGACAAATTAGCCTCTGCACCAATGCCGTTCAATATCGACCTACACACGCATTCTTTTTTTTCCGGGGACGGTATTTCCAGCCCGGAAGACTTGATTGCCGCCGCGCGCGCCAAAGGCTTGCACGGGATCGCCATCACTGATCACAACACGTGTGATGCGATCAATTATCTGCTCGAAAAAGGCTTGATGCGCTTGGACGGTTTGCCCGCCGATGATTTCCTCGTTCTCCCCGGCGTCGAGGTGACAACCGCCGATGGTCACCTTCTTTGCATCGGAGCGGAGCTTCCGTATTTGAAAGGAAAACCAGCGCGCAAAGTATGCGACATCATTCACGAACGCGGCGGGCTGGCGATTCCGCCGCATCCCTACGATCTGTTTCGCGCGGGAATCCGTCTCTCCACACTGGAAACGCTGTCCATTGATGCCATAGAAGTGTTCAATGCCGCGACCACGTTGCGCCGTTATAACCGTTACGCCTTCAAGTATGCGCAGATTCGCGGTTTGCCCATGACCGCCGCCAGCGATGCACATCACGCCGCCGCGGTCGGGACTGCTTACACGATTGTGAACACTGACGATTTTTCCGTGAAAGGCATTCTCGCGCAGATCCTCAAAAGCAATGAACTGAACCAGAAATATCAGACGCCGCGCGATAGTCTCCGCAAAACCTGGAACAACTGGCTGCGGCTCCGGCGCCGTAAAAGAATTCCCGAGCTAGCCGCCAAAGATCGCAACGGCGGTTTCTAAAAGAGGGTTTATCGTCCACATATTTCGCAGCTTTCCACGAATTATCGAGACGATAGATAACTCATCTTAAAAATCTGCGGTAATCTCTGCATAATCTGCGGATCGTGCTTTTTCGATCTTTACTTGGTCTCGATTCCAACCGCGTTTGAATGATCACACATTCGAGGAAACGCGAGAAGTCGGCGATTGATCCGTTCTCGTAATCGAGAATAAAATCGTCCGCATTGATGCGACACACTGCGGACGGTAAACGCTTCAGAATGGCGAGGCCCAGTTCAACCGGCGCACCATACGGTCCGTGGCTAGTCGGTCTCGGCGCCGCACTCTGGGGCACTGAAAGCGCGTGGCGCATCCCGCTCAACGCGCTGTTTGACGCCAAAGTGATCGTCTTTTGGGAGCACGTGCTCATCCTGATCATGTTTTTGCCGCTTCTGGTGTCGCGCTTGGCCGAGATTCGCAAAATCGACGCGCGCACTTGGGGATATCTAATTTTCTCGGGCTTCGCTGGCTCGGCCGTCGGGACGATCTTCTTCACGCTCGCATTGAAATACGGCAATCCGACCGTCGTGAACGTCATTCTGAATATTCAGCCTGTTATCTCAACGATGGCCGCATTCCTGATCTTCGGCGACCGGCTTGCCACTCGCTTCTTTCTTTACGCCAGCATCGCGATCCTTGCCGGAATTTTCGTTTCGGTTGCCCATCCGGAACTGATCGGTGTCTCGTTTGAGCGCGCAGGGCTGAGCCAGGGCACAGGGTTCGCGCTCATTTGCGCGCTCTTCTGGGGTCTCTCGACCGTTGCAGGTCGCGGCGTCATGATTGGCATGTCGCTTCGGCTCGCCTCAAGTCTGCGTATCGTCGTCGGGCTCAGCTGCATGACGTTGATCCTTCTAGCCTACGGCAAACTTCATGGCGCGGCCCTCTGGCCGGTGGCCGCGCAGGTGCATGCCACAAAGGCGATCGTCCTGCTGCTTCTGCTTGCGTCGGTCTCAGGCGGGATTCCGCTCTTGATATATTTCCAGGGACTGCACCTCACAAGAGCATCAACAGCGGGTTACTTCGAGATGATGCAGACACTCGCCGCGGTGTGCATCACCTGGGGCTTCTTTCACGCCAGTCTCTACTCGCACCAGGTCGTCGCGGCCCTCATCCTCATCGCAGCGGTGGCTATGGTGCACCACGTCCAACAGATTCAACCCAGAACTCGCTGATTGATACCTGGTGGTTGGATAGCTGGCGCACGCCTCGGCTGCGATCCTGAAAGCTGGCTGCTGCTTACGTTTTGGCGGATTTCCGCGCTCGAGGCTTCGCAGTGCGTGGCGACTTTTCGGCGAACTCGAAACCGACTTTGCCATCATCCAGTTTCAAGTACGCGGAAAACGGGCGGCCTCTTTTCGAGATAAATCTCGGAAGGAGGTCTGTCTTCCCCGTCGACATCAATTTTTGCGCTTGTTCTTTCGGAATAGGGCGCTGCAAAATCGTTTTGCTTAGGCGGAATGTACATTTTCTTGGGGTAGTGGCGGCACGCTCGCAAACGTAGGCATTTTCCAGTTCGTAAACCCGGCCCTCCTTACAAACCGGACACATTCCGATGGATTCATGCCGGGAGGTGTCGATCCTTTGCGGTGCGCCATTTCCATCCGCACCAAAATCAAATTCCGGCTTTTTGTCTTCGCCGAGTCTTACTGCAGCTTCGAACGGACGTCCCATCTTGCTGCGGAATCCTTGCAGCGGCCCCACGCGTTCTTTCGTTAACAATTCGCGGACTTCCTCCGGCTCGAATTGGCGCGAGGCCATCGTTTTCCACATGAGCCAGTCGCAATTTTGACACCGGAACGTTTTGTAATCTTCCTTGATCGGGCCGCTGCCGCAGTTAGGGCATTTGGCGTCGATGACCGCGTACTCGCCTTCGATAGTCTCGCCACGGAAGTTGCGGACCTTCTCCACGATCTCGCGCGTTAACCCGCGAATGTCCTCCATGAAATGGCGACGATCGAGCTTCCCGTGCGCCATTTGTTTAAGACGAAATTCCCATTCACCTGTCAATTCCGGTGTGCACAGAACGTCCGTGTGCAAATTTCGCAGCAGCGTGATGAGCGATAATCCTTTCGCCGTGACGATGAGCTCCTTTCCTTTACGCTCTACGTATCCGTCAAAAATCAGGCCTTCGATAATTTGGGCGCGCGTGGCTGGCGTGCCTAAGCCACGCTCGCTCATCGCTTCGCGCAACTCTTCGTCTTCAACCAGCTTGCCAGCGCCTTCCATCGCCGAAAGCAGCGTCGCTTCGTTAAAACGTGCGGGGGGCTTCGTCTCGTTTTCCTTGACCTCAATCGCAAGCACGTCTGCCCGTTCGTTAGGCGAAATTGGAACAATCGATTGTTCGTCCTCGCCGGCCGCTTCTTTCCCATAGACCGCCTTCCAGCCGGGATCGACAATGATTCTCCCGTCAGTCTTGAACGGCTCGCCTTCCACCCGAGTGATGCGCGTGGTCACTTCAAATTGCGCGGCCGGATAAAAGACCGCGATGGTGCGGCGCGCTACCATGTCGAAAATTTTGCGCTCGAAATCATCGAGGTGCGCGGGCGATGTGCCCGTGGGGATGATGGCGTGATGATCGCTCACCTTGGCGTTGTTGAAGACGCGCTTCGTGGGCTTGATCCATCCGTTGCGCAGCGCCTTCTCGGCGTGGGTGGCCAGCGTCTGGTCGTCGAAGCTGGACATGACCTTGCGCACTTGGCCAAGATTATCTTCCGGCAGATAACGCGAATCGGTGCGCGGATAGGTCAGCACCTTATGCTTCTCGTAAAGGGCCTGCGCGATCTGGAGCGTGCGGCGCGCGCTTAAACTGAAGCGACCATTTGCTTCGCGCTGCAGTGTTGTTAGGTCGTAGAGCAGCGGCGACGCTTGCGTTGCCGATTTTTTTTCCTCGGTGATCTCACCCGTTTTGTCGGCGCATTTCGCTTCGATTGCGGCCGCTTTCTCGCGGCTCCAGAGTCGTTCTGCACGCGCGTCTTCGTCGCCATCACTTTTGAAATTCTCGTCGAACCAGCGGCCGCGATAGCTCCCCGCCTTCACCCCGAAGTCCGCGTGAACCTCGAAATACGAACGCGGCTTGAAGGAGCGGATTTTTTCTTCGCGACCCGCCAGGATCGCAAGCGTAGGCGTCTGCACCCGACCGGCGGCGGTCTTTTGAAAACCGCCGCTGCGTGAATTGAATGAAGTAAGCGCACGTGTTGCATTGATGCCGACCAGCCAATCGCTTTCCGCACGCGAAGTCGCGGCATCGGCCAGCGGCTGCATTTCTTGCTCGGAACGCAGATGCTCAAAGCCTGCGCGAATCGCCTCCGGTGTCATCGATTGCAGCCAAAGCCGCCGCGTCGGTTTCTTCGCACCCGTCCACCGCAACGTGTTACGAAAAATGAGCTCGCCTTCACGCCCGGCATCACAGGCGTTAATAATCTCGATCACATCGGGCCGCTTGATCAAACGCTTGAGCAGCTGCAGCCGCAATTTTGTCTTCTCCTTCGGGATAAGATCGAAATGGTCCGGCAACACTGGGAGATTTTCGATATTCCATTTCCCGCGTCTCACTTCCGTGCCTTCGGGCGGAACCATCTCGACCAAATGACCAATGGCCGACGAGATCACGTATCGATCGTTCTCGAAGAAATCTTTCTCGTGCTTGAACTTGCCTAACACGCGGGCGAGGTCGCGCGCGACACTGGGTTTTTCGGCAATGACAAGGGATTTGGACATTTAAAGCTGCAACCGAAGCTTAGCTTCGCTTTAATTGCAATCGGCAAAAGACGGGGTGGAGCCTAGCCCAGCTTCACAAAGTATTTCCCGGGCAATTGCTTAACGAGCCGCTTTAGTTCAAGGCTGAGGAGAGTAGAAGAGACGATTGCGCTTGGCAAATCGCATCTGGTGGCGATTTGGTCGATCGGCGTTTCGGACGAATCAATTGCCTCATAAACGCGACGCTCGTCTTCAGAGAGCGGTGGTAAGGGACGCGCTGCGGCTTCCGGCGACGGCTTCGTCTCGGGAAGAAGAATTTGCAGGTCCTCGAGAATGTCACTTGCGCTCATGACGAGCTTGGCGCCTTGCTGAATCAGCCGATTGGATCCCATCGCACTCGGCGCGTTAATGTGTCCAGGAACAGCATAAACGGAGCGGCCCTGCTCAATCGCCTGTGACGCAGTAATTAGCGCCCCACTGTTCAAACCGGCTTCGACAACAAGAATGCCGTGACTCCAGCCACTAATGATCCGGTTACGCATCGGAAATGTTTGCCGGTCGGGCTTAATTTCCATTGAGAACTCGGACACGATCGCACCGTTGCCGGCGACAATCTTTTCGGCCAGCCCCCGGTTTTCCGGTGGATAAATTTCCAGCAATCCAGCCCCGATCACGGCAATTGTTCGACCTTTTGCGGCAAGCGCGCCTTGATGCGCGGACGTGTCGATCCCGCGCGCCAGGCCGCTGATCACCGTCAAACCAGCATAGGCTATTTGATAGGCGAGTTTTTTAGCGGCCTCGGTTCCGTAATGGGTGGTGCGGCGCGCGCCGATAATGCCAATCGCGTGATTGTCGCGCTCCTGAAGTTCACCCCAAACGTAAAGCACGATGGGCGGAGCGTGAATTTCCCGAAGCGACTTCGGATAGGAAGGGGATTCCTGTATGATGACCGTCGCGCCGAAATCGCGAATGCGATTCAGCTCGGCTGCAAGATCGACAGTCGATTCCCAGGCTGCAATTTGATCGGCTACTTCACCACCGATTCCTTCCACGGCGCGAAGTTCGCCGCGTTTTGCTGTCAGCACGCGCTGTGGAGTTCCAAAAACTTGCAGCAGTTTGCGCAGCCGTACCGGCCCGACAGTCGGCAACATGTTGAGCGCAATACAAGCTTCAGTCGTATTCATCGGTTAGCACGATCGGCAGGGCCATGCTCTGCGGAGCCCTCGGAAATTTGTCGGCCCGATAGAATCGCGCCCTATCCTTATTCGTGCGCAGTCGCACGACCTTGCGACTCAAAATGGAATTTCGTCGTCGTCTGGCTGCGGCGCAGACGTCTTTGGCGGGGGTGTGCTCGATTTGCCGGCGGCGCGCGATGTTCGATCTTCCTCACCCTGTTCACCCGGGCCAGCTGTGGCACCAGCGGCCCGTGCACCGATGAGCTGCATCGTTTCCCCAATCACCTTCAGCTTGGAGCGTTTTTGTCCTGATTGTTTATCTTCCCAAGAGTCGAGCTGGAGCCTGCCTTCGATAAAAACTGGGCGGCCTTTTTTCAGATACTCGCCGGCAACCTCTGCGGTGCGCCCCCAAAATGTGACATCTACAAAAGTCGCTTCTTCGCGCTTCTCTCCACTGTCGGTCGTGTAAACACGATTAACTGCGATGCCGAGATCGCAAACCGCACTCCCTTTTGGCGTGTAACGCACCTCTGGATCGCGCGTCAGATTTCCGAGCAATATGACTTTGTTGAAGCTGGCCATGCGCCGGTTATAGCCAAACTATTTCGCTCTCGCCAACTTTTTCGGCGCCTTCTCCTTCTTTTCCGGGAGGCGCTGGTAGTTCTGCCGATAGACTTCCGGATCAAGTTTAAATTTAGAACGCAATTTCGTAATCAGCTGCGGATCGGCGTGAAAAACAAAGTTCACGTAGAACCCGGAATCCAGCGATCCGGCCACATAGGAAAACTGGCGCTTATCCATTTTTTGCACCTGCTCGACCTCGGCGCCTTCTTTTTGAAATTCTGATTCCAATCGATCGACAATATCTTTGACGGTGTCTTCTCTGCCCTGTGTGTTAAGCACGAGCAACGCCTCGTAACGGTTCTTCATGATTCTTCGGTTTTGTTGAAAGTGTTCATCGTGGAAACGAGTCCGTTGTCAATCGCCCATTTCACCGCTTCCGCGGCGCGATCGATTGTCGATCTAACGACCGGCTTCTCTTCTTCAAAAAACCGGCTCAACACGTATTCGACTGAGCCTTCCCGTGGTGCCGGCCCAATACCAATGCGCAATCGCGGAATGTCCTCGGTTCCGAATCGCACGATGATTGATTCGAGACCGTTGTGGCCTCCCGGACCGCCGCCGGCCCGCAACCGAAGGCGGCCAAGCGGCAAAGCAAGATCGTCGAGCACAACGAGAATTTCCCGCGCATCGATCTTGAAAGACCGAGCGAGCTCGGCGAGCGGTTCTCCGCTGCGATTCATGTAAGTCATCGGTTTCACCAGAATCAATTCTCCCGATTTTGCCAAAAGCGCGTCCTGCTTAGTCGTTTTTTTCCATGTCGACTCAAAACGAGCGGCAAGCCGGTCGACCACAAGAAAGCCGATGTTGTGGCGAGTATGCTTGTATTCGGGCCCGGGGTTTCCGAGACCGGCAATCAGACGAACTTGTGGAGTTTTTTCTTCCACATTCGCTTAGATGGAATCAGATATCGCAAAAGCTGGCCTCTGAGGCGTCGACCAAGATCGAACGGATCCAAATCGTTTACTTCTTTTGCTCTTTTTCCTTCGAGACCGCAGGGGTCGCGGCCGTTTCTCCTTCTTCCTTTTTCTCGCCAATTACTTCGGGTCCAGCGACAGTTTCGGCTTCAGCCACAACCGGTTCCTCTTCCACTGTTGGGGCGAGAACCGAAAATGCGGTGAGATCGGGCTGAGCCTTGCTCGTGACTCCGGAGGGCATTTGAATCTGGCGCAGGTGAATGGAGTCTCCGATGTTCAACTGCGAGACATCGACGGTGATCCGATCCGGCAAATCGCTCGGCAGACATTCAATTGCCAGAGCACGCAAGCTTTGCTCAAGCAATCCGCCAAAGTTCTTGACGCCATTAGGAACGCCAATTGGCTCGAGCGGGACCTCAGCTTGGATCGTCTCGTCCATTGAGATGGCGTGAAAATCAATATGAAGGATGTCGCCACGGACCGGTGAGTGTTGCACTTCCTGCACAAGCGCCGTGCGATTCGATTTCTCGCCAGCGATTTCAAGCTCGACCAGGACATTTTCTCCGGAAGCGTGGCTCATCATTGCGTTGATGTCGCGGGCGGAGACTTGCAACGGCTGGGGCTTGTCCTTGCCGCCATAAATGATCGCTGGAATGACTCCATGCGCTTTCAGTTTGCGCACCGCGGAACGTCCGACAGTCGCTCGTGGTTCAGCTTTTAGCTTGACTTGTTTTGCCATTTTTTTCGTTTTCGATGTTGAACAGCGATGACACGGATTCATCCTTGTGAATCCGCTTTATGCCCTCACCGAGAAGCTCGGAGACGCATAGCACTGTGGTTTTAAACCCTTCGACAATGCGGACCGGAGTGCTGTTGGTTGTTATCAATTCCTCAATTTTCGACTTTTGCAAGCGCGGGATCGCAAGATCGACGAGAACAGCGTGTGAAACGCCAGCATATATCTTCAGGGCGCCGCGCTTCTTCAAAAGCTCGGCCGCAGAAGCCAACGTTCCCGCCGTTTCGGTAAGGTCATCGACCAGCAACACATCGCGATCTTCGACCTCGCCTATCAAATAAAGTGCCTCCGTCTCTGTGGCGCTACGGCGCTCTTTGGCGACAATCGCTAGGTTCGCGCCGAGGCCGTCGGCGTAAGCCGAGGCCATTTTGAGGCCGCCGAGATCTGGGGAAACCACCACCGTTTTTCCCGTAAGCTTTTGTCGTAAATACTTGATCAATACCGGGAGCGAATAAAGGTGATCTACCGGAATATCGAAGAAGCCCTGCACCTGCTGCGCGTGCAGGTCCATGGTCAGCACCCGGCTCACGCCAGCGGCATCCAGCAAATTCGCCACGAGCTTCGCCGTAATTGGAACACGAGGCTGATCTTTGCGGTCCTGGCGCGCATAGCCGAAAAATGGAATGACCGCCGTGATCCGATCCGCGCTCGCACGGCGTGCCGCGTCAACCATGATGAGCAACTCCATCAAGTGCTGGTTGGTTGGCGGACAAGTCGGTTGAATAATGAAAACATCGTGGCCCCGAATATTTTCCTCAATCCTGACGTAGGTCTCGCCGTCCGGAAACGAGCTGATTGTCGCCTGACCAAGTGGCACGCCGATATATTTGCAAATGCGCTCGGCCAGCTCGCGGTTAGCGGAGCCGGTAAAGACCTTCAATTCTGGCTGGAGCGCAAACATGGAGCGGTTAAGTTAGGCGGTTGGAAACGGCCTTGGCAATCATCAAAACTTGCCAACTGGTATTTCTTTAGCGAGTAATTCTATACCTAAAACCCCAGACATGAACACCGATGCCATCCGGGTGGACCGTCCCACCACCAGCTCGAAACTCTTCGCGCACACACGCTGGGATGCTATCCCGGCACTGGCGGGTCTTTTTCACCTCGCTTATTTCCTTGGCCTGTTCTTCCTGTACCCGCATGCGCCGCTTTGGGTGATGCTGATTCTTGGATTCATTTACTCGTTGATGGTCAACGCGAACATCAACGGCGTGGGGCACAACTTCATTCATAACTCATTCTTCCGCTCGGAATTGCTTAATCGACTGTTTGGAATCACTCAATCGATCGCTTGTTGCTTTTCACAAACATATTACAACGCGGTCCACATGCAGCATCACAAAGGCAACGCCGACCGCCCGGATCAGAAAGGTGAGACGATCGATTGGATCTCCATTTACAAACACGGCCACGATGGTGAAGCGGAGAACCCGTGGAAATACGTCTTCCTAAGTTTCTTCCGCGACGATATTGGTGCGATTCGGAGTGAATTGCGCAAGCGTGGCCGCCGTGAACTCATATGGGGAAACATCGAGCTGGCAGCGTTCGCGACCGTGCTGTTCGTGATGTTTGTTTTTAACTGGCGCTACGTGATTTTCTATTTTCTGCCGTTTTGGTATCTCGGCCATTGCTTCAGTTATTTGAACGGTTATTACCGCCACTACGGCGCGAATCCTGACAAGCCGATTGCATGGGGCGTGAGCAGCTACGGCAAAATCTATAACTGGCTCTTCTTCTACAATGGTTATCACGCCGAGCATCATTTCCGGCCCAAAGTGCACTGGACGAAAATGGAAAAGTTTCACCAAAGCATTGCCGATTTACAGAAGCAGGAGGGCGTCCGCACGATCAAGCGAGCGCACATGCTCGGTTTTCTCGATCCCGATCTACCGAAACGCGGCGAACGCGAGAGCGCTGAGGTAGGGGCGATTGACCTCAATCGCCCGCGGGCGGGCGGTTCGGTGAATCGCCGACCTACTTCGTAAAGCTCACGCGCAGTTTTTCCTTCTTCGCTTCGGAGTCTTCCTGCAAGCGGCGGATTTCGGCAACGAGCTGCTTTTCCAAAGATTCCACTTCGTCGAACTTCCCTGCATTCTGTGCTTTGCGAATCTGATCTTTCAAGAAAAGTTCTTTTTCGGCGATCTTCGCACGATAAGTTGAATCAATCTCCGCGATTTCTCTTTTCTGGTTCTCAGTAAGCGAAATCGATGGTGACGCCTTCTCGAGCCGTTCCATCGCCAGTTCGTAAGCTGATTTCATGTTCGATCTTTACTCTTACCGGCGCGCCCGGCGGTCGCGCCCCACCAATTCGCCGACCAAAAACCGTCGCGGATTGCTTTCACGAAATCAATTCTTAAAGTTATGTTTTCATGTGCGCGAAAATTCAACTTCTCAGCATCGACTTTGACGGGACGCTCGTCTCACGCGTCGGCGAACCGGTTCTCAATACGCAGTGCATGAAATTGATTCGCGAATTGCAAAACGCCGGCACCATGTGGGCGATCAACACCGGTCGCTCCGTCGGCCTGCTCGAGTCCGGCCTGGCCGATTTTTCATTCCCGATCCGCCCGGATTTCATCCTCACGACCGAACGTGACGTTTTTCGTCCCGGGCAAAATGGCGACAAATGGGAAGCGTTTGGTGATTGGAACGAGCGCTGTGCGCAGGATCACACCGAGCTTTTCTCTTCGGCCCAGCCAGTGCTCGCTGAGGTGATCGACTTTGTGACTCAAGAAACAAAGGCGCGTCTTATCTACGATTCTGAGCGTCTCGAAGGTCTCGTCGCGGAGAACGACGAGGAAATGGAGCGCATCACGGCGTTTATTGAGCAGGCGGGTGCCAGGCACCCGAAGTTGGACTACCAGCGAAACACAGTGTACCTGCGCTTTTGTCATGCCGATTATCATAAAGGGGCGGCGCTGGCTGAGCTTTCCCGCCTGATCGATGTCCCGCGCGAAAAGATCTTTGCCGCGGGCGACCATCACAACGACATTTCAATGTTGGATGGCCAATTCGCTGCACTTCCATCCTGTCCCGCTAACGCGATCCGTGAAGTGAAAGATGTGGTTCGCGCCGCTGGCGGTTATGTGGCTCAAAACGAGTATGGCGCCGGCGTCCATGAAGCCATTGTCTACTTCCTTAATGGCAGTCGTTGACTCTACAATCTTCAGGGCGTCAACTCCTCAACATCTGCGACAGCCAGCGCCAGCGGAGCGTCCGCTTCAATCTTCCCCGCAAAGCGGTTGGTCATGTAGGTCAAAAGCAGCACCCAAAACGAAAGCGCAAGCCCGAACAGTGGAAATTGGAGTGCGAGGGGCAACGAATAAAGGATCGCCATCAGCGGAATCCAGACCGCCCAAGTCGCTAGCAGCGTTGGAATAATCTTCCCTCGATAGTGAGCCAGTGTGAACAGCTGTCGCAAGGGTCGCACTGAGACCCCATTGTTCTTCCATTCATAAGTCAGCACACCGAATGGTGCGGCAAAGAACGGGTTATACCCAAATTGGTCGACGCAAATTTTTGCCGCGACCACCGGCAATGTCACGACGTCACCAAACCAGGCGGCCTCACCTCGGTACAAAAGATCGACAAGGGTTCCATCGAATCCCCAAACTGGGATGGTAAAAAGCAAATTGCGCACGTTCCGTAAAGTCGGGCGGCAACGCTGAAAGAAAATTATTAAGAACAGCTCCGGGATAAGGGCGCCGGCCGTAATGGACGCGACGATTACAAAGAGAATCCCGTGTGAACGCTTAAATTCGGCAAGTTGAGAGAGCGCCTCCGCCGCCGTGTGACTTGTGTAATAGGCGACCAACAGCGCCAGCATGAAAGCTTGAATGATCAATGCCGGGACTGCGTTCGCGCGCGCCGCTTCCCAGCCAAGCGTGAGCGGTGACCGCGATTTTTGCATCGCCGCACATACTTCGCTGAGTCACTTAACGATCAAGCAGAATCTCGCGGTGGGACGAAGCAACCGCTCGCAGGAGAAAAAATTGGTCGCCGCGACCACCCAAGATTACCAGTGAACAGTCGCGCTCGATCCGGCAGCGCCGGGAGTAAGACTTCCTTCATCAGAAACTCTTTCTCCAGGAACATTGGCTGCTGATTGTGAGCCAGAGTCCTCATCATGCGAGGCACACGCAGAGATTAGAAATGCGATTGCCGAAAATAAAACAGCGAACAATGCCAGGCGCTTCATCGTGAAAAACCTTTATTACGATATCATAATCCGTATTTCAAATCGCTTCCGCAGAGCATCGAATTCGCCAGATTGCATTATCGATGTTTGATGGGCTGCTCCCATCCGGTAAGCTCCACTGTGAAAAGCTCGACCAAGTTCGACATCAAAGCTCTGCAGATTGAACAGCTGGAAGAGACACTTCGCGGATTGGGCGAACCGGGTTATCGGGCCGAGCAGGTCACAGACTGGGTTTACAAAAGGCGAGTCGAGTCATTTGAAAGCATGACCGATCTGCCGCACGAACTGCGCAGCCAGCTAGCAAGGCTTTTTGCGTTCGATCGGTTGGAACCGGTTCGTGCTCTCGGCTCGCACGACTCGACCCGAAAATTTCTCTTCCGGTTAGCTGATGGAAACCTGATTGAATCCGTTCTGATTCCAGCTTCAGCAGCGCTTTATGGAGAAAAATCGGACCGTAGGACAATTTGCATCTCGACTCAAGTCGGTTGCGCTTATGGATGCAAATTTTGCGCGAGCGGTCTGGAGGGATTCTCGCGCAATTTGAGGGAGAACGAAATTGTCGATCAAATTATCGCCGTGGAACGGGAAAGTAACGAGAGGATCGATAACGTCGTTTTCATGGGAATGGGCGAACCGCTCGCCAACTTCGAGAATGTGAGACGCGCGATTCGCATCATCAACGCGCCATGGGGTCTTGGAATCGGGGCGCGGCGCATTACCGTATCAACCAGCGGTCTCGCGCCCCAAATTCGCAAACTGGCCGATGAGTCGCTGCAAATCCGTCTCGCGGTTTCGTTGCACGGCGCCACCGACGAAGTGCGCAACCAAATTATGCCGATCAATCGCCGCTACAACCTCGAGACATTGCTCTCGGCGTGCGATTACTACGTCGCCCACAAGAAACAGCGACTCAGCTTCGAATATATCTTGATCGCAGGGGTCAATGATTCTGATGCCCAGGCAAGTCTTCTCGCGGAGCACGCGCGACGACTGTCAGCAAAAGTAAACTTGATCCCGTATAACACGATCGAGGGTCTGGAATGGTCACGTCCGTCGCGCAATCGGCAGGAAAGATTTTTGTCAATCTTACGCGCAGGTGGAACTGCTGCGACGTTGCGACTCGAGAAAGGCCACGACATCAATGCCGCATGCGGACAATTGCGATTGCAAACCGAGCGCGAAGCCGTGGCCTTGCCTTCCAGGCGATAAGAGATAGGCAAGTTGTCTGGATCGCGATTTGAAATTTTTTGCGCGGAAACAGAAGCTGACGTTAAGTCAAGCATGGCCGGTTACGAGGGCGAGTCCGAACGCATGTGGGACGAATATGACTGGGAGCGTTTTCTTCAGCAACAGGACCA
>Ga0137403_10004289_pt1 | contig 16833 bp, 17 predicted proteins | sample CZOMad2_1_16fung_FD_122057 | JGI IMG/M metagenome (GOLD analysis project Ga0137403, IMG submission 122057) | Vadose zone soil fungal communities from Angelo Coast Range Reserve, California, USA - CZOMad2_1_16fungal (Hybrid Assembly) | ecosystem: Environmental > Terrestrial > Soil > Vadose zone...
AAGCTGGCCGAGACGTACGGCATTCGCCTGTACAATGCCGCCATCCTGGAGGCCGACGGCCGCCGCGTCCAGGTGATGGGCACCGACGAGAACGACATCGCGCTTGGCATCCTCCGGCTCCTTCGCCAGCGCACCACCACCGTCTGCTTCCTGGAGGGGCACGGTGAATACCCGTTCGACAACTTCGAGTTCCATACCCACGTCGAGACCCTGCAGGCCCACACCCACGGCGACAAGAGCTCGGCGATCACCCAGATGCCGGGACACGGGGCCGGCCGCATGCGACGGGCCCTCGAGGGGCTCGGTTTCGAAACCCGTCGGATCATCCCGGCTACCCTCACACGCATTCCCTCCGACTGCGCCGTCGTGATCGCGGTGAACCCGCGCACGACCTACCTGCCCGCCGAGAGCGATCTCCTCACGGACTACCTGGCCCGCGGCGGGGCCGCTCTTCTCATGTGCGACCTCGGCTTCGTCGTCGAGCCGCGTCTGGCCGGTCTGCTAGCCCGCCTCGGCGTGCGCCTCGAGCAACAGGTCGTGGTCGACCCGCTGGATCACTACTCCACCGACCTCGAATCGGTCGCGGTCCCCATATACAATTCTCATCCGATCACGAACCGCATGGCCCTCACCTTCTACCCCGGCGTTCGGCCGATCACGCTCCTGCCCACGCCGCCGGGTGTGACGGCGACGCCGCTCTTCGCGAGCAGCAAGGAGAGCTATGCGCGCCCGGTGCCGCCGGTCGCGGAGCGTCAGCCCGTCGCGGAGCCGGCCGGTCGAGGATCGGCGAGTTCCGCGGCAGCGCTGCCTCCGGGGCGCCGAGTCCTCGCGGTGGCGGTGGAGGGAGCCTGGCCGGAAGCGTCCGGCGGGCAAGCGTCGCCGAGCCCGTTCCGCGTCGTCGTTGTCGGAGATGGCGACTTCGCCAGCAACTCCTTCTTTCCGTATATGTCGAACAGCGACCTCGTGCTCTCGATGGTCCGGTGGCTCGCGCGGGAGGAGCGCGCGCCCAAGGTCCGCGCCGGCGTGCAGATGACTCCGTTCATCCTGCTCACCGGGCAGCAGATGAAGCGCATCTTCCTAGTCCTGGAGGTGCTGCTGCCGCTTGGCGTGACCGCGGTGGGCGCCGTGGTCTGGTGGCGCCGGCGGTGAGGCGTCTGCGCCCTCGCCTGTTGCTGGTGGGCGCCGGGATGGCCGCACTCGCGTTTCTCCTCGTCATGATCGGCTCGGGGCGGACGCGTCCCCTGCAGAGCCTCGTCGCCTTCGAGGCGGCCGGGCTCATGCGGGAGGTGCCGGATCAGATCGACCGCGTCGACCTCGAGGCGTCGGGCCAGCGATGGACCTTCGCCAGGCGGGAGGGCGGGTGGCGCCTCACGACATCGCCCGAGAAGCTCATGGCCGGGACGGCGTCGCACCTCGAGGCGTCGCTCAAGTTCATGCACGTGGCGGCCCCCGTGCGCGTCATGTCGCGCGGCGAGTACCAGCCCGGAGCGCTCGCCGAGTACGGCCTCGATCCCCCGCGCTATGCCCTCTCCCTGCAGCGCCGCGGTCAGACGGTGCTGGCGGCAAGCTTCGGCGCCCGGAACCCTCAGAACGTCCTGCAGTACGTCCGCGTGGCCGGCCGAGACGAGCTCTATCTCCTGCCCGTCTTCGTCGGCCGGGAGTGGGAGCTGGTGGCAGAGGGAGTGCAGCCCTGAGGCCACGCGGCGCGCTGGCGGCGGACAAGCGCCGCCAGACTCTGCTGGTCTGGATCGCAGCGGCGGGCACGAGGCGGCAGTACCCCTCCACGAGGTGGCGAACGCGCGGAGCGAGCTGAGGCGACTTCTCCACGTGGTGGCCCGGATCGACTTTTTCAACAGCCCCACTTGATTCTTAAAAACGCGTCCCGGAAGTTGCGGCTAAATTGCGAATCGATGCATCCCCCTTCCTCGGTGGCCATAATTTTGAGGCGATACGCGTGTTTGACAAGGGCCGACCACTGATTGTAGGGTGCGCCCCACTCGTACTAATCGTCCGGCCCTCAAGGGAATCGATGACCTGGATTGGGTTTCTGGACAAACTTAGTACGCCCCCGTTGGTGGAGACCGGTGGGGACGTTCGTGCGTTTGCCCCCTGAGGGGGTGGCTTTGCTCACCCTGGAAGGGCTGCACCTGAGCTTCGGCGGCGTGGCGGCCTTGGCCGGCGTAAACCTTCAGGTCAACGCCAACGACTTCTTCGCCATCATCGGCCCTAACGGCGCGGGCAAGACCAGCATCCTCAACTGCATCAGCGGCATCTATGCGCCGACTCGCGGGCGCATCGTCTTCGACGGGCAGGACATCACGGCCCTCAAGCCGCACCAGCGGGCGCAGCGGCGCATCGCGCGCACCTTCCAGAACATCGCCCTCTTCAAGGGCATGACCGTCCTCGACAACGTCAAGATCGGCCGTCACATCCACCTGCGGTCGGGCGTCCTGGCATGCGGCGTCTATTACGGCCGCGCGGCCCACGAGGAGCGGACCCATCGGGCCACGATCGAGCGTGAGATCATCGACCTCCTGGAGCTGCAGGACATCCGCCACAAAATCGTCGGCACCCTCCCCTATGGGCTTCAGAAGCGCGTCGAGCTGGCGCGGGCGCTGGCCCTCGACCCGGTCCTGCTTCTGCTCGACGAGCCCACCGCGGGCATGAACGCCGAAGAGACCGAGGACATGGTGCGCTTCATCCTTTACGTCAGGCAAGTGAAGCGACTCACCGTGGTGATGATTGAGCACGACATGGGCGTCGTGATGGACATCTCCGATCGCGTCGCCGTGCTCGACTTCGGGCAGAAGATCGCTGAAGGCCCGCCCGCCCAGGTGCAGCGCGACCCTGTCGTGATCAAGGCCTACCTGGGCGAGGACTTCCAGGTGGCGTGAGACCAGAGGCGACCGGCGTGGATTACGGCACGTTCCCGCGAGTGCTCGCCGCGCAGGCGCAGCGGCTCGGCCGCCGCAAGGTCGCGCTGCGAGAGAAGAAGTACGGTATCTGGCAGGAGGTGACGTGGGAAGAGTACGCCGCGCGCGTCCGCGTGGTGTGTCTCGGCCTGGCCCAGCTCGGGCTCCAGCGCGGGGACAAGGTGGTGGTGATCTCCGGCAACCGCCCGGCCTGGCCCTACGTCGAGCTGGCGGCCCAGGCGCTGGGCGCCATTCCCCTGGGGATCTTTGTCGACGCGCAGCCGGAGCAGGTGCGGGTGGTCCTCGACCACAGCGAGGCGCGCATCGTCCTCGTCGAGGACCAGGAGCAGGCCGACAAGGTGCTGAGCGTGCGCGGCTCCGTCCCGCGGCTCGAGCGGATCATCGTGGACGACATGCGGGGGCTGGAAACGTATCGGGACCCGATGCTCGTCAGCCTGGAGGCGGTGGAGGCCCTCGGTCATGAGCGAGACGCGCGCGAGCCGCAGCGCTACGAGACCCTGCTCAAGCAGGGGGCGTCGACCGACGTGGCCCTACTCGCGTACACTTCGGGCACCACCGGCGTGGCCAAGGCCGCCATGATCAGTCACGGGAACCTCCTCGCCATGGCGGCGGGCGTCGCGCAGGTCGATCCCGTCCACGAGGGCGACCAGATCGTCTCGTTCCTGCCGTTCGCGTGGGTGGGCGAACAGCTCATCAGCGTCGCGATCGCCCTGCACGTGGGCGCCACCGTGAACTTCCCCGAAGAGCCCGAAACGATGCGCGACGATCTGCGGGAGATCGGGCCCCACGTGATAGTCGCGCCGCCGCGGTTCTGGGAGACGATGTGCTCGGAGTGCCAGGTGAAGATCGCCGACGCCGGGTGGCTCAAGCGCCTGGCGACGCGGGTCGCCCTGACCATCGGCGAGCGGGCGGCCGCGCGGGACGGCGGCCGCTCCGCGACGGGCTGGAGTGGGCGCACGCTCCGCGGGATCGCCCATCTCCTGGCCTTCCGGACCATGCTCGACAAGTTCGGTCTCTCGCGCGTCCGCTACGCCTACACGGGTGGCGCTCCACTCGGCCCGGAGATCTTTCGATTTTTCCGCGCCATCGGTCTCAACCTCAAGCAGGTGTACGGGCAGACGGAGACGGCCGGAATCTGCGTGTTGCATCCGGACGGCGAGGTGCGGGCCGAGACGGTGGGGAAACCCGCGCCCGGCACGCGCATCCGGATCTCGGAGGCCGGCGAGATCCTGGTCGCCGGCGAGAGCGTGTTCCTCGGGTACTACAAGAATCCGGACGCCACCGCGACGGCCCTCGACGACGAGTGGCTGCACACAGGCGACGCCGGCGTGCTCGACGAACAGGGCCACCTGATCGTCATCGACCGGCTCAAGGACGTCCTCCGCCTTGCCGACGGCTCGCGTTTTTCGCCCGCCCTTATCGAGAACAAGCTGAAGTTCAGCCCGTACGTCCGGGAGGTGGTGGTGATCGGCGAGGACCGACCGTATGTCGTCGCGCTGATCCAGATTGACATGCGCAACGTGGGGAGCTGGGCCGAGGTCAATCGGCTGCCCTTCACCACCTTCAAGGACCTCTCGAACAAGGCCGAGGTGTCCGCCCTGATCGCGGACGCGGTCGCGCGCGTGAACCAGGAGCTGCCCGCGGCCGCCCGCATTCGCGGGTTCGCGCTGTTCGACAAGGAGCTGGACGCCGACGACGGGGAGCTCACGCTGACCCAGAAGGTCCGGCGCGCGACAATCTTGGAAAGGTACAAGGACATGATCGCGGGCCTCTACGCGCAAGGGGGGCCTGCACCGGCGGCACGCGTCGCCGCGGGGGGCGGCCGATGACCGAGCAGCTCGTGTTCATGCTTCAGCTCGTCATCAGCGGGATCGCCGTTGGCGGCGTGTACTCGCTCATGGCGCTGGGCTTCGTTCTCATCTTCAAGGCATCGAGCGTGGTCAACTTCGGGCCGGGCGAGCTGGTGCTCTTCGGGGCGTACGTCTCGTGGGCGACGATTCTACAGATGCGGCTCCCGCTGGTCGTGGCCCTGCCCCTCACGCTCGCCGTCGCCGTCCTCCTCGGGCTCGTCATCGAGCGGGGCGTGCTCCGGCCCCTCATCGGCGAGCCGATCATCTCGGTGATCATGGTCACCTTCGGGTTCGCGAGCGTCATCCGCGGGTTCCTCAACATGACGTGGGGCAGCGACACGCGGCCGTTCCCCGTGCTGTTCTCCCCCGAGCCGTTCCGCGTCGGGCCGGTGCCGGTGTCGCCGGTGCATCTGTGGAGCTTTGTGGGCGTGATGGTGCTGCTCGGGGCGTTCTCGCTCTTCTTTCGGTTCTCGCTGACCGGCATGGCGATGCGGGCGACCGCCGACAACCAGCAGGTGGCGCAGTCGCTGGGCGTGAGCGTGAAGTGGGTCTTCGCGCTGTCGTGGTGCATCGCCACCGGGGTGTCAACGCTTGCGGGCATCATCCTGGGCAGCGTGCGCGGCGGCGTGGACTTCTCGCTCGCCGACCTCGGTCTGAAGGTATTTCCGGTGGTCATCCTCGGGGGCCTGGACAGCGTGGCGGGCGCCATCATCGGCGGGGTGTTGATCGGGGTGCTCGAGAACCTCTCGGGCGGCTACCTGGACCCTATTCTGGGCGGCGGGGTCAAGGAGGTGGCGCCCTTCGTGGTGCTCGTGATCATCCTCATGCTGCGGCCCTACGGCTTCTTCGGCAAGGTCGAGATCGCGCGGGTCTGAGGGGAACGACGACGTGAGGTGCGGGGGGTTCCGGGTCAGCTATCGGAGCGACGAGCGGATCTTCGCCACCGCCGTGCCAATCATCGCACTGGTGGTCTTCCTCGTCGCGCTGGCCATGGTGCCGCGGTTCGCCACGACGTACTGGCTCGACGTGCTCAACCGAATCGGTATCGCCGTCATCGGGGCGCTGGGCCTGAACATTCTCGTGGGCTTCACGGGGCAAATCTCGATCGGCCACGCCGCGTTTCTCGCCGTCGGGGCCTACGCTACAGCGATCCTCGAGACCAAGGCGGGCCTGCCATTCTACCTGGCCATCCCGGTGTCGGCGCTCCTGACCGCGGCGTTCGGTCTCGTCTTCGGCATCCCCTCCCTGCGGCTCAAAGGCCTCTACCTGGCCATCGCCACGCTCGCCGCGCACTTCATCACCACCTACGTAATCATCCACTGGGAGAGCATGACCAAGGGCGTGTTCGGGCTCATGGTGCCGCCGGCCACCGTCTTCGGGCTGCCGCTCGACTCGGACGCCCGCATTTTCTACCTGATCTTCGCGCTCACGATCCCGGCGACCCTGGTCACGAAGAACCTCTTCCGCACTAAGGTGGGCCGCGCGTTCATCGCGATCCGCGACCGCGAGGTCGCCGCCGGCGTGATGGGCGTGAACCTCTACCGGTACAAGCTCCTCGCCTTCGTGATCAGCTCGTTCTACGCGGGGGTAGCCGGCGGGCTGATGGCCCACCACTCCCGCATCCTGTTCCCAGACGCATTCACGCTGCTCGTGGCCATCGACTACCTCGCGATGATCATCATCGGGGGCCTAGGCAGCATCCTCGGGTCCATCTTCGGGGCGGTGTTCATGACCCTGCTGCCGGAGGTCCTGAAGCTGACCGCGACGTCGCTCACCGGCGTGTACCCGCAGGCTTTCGGCCTCATCGCCTCGGCCCGCGACATCGTCTTCGGCCTGGCCGTGATCTTCTTCCTTACGTACGAGCCGCAGGGGCTTGCGCGCATCTGGGGGCGGATGCGCAGCTACTGGACGCTGTGGCCGTACTCGTACTAACGCATCATGGACGGGGTCAACGTGGAACCCTTGACAAGGAGGTCGCTATGAGTCGCGTGCATGGTTCACTCGTCCGGCTCGTCCTGTTCGGCCTGCTCGCCCTAAGCCTCGCCGCGGCGTCGGCCGACGCCCAGACCACGATCAAGCTCGGCAACCTCGTCGACCTCACCGGGCCGACCTCCGATCAGGGCAAGGACATCGCCCAGGGCCGCATCGACGCCGTGCAGTACTTCAACGAGCACGGCGGCATCAACGGCCGGAAGATCGAGCTGGTGAGCGTCGAGTACGGCTTCCAGCCGCCGCGGGCGGTGGCGGCATACAAGAGGTTCGTGGAGCAGGACAAGGTCCTCCTCGTGCTCGGGTACGGGACGCCGGACACCGAGGCACTGCGCCCCTTCATCACGAAGGACAAGATGCCGTACCTGTCGGGCTCGTACTCCGGGCATCTGACGGATCCCCGGCAGACGCCGTTCAACTTCCCCGGCGGCATCGACTACACGAGCCAGATCCGCATCTTCCTCAACTACGTGAACGAGGTCTGGAAGGACACGAGCCGCAAGCCGCGCGTGGCCTTCATCTACGCTGACAACGCCTACGGGCGGGCGCCGATCGAGTCCGGGCGCCAGTACGCGAAAGAGGTTGGCGTGGACCTGGTGGACGAGGAGGTAATCCCTACCGTCCTCACCGACGCTACCTCCCAACTGCTGACCATGCAGAAGAAGGACCCCGACTTCGCCTACATCAACACCAACACCCAGTGGGTCCCGGTGGTGCTCAAGGACTCCTACAAGCTTGGGCTCAAGACCAAGTACGTGGTCAACAACTACGGCCTCGACGAGCGCACGCCCGGGCTGGCGGGCGCCGCGGCCGAGGGCGTGATCGGGATCCAGGACGTCGCCTACTGGGGCGACAACGTGCCCGGCATGAAGACCCTGATGGAGTTCCACGCGAAGCATCACGGCAGCGACACCCACGCCTCGCCCTACATGCGCGGGTGGCTGTGGGTGATCGTGGCCGCCGAGGCGATCAAGCGGGCGGGGCCCACTCCGACCGGCGAGACGGTCAAGAACGCCCTGGAGAGCCTGAAGGAGTTCGACACGTGGGGCCTCACCCCTCCGTTCACCTACACCAGTGAGGACCATCGGCCGACCACCCGAGCGCGATTCGTGCAGATCAAGGGCGGCAAGGTGGTGCCGATGCGCGAGGTCACCGTCGAGCGGGACATGAAGTGGGTCGGCAAGTGACCTGGACGGCGGGATGCTCCGGCTGAACACCATCCAGGTCATCTACAGCGACGTCATCCTCGTCCTCAAGGGGCTGTCGCTGGAGGTCCCGGACGGCCAGATCGTCGCCCTGCTCGGTGCCAACGGCGCGGGCAAGACGACCACGCTCAAGGCGATCTCGGGCCTGCTCAAGACCGAGGATGGCCGGGTGACGGATGGCAGCATCGAGTTCATGGGGCGGCGGATCGACGGCCTCGATCCCGAGGAGATCTGCCGCCTCGGCATCGTGCAGGTCATGGAGGGGCGCAGGGTTCTGGAGTCCCTTACCGTGGAGGAGAACCTCCGGATCGGGGCCTACACGCGACGCGATCCGGACGGTGTGCAGCGCGACATGCAGATGGTCTATGACTACTTTCCCCGCCTCGTGGAGCGCAGAGCACAGCTCGCGGGGTATCTGAGCGGCGGCGAGCAGCAGATGCTGGTGATCGGGCGGGCGCTGATGGCCAACCCCAAGCTCCTGCTGCTCGACGAGCCCTCACTTGGGCTCGCTCCATTGTTGGTCCGCGAGATCTTCGAGATTATCCAGAAGATCAACTCGGAGCGGGGGACGACGATCCTGCTCGTAGAGCAGAACGCCCAGATCGCCTTGGGCATCGCCCACACCGGCTACATTATGGAGAACGGCCGGATCGTCTTCGACGGTCCGGCCGACAAGCTGCGGGGAAACGACGACGTCCGCGAGTTCTACCTCGGCCTCGGCGAGGCCGGCCGCCGGAAGAGCTTCCGGGAGATCAAGTTCTACAAGCGCCGCAAGCGCTGGGTATTTTGAGACCGCCCGTTCAATCAGATATTAGCGGCGAACACTGGTCGTCAGCGGGATGTTCGGATTCGGGGAGGAGTCGGTAGTTCGTCGTTGTTCTGGCGGTGGGTGTTCACGGTGGAGTGATTTGGGAACGCCGAGAACTCTCTTCGCGCCTCGTATGTTTTCGCGACTTTGTCGAGTGCGCTGCGGGGGGAGATTTCTGAACGCGAGCAGCAGGCTGCCCGGGGCCGGTCTACCGCGCCTGGCCGTGACGAATCTTCCGCGACCGAAACCCGTGTTTAGTCACGGTCGCGTTTTCGCCAAACTTTCTAGTTAGTTTCGTCTCCATCGTACATCTGACAGTGTCTGGCGACTAAAACACGCAGGAACTCGTCGCCTAAAAACACTGCTAGGCCGGCTCACGATTCGCCTCTTACGATGAATAGGTGGACCCGGTCACGCCGCCCGCAGCCGGAGGGATGAGACGGCTCGAGACCCCGCGCGAAAGTCGGCGCGTCTCGAACATCCTATCGATCCTCCTGGTCTCCTTCGCAGCGGCGTTCACAGCGGGCGGCGCTTTGCTCTTACTTCGCTTCCCCGAGATCACCGTCCGGCGGTTGCTGTATCTTCAAACCGCGATCTCAGCCCTCGTCCCACTCTGGGTGGCGTACTTCGTCTACCTCCCAGCCCACACGGTCCTCGAGTTCAGCTCGGTGAGCCTACGGCTTACGCGGTCGCGGCCATTCCGGGAGTGGTCCGGTCCATGGCGAGACGTGAGGCGGTCATACTACCTTCACAAGGGACTCTTCGCCATCAGGACCACGACGCGCCTTTGGCCTGGCTGGACGATCAAGGTCGCGCCAAATGACGTGCTCCTCGTCGAAGAATTCAGGCGCTGCCTGGGTCCGGGCGTCTGGCTTGACCGCCCTCACGCGAAGCGTCGCGTCGTTGGCAGGGTGCTAGTCCTCGCTCACGCGATCCTGCTCGCCCTCGCACTACTCGTGGGTGTTATCGAAAGGGTGCTCCGCTAAGCAAGCGTCCCTGTCCTTCCTTAAGCCCGTGTTTAGTCACGGTCACGTTTTCGCTAGGATTACTTGATGGTTAGAGCGTCGGCGATCGAGAAGATAGGAGCGCAACTAAAACACGGAAGGCCGACGCCTTAAACGAATCGAACGCATCAACCCTTCGGCGATACTGTGAGTCATGAGACGGTCGCCGAGGCGAGATCGGCCTATCACGTGGCCGAATATGAGCTAGCCGAGACGCGATGTCCCGCGGGTATGTCAGTCGCGCGTGGAAGTATATCGGCCTCGCTAGTGGGATCGCATGGCTGGTCTTCTTCTTCGCAGCTGTGGCGCTGTGGATGCGCTATGACCAGACACGGCCACTGCTTGCTGATCCCAATGTCGGGCGCGTCTATCCTCTGAATACCCACGGCTCGGTCGTGTACCTCGTCCTCGCCGAGAGGCTTAGGCTGTACGGATTGATCGCCGTCGCGATCATCGTCGGTGTCACGACGATTTGTATCGAGCTGCTCAAGGGACCGTTCCGGCTCCGTCGATAGTCTGGCGAAGATGACTCGATCCCGTGTTTAGTTGTGTCGGAGCGGTGCTTGTCGTCGGGGGAGCAGTACTGGTCGTGTTCTGTTGCCCGATCGCGCGATGGCAACGGAAAGAGTTTGAACGTTGGCAACGCCGTGGCTTTCCCCCATGGAATTTTGGGACAACGAGTCTGCGTACTCAGGCGCTATGCCTCGTCGCACTGGGGCTCGGCTGTATGGCGGCTGGGCTGTTATCGCTGTTCGGTCGTATCTGATGATCCGCTAGTCTCGCCCGGCCGAACGATCGAGGCGGAGCCCATCGTCGTCAACGGTAGACGGGGGCTATCGTCTGACGGGGCGGGTGTCCTTCGCGTCGTTCCTGCGCGGGGACGTGTTCGAGATGCTCACGAGTGACGTCGCTCGCGCTCAACAGCCGGACGGTGGTGGCCCCAACGGGATTCGTGCGGTAGTGGGCCTGGATCTCGCCTTCTCGATTCGCGGCGTGGCCATCCGCCATTAGCGAACACCGCCCCAAGGGGGTATCACCAAGGCCGGGAACACCCACGCCCGGCGCGCGCTGGTCGAAGGCGCGTGGGCCTATCGGTATCCGGCGAAGGTCAGCCGGTATCTGCAGCTCCGGTTGGAGAAGCTGCCGGCCGAGGTCCAGGCCATCGGCTGGAAGGCGCAGGTACGCCTGTGCAAGCGGTATCGGCAGTTGACCGCCCGCGCGGAAAGCACGTCAACCAAGTCGTCGTGGCGATCGCCCGAGAGATGGCCGCCTTCGCCTGGGCGATCGCCCGCACCGTCCCGCTGGCTCCCTGACGTTGACGCGCATCGAGCCGCCCGGAGCACCGACACGTTGACTACGATCTCGAGCCATCGGCGGAGACGCGGCCCCGGTATCGGCGCAATCTTCGAGAGCGTTACGAGGCCGCGATCCTCGACTCTAGAGCGAAGCAGGCGCCGCGACGGACACCAGTAAGGTGGTAACCAACCCACGGATATCAGCATGATCAACCGTCGCAGTTACAGGCTCCGTCTCTTCCGGTGGCTCGAGCATCCACCATGAAGCCAGAAAGCGACGGCACGCGCGGCCCGGGGCGGGGCGTGGTCCTTGACAGTGGAAGTCATATCAACGCTCACGCTCAGCGGCTGAGGCGAGCAACGCGAGCCTCGGTCCGCTGCAGCGGGAAGTTCAGCGTCGGCTCATTTCAGCATCTTGAGAATGTACTCAGGAACATCATCACGGCGGCGTTTGTAGACGTCTGCGCCACACTCAGTTCCCTGGCCCTTGAGGATCTTCAGCTTCGAGTCGTAGATAAAACCACAGGTTGCCATAACCTGCCCGTGCTCGGTCAGCCGCAGCGTCAGCATTCGAGTCTTCGCGTCGTACGTGGCTGAGGCCAGCGACCCGATCGGCGGCGGTGCCCCAATGAGAGCGCCTACACCCTGGGCCGTCAGGTACAACGCTGCCCCCTTGGACAACGCGCCTCGGCTAAACTCGCTTTTCTCGGTTGCCCACTCGCCCACCAAATCTGTCGGTAGGCTATCGGCGGCCGCCGCGGGAATCGCCCACGCGGCCAGGATGCTGATGAGGAGCCAACGCCTGATCATTTTCCCTTAGTACGCCGAACGCTGGCTATGAGCTGCGGCGCGGAGCGCCGGCAGCTCGATGGCCTTGTTGGGCCGCGCCCGCCCGAGTCTCGTTCACGAGCATTGACCGTCCGGACATCGCGCAGCAATCAAGAGCCTGAGAATCGCGTTGTACTCGGCGCTCGAGACGGATCTCTGTCGCTGGGCGTGTGGCGAAGGCTGCGTGGTGTCGGTCTTGTGAGCGATGACCAAGTCGAGTTCGGGCAGGACTGTGATGAATTGTCCGCCAAACCCCATTCCGGCGTAGGCCCCAACGAACGCGCCCGAGGACTTGGGCGCATCCCAGGCCCACCACAGGTAACCGTACGCCCAGCGGTTACCGGTTCCCAAGGATCGCCACAGCGGTGGGTTCAATTCGTGAAAGGGCGTGACAACGCTCCGAATCCGACGCACCCACTCCCTTGGGACAACCTGTTGCCCCGCCCAGTTTCCGTCTCGCAGCATCAGTAACCCGATTCTGGCCATGTCACGGGTGGACAGCCACATGTGATACGCCAAGTGCTGTGAGCGCGTCGGGTCTCCGCCCTTCTGTTGGCGTGCGCGCACAAAGTCTTGCATGCCGATCGGTTTGACTAGATCGGCCTCGAGTGCGTCATAGACATATCGACCAGTGAGCTTCTCGAACACGGTGCCCGCGGCGTTGAAATCCCAGTTGTTGTAGAGAAAGTACGTACCCGCCCTTTGCGAGCCTCGAGGTGGCGCGCTGTTGGTTGCGTCGCCTCCATTCGAAGCCGGATGGTAGACGCCAGAACGAGCCGTGAGGAGGTGATCGATCGTCGCGTCGAGTTCCCGGTCGGTCAAACCTCCAACGTCAGTGAACCCGATCTCGCGCAAAGTCTTGCTCAGTTGGATGGTTCCATTGTCGACGTATCTTCCGTAGAGCATTGCAAGGATGTTCTTGCGCACCGAACCGAGATGGCTGAGGTGCGAAAGGTCACCATACTCAAATAGGGACCGTCCACCGACAACCACTATGATGGCCGTTGTGTCGAGTGCCTGAAGCCATGGCCGTAAGGCCTGAAGCCGCACCGACGAGAATCCGACAGCTTCTGGCGTCTCGATGCGCTCCCAGTCATTGCCTGGGAAGACATGTGCCTGGGGCTGGCCGAAAGAGGCACTAGCGACGAGACCCAGGCCCAAAATGACAGCGACGCTACATCGAAACGCGTTGGACCTCTGCATCATCGCCTCGTCAACACGAATCATGAACGAACCTCAAGACGCCGTTGGTCGGCCCAACGGCTCGGCGCTGAGCGGCCGGCGCTGCCGCGTTCGGCTGGGCGCACCGCGTTCATGCCGAGCCACTCCAGCGGCTTGTTAGGCGACACGTGGTACGTTCCCGACGACCATTGCTGACGGATTTTGCTGCTTGATCTCGTTGACGATAGCAAAGAGGTTCTTGGTGCTCCGAAGCATGTAGATCTTGCGGTGCTCGGCGGTCACGATCACAAAGCCTCGGTTCCATGCTCGTGCGTCCACCTTGCGAACCTCAGCAATCGGAACGGTGATGCTTCCCATTGGGCGCTCGAGCCGCAAGTCAGCGCCGTCGACGGCTATCCTTCGCGGGATCGACACATAGGACCACCACCCCATAGCGACAGCAATAATCCCGAGTATCCAGATTGGTCCCGGGGCGCGCGGATCTGAGGCGGCGCCGACTGCGAAGCTCACCATGGCGATGGTAATCAAGGCAGGCGCTAGCCACAGCAACACCCGTTGCGGTCTAGTTGTTGTCGCCGTGACCACTTCGCCGTCGCCTAACGCGGGCTTCAGCGGCCGCGCATCGCGGGTCGCCACCGACGCACTGGTGAGCGCGGGCCGCTGCAAGCCCTTGTTAGACGCTCTCACGATCGCCCCGGGAGTGGGTATCTCCATTTTTCGCGGAACGGCGGAACGGTAGCGCCACTACCCCTAGAAGGGCCGCCGCGCTCCAGACAGCGAAATATGAGGCTTCCCACCTCCGAAAGCCAAGGTAGGCGCTTTCGGTAAATCTCTGGCCCCGTTTATCGACGTACCCGCTTGCCGACGGCCTAATGGGCGCTGCCGGCCAGGCGAAGACGCAGTAAACCAGCGACACCACAATGAGAGCGACCAGAGTGCCCGACACTCGCCCGAACACGCGGTGAGGTACAGGAAACTCCAGAGACGTTTGCGTTCGCCCACGATTGAGGCGCCAGATGAGGAGATTCACAGGAAGAAAGATTGCCAACGAGCCCATGGATGCATAGATGACCGCATCGGTGCTGACTTCAACGAGCGCTAGCAAAGACAGCGCGGCGGTCCCTGCGAATCCTCCGGCGAACGCTACGCCTGCGAAGAAGTTGATCGCGTAAATTCGCTGCAGAGCGGCCGGCGAAGCCGGTCCGCTCCAGCCGGATGTTAGGCGGGCTAGCGAGATCGCCGGCAGCTTGATGAGGCCACGTTCGCGTGCGTCGCGAGTCATCCGGATGGCCGCTATCGAGTGCCGTTCTTCCAGTGGATCAACCCTAAAAGGGCGAGTGCACCTATCGTGACAAACCCAAGCCCAACGATCACGAAGAGTATCCGCGACCCTGTTTCCTCCCGGCTCCCGAATCGGAAGCCCCAAGCTGCGTTCTGGGTGCTGACCACCAGCCGTGCGAACCCCGCGCGAAAGACTATGCAGGCAGCGCCGACGAGGACTGCAACAATGCTTACGATAGAGTCGAGCAAGACCAATCTCCGCCTAACGTTCGCGGCGAGCAGCCGCGGCGAGCGAATGCGAGCCGGCCTGCTCTACTGCGGAGTTAGGTGTCATGATGCTCACCTTCGACTAACCTCCACGTCCGGCGCAAATAAAAAGCCTCTCGCTCCGGATTCCAGCTGCACCTCCCAGTACGGCCAGGGTTCCTCCCATCCCATGCCTCGGACATCCGGCTTCGACCCGACTTCGAGATAGCCGACGACCGGGTTCGGTGGCGATTGGCTGCCGTACGGATAGCCTGACTTCTCGTAGACCGGTGCTCGCACCTTGACCTCGATATGCCAACTGTGCGCCTCCTGGTAACTCTGTATGCGCATTCCGGCGTACCCGGCGACAACAAGACCCAAGGCGAGAAGAAGCAAGCCAGCGATGGAGTAGGTGTAACGCGGCTTCATGACACCTAACGGCTCGGCGCTGAGCGGCCGGCGCTCACGGATTCGGTTGGCCACGACGCATTCATGCCGGGCCGCTCAAGCGGCTTGTTGGGCAGCTTACTAGTGAGAGGAGGGAGTGACATGAGAGTCCTCGATGAGTTGAGCGCCGCAGTGAGGACAGAGCCCTGTTCTCCGCGTCCCTTCGCCACCCCAGACGAGATGGCGGCGACTGTACAGGTGCCTTCCGCAGAACGGACACAATACGCCGAGTTGATAGCAGTCATTCTTTATGGTGCGGAACGCTAGGGCCATGCCTCCAACGATGAGAACAGCCTCCAGACCGACAACCGCCAGCATCCACAGCTCCCGTTGAGGCCGAGTTAGCGAGCGCGGCATAGAGAACAGGCCCAGCACGAACACGACCAGGAAGAGACCAAAGAGAGTCACCATCCGACGGTTGTGTGGCCGCCGTACCCTATCGATCAGTGCCTCGACTTCTGTTCGGGTCATCCTCGAATGATCTGCGTCGGTTCCAAGCCGTCGTCAATGGATCTTTCGATCGAAGTGTCTGCCCAACGGTCGCGGTCACCGGCCGGAGGGCGAGCAACGCGAGCCCCCGGTCCGGTGCACCGCGTGGTTCGGCAACCGGTTGTATTCAGATCTTGACCTCGATGATCTCGACCGGTACTCCAAGCGCTTTCGCGATGGCGTCGTGGCTCCGGACTTGTTTTGTTGACAGGCGGTCGCCGGGCCCCTTGACCTCGGCGAACCAGTAGCGCCTCGTCTTCGGCACGAAAACGAAGAGGTCGGGCGGCTGGACAGCGTAATCCGCTCGAATCGCGTCGAGCGTTTCCCGTTCTCGCTTCGACAGGAGAGCCGCCATCCGAGCAACCTTTGCCGGATGGTTCTGAAAGACGTACTTTTCGACCAGACAGTGAGCGCCTTCGCGATGGAAGAGGTGAATCGCCGCGAACCACTCGCAGAAATGGTTCTTGGGCTGGTTCACGGTGAGACGTAGATCGTCCGTATCGAATACGTCCGGGTACTGTTGAAGCCATTGACGAGCCAATGGGTCCGGCCATAGGGCCCGGATCGCCTTCGTGCAATGGATCGTGGTCCGGATCAGTCTCACCGTCTGCAATTCTCCGCTGATGTTGCCGAACGGCTCGGCGCTGAGCGGCCGGCGCTGGCGCGTGAGCACTCGCCACGGCCGTTCATGCCGGGCCGCTCAAGCGCCCTGTTAGGCGCCAGACCGCACGCGAACTGAGTACCGCCTCGGCGCCCCTGTGTCCTGGAGCACGATTCCCGCATGGTACTCCTTGAGGCGCAGTCGTAACTGCCAGCGATAACCGTCGAGAACGAATTCATATGCCTCCGACTCGCTTGGTGGCTGAAGATGGGCGCCGCGCAGGGAGAGCTCCTTCCAGACGCGCGATCTTGAGTCCGCGAAGTGCCAGACCACTCGCTCCACGCCCTTGATCTTCAGTGACGACCCGACGTGGTGGAGAGCGGGTGCTCCTTTGAGCACCAGTGTTCCAACTTCCCAGGTTTCACGCTTGAGTCGAATTGTGACTGTCCGTCCTTGCCGTCGCACGGAGCCGCGCGACAACCGAGCGTCGTGGACCAGGCTATCGAGGAAGATGACGTCGTGATACACGTTGCTCGTGCCGAACCGTACCTCGTACCTGTGTGGCCGAGGTGTGCGTCCGAAATGGGCAAAGAACAGCTGAACCTGCCCCGATTTGGTGGACACCCCAGATCGCACGGAAGTGCGGTAGGAGTGTGTCATGGCCAAACGCAAGCG
>Ga0137403_10004290_pt1 | contig 16831 bp, 12 predicted proteins | sample CZOMad2_1_16fung_FD_122057 | JGI IMG/M metagenome (GOLD analysis project Ga0137403, IMG submission 122057) | Vadose zone soil fungal communities from Angelo Coast Range Reserve, California, USA - CZOMad2_1_16fungal (Hybrid Assembly) | ecosystem: Environmental > Terrestrial > Soil > Vadose zone...
GTGGCGCAGATAGAGCGCCATCCCGCCAACATCGATCACAGCGAAGCTCCAGGCGAGATATTCTGCTCCGAATAACCCCGAATTCGATTCCGCCGCACTCTTTGAATGCAACATCTCGCCCGATACGTTGACGACACTGACGCTCGCCTTGGGAATGGTAAAGTCACCGATCGTCATCTCCTTAATGTCGCCCGATCCGAGATGCTCAATGCGACCCTCGCCGGCGTCCTCTCCAAACCGGGTCCCCGAAATAGTAACCCCAGCCTGGCTCGCCATCGTTTTGTCCACGGTCGTCACCGCGGCACCCGTATCTACGATCATTCGCGTGGGGTGGCCATTGAGCACGGCCGAGACTTCGAGGTGATTGCCTGAGTTCAACCGCATTGGAATTCGAGTGAATCCTCTGCCGGAAAGGAAACTGGCCAGCTTTTGACTAGCTGAGCCGCTCGGACCGTTTGGATTAATGTAGAGCATTTGGCGAGCACAATCGATAATCATCCCAAACTTACTCATCTCCCGGGCACCGAGCAGACCATTCAGATGCGGCAACCTGTTAACTGCCGAGATATGCGTTCCCGTGGCAGCGCCGGGTCCGTCCGCGTTCATGTCGGATGTGTCGGCCAGCGCGACCGGCACATTGGTAACTACGCAATTGCCCAGCGCGATGCTCTTCGCCACGCTCACTCCATAGCGCTCCCATCTTCTGCCAAAAACTCTGCCTACGTTGATGGTGGTGTTTTCGACGTTTAGCCCAAATGTCCCTGCGCTGTTTTTGTCGATGATAGTGACGGGCGCCCCTGTGTCTATCATCAGGGCGGCATGCTTGTTGTTAATAGAACTTAGAACGAAAAGATGATTGCCGTATCGTCGCTCCAGTTTCACGCCGACGAGTCCTTGTCCGGAAAGGAACCCGGCAAGGGTGCCTGGCGGCGGCTGCGATTGCGCAGTGAAAGGAGCGAGCGCCGCTACCGATAGGATCAAGGCGAACAAATTTTTCATGCGTCGCCTTATACCATGTCGTTGCCTCGCCCGTCTATTCTTGTTCACAATAATACCGCAGTCACTTAAACCGACCAGGAGACGGCCGCATTTCCGCCACCATCCTCATCGCGCGCGCTCGCAAGCTACTCGTAATTTCCGAACACCTGAATACGGGCGAAGTACAGTCGTCGACCGTCGCGAGGTGGCCGGTAAAGAGTAGCTGAGTAATAAAGCGGCGCGCGATTGGGATTGAGTGGAACTGTGTTTGGATCGATCGTGACTCTGGAAAATTCGTTTCCGGCGCGCCACCGGCGGTCGCCGCGACTACGCCGAGACGACGGGCGCCTGCGAGGACCGGCGCGAGCTGATCGCGGCGCGGACGAAATTGTTGCCTAGCTCCCACATCGGGCCGGGGAATTTGCGGCAGTCGGTCAGGACGTTGTCCAGCGCGGTAACAAACAACGCGATTTCTTTTTCGCCGATGATCAGCGGCGGCAGGATTTTGAGCACGTCCATGGCGTGGCCTGCTACCTGGGTAAGGATACGATGTTTACTCAACATTTGGGTCACGACCATTTGAGCGAACAGGACCTTGTCCACCTTGTGCAGTAGTTTCCATGCCATCTTCAGCTTGAACTCGCTCGGTTCGTGGAACTCGATTGCGATGATCAATCCTTTGCCGCGGACTTCCTTGATGAAACTGTGTTTCGCGCGCAAGGCATCGATTCGTTCCATCAATTGCGCGCCCATCTCCGCGGCGCGTTCGACCAGATTTTCCTGATCGATTACTTCGAGCGCAGCCAGGCCGCAGGCCATGGCGAGATTGTTGCGGCCGAAAGTGGTCGAGTGAACTACGCACCGGTCCATCCGGCTGAAGGTCTTTTGGTAAATGTCGCGCCGGCTAACGATCGCGCCGCACGGGACGTAACCACCGCTCAAGGTTTTGGCCAGGGTGATGATGTCCGGTTCGAGATTCCAATGCTGGAACCCGAACATCTTGCCGGTTCGACCGAGGCCGCATTGCACTTCGTCGCTAACGAGAAGTGTGCCGTATTTGCGGCAGAGCTCCTGCGCGCGCGGGAAAAAATCTGTCGTTGGCGATTTGCACCCTTTGCCCTGCACCGGTTCGATGACAAAAGCGGCAACATCCCCCTTAGCCAGCTCGCGCTCGAGCGAGGCGATGTCATCCAGCGCGATGCGTGTATCCCATTGATCCATCAGCGGACCGAAACCTTCGGTAAAACTTTCGCAGCCCATCAACGACAACGATCCGATGCTGAGTCCGTGAAAGGCGCTTTCGAGCGAAACGACGCGCTTTTTTCCAGTGGCGGCACGCGCGAATTTTAGCGCGCCTTCCATCGCTTCGGTGCCGGAGTTACAAAAGAAAACGGCATCGAGATGCGGCGGTGTGCGCTTCGTGATGGCCTCGGCCAGGAGTCCGCTCAGGAGCGAGCAATCCATCTGCACCATGTTCGGCAAATCGAGATCGAGAACGTCGCGGATCGCTTTTTTCACTACCGGATGGTTCCGGCCAATGTTGAAAACAGAATAACCGCTGAGGAAATCCAAGTAGGCGTTGTTATCCATATCGTAGAGATAGGCGCCTTCAGCCCGGGCGTAGACCTTGTCGAAACCAATGACACGCTGGGCCGCGACCAGGGTGCGATTGATATGTCGATGATGCAGTTCGTAATTTTCGCCGAGCCGCGCTGCAACGATTTCTTTCAGGTCAAAAGACATTCCCGGACGTTCTCTGATTTAGGGGGGAAAAGCAAACGTGGGCATCGGGATCAGCGGTCCCCGTTACAACTTTTTCTTGAGACGATTAGGTGGATCGAGCAGTCCCCTGCTCGATGGCGATATAGCATCGCCCGTCGGAGCGGCCGATCCACCTCGATGGCGATATAGCATCGTCCGTCGGAGCGGCCGATCCACCTCAAGGTTTCCAATCTCGATACGCTTCCTGCGCGCCGACCTGCAGGTTTGTTTTTCCAGGTGAATGTCGTTCCAGTTGGATGGCGAGCCATTGGAACCATTCAAAAGTCTTTTGCGAACCGCTGCGCCGGCGTTCTTCCTCGATGTAGGGTTTTAATTTCCGCCAGGCGAGACGAACTGTGCCACCAACCAGGTCGGCGGCCACGCGTAATGGAACGATTCGCGCATAAACGGAGTAGCCAAGTCCCTCCAGAGTTACCCCAACTGAATGCGCAGCGTTTAACACCTCGGCGTTGGCTTCGATCGCTGAAGCGCTCGAGCCATCCGGGATACTGTGCACGACGATCATCGACTTCATCCACGCCTGCGACAAAAGCGCCTGGACCGCAGCGTAAGCCGCCCGCTCTTCCCGCGCGCGTCGCGATCGCTGCGCTTCGACCAGACCGAAACCGACTCCTGTGATCACGGTGAGCGCGGTAGCAACATTCGCGACCGTGGACAAATCCATTTGCAATTCTTATTAGCAAAAGATCGGCTGTCTTCGAGGAGAAACGCGATCGAGTGGACGAAGTGGTGGATCGGCCGCTCCGCGGGCGATCGATATTAGCATCAAGCACGGGACTGCTTGATCCACCAAAAAAAACCGCAGGATTCACGCGGAACCCTGCGGCTTTCAATTACTCGACTTATCGGTGTTAGTCTTCCACTTGAACGTGCTCAACCACGCGGGTGTCGCCGGTGCCGGTGTAATACACACGCACTTTCTGACCGGGCCGGAGCGGGGCGGTTACGATTTTGCCCGCGCCGTTAACGATGCGTGCCGCTGTGCCGAGAGCAAAGCTCACCGGACCCTGACGCTCACTTTTTACCACGATAGTCTTGCCGGGAGTGTAAGTGTCCACGGTGCCGGCTTCATATGTGGTCGATTCGGTCGTTGTTGTCGTGGCCGGAGCGCTTGTGGTTGTTTGTTCGGTTGTAGTTGTGCTTGTTTGCGCGAACGCTACGGGCGCGATCAACGCACAAGCAACTGTAATGATGCTTTTGTTCATAATCCCCTTCCCTGATTGTTTTTTGATTTGCCTCGACTTCATTGCCAAGACATAAGCCGGTCTCGCCGAGATCGGCCTTTTATTGTTAGACCAAGCTGGGCAAGCCAGTATTCGATCTAAATTAAATTTATTTAGGCGCTGATGCGGCGGCGAGCCTATATCTAGGCCGATTAGAGATAATCGCGCTCTATATCTGGTGGAGAAACGGTATCTCTCTGGGGTTCTTTGATTTAGGCGTCGCCCACACGGTGGCGGCGGCCCCGGCCAGCGACCGCGGTTACAAATGTTAAGCGCCATTTGAGTGCGCGCGGAGTTTCGCTAATCTTCGTGCTTCAATGCCGAACGCCTCTTTCGATCCCGAGGTCACGCCGGAAGTTGTGGCCAGACATGGCCTGACGCCGGAGGAATATATCCGTATCAAAAAAATTCTTGGACGCGAACCGAACTTCACCGAGCTGGGAATTTTTTCAGTGATGTGGAGCGAACATTGTTCCTACAAAAATTCCCGCCGCGAATTACGAAAATTTCCCACGACTGGCCCAAACATTCTGGTGAAGGCAGGCGAAGAAAACGCCGGGGTGGTCGATATCGGTGATGACTGGGCGATCGCATTCAAGATCGAATCACACAATCATCCGAGCGCAATTGAACCATTCCAAGGCGCCGCCACCGGCGTTGGCGGAATTATTCGTGATATTTTCACGATGGGTGCACGCCCGGAATTTTGCCTCAACTCCCTCCGCTTCGGGCCAATTACGCATTCGGTAGAGCGAGACTCTGTCGAGGCGATAAACGGATCGCGGCTCCGCGTAGCGTCGCCCTACCAACTGAGCCCGAAGGCGCAAATCGCAGCAAACCGGCGCCTCTTCACAGGTGTCGTCTCGGGGATTGCGCACTATGGGAATTGCATCGGCGTCCCGACTATCGGGGGCGAAATTTATTTCGACGAAAGCTTTGAGGGGAATCCACTGGTGAACGTTTTTTGCCTCGGCATTTTGCGACACGAGCAGTTGGCTCGCGGCGCAGCCCGCGGGGTCGGCAACCCGGTCTTTTACGTGGGCGCGGAGACCGGGCGCGATGGTTTGGCCGGCGCATCGTTTGCTTCGCGGGAGTTGACGGAGGAATCACGAGAAGATCGGCCGGCGGTGCAGGTCGGCGATCCGTTCAAAGAAAAACTTTTATTGGAAGCATGTTTGGAATTGCTCGCGACCGATGCTGTCGCCGGGATTCAGGACATGGGCGCGGCGGGATTGACCTGCTCCACCTGCGAAACGGCGAGCCGCGGTGGGAGCGGCGTGGAAATTGATCTCGCGAAAGTTCCGAAGCGCGAGCCGGGAATGACGCCATACGAAATTCTGCTGAGCGAATCGCAGGAGCGGATGCTCATCATCGCCAAGCGCGGCAAAGAAAATATTGTGCGCGAAATTTTCGCGAAATGGGATGTGCCTTGCGCCGAAATCGGACGCGTCACCGACGACGGAATGATGCGTGTGCGCAGCAACGGCAGCGTCGCCGCGGAAATTCCGGCGAAGCCGTTGGCGGAAGAAGCGCCACTCTATTCCCGAGATGCAAAACCGCCTTCTGCTGCGGCCGGAATCAACGATCCGAGCTACGACGATCTGCCGAAGATCGATACTCACGAGGCGCTCCGCCGATTACTTTGTGATCCGACGATCGCGTCGAAGAACTGGGTTTATCGCCAATACGATCACACGGTTCGGACCGGCACAGTGGTAAAACCGGGCTCGGATGCCGCGGTCTTCTATATTAGAGAGGCGAACAAAATCCTGGCGGCGACGACCGATTGTAACTCGTTGTATTGCGCGCTCGATCCGCGCGAGGGCGGACGCATTGCGGTCGCGGAAGCGGCGCGAAATCTCACCTGTTCCGGCGCGCGACCGCTCGCGGTGACGGACAATTTGAACTTCGGTAATCCTTACAAGGCGGAGAATTTCTGGCAATTGCGCGAGGCAGTTGAGGGAATTGCCGAGGCATGTCGCACCTTCGGCACGCCGGTAGTTGGAGGCAACGTCTCGCTTTACAATGAGAGCCCGGCCGGGGTGGTCGATCCCACCCCGACGGTGGCGATGGTTGGTTTGATCGATGACGAGAAACACATCACGACGCAGTGGTTTAAGAATAAGGGGGACGCCATTATCCTGGTTGGATCTGTAGCCGGAGTCGCGGGCTCCGGTTCTTCCAGCGCTGCCGCGGCCAGCGGCCGCGGCTACAACATTGGCGGGTCGCGCTTTCTCAAGGTTTGCTTCGGGAAAAAGGTTGGGCCGGTCCCCAAACTCGACATTGAGTTGGAGCGCGCGGTCCAAAACGCGGTGCGCGATTTGATTCGGCTAGATCTCGTTAGGAGCGCGCATGATTGCAGCGAGGGCGGACTGGCGGTCGCACTGGCGGAATGCTGCTTTAGCCCCGATCGGTTGTTCGGCGCGGAAATTAATTTCGAAAACCGTGGCTGCGCAGGCGAGACGCCTGCCTCTACAGACGCGGCTACATTGCTCTTCAACGAAGCGCAATCGCGCGTCATTATTTCCTGCGAGCCGAAAAATACGGAACGGGTTTTGTCAGAACTAAAATCGAAAAATATTCCGCATGCACAGATTGGCAGCGTGATCACCGATAGTCTTCGCGTTACCGTGAACGACGAAAATCTCAGCTGGCGGGTCGCGGAGTTGCACGATCTTTGGTGGAATTCAATCCGGCGGGCAGTGGAAAGCGATTCCGAGCCGATCCCGAGTTTGTGATGCGCAAAAGAACACGGTCATCCCGAGCGAAAGTCGAGGGATCCCGCCAAGAAAACTTAAAGGTAACTTGCACAGGATCCCTCGATCCGAGTCGGACTGGCGTTTTTCGCTCGGGATGACAGGCGTTTGTGAAATATTGAACCGGATCACAAAATCGACGATGTTCTTTTGCCATGCCCCCTGAAACTTCCGGTCACGACGAATTACCCGATCGCGCCGCGCTTCCACAGCACGAGTGCGGACTTTTCGGCATCTTCGGTCATCCGAACGCCGCGGTGCTCACCTATTACGGCCTGTTCGCGCTGCAGCATCGCGGGCAGGAAAGCGCCGGCATCGTGACCAGCAACGGCGCCGGCCAGACCTTTCTCCAGCATAAGGGCATGGGCCTGGTCTCGCAGGTGTTTGGACAGGAAGAGTTGGAAAAACTAAAAGGGACGCGTGCTGTCGGTCACACCCGTTATTCCACTACCGGCACGAGCACGTTAAAAAACGCGCAACCTTTCGTGGTCGATTGCGTGCGCGGGCAGATGGCGATTGCCCACAATGGAAATCTAATCAATGCCGATCTGCTGCGCGACGAATTGGAAAGCAAGGGTTCTATTTTTCAAACCACCGCCGATAGCGAAATCATCCTGCATTTACTGGCGCGCCCAGCCGACAACGGCAGCAGTGTTCTGGGTGCCTTGCGCCGGATCGAAGGCGCGTTCTCGCTCCTGATCATGAGCGAGCAGGAGTTGATCGCGGTGCGCGATCCTTTTGGCTGGCGTCCGCTCGTTTTGGGAAAACTCGATGGCGCTTACATTCTCGCATCGGAAACATGCGCGCTCGATCTCATCCATGCTGAATTTGTTCGCGAGATTGAGCCGGGCGAAGTGCTAATCATAAACGAGCACGGACTGCGCTCGGAGCGACCGTTCCGGGACGAACAACCTGCTTTCTGCATGTTCGAATACGTTTATTTTGCGCGACCCGACAGCATCATCGGCGGGATGAATGTCGGTAAAGTTCGCACCGAGATGGGACGCGAACTGGCGCGGCGATTTCCGGTGGAAGCGGATATCGTAGTGCCGGTGCCGGACTCGGGAAATTACGCCGCGCTCGGTTTTGCGGAGGAATTAAAGATTCCGTTTCAGCACGCTTTTGTCCGGAATCACTACATTGGCCGAACGTTTTTGCAGCCGAGTCAGCTCATTCGCGACTTCGATGTGCGGGTGAAATTAAACCTGATAAAGGAAATGGTGGAAGGGAAACGAGTTGTGGTGGTGGACGATTCGATCGTGCGCGGGACCACCGCGCGCGCGCGCATCGTCAACCTGCGGGAAGCGGGCGCGAAAGAGGTGCACTTGCGGGTGAGTTGTCCGCCGCATCGCTTTGCCTGTCATTACGGAATCGATTTTCCCGATCCGGAAAAACTGATCGCTAACCAGATGTCGATGGAAAAAATCTGCGAGTACCTCAATGTCGATAGTCTCGGCTATCTCGACATCGAAGGAATGGTCAAGGCCACCGGGCGGCCCGCCAATTCTTTTTGCCTCGCTTGTTTTAACGGGAATTATCCCCTGCCCGTCGATCCTGCGCTGGATAAATTCATCATGGAAAAGCGGGAGCAACGCGCTCGCGCTTTGGCGGAGGAAAGGGACGGTCAGCCGACGCTTTTCGCGGAGTTGAAATGATGGGCGATTGACCTCATCGCCTTTTTTGTCATTCCGAGGATAGTCGAGGAATCTCTAATCGTCGATGCCGCGAGACTATAACTCTTGACCTTATATTTAGCGGGAGATGTTCTCGAAAATAGTTAGAGATGTCTCGACTTCGTTCGACATGACAGAGAGACAGAAAGCTTACGCTCGCGCCGGCGTTGATGTTGACCTTGGCAACAAGCTCAAGCGTCGAATTCAATCCCTTGTCCGCAAAACGCACGGCCCGGAGGTGCTGGGAAGAATCGGGGGGTTTGGCGGGCTGTTCGCGCCGAATTTTCGCGGAATGCGGCAGCCGGTGTTCGTCGCCAGCGTCGATGGCGTGGGAACTAAATTGAAAATCGCCTTCGCCGCGAACAAACATGACACCGTCGGTGCCGATCTGGTGAATCATTGTGTCAACGACGTCGCCGTCCTCGGCGCGCGGCCGCTTTTTTTTCTCGATTACATCGGCACAGAAAAATTAGAATCGCGTGTTTTCTCGGAATTGCTGAGCGGATTCAGCAAGGCCTGTCGCGCGGCCGACTGCGCGCTGATCGGTGGCGAGACAGCGCAGATGCCGGGAATGTATCGCCGCGGCGAATACGATCTGGCGGGTTGCATCGTCGGCGTCGTCGATCGCGGCCAGATCATCGATGGAAGCAAGGTCCGAATTGGAGATGTGGTTCTCGGGCTGCCGTCGAATGGATTGCACACCAATGGATATTCACTCGCGCGGAAAATCCTGTTCCAAAGATTGAAGCTTAAGCTTTCGTCACGAATTCCCGGAGTTCGGGGAACGCTGGGTGAAGAGTTATTGCGCGTGCACAAAAATTATCAGCCGCTTTTGGTGAAAGTGCCGCGCGGGATGATTCATGGCCTCGCGCATATCACCGGTGGCGGATTAATCGACAATCTCCCTCGTATCCTGCCAAAAAATTACGATGCGGTGATTGATACTCACGGCTGGCGCGTCCCTGAAATTTTCAATTTCATCGGCAGAATGGGAAAGGTTGATCGCGCAGAAATGTATCAGGTTTTCAATATGGGAATCGGCATGGTCGCGATCGTCCGACCGCGCGATGTGAGGAGAGCAAAAAATATTTTGCACGCAAAAGTGATCGGTCGGATCGAGCGCGGAAGCGGGGGGACGAAGCTCTCGTTCTGAACAAAATTGGAGGGACATGCGCCGTCATGTCCCAAACTTCACATACGCGGCCCAGGAAAATGGGGACGCGACGGCGCGCGTCCCTCCATTTGGCTCCGGATGACAACTCATTCGGTCGTGTCTAGGGTGGATTGATGGAAAAGCGGCGTCTCGGCCGAACGGGTATGGATGTGACCGTACTGGGTTTTGGCGGCGCGGGCACCGCGGGCGAAGACGTCGAAAAGATCGGGAAGGTGCTGAACAGCGCGCTCGACGCCGGCATTAACGTCATCGACACGGCGGAGTGCTACGAGGGCAGCGAGGAATCAATCGGCAATGCCATCAGCAAACGGCGCGCTGAGTTTTTCATTTTCACCAAATGCGGGCATCCGCGTGGGATCGGGACCGAAGACTGGTCGGGCAGCTCAATTTTGGAAAGCATCGAACACAGTTTGCGCCGTTTGCGGACGGACCGCATCGATCTCATTCAACTGCATGGATGTTCGGAAGCAGTCCTGAAAAAGGGCGAAGCGATTTCCGCATTGGAAAAAGCGCGTGAGCGCGGCTGGGTGCGCTACCTGGGCTATAGCGGCGATGGTCGCCCGGCGCGCTTCGCCGTAGAATGCGACGCCTTCGATGCGTTGCAAACGTCCATTAACATCGCCGATCAGGAAGCGATTTCGCAGATTGTTCCGTTGGCGCGCACGCGAAATATTGGCCTGATCGCAAAACGGCCGCTCGCCAATTTCGCGTGGAAGACCGGACACAAACCGATCAATTCCTATCACCACGAATATTACGAACGGTTGCGAAAACTGAATTTCGATTTCTTGCGCAATGGTTCAGCCGAGGAATCCATCGCCATCGCATTGCGCTTTGTCTTGAGCGTGCCGGGAGTGCATACAGCTATTGTTGGGACGACGAAACCGGAGCGCTTCCAGGAAAACGCGCGCCTGCTCGAATCACGCCCGTTACCCGAGAGCGAATACAACGCCATTCGGGAGCGATGGGATGTGATCGCCCCTAAAACCTGGATCGGACAACCATGAAACAAAGAAAACTTGGACGCGGCGGACCGATTGTTTCCGCGATCGGACTCGGCTGTATGGGAATGTCGGAATTTTATGGCGACCGCGACGATGCGGAATCGCTCGCCACCATCGATCGCGCAATCGACCTAGGGATTACTTTTTTCGATACCGCCGACATTTATGGTCCGCACACGAATGAGGAACTGGTCGGACGCGGAATTCGCGGCAAACGCCATCGCGTTGTTATCGCGACAAAGTTTGGAATCTTGCGTGACTCGGATACGCCGGGATTTCGCGGAATTAACGGCAAACCAGAGTACGTAAAGCAAGCGTGCGAAGCGAGTCTGCGCCGGCTCGGCATTGATTGCATCGATGTTTACTACCAACATCGGGTCGATCCGGAGACGCCGATTGAAGAAACCGTGGGCGCGATGGCGGAGCTGGTTCGCGCGGGCAAGGTGCGCTATCTCGGCTTATCAGAAGCTGGTGCTGACACCATCCGAAGGGCGCATGCGGTCCATCCTATTACCGCCTTGCAATCGGAATACTCACTCTGGACACGCGATCCTGAAGACAAGGTGCTCGGCGTTTGCCGCGAGCTCGGCATCGGTTTCGTCCCCTATTCCCCACTCGGCCGCGGATTCCTTACCGGCCAAATTAAAAGGTTCGAAGACCTTGCGGCGGACGATTACCGGCGGACTGCCCCCAGATTTCAGGGAGAAAACTTTCAGCGTAATCTGGATCTCGTTAGCCAGGTAAGCGAGATCGCTGCGGAAAAACGTTGCACCCCTGCCCAGCTCGCGCTCGCCTGGGTCTTGGCGCAGGGCGAAGACATCGTCCCAATTCCTGGAACGAAGCGACGGAAATATTTGCGCGAAAATGTGGATGCATTGGACCTGATGCTGAGTGCAGACGACTTGGAGCGCATCGATGAGGTCGCGCCGAAAGATGTTGCAGCCGGTTCGCGCTACCCGGAAGCAATGATGAGGCTACTGGGGAAGTAGCTGTCCGTGCCCGCCTCAGCAGCGACAAAAATATTTCCGCGAACTCAAAAAACGTTCGAGGTTGGCACAGACGCCCTACAAGCCTGCCTCGCGCGCGGGCAACATGGTGTTCGCCATAAACGATTGCACAACTTCGTCGCGTTGGTTTTTCGTTACATTACGAATGCGAATAATGCCGTAGCCCGGGCGCGACTTCGAATGCCGCGCTTGCAGGATTTCAATTTCCAAGCGCAATTCGTCTCCAGGTCGGACTGCATTCGGCCATTTCAATTCATCCACACCCATCCCGATAATGCCGCCCGCGACATCCATGGTATCGACAAACAAGCGCATCGACACCGCCGCGGTATGCCAGCCGCTCGCCGCCAATCCGCCAAACAACGTTTTCTCCGCCGCGTCGGGATCGTGATGAAATATTTGCGGATCAAATTTCCGTCCGAAATCCATGATCGCATCGGCGGTGATTGGATAACCGGTCGAAACCAAACGTGTGCCGATGGGGAAATCTTCAAATGCGCGCGACATCGTCTGAATCATCGAGGAGTCTCCGCGCCCGGGACAAGACGGAAAACGCGGTTGAGAAGCACTTCGTAAAATTCCTCTACGCTCGCGAGTATTAGGAGACCTCTACTGGCAGCTCAGTTTGACAGCTGCAATACTTGGTGACCCTTCTTACGGATTCAAAAATAGTTTGTTCACATCGACATCGTGCACCAGCGCTCCGTGCGGCACGGCATGCACGTCATAAAGCCGGCGCGTGTAAGGGCTGCGAACTATTCCGCCTCGCTCAGTCGGCGTTGCGACAGGGTAACCACCGCCCGCGAATCTCTTTTGCCTGGCAGGATGTTCGCCGGGTTGCGGAACTAACTGAACCGAGACTGGATTCGGGAAAAGCGAGTTCCATGCGCCAGTTCCAGCATCGACGGCGACACCGACCCCGACCGTGGCAACATTTCCGGCCGTTGCGGCCGCGCCCGTCGTCGAGGCTTTGCTTCGAACAGTGACAGTTTGGGAGTAGTAACCCGGTTTGCTCACCGTCACCTGAAAGCCATTTCGTCGCCGTTTCACGAAGGTTGCAGGCGTTATTCCCCTTTCTCCGGTTGAGAGAGTCACGTCCGCGCCGGAAGGATTGCTGACGACCTTAAGGTTCTCGTGGACGCCGCGGATAACGGTCGCGCAAGAGTTCAGAGCCATCGCGACACCCAGCGCACCGATTATTTTTGTAAACATCGCGGCAAGGTAGTGAGGCGGCTAGAGCTGGCAACGTCAAAGCAAGCGAGTCCCTGATCTGATGCCACCCCCGAAACGAAGAAGCGTTTGATACGAGGGTGGAATTTTACACCATCGCGATGTCTTGGTTCTCAAGCGAGGGTTTCGTACTCTGGTCCCCCATGTGCGTCTATACGTCAATTTCGGATCCGTAAACCTTTGATGACCCTGGCTCAGCGCTAGAAGCGGCTGATTTACAAACAAGCTGAACTAGCGACCTTCCTTGGTGATGTGAGGTGATCCCTCGACTACAGCGGCAGGATCAGGGGACGGTGACAGTGACTTGTCACACACACGCGAGACTCGGTAGGCCTTCGCGCATTCTGGGCCTCGAGATATTTCATGCACAACTGTCGCAGGGTTGCCTCGAACGAGGCAATTGGCCGGCACATCTTTCAAAACCACCGACCCAGCGGAAACAACCGCACCCTCGCCAATCGTTACTCCAGGGAGAATCAGGCTGCCGATTGCAATCCAGCTTCCCGTGCGAATGAGGATGGGCGCGACCTTGGTCTTGAAATCTTCCCGCCGAACATCGTGGCTTCCGGTACACAGGAACGACCGTCGGGCGACGCAAACATTCGATTCGATTGTGACCTGTGCCAGACTGAGAATCCCGACATCGTCGCCGATCCAGACATGGTCGCCCACGACCAGGCGCCAGGGAAAAGAGATATTCACATTGCTGCCAATGCCTACTTTCTTCCCAATCTTCGCACCGAACGCGCGGAGTAAGGCAGAGCGGAAGGCCGATCCCCAAGGACAGGGATTCTGAAAGAAAACGCAGCGCATAATCACCCATAACCCTCGCTTCCACCTGGGCGCGCCACGATCGAAATCCGAGTTATCGTAAATCTCGAGTTTCATGAAGGCTGAAGTGGCCGAATATTTAGCAAGTCCAGAGCCGCTCCCGTCAGAATCATCGATCTGGCCTCGCGGTCAACGACCAATCGGACGAAGCTCTTCCGGTAGCGGAGGTGACAAGCTAACGCTGAGATATTACCGGCAGGCTAAACGCGCGAGCTCCCGAACAATTTAACTGTTAGCGTGAGCGAGTGCCGGTGCATCTTGCGATTGCAAATGCATCGCGACGGTTTGCGCAAGCCGATCAGGTAAATAAGGTTTGGCGAGAAAGAGATGCTCTTTTTCGCGTTCGAACTCCGATTCGAAAAGCTCAGAGCTATAGCCACTGGTAAAGATAACCTTTAAATTCGGTTTATCCTGGATGAGGGTATGGGCCAGCTGTCGACCGGAGATAGATTCTGGCATCACGACATCGGTAAGTAACAAGTCGATCTCATCGCGGTGTTCGGCCCACACGTTAAGAGCATCGCGACCATTGGCAGCTGAGAGCACGTGATAACCTAAAGTGCCCAGTGCTTCGCTGACGAACTCCCGCAACATTTCTTCATCTTCTACTACCAAGATGGTGATGTCATTAATCGGTGTGGATTCGGTTGGTAAACTTTCTGATTTGGCCGATGCGGCCACGAATCCCTCCTTACTCAGCGGGAAGAACGCGCGAATGCTCGTGCCTCGACCGGGTGCGGTATCCACTTCAATCCAACCCCCGTGTTGCTTTAGCACCCCGTAAACGGTGGCCAGACCCATGCCAGTACCTTGGCCCGGATCTTTGGTCGTAAAAAATGGCTCAAAAATTCGACCGACCGTAGCCGCATCCATTCCATAACCGGTATCTTTCACCGCCAGGCAGATGTAAGGACCAAGCTGCGCTTCGGGATTGCGTGCCCGACAGGCTTTGTCGATTTCGACGCGCGTGGTGGCGAGGGTAAGCTTGCCGCCGTCGGGCATGGCATCGCGAGCATTCAACGCCAGGTTCATGATGACCTGTTCAACATTGCTGGGATCAGCGAAAATCGGCGGGAGATCGGGAGCCAGCTGCATATCAAGGGCGATGTGTTCCCCGATCAGTCGCCGCAACATCGCAACCGTTTGCTCCACAACCTCATTGAGTGCGAGCGGTCGCCTCTGAATGATCTGCTTTCGGCTATAGGCGAGAAGCTGGCGGGTCAAACCTGTCGCGCGTTCCGCCGCGCGCTGCACCTGGGTGAGAGAACACGTTAGTTTTTTATCAAGCCGCGGATTACGCAGTTGCGTCGACGTGTTTCCAAGAATGACGGTGAGAATGTTGTTGAAGTCGTGGGCGACGCCGGCTGCGAGCCGACCAACAGCTTCCATCTTTTGTGCCTGGCGTAGTTCGTTTTCGAGCCGCACGCGATCGGTAATGTCCTGCAAGATGAGCAAGTGATAAGGAGCATTTCCGAGCTCGAGATTCTCGGCTGCAACCAGAACTTCGCGCGTTTCGTCAGAGGTGGTGCGAATGGTCGCGGCCAAGTTGCGCACGGCGTGACGGGCAGCGAGCTCTTGGCGGAGAACAGTCGGAGTAGATTCATCGGCCCAAAATGTCGTGCTACCTGCGAGGACGGCTTCGCGCGATGCACCGACGAGTTCGAGAAAACTTATGTTAGCATCGAGGCAAGCCTTTCCGTCCGGGCGTTGAATCGCCATCGGCACAGGGCTGCTGTGAAACGCTTTTGAAAAACGCTCCTCCGAGCGACGTAGCGCTTCCTCGGCTGCGGCGCGCTCTGCTACTTCGCCGGTCAAGCGGGCGTTAGCGGCGCGCAATTCCGCAGTGCGCTGGTTTACAAGCGCATCCAATTCCTCCATCTGTTTTCGCCCCATCTGGGTGAGCTGCCATTTTTTCGAGAGAGCGTGCGCCATCTGCAGCACCTCGACGTTATCGAAAGGTTTCTTGAGTACAAGCATCTTATCGGTATTGCCGACCGACTTCGCGATCTCGTCCCATGAATAGTCGGAGTAAGCGGTGCAGATGACGATCTGAAGATCGGGAAATTCCTTCCAGATACGGGAGATGGTTTCAATTCCATCCCAGCCAGGTGGCATTCGCACGTCGACAAAGGCGACAGCGTAGGGCGCGCCTTCGGCACAGGCGACACGGACTTTCTCGAGCCCCTCTTGCCCCTGGAAAGCGGAGTCGATCCGAAAATTTTGTGCGCTCGACGCACCAGCGTGGTCGCCGAAAAGGGACGCTTCCGTCGCATCAAGCTCTTCGGCGAGCTTAGCATCGGCGGGACCGAGGATTTTGCGAAAGTCTTCATGGATCGAAGGGTTGTCGTCGATGATTAGAATGCGGTGATTGTGGGGCTGCGAAGTTAGAGATGTTAGCTTCATGTGACAGATGCGTTAGATGCGATGGGAAGTTCAAGGGTGAAGGTGGCTCCCTGGCCGATGCCCGTGCTCGCTACGGTGATGGCCCCGCCCATCGAACGCGCGGCGATCGCGCCGCTATGCAGGCCAAAACCATGGCCGCCTTCGCGGGTAGTGAAACCGTGTGCGAAAATTCGGGTCAAGTTTTCCGGTGCAATGCCAACGCCGTTGTCTGAGACGACGATCTGGATATAGCGCCCGTTCGGTGCCGAGATCGAAATTACAATTTTCTTGTCGATGCGCTCAACATCGTCCAAAGCATATTTGGCGTTGCGAATCAGATTGATGAGAATCTGCAACACCTTGTGCCGGTCGACGCGGATCGGCGGCACGGCGGAAAACTGCCGCTCGACTTCGACGCCGTGGCGCTCGAACGCGCCAATGTTCATGGCAATGGCGTCCTCTACCAGCCTATGGGCCTGGAGATTTTCGAAAACACCGCTGACCTTGGCGTAGCTCTGCTGCATCGCAACTACTTCCTTAATGTGCTCAATATTACGGCTTAGTTGATCGACCTCGTTCAGTAGTTCGGTATTTTCCAAGATAAAGAATTCTCCGAGATTCGAGAGATAGCCCGGTAATTTTTGCCCATTCACATCATTCGTTAGGTATTCACCGAGATCGCCATTATGGGAGGTGAGAAGTGCCGCAGCCTTTGCCAGCTTCGGCGCCTTGGATCGGCGAAGCCTTTCCACGACGAGGCCGGCGGAAACATTTACGCTGTTGAGCACGTT
>Ga0137403_10004291_pt1 | contig 16830 bp, 9 predicted proteins | sample CZOMad2_1_16fung_FD_122057 | JGI IMG/M metagenome (GOLD analysis project Ga0137403, IMG submission 122057) | Vadose zone soil fungal communities from Angelo Coast Range Reserve, California, USA - CZOMad2_1_16fungal (Hybrid Assembly) | ecosystem: Environmental > Terrestrial > Soil > Vadose zone...
CCGTTTATTCCGGGGTCCGGCCCATTCAGGATCACGTTGTTGGCGGTGAAATTTGACGCCAGGCCAAACATCGTGCGGAAATCGACGATGTCTTGAATGTTGATATTGCTCTCCCCAACGATCGCGATCGTCTGGCCGGTACCATCAATCTTGGGGGAACCGCTAAGCAAAGGCACAGAGTTGTAGATCGTCGCAAAATCGGCGGGGCCCACACCAAAGCAATTTCCCGACTGGCAGCCCGCGAATGTGAAGAGGGGTTTGATTTCGCCCGTGGTGTGCAGTTTTTGAAACGTGCCAAGACGATGTAAGTGCGACTTCACAGGGAAATTGTTAAGAGAGACGATGCCGGCGATGATCGGGGCGAGGGCGGTTGGAATCTGAGGGTCACCCGCGTTCGCGAGATGGGTCTCGCCCTTCACGACGTATTGGTGAATTTCGGTGTTAAACGCGTTGCGGACTTGAACGACGCTACCCGAGAACTCGATGACGGTCCGGCCGGCTCCGACTCTGACATCGGTAAGGCCTCGTGACGTGAGCCATTGAGTGACCGCCTGAATGTCGGCATCCGCGGGGCCAAATTGCTGGCCGAATTGAGCTGGGGTGAGCCACTTATGATAGTTGGGAGAAACCTTGCTTTGTTGGTCGTCGAGCAATTGGATCAACGCCGTTTCTTGGTCGGGACTGCGTCGCAAAAGAAGGAGCATTCGATGCAGAACCTGAGCGTCAGGAGCGATGCCGCGGTCAAACTCCGCGCGGGCGAGCGGATGAACGTTTCCGGGCAAGGTAACCGACCCGTTGTCGTTGATACCGACCGTGATTCGGGCGGGCACCGCGGGGGTTTGGCCGGAGCAGCGAACAGCTGAAAAAATCAGGCACAAGCCCAAAAGTACCATCCTGTTGGAGGAAGAACCCATAGACTGTTATCAAGGCAGTTCGATGTGGAAGCACACCCACGCCATCTGCCTTAAAACCTCGTTCGGTTACAACCGACTGCGGGACGACCGTTCAGAATGGAAGTATCTTAGCACGGATGCTAGTAACTTCAGCTGGTACTAGAGTACCGATAGATACATAACGGAATAGATTCTACGAACAGTAGCGAAGAATCAAAGAAATGCTGTGGTGCGATTCTTTAATGGATGGGTCGACGAGAAACGCTTGGTCGGCCAGGAACTGCCTGCGTCAAAACGCACGACCGTACCTCAGTGGCTAAAGCCGCAGCTGTTGAGGACAGTTACGGCACCACTGAAGTCGTATCTCCCGTTGAAACACAAATCTGGCCGATCGGACGGAGATTCAAATCGTCGGGGAAGATTATTGTTCGCGGAGCAGGGTCGCTGGGTCGGCGTCGAGAACGCGCCTTACCGGGCCGGCTACCGAGAGGGTGGCGGTCACGATTGTGGTGAAGGCGACGGCGGTCAGGACGACCGGGTCTTGGGCGCTGGCTTGGTAGACGATGGCGGAGAGCAGGTGGCTGGCGGCTAGGCCTAGCGCGATGCCGATGCCGGAGCCGCTGGCAAGCAGGATCAGCATGCGACCTAGCGCGGACTGGAGGATTTGTTTGGTTCCGGCGCCGAGGGCTACGCGGATGCTGAGTTCGCGCAGGCGCTTGCTTACGGTGTAGGAGGCCAGACCGAACGTGCCGGCGATGGAGAGCAGCAGTCCGAAGGCGCCGAAAACGCCGAGAGCGACGGTGGCGACCTGGGACGGGAAGAGGCTCAGGCCGAGTTGGCTGGTCCACGGACCGGACTCGCTGATGGGGACGGCGACGTCGAGCGCGCGGATGGTTTCGCGAATGGCGGAGACGATGTCGGCGGTGTCGCGCTGGGAGCGGACGATGAGCGTGGTGCGGGTGTCGGTTTTTTGCGAGATCGGGAAGAACGCGGCGGCTTTGGGATCTTCGCTGAGGGTGAAATGTTTTCCGTCGCCCATGATGCCGATGATTTGGATGGAGACACCGTTGCGGTTTTTGAAGTAGCGCCCCACGGCTTGCTGGGAGTGGAAGAGGCGGCGGGCGAATTCCTGGTTGACGATGGCGACGGCGGGCGTCTTTGGCGTGTCGGAAAAGCTTACGTCGCGTCCCGCGAGCAGCGGGGTTCCGGCCGCGGCCAAGTAGCCTGGGGAGACGTGATAGAAATACATGTCGAAGGCGCTTTTGGAGTGGCGGAGATCGGTGCTGTCTTGGGAGAAGACATCGGTGACGGTGGCGTCGAAATCGAGGGGCGTGGTGTTGGCGTAGCCCGCGGCTTCGATGCCGGGGATTTGCTGGATTCTTTCGAGTAGCTGGCGCTGGAAATGATCGGCGTCGGCTTCGCTGGCGTAGTTGGCTTGGCTGAGATCGAAGCGGGTTAGGATGGCGTTTTTGGGATTGAAGCCGAGGTCCATGGTAAGAGCTTTGCCGAGGCCGCGGAGGGAAACGAAGGCGGCGGTGACAGTGACGCAGCAGAGCGCGATCTGCGCGGCGAGCAGAACATCGCGAAGGGCCCAGCGGCGTCCGGCGGAGGATGGGGCTCCGCCACTTTTGATGGCGGCGTTGGGATCGGTTTTGAAGATTTGGCGCAGGGGCATCAGGCCGAAGACGATGCCGGCTGCCACTGAGATTAGGAATGCCATCACGATCAGCGATGGCTCGGGCAGTACGTGGAACTTGATCGGGAAGCGGCTGGGCGGATGCCAGTTGGCGAGCCCGGTGAGCGCCATCCAGCCGAGGACGGAGGCGCAGGCACCGCCGAAGACGGAGATCACGACAGCTTCGACCAGGAGTTGGCGAAGAATGCGCCAGCGGCTGGAGCCGACCGCCATGCGGATGGCGATTTCGCGGGTGCGGTCGGCGGTGCGCGCGGCGAACAGGCTGCCGAGATTGGCGCAGGCGGCCAGAAGCACGATGCCGGCCAGGGCCAATACTGCGGCTAGAAAACCGCGTGTGGGACCCCCGATAAAGTCACCGACGAGGCCTGGAGGCGCCAGCTTGAGCGTCAGGCCTTCGTCTTCTTTGGGAAACTGCTGGGAGATGCGCGTCGCGATGGTGTTCAGTTCGGCCTGCGCCTGGGGCTTGGTGACTCCGTCTTTGAGGCGCACAACCGAGAAAATATTTTTGTAGTTGCGCGAGTCGAGCCAGCTGGCGCCATTTAGAGTGGCCAGGTTGGCCAGGGGGACAAAAATGTCGGGCTCGGCGATTTTTTCGGTGCCGTAGAAACCTTCTGGCGTGACTCCGACGATGGTGTAGGGATGCTTATCGAGGCGGATCGTTTTTCCCACGATGTTGGGGTCGGCGGCAAAATCATTTTTCCAGGCGGGCCAGGAAAGCACTGCTGCGTAGGAGGCGCCGGGATGATCGTCGTCGGAACGTTCGAGCAGGCGGCCGAGGAAGGGCTTGATGCCGACGACCTCGAAGTATTGTCCGGTTACTTCGTCACCCCAGATCGGGCGAGTGAAGCCGTTGGCCTCCAGGCCGAAAGCCTCGATCTGGACGGCGGCTACTGCGGAAAAAACATTGTTGCTGTCGCGGACGTCACGCATTTCCGGATAGGAGAGAAACGGGCCGCCGGTTTTGGGTTGCAGCGTCATCACTTGCTCGGCATGAGGCATCTCGAGCTGGCGGAGCACTAATCCCTGGAGGACGCCGAAGACGATGACGTTAGCGGCGATGCCCAACGCGAGGATGAGCACCGCGGTGAGAGCGAAGCCGGGATTTTTGCGGAGCGTGCGGAAGGCGAACCGGAAATCTTGGACCAATTGTTCGAGCCAGACGAGCGTCCAGACTTCGCGGGTTTCTTCTTTGACACGCAATACGTTGCCGAATTTTCGCATTGCGGCGTAGCGGGCTTCTTGCGGGGACATACCGCGGTCAATATTGTCTTGCGTCTCTCGCGCGATGTGCTCGCGAATGTCCTGGTCGAGATCTTGCAACATGCGTTTGCGGCGGCTCATGATTCGCCCTCCCGATTCGCGGGCCTGAGAATTTGCGCGATGGCTCCCGCGAGTTTGTCCCACTTGCTGGTTTCAAGTTCCAGTTGCTTGCGGCCTTTCGCGGTGAGGCGGTAGAACTTGGCGCGACGATTATTCTCGGACGTGCCTTCTTCGGCGGAAATCCAACCGCGTTTGATGAGGCGATGCAGCGCCGGATAGAGCGAGCCTTGTTCAACCTGCAAGACATCGTCGGAGTTGAACTCGATGGCTTTGGCAATAGCGTGGCCGTGGGTGGGACCCAGCAGCAGGGTGCGCAGGATCAGCAGGTCCAGCGTGCCTTGGAGCAGCTCGATGCGTTGTTTCTGTTCTTTAGTAGACATGCTAGGTGAGGATATACGGCTTCTAGTAGAATGTCAAGGTGAGCGAACCTGGTTTCGTCATTTCCACGAATTTGATTGGTCAGGTCACAGTGCGTCTGGCGTCGGCCTCGAAAAATGCGATGTGGGGGCCAGGCCTACGAACATGGCACGTCTGACACCGCGGAGTCTGTGAACCCAGGAACTCACCATTTGGTTTTTGTTCGTTCTGGTGCGTCCGTAAACGCTTACCCGTCGCGCCGTCTTTTTCCTCCTCGGTGCATCTCACCTGCATACCCAAGGGGCGGTGCGGAGTTATGCCGAAATGGATGCTGGCGTGCCCGAAATGCAGGCACAAATTTCCGCACAGTGAAATCGACTCGGAGATGATTGAGCGAGCGTTTCGCGACCCGTTTCGGATCCTGCCGAGACCTGAATTCTCGCCCGAGGGCGAAAGGCGGACCTGCCCGAGTTGCAAGACGGATTCCGTGTTTCGGCCATTCCAACTGTTTTACAGCGAAGACAAAGACACATTGGGCGAAATCTGACACGGCCGCCTTATTTTCGCCGCAAGGCTTCGATGATTTCGGCCGAGCTGGCATCCTTCCTTATCGGTTAGGACTACGATCCTCAAAATCCAGAGACCGCGTCGTGGCGAAATGATTTTGGCGTCGGCGGTCAGTTCATTTATCTTGGCACCTCAAGGTTTTAGGGCGGAAGGTGGGTGCGGGCGGGTGAGTCAGCGGCATCCAAATCCAGACATAGGCGAGGGCAAGCATGAAGATTCGAAGGGGAATGGAAATGATGGAAGGCTCTGGTGAGATAACGCGACGAGGATTCCTCGCGCGTGTGGGCGGCGGGCTGGTGGCGGCAAATGTCGCTGGGTCGCTGGCTGGAAGTGCGTTTCCGGCGCAACTGGTGGTTCCTGATCCACCGGGGAAGAAGCTGGGGTGGGCGATTGTGGGGCTGGGGAGTCTAGCAATCAATCAGATTTTGCCGGCGTTCGCGAAGTGCGAAAAGTCGCGGGTTGTGGCGTTGGTCAGCGGGCATCCGGATAAGGCCAACAAGTTGGCGCTGCGCTATGGCGTCAATGCGAAGAACATTTACAACTACCAGAACTACGATTCGATCCGCGACAACGCGGAAGTGGACGTGATTTACATCGTGCTGCCGAACGGGATGCACGCGGAATATACGGTGCGCGGGTTACAGGCAGGGAAGCACGTTTTGAGCGAAAAGCCCATGGCGCGGACGCCCGACGAATGCCAGCAGATGATCGATGCGGGGCGGAAGGCGAACCGGAAATTGATGGTGGCGTACCGCTGCCGGTACGAGCCGTACAACCTCGAAGCGATTCGCATGGCGCGGTCCGGCGAATTGGGACGCACCAAAGTGATCGTCTCCGAGCACGGCTTTAACATTGGCGATCCCAGCCAATGGCGATTGAACAAGGAACTGGCGGGCGGCGGTTCGCTGATGGACATAGGAATCTATGCGTTGAACGCGGCGCGATATTTAACCGGCGAGGAGCCAACAGAATTGACGGCCATGACTTACACAACGCCGGGTGATCCGCGGTTTAAGGAAGTGGAAGAGACGATCAATTTTCAGTTGCGCTTCCCGAGCGGCATCCTGGCGAATTGTTCTTCCAGTTATGGATATGACTCGCAAAACCGCTATCGCGTGATTGGGACGAATGGCTGGATGGAGTTGGAGCCGGCCACGATCTACAGCGGTCTACGAATGCGCGTGCACAAGAATAATGTATTGGAAGAGGTGCAGTTGCCAGTGCGCGATCATTTCGCGTTGGAGATGGATCACCTGTCCGGATGCGTGATGGAGAATAAGGAACCGTTGACGCCCGGGGAAGAGGGCCTGCGGGATTTGCGGATTATGATGGCGATTTATGAAGCCGCGAAAACCGGTGGGGCCCTGAAGTTGAAGGGGCTCGCTTAGCGTGCCCAAGCAAGCGCCCCGCGAGCGGGCCCGCATGCTCCCGACAACGCGTCACGGAAACGAAGGGACCCGCCTTCTTCCCATTTCCATTATGATGCGTGCATGCGATTGCTTCTGGTGGAGGACGATGCGCGAATAGCGCGATTTGTGGCCAAAGGACTGCGCGAGCAGTCCTACGCCGTAGATGTCGTTGCCAACGGCGACGATGCGCTCTATCAGGCGGAAATCAATACCTACGATCTGATCGTTTTGGATGTGATGATTCCGGGGCGTGATGGATTTGCGGTTTGCCGGGCATTGCGCACGGCTGGACAGAAGATTCCGATCCTAATGCTCACGGCTAAGGATGCGGTCGAGGACCGTATTGCCGGACTCGATTTCGGCGCCGATGACTACCTCACAAAACCCTTTGAGTTTCGCGAGTTGCTGGCGCGATTGCGCGCGCTGCTGCGGCGCTCTGGCGAGCTGCGGCCTGCGCGAATCGTAGTGGCGGATCTGGCCCTGGACACCAGCGCGCGGAGCGTTTCCCGGGCAGGAACGGACGTCCCCATGACGACGAAGGAGTACGCGCTGTTGGAATACCTGGCGCGGAACGTGGGTCGCGTGGTGGGACGCGCGGAAATTGCCGAGCATGTGTGGGAAGAGACGTTCGACCCGTTTTCAAATTTGATTGAAGTCTATGTGAATCGCCTCCGGCGGAAGATTGATTTGGGCCGGGCGACACCCTTGCTGCAGACGCGGCGCGGCGCGGGCTACATCCTCGGCGACCCAGCGGAGCGTAACCGCACGGATACCGGAAATCGCGATGTGGAGCGGACCTCATCGCCCAAGCCCTCAACATCCCCAGGTAAGGACCATGCTTGATTCGGTGCGCATCCGGCTGACGTTGTGGTATTCGGCGGTTCTGGTCTTGGTGCTGTTGGCCCTCGCCGGCGCGATGTATCTGTTGCTCGCGCGGAACGCAATACAGAGTACGGACAGCAACTTGTCGGAGTTGGCGGACGCCTTTCTGACCACCGTGGATGCCGAACTACAAAGTGACACCAGCTTGCCCGGCTTGGTGCAAGCTTCGCGAGAAGCAATCGCGGAGCATCGATTTCGTGACGATGCCTTCGCAGTTCTCGATTCTGATGGGACAGTCGTGATCACCTCGGAGGATTCCCCTGCGGAGGTTCGACGGGAGTTCCCGCGAAAGATATTCAGCTCGAAACCGTTTCAAAGAATGGTGGGCTCCGCGGGACAAGGGGCGCATGCATTTGTAAACATGGCCGGAGGAAAGGACGGATATCGCGGCATAGTTCGCAGGTTTGCCGTGGGCAGTGGGGAATTCACCCTGGTGGTCTTGCAATCGCTCCATCGGCAACAAGAAATGTTCGAAGGCATTGTGCGGACGTTTGCGATCGTCATACCGCTTGCCGTGGTCCTGGCTACCGCAGGAGGCTACTTTCTTGCGAAGAAGAGCCTGGCCCCGGTTGTGGCGATGAGCACCCAAGCGGGAAAGATCACGGCTTCGAATCTGCACCAACGCCTGAAGATCCGCAACGAAAGCGACGAACTGGGGCATTTGGCGAAATCATTCAACGAATTGCTGGATCGGCTGGATAGCTCGTTCGAACAGCAACACCGGTTTATGGCTGACGCGTCGCACGAACTGCGCACGCCGGTGGCGATTTTGCGCGGCGAAGCGGAAGTGTCGTTATCGCGCGAGGACAGGCCGCAAGAGGAATACCGGGAATCGCTGGCGATCGTGCGAGCGGAGGCTGGGCGGCTGTCGCAGATCGTGGAGGATCTGTTCACGCTGGCGCGCGCGGACGCGGGGCAGCATCCGCTGGTCACGCGCGAGTTCTATCTGGATGAACTCGTGGCGGAGGCGGTGCATTCGGCGCGGGCACTGGCGCTGGACAAGGAGATCACCTTGGTCAGCGAGACGAGCCAAGAATGCCTGTTTTTCGGCGACGAAGGCCTGCTGCGACGGATGGTGATGAATCTGGTCGGCAATGCGATCAAATACACGCCGCGAGGAGGGAGCGTGAATGTCGCGTGCCGTACAGAAGGCGACCGTTATGTTTTGACGGTGTCGGACTCAGGTCCCGGTATCCCAGGGGAATTGCAGGCGCGCATATTCGATCGATTTTTTCGCGTGGACGCTGCCCGATCCCGCGACGATGCAGACAAGGGCGGCGCCGGATTGGGATTGTCGATCGCCCGGTGGATTGCCGAAGCCCATCGCGGCAGCCTGGAGTTGAGGCGATCGAACTCGAGCGGCAGCATGTTCTCCGCGTTTCTGCCGATTTCCCGCGGTTAATCTCACGTTTATCTTCCACTGCATAGGCTTGTAGCCGTAGCTATGAGCCTGCCTGAAGTGCACAGAGGTTGCGATCGCACTCTGAAACGCGCCGTTTTCATGGCGTCGGCGGCGTGTCTTTTTGCCGCTATGTTCCTGACGGCGGGGCCAAGCCTTGCTCAACAAGATCCACCGCCCAGTGCTCCTGAAAGCGCGGCGAAGGTGAATGTGGAACAGCTGAGCCTGCACGACGCCATCGAACGAGCGCGTCGCAACGATCCTCAATATCAATCGGCGCAGACCGATGCCGGCGTCGCGAAGGAAGACCACGTTCAAGCGCGCGACGCATTGCTCCCCGCCGTGACCTACAACAACAGCGCGATTTATACGCAAGCCAATCGTGGGCCGATCGGGGTGGTCTTTATCGCCAACAATGCGGTGCACGAATATATTAGCCAGGGCAATGTCCACGAGTCATTGGACGCGACGACGTGGATGAACTACCGGCGCACATCGGCGGCGGCGGCGGTGGCGCGGGCGAGGGCGGAGATTGCATCGCGCGGACTGATTGTGACCGTGGTGCAAAGCTACTACGGCGTGGAGGCCGCAAAAGAAAAGCTGGATGCAGCCACGCGAGCGGCCGACGAAGGGGAAAAGTTCCTGAAGCTGACGCAGGATTTGGAAAAAGGCGGCGAAGTTGCGCACGCGGATGAAATCAAGGCGGAGTTGCTGGCTCACGACCGCCGCCGGCAACTGCGGGAGGCGCAACTCGCGCTGGTGAACGCAAGGCTGGACTTCGCGGTGTTGGTATTCCCAAACCTTCGCGACGATTTCGAACTGTCCGACGAATTGCACCGCGATATACAACTTCCGTCGCTTCCGGAATTTCAGGAGCAAGCGGGACGTAATAATCCCGATGTGCGAGCGGCGCTCGCTGGCGTGCAGTTGTCAAATGCGGAAGTGATCGGCGAGCGAGCCGGGTACCTGCCTTCGTTGAGCGTTGACTATTTCTATGGAATTGATGCGGCCCATTTCGCCACGAAGACCGACGGTGTGTCGAATCTGGGATCTTCCGCGGTCGCCACGCTGAGCATCCCCATTTGGAATTGGAGAGCAACGCAAAGCCGGGTGCGTCAAGCGGAACTCCGGAGGGCGCAAGCGAAACGCGAGTTGTCTTTGGCGCAGCGCAAATTGCTGGCCGAGATTCAATCACGCTACGCGGAGGCCGAAGCGGCGCTGAGCGAACTGGACGGGCTACGGCGCTCGGTGGACCTTGCGGCGGAGAGCCTGAGATTAGTGGTGCTGCGTTATCAGAATTCGGAAGGCACCATTTTGGAAGTGAGCGACGCGCAGACCGTAAATGCCCAAGCGAACGCCGCTTATCAGGATGGCGCGGTGAGATATCAAGTGGCGCTGGCGACGTTGCAGACCTTGACGGGAGTGCTGAAGACACAATGAGCCCGAGTTCGCGGAGCCACAGTTCGCATTTTGCGGGGCAGCGAGGATTCCCTTCGATCACGCTGGTTCCCGCGGCGTTAGGCGTGGCAATCGCCCTATGCGGGGTGGGATGCGGCGCTAGTGAGAAAGAAAAAGAGCCGGTGGTGACCGTGGAGGCGGCGCCCGCGGAACGCGCAGAGATTTCCGAAGTTGTGTCCGCCGAGGCGGTCGTTTACCCGTTGCAGCAATCGATCATCACGCCGAAGATTACTTCGACGATTCGGGAATTTCACGTGCAGCGCGGTAGCAAAGTACACAAAGGACAACTACTGGCCATTTTGGAGAATGCCGACCTCGCCGCTGCCGCGGAACAGAGCAAAGGGGAGTTCGACCAGGCCGAGGCGGGCTACTCGACCACCGTCGAGGCCGGAGTTCCCCAGCAGATGCAGAAAGCGGAGTTAGATGCGGCGGCGGCCAAGGCGGGCTACGAAGCGGCGCAAAAAGTCTACGACAGCAGGAAAGAGCTGTTTCAGCAGGGCGCGTTGCCAAGGCGCGATTTGGACGCAGCGCAGGTCCTTTTGGCGCAGGCGAGGACTCAATCCGACGTTGCGGAGCGGCAACTCGCGGATCTGAAGCGGTTGGGCGAACGAGAGGCGTTGAAGACGGCGAAGGGACAGCTCGCTGCCGCGAAGGGCAAGCTTATGGGCTCACGGGCAGCGCTCAGCTATTCGGAGATTCGGAGTCCGATCAATGGCGTGGTGACCGACCGGCCGCAATATGCGGGAGAACTTGCGGCGGCGAATCAGCCGCTGATGACGTTGATGGACTTATCGAAGCTGATCGCCAAGGCGCATGTCTCGCGCGTGGAAGCGGCATCGCTCAAGGTTGGCGATCCCGCCGAGGTGCGTACCGCGGGAGTTGACGACGCGATTCATGGGCGTGTGAGCCTGGTGAGCCCGGCGCTCGATCCGGGCAGTACTACCGTGGAGATTTGGGTGGAGGTGGTGAAGCCGGATGCGCGACTGAAGCCGGGAATGACCGTGCAGCTTTCGATGGTGGCGAAAACGGTGAAAGATGCGTTGGTGGTTCCGGCGTCGGCGGTGTTCAAGAATGCGGACGGCGCCGACTACGTGATGGTCGCCGGGTCCGATGAACATGCGCACCAAAAAAATGTGAAGGTCGGCGTACGGAACGGCGATGGGGTGCAAATCGTGAGCGGGTTGGACGCCGCCGAGAAGGTCATTGTCTCTAGCGGCTATGGACTGCCGGACAAAACGCAGATCAAGTTGCAGGAAGCAACACCCTCGAAGGACGGCGCCGAGGACAAGGCGGGCGCGCCGGACGATACGGCGAAGCCTGACGCGTCCAGTCGCGACAAATCGGGTCGTGACAAATCGGGTAAGGAGTGAGCCCGTTGCCGCCGGAATTGCACGCGAACCGTGCCACGGATCAGCCGGTCGACAATAGCGGCGACAATCTTCCGTGGTTTCAGCGGTTGTCGCGCCCCATTTTATTTCTGACCGTGAGCCTGGCGCTGGTTGGCGCTTACCTCGCCTTTTCCATTCCTGTGTCGGTCTTTCCGAGTACCGATTTCCCGCGGATTGTGATCGGCGTGGACAACGGGGTGATGCCCATCGATCAAATGCTGGTGACCATCACGCGGCCGCTGGAAGAAGCGGTCAACAGCGTGCCGGGCTTGCAAAAGGTGAAGTCGATCACCAGCCGGGGATCAGCAGAAGTGGATTTGTTTTTTGACTGGAATAGCAACATGGTGCAGACGTTGCAGTTCGTTGATGCGGTAGTGGCACGCGCTGGAACAGAACTACCTCCGACGGCAAAAGTGGAAACGCACCGGCTTACGTTCGCGACGTTCCCGATCATCGGCTATAGCTTGACGTCGGAAACGGTGCCGCAAACCAAATTGTGGGAAGTCGCGACGTACGACATCAAACCGCGCTTGAACCGGCTTGATGGTGTGTCGACGGTCATCGTGCAAGGCGGGCGCGTGCCGGAATTTCAGATTACGCCGGAGCCGGCGCAGTTGCTATCGTCGGGCGTGACTGTTACCGATTTGCTGGAGGCTATCCGCCGCACCAATCTGATCGATTCGCCCGGATTGATCGAGAGCGATCATCATCTGGTGCTGGGACTAGTGAGCGGGCAGGTCCATTCGCCCGAAGAAATCGGGCAAGTGGTCGTGAAAACGACCACTGCAGGCGTTCCCGTGCGCGTGGGAGACGTCGCGAAAGTGAGCGCCGGAGTCCAGCCGGTCTACACCGTCGTGACGGCGAACGGAAAACCGGCAGTGCTGGTCAGCGTGGACCGCCAGCCTTACAGCAACACCGTGGCCGTGGCCGACGAAGTGCACGCGGAGATTGAAGAGTTGCGCGCCTCGTTGCCGCCCGGAATTCGCCTGGAACCTTTCTACGATCAATCGACAATCGTGCACGACTCCATATCGAGCGTGCGCGACGCGGTGCTCTTGGGACTGTTGTTGTCGTCGGCGATCCTGGTGCTGTTTCTGCGCGATTGGGGAACGTCGGTGGTAGCGGCTTTGGTCATTCCCGCCACCTTGTCGCTTACCTTTATCGTTTTGAAGTTGACTGGGCAAAGTTTCAACCTGATGACGCTCGGCGGACTCGCGGCGGCCGTGGGCTTGGTGATCGACGACGCCATCGTCGTGCTGGAGAACATCGTTTTGCATCGGGACGCTGGTGAGAATCGCCTGCAAGCGATTCGCAGCGCGCTGCAGGAGATGACGGTGCCGCTGATCGGTTCCACGGTAACCCCGATCGTAGTCTTTCTTCCGCTGATCGCCATCACCGGCGTGACCGGCTCGTTCTTTCGTGCGCTGGCCATCACCATGACTGTGTCTCTGTTCAGTTCGCTGCTGCTGGCGCTCACTTGGACACCGACGCTCAGCCAATACTTCGTGATGCGAAAAGTTGCGCCCTCACACTCGGGCAGCGAGCCAGGCGAGAATGTCCATCCAGACGCGGCTGCGATTATGGCCGCCGAAGAGAAGCACCTGTCGGGTTTCTTCGGGCGCATCGTGGAATTTTACGGACGCTTGCTGCGGAAGGTGTTGCACCGGCCGTGGATTTTGGTCGGCAGTTCTGCCGTGATTATTCTCCTGTCTTATGGCTGCTACCGTTTTCTCGGCACGGATCTGTTGCCGGCCATGGATGAAGGCGGATTCATTCTGGATTACTTCACGCCGGCAGGAAGCTCGTTGACGGAGTCGAACCGAATCCTCGCGCACATCGAACAGATTCTGCGGTCGGTCCCGGAAGTGGAGAACACGTCTCGCCGAACCGGGTTGCAGCTTGGTCTGGCGGCGGTTACCGAAGCGAATCGCGGCGATTTCACCGTAAAGTTGAAACGTAAGCGAAGTCGCGACATCGACGACATCATGTCGGATATCCGCGGTCAGATCGAGGGGAGCGAGCCCGCCGCGAAGGTGGAATTCGTGCAAGTCTTGCAGGACATGATCGGCGACTTGAGCAATGAGCCGGAACCCATTGTCATCAAGATGTTCTGCCAGGACCCGAAATTATTGGCGCAGAACGCGCCGCGCGTCGCGGAAGCAATTCAAAAAGTGCCCGGCGTGGTGGACGTGCTCGACGGGATTGAGAATACCATCAGCGGACCGGCAGTGACGTTCCAAGTAAACCCGACAATAACGGCGCGCGCCGGCTTCACGCCTGAAGAAGTAGGCGTGGATGCGGCGGCAATTCTCGAGGGCGCGCCGGCCGCGACTCCGATGGTGCTGAACGATCGCGTGTACCCGATCCGCGTGCGTTTTCCCGAAGCCAGTCGCTCTTCCCTCGACCGCATGAATAACACGCTACTCACCAGCGCCTCGGGCAAATCCGCTACCCTGGGCTCGCTCGCATCGATCTCATCGGAAACCGGGCAAACCGAAATCACGCGCGAAAATTTGCAAAGGTTGGTCCAAGTGACCGGACGGCTGGAAGGCGTTGACCTGGGCCGGGGAATCGCGGGAGTCCAGAAGGCGGTGAGCGATTTGCATCTGCCTGCATCCATCCGGCTGGAATATGGCGGCACATACCAGGAGCAGCAGAGATCGTTTCGCGATCTTTCCATGGTTCTTGTTCTGGCGTTACTGCTGCTCTTCATCGTGTTGCTGTTCGAGTTCCGGACGTTCACGGCGCCATTGGCAATTCTGGCCTCGGCTCTGCTATCGACCTTCGGGACTTTCTTTGCCCTGCTGATCACGCGGACCACGTTTAATGTGGCTTCCTTCATGGGCATGATCATGGTGATCGGCATCGTCGCAAAGAACGGCATTCTATTGCTGGACGCAGAGAATCGCTTTCGCGCGCTGGGAGCTTCCGCCGAAGACGCCCTGGTGCAAGCTGGGCGGCGGCGGTTGCGGCCTATTGCGATGACGGCGCTCGCGACTGTCGCTGGAATGCTACCGCTGGCCTTTGCCATCGGTGCGGGCTCGCAAATGCTACAGCCGCTGGCCATCGCAGTTATCGGCGGACTGCTGAGCTCGATGGTGTTGTCATTGATTTTCACGCCCGCAATTCAATTTTCCCTGCAATCGAGAAATACCGGGAATTCCTAAAGGCAATCCTACAAGGCAGATCTAGATCTATTCTTGCTTTTTTTAGCGAAAATGCTATTTATGGGTCCGCGGAAGAGCTTTTCTGTGCCCGCGATCATTTCAGCGTGAAACCGTTGATTACGGTCAACCAATCTTCTTTTATCTTCAGCCATGGAAATATTGAATAACTCGACTACAGTCTGATACAAATCATACATGCCTCTGCGCGGTCTGCGTTCCGGTTCGTCTTACGCAGTTACGAATATTGTCGCGAAGTTGCTTTTTTGCTTTTTCCTGTGCGCGACTTCAGCACTAGGGCAGGCCCCGAAAGTCGCCGCGGTGGGACCGCTCTTGAATCTAAGTCTCGGCTATTCTTATTTCAACCTTGGGCTGCCGTCATCCGAGCGGGTTAGCCTTAACGGGGCGGACGCGAGCTTTACCGCGGATTTTCGACCGCGGTTCGGCGTGTCGGCTGACCTTGGGTATGTAAGAAGCTCAAACGTATTAAACACGGATCATCACGCGTATGTTTTGAGTTATCTCGGAGGGCCTGTTTTTTACGTTTCCCGCAAAAGAGGCCTGACGACGTACACTCACGCCCTAATCGGTGGCGCGAGGATCGGTGCCGCAGCGCTTACTACGCGAGGATTTAATACCGGTTGGGCGAACCGGTTCGCTTGGGCGATCGGGGGAGGCACCGAATTCGGAATTTCCCGTTCGCTTGCGGTCAGGGCCGGAATTGACTACATGCATACCGAGTACTTCGATTCGTCGGCGACGCTTCGAGGTCAAAATAACTTTCGAACGGTTGTTAGCATGGTCTATTTTTTCAGCTCAGGTGCGAGGCGGGGCAGGACTTGACCCTCGTCAGAGCCGCCGTTATCGTCTGCGGCAGCTGACCGCGAACAGGTGCGGAGCCGACGTGGCGCCCGCTACGTCGTGCACGTTCAGTGTCGGTCTTACCCCGTTCGTAGAACCAGCCCTAAAATGGTCGGTGTTCCCTATTTATTGGACGACCGGCGAACCAGTGTGTTCTCCAGGAAAAGATATTCGATGCCGGTGCCCAGGAACGTGTCGATGGCTTCACGGGGGGTGTTTACGATGGGTTGGCCCTTTACGTTGAAGCTCGTGTTAAGCAGCATTTCGCGGCCGGTTGTCTTGCCAACGGCTTTGAGGAGGGTGTGGAATTCGCAATTGTCGTTCGGGGAGACGGTTTGCACGCGAGCGCTCCCGTTGACGTGGGTGATAGCTGGAAGTTGCGCGCGGAATTGCGGGCGGACATCGGCGGTCATGATCATGTACGGGAGTTCCATGCCGCGGGGGACCTCGAACCAGTCCTGGACTTGTTCAAGAGAGACGGCTGGGGCGAAGGGGCGGAAGGCTTCGCGCATTTTGACCATGGCGTTGATGCGGTCGCGCATTTCTGCGTGACCCGGGTCGGCCAGGATGCTGCGATGACCCAGGGCGCGAGGGCCGAACTCCATGCGGCCGCGATACCAGCCGAGGACGCGGCCATCTTTGATGAGCTTAGCGGCTTCGGCGCAAGCGTCTTGCAGGCTGGCGAAGCGAGTGACCTCGATGCGGTTGCCGGTTTGTTCGATGGCTTTTTCGATTTCGGACTGCGTTGCGGCGGGGCCGTAGAACGGGACAGGGAAGCGGTAGTTGCGGACGCCGCCGTTGCGCGAACCGCGCCACAGGGCGGCTCCCAACGCTGTGCCGTCATCTCCGGCTGCCGGCTGGACGTAGATCTCGTCGAAGCTCCCTGATTGAAGGAGGCGGCCGTTGGCCGTGCAGTTCAGGGCTACGCCTCCGGCCATGGCCAGGCGCCGCAAGCCGGTGGCGCGGCCGAAGTGCCCGCAAATGTGCAGCATAACCTTGTCGAGGCACTCCTGGAGAGCAGCGGCGACATCGCGATGATCGTCGGTGATTTCCGAGTCCGGCGCACGTTTGGGGATGAGGTGTTCTTCCAGGTAGCGGCGCGTCGCTCCGTAGGTTTCGCGATCCTCGCGTTGTTCGTTCATTCGCAGGATCGGTATCTTGATGGTGCCATTGTCGAGCAGTTCGACGGCCTGCTCGAAGAAATGGCGGTAGCGTTCGGGATTCCCATAGGGTGCCAAACCCATGATCTTGTATTCATCGGAATTGAAATCGAAACCCAAGTGCAAGGTGATAACGGAATACAAAATGCCGATAGAGTCTTTCGCGGCGATTTCCTGTAGCTTATCGATCTGGTTGTCATGGGCGTGGTAAGCGGTCGCGCTGTGGGCTTCGCCCATGCCGTCGATCACCACGACGAGGCATTCGTCCCATCCTGA
>Ga0137403_10004292_pt1 | contig 16823 bp, 15 predicted proteins | sample CZOMad2_1_16fung_FD_122057 | JGI IMG/M metagenome (GOLD analysis project Ga0137403, IMG submission 122057) | Vadose zone soil fungal communities from Angelo Coast Range Reserve, California, USA - CZOMad2_1_16fungal (Hybrid Assembly) | ecosystem: Environmental > Terrestrial > Soil > Vadose zone...
CTGTAGGCTTGGATCTGAAAGAACTATGTTGAAGCCAAGTCTGCAGCTTCGCATCGGCCAGCAGCTCACCATGACGCCGCAGCTGCAACAGGCTATCCGTTTGCTGCAGCTGCCCTCACTGGATCTGCAGGCGCACGTCCGTGAGACGCTCGAGACCAACGTCATGCTCGAGGCGGAGGACGAACTTGCGCTCGATGCGCCGCCGGATACCGTACGCGAGCGCGAGGATGCGCCGGTCGAGGAAAAATATGCCGAACTCGACGGTCACACCGCGGCCGGCGATCAGCGCGAAGAACCCGAGGTGGAAATCGCGGATGAGGCGTGGGGGGAACAGACCAGCGGGCCCTCCGATTCGCCGTGGTCCGGGGAAGACGATCGCAGCGGCGATTTCAGCGATCAGCACGGCCAGACCCTGCAGGAACAGCTCATCGAACAGCTCGAACTGGCCAAGCTGTCTCCCGTGGACCTCGCGATCGCGCGGGTCATCACCGACGCCATCACCGACGACGGCTATCTCAAGGACGACCTCGAGGAGGTGCGCCTGAGTCTCCTGCCGGAGATCGAGGCCAGCACCGCGGACGTGGAGCGCGTCCTCGCGGCCGTGCAGTCGCTCGAGCCGGCGGGCGTCGGCGCGCGCACCCTGGGCGAATGCATCGCCTTGCAGCTGCGCCAGCTGCATCCGGATACGCGGGCGCGGGACATCGCCATCAGGGTCGCTCTCGAGCACCTGGATCTGGTGGCGGGCCAGCAGCTCGTGCTCTTGCGGCGCCAGCTTCGCTGCAGCGAGGGAGACCTGGAGATGGCGCTCGCGCTGGTGCGAAGCTGCCATCCGCGTCCGGGCGCCGCCGTCAATCCGGCTCAGGCCGAGTACGTCATTCCCGATGTCTTCGTGAGGCGCACCGATCACGGCTGGATCGTCGAGATCAATCAGGCGACGGTGCCGCGGGTCCGCGTCAACCAAAGTTACGCCAACCTGATATCGCGGGCGCCGGATCACGCCATGCTGCGCACGCAGCTCCAGGAGGCTCGATGGCTCATGCGCAGTCTCGAGATCCGCAATGAAACCCTGATCAAGGTGGCACGCTGCATCGTCCAGCGACAGACCAGCTTCTTCGAGCTGGGCGAGGAGGCGATGGAGCCGCTGATATTGAAGGACGTGGCGGAAGCGGTGGAGATGCACGAATCGACCATCTCGCGGGTGACGACCGCGAAATACATGCATACGCCGCGCGGGGTGTTCGAATTCCGCTACTTTTTCTCGAGCCACGTCGAGGCGGCGGACGGCACGGAAATGTCATCCACCGCCATCCGTGCCAAGATCAAGAAACTGATATCGCAGGAGAACCCGGAAAATCCGTGCAGCGACAGCAAGCTGGCGGAGATTCTGTCGCAGGAGGGCATTCCGGTGGCGCGGCGCACCGTTGCCAAGTATCGCGAGGGCATGCAGATCGCTCCGTCCAACGAACGGAAACGTGCTGCGGCTCGCGCGTCGTAAAACAAGTCGAATTGAGGAGGACCATTATGCAGCTCGATCTTAGCGGTCATCATGTGGAAATCACCGACTCCATGCGCGGTTATGTCGAAAAGAAATTCGAACGAATCTCCCGGCATTTCGAGCAGGTCCTCGACATTCACTGCGTACTGACGGTCGAAAAGAAACTGCACCATAAGGCGGAAGCCACGCTCATGATGCGTGGAAACAAGATCTACGCCGACGCGACCGAGCCCAACATGTACGCGGCCATCGACGCCCTCACCGACAAACTCGACCGCTGCGTCAAGAAGCATAAGGAAAAGGTCGCCGACCATCATGCGGAGGAAGTGGTCAAGGCACGCTCCGCCACGTGACGCATGCGTTTGATTATCGTCAGCGGGCTGTCGGGCTCCGGCAAGAGCGTCGCCCTTCACCTGCTGGAGGATATCGACTTCTACTGCGTCGACAACATCCCCGCGGCGCTGTTGAAGCCTTTCATTTCCCACACGATTCGGGGCACCGACGACGTCTACCCCCGAACCGCTGTGGGATTGGATGCGCGCAACCGGCCGAACGAGATCGAGACCATTCCGGCGTTGGTGGCCGAACTTCGGCGCAGCGGAATCGACTGTGAAGTGCTGTATCTGCACGCCTCCGACGAGGTGCTGCTGAAGCGCTACGCGGAGACGCGCCGCAAGCATCCGTTGATATCCGCGGATGTGAGCCTGCGCGAGGCCATCGACTCGGAGCGCCGTCTGCTCGAACCGATCACCACCACGGCGGACCTGGTCATCGACACTTCGCACATGGGTGTGCACAGCCTGCGCGAGAGGCTGCGCGAACGCATCGATCGGCGGCAGGAGGGCCGCCTGGCCCTCATGTTCGAATCGTTCGGCTACAAGCATGGAATCCCGGGCGACGCCGATTTCGTCTTCGACGTGCGCAGCCTGCCGAATCCCTTCTGGGAGCACTCCTTGCGCGACCTGACCGGACGCGACCCGCCGGTGATGGCGTATCTGGCGAGCCATCCCAGCGTCGGCCGCATGACGGCGGCGCTGATCGACTTCCTGTCGGAACGCGTGGCGGAGTTCGCCCACGCGAACCGCAGCTATCTCACCATCGCCATCGGCTGCACCGGCGGCCAGCACCGCTCCGTGTACATGGCGGAGCGTCTCGCCGAACACTTTCGGCTGAGTTATCCGGAGGTGTTGACCCGGCACGATTCGCTCGAGAAATCGTGAGCCCGCAATTCAACTGAGACCCCGACCTTCAGGTTATATTTAATCTTGGGCGCGGGGTCTTCAGGAGGCGGTTGCCGCCCGGTATTGCGGCGCATACTCGAGCGCCAGAAAGGCGCGGATCTCGTCGGCGCGTGCGCGGGCATCCCTCTGTCCCAGCGCGATCAACTCCCGGGTATAGCCGCGTTCGAACAGCAGGTAGCTGAGCAGCTGCGTGCCGGCGCTGTTGTTGGCGCCCACGGTGCGCAGCAGTACGCGCAGGCTGGCCGGCAGCTCGTTCCGATGGCGACGGGCGATCTCGCCCACATCCTGCGAGGGATTGATGAGGAGCGTGTCGATGTGGCGCACGCCGGGGCGCTCGTTGTACATCTTGATGTGTTCCAGATCCGTGTGCAGCTGGTCCATGAACAGCGAGTCCAGCATGAAGCCGAACATCTGCCCGTAGGTGGGTTCGGTCTTGGGACTGACGGGACTCAAGGACGAGGCCGTGTCCCCGACGCCGATCACCAGCAAGCGATTGGCGCCCAGGTGGATGGCGGGACTCAAGGGCGAGGTCTGGCGCATGGCGCCGTCGCCGTAGTACCGGTCCTCCACGAAAATCGGGCGAAACAGGAAGGGAATGGCCAGGCTCGCCATCAGATGGTCCAACGTCAACTGCACCCGCGCGCCTTTTCGAAACGGGCGCTGCCATGGGTCGATGGACGATGCGGATGCGTAGAACGTCATCGACTCGGCATTGGCGTAGCTGGTGGCGCAGATGCCGATGGCCTGCAGATGCTGCTTGTAGAGGCCGCGCGGGACCCCGCCGAAATTCAGTTTCGCGCGCAAGAGGTCCCACAGCGGCGAGTTGTCGAACAACGAGTGCGGCGGATGTACCAGCCAGCCGCCGGAGAGTAGCGCGAGCATCCAATGCAGGCCGGACCTGAACACGCTCGCCGGGTCGGCTTTGAACACTTGGTGAACTCGAAAGTCGCGCCACACGCGCTCGATCGCGTACACGGATTGCCGAAAATGCGCCGGATCGGACGCCAATGCGATGGCGCTCACCGCGCCCGCCGAAGTCCCGGTGATGACGGGGAATGGGCACGCCGAGCCGCGCCGCAGGATCTCGGCGATTCCTTTGAGCACGCCGACCTGGTAGGCCGCCCGCGCGCCGCCGCCGGTCAGTACCAAGCCTAGCTGGGGAGCCTCGTCATCCAAGTGGTAGCCCCGCTGTCATAAGAACGCAACGCCAGCTAGTATGCCAGCGGATGGTGCGCCGTTTGTGGCTTTACGTCACGGGGAGGCTTGTTGGGGAAGCAGCAGTCGACCGGTAGATCCGCCTTCGGAGCGCTCGTCCTGGTGCTGGCCGGGCTTGCGGTTGCGCCCAAGGCCAATTCGGCCGAATTGCCGGCCGCCCCCCCGCTGGCTGCCGCTCCGGCCTTCCGGCTGCAGGACCAAGCCGGTACCTGGCACAACTCGAGCGACTATCGGGGCAAATGGCTGGTGTTGTATTTTTACCCCAAGGACGACACCCCCGGATGCACCACCCAGGCGTGTGAGTTTCGCGACAACCTGTTCGCTTTCAACAAATTGGGCGCCGTGGTGGTCGGCATCAGCGTGGACGATGTCGCATCGCACAAGCAGTTCGCCGAGGAGCACTCGTTGCCGTTCACCCTGCTGGCCGACAGCACCAAGGAAACCGCCAAGGCCTACGGCGTGCTGCACAGCGTGCTCGGGCTGATGGAAATCGCGTCGCGCGAAACCTTCATCATCGATCCCGAGGGCAGGATCGCGAAGCATTATTCCGCCGTCGATCCCAAGGGCCATTCGCAGGCGGTGCTGAACGACCTGCGGGCGCTGCAGCAGGCCAAGAGCTAGCCCAACGCATCGATCGCATCGTCCAGGCCGGACAACGTGAGGGGATACATGCGCCCCTCCAGCATCTCGCGAATTATCTCGACGGAGGCCGTGTGCCGCCACCTCCCTTGCGGTTGCGGGTTGATCCAGACGAACTTCGGGTACGCCTTGACGAGCCGCTGCAGCCACACGCTGCCGGGCTCCTGATTCCAATGTTCGACAGCGCCGCCGGCGGAGGTGATCTCGTAAGGGCTCATCGTGGCATCGCCCACCAGGATCAACTTGTAATCGGACGCGTAGGTGCGCATGACTTCGAGGGTGCCCACATGCTGGTTGAACCGCCGCCGGTTGTCGCGCCACAAAGCCTCGTACGGACAGTTGTGAAAATAGAAATGCTCGAGGTGCTTGAACTCGGTGCGGGCGGCGGAGAACAACTCCTCGCAGGTTTTGACATGATCGTCCATCGATCCGCCGACGTCGAGAAGCAGCAGGATCTTGATGACGTTGTGGCGCTCGGGAACCATCTTGATGTCGAGCCATCCCCCGGAACGCGCCGTGGCATCGATGGTGTCGGCGAGCGCCAGCTCCGTGGGCGCGCCGCGCCGCGCGAAGCGCCGCAGCTTCCGAAGGGCCATTTTCATGTTGCGCGTGCCGAGCTCGACGGAGTCGTCCAGGTTCGCGAACTCGCGCTTGTCCCACACCTTGACGGCGCTTCGATTGCGCGATACGTCCTGTCCGATCCGCACTCCCTCGGGGTTGTAGCCGTAGGCTCCGAACGGCGACGTACCGGCCGTGCCGATCCACTTGCTGCCGCCTTGATGCCTCTCCTGCTGTTCGGCCAGGCGCTGCTTCAGGGTCTCCATCAGCTTCTCCCAGCCGCCCAGCGCTTCGATCTCGGCCTTTTCCGCGTCGGTCAGATCACGCACCGCCATTTTTTCGAGCCAGTCGGCGGGCAGCTCGCGGGACAGCAATTTGAACAAGTCCTCCGCACCCTTGAAGTGCGCCGCGAACACTTGATCGAAGCGGTCGTAGTGCCGTTCATCCTTGATGAGGCAGGTCCGGGCAAGATAGTAGAAGCGCTCGGCGCTGACCTCTCCCAGGCCGGCCTTGAGCGCCTCGAGCAACGTCAGCAATTCGGTGATGGACACCGGCACGCCGGCGCTTTTCAGCAGCAGGAAAAATCTAACGAGCATTCCGGCGGTTGAGGAAGAGTAGTTGCTCGAACAAGTGCACGTCCTGCTCGTTCTTGAGCAGCGCTCCGTACAGCGGCGGTATCAGTTTCTTCGCGTCGTCGCTGCGCAATAGTTCAGCCGGAATGTCCTCGGCGACCAGCAGCTTGATCCAGTCGAGGAGCTCGGAGGTGGTCGGTTTCTTCTTCAGCCCCGGTGTTTCCCGGACCCTGAAGAACGTGGTCAGCGCCTCGCGCAGCAGATCGCGCTTGAGGTTCGGGAAGTGCACATCCACGATCTGCGTCATGGTCGCTTCGTCGGGAAACCGGATGTAGTGGAAAAAACAACGCCGGAGGAACGCGTCGGGCAGCTCCTTTTCGTTGTTGCTCGTAATGATGATGACGGGACGGTGCTTCGCGCTGACCGTCTCGCGCGTTTCATACACGTAGAACTCCATGCGGTCGAGCTCGCGCAGCAGATCGTTGGGGAACTCGATGTCCGCCTTGTCGATCTCGTCGATCAGCAAAACCGGCTGCACGCCGCAGTCGAAGGCCTCCCAGAGATTGCCCTTCACGATGTAGTTGTGGATGTCCTTGACGCGCGGATCGCCCAGTTGCGAATCTCGCAGACGCGACACCGCGTCGTATTCGTACAGCCCCTGCTGCGCCTTGGTGGTGGACTTGATGTGCCATTCGTAGAACGGCTTCGAGAGCGCCCGGGCGATTTCCGCCGCGAGCAGCGTCTTGCCGGTGCCGGGTTCGCCCTTGATGAGCAGCGGGCGCGACAGGACCATGGCGGCGTTGACGGCCGACATCAGCTCTTCGGTCGCAATGTAACGGTCGGTGCCGCGGAATTCCGTCGCCATGGGTTACTTGCGCGCGACCTGGAGGATCTGCATGGAATTCGTGCCGCCGGCCACGCCGGATAGCTCGCCTTTGGTGAGAATGATGAGGTCCCCGTCCTTGACCAGTTTCAGATCGAGCAATTGCCGGAATATCGAGAAGTAGAACGCTTCGCGATCCTTGTCGGTGACGTCGTAGGCGACCGGATACACACCGCGGTACAGGGTCACCCGGGATCGGGTGGCTTCCTGGCGCGTGAACGCATAGATCGGGATGTCGGAGCGCACGCGGGACATCCATAGCGCTGTCTCACCGGATTCGGTGAGAGCAACGATGGCCTTTACGTGCAGGTGATTCGCCGTGTACATCACTGCAGCCGCGATCGCCTCGTTGGTGTGCTCGAAGTAGCCCGTGTTGCGTTGACGGATGCGCACGTGCGCGCCCTGATATTTCTCGGCGCCCTCGATGATCTGCGCCATGGCCTCGATCACCTTGGTGGGGTGCTTGCCCGCCGCGGTTTCGGCCGACAGCATCACCGCGTCGCTGCCGTCCATGACGGCGTTGGCGACGTCCGACACCTCGGCCCGCGTGGGGATGGTGTTGACGATCATCGACTCCATCATCTGCGTCGCCGTGATGACGAGGCGATTCTGGTGCCGCGCTTCCAGAATGATCTGCTTCTGCAGACCGGCAAGTTCCGCGTAGCCCATCTCGACCCCGAGATCGCCGCGGGCCACCATCACCGCGTCGCTCGCACGCGTCACCTCGGCCAGGTTCTTGATGGCTTCGGCGCGCTCGATCTTCGCCACCAGCAACCCGTGCCCTCCCGCCTGCCGCAGCAGCATGCGTGCCTCGTTCATGTCGGCGGCATCGCGGGGAAACGACACCGCGAGATAATCGATTTTCAAGGAAGCCGCGGCACGAATGTCGTCCCGGTCCTTGTCCGTCAAGGCGCCGGCGGACAATCCGCCCCCTTGGCGATTGATGCCCTTGTTGTTGCTGAGTTCGCCGCCCACCAGTACGCGGGTATTGATGCGGGGTCCGTCCACGCCCTGCACCTGCAGGCTGATCTGACCGTCGTTGAGCAACAGCACATCGCCGGCGCGCACGTCCGACGGAAGCTTCTTGTAGGCGATTCCGACCGTATGATCGGTGCCGGCGTCGACCGCAAGGCTCGCGTCCAGGGCGAAGTCCGCGCCCTCGACGAGCTCGACCTTTCCGGTCAAGAAGCGCTCGATGCGAATTTTCGGGCCCGCGAGGTCGCCCAATACACCGACGTAGCGTCCCGCCTGCGCGGCTGCCGTCCTCACGAGGTCGAGACGCCGCGCGTGGTCGGCCCTCGCGCCATGCGAGAAGTTGATGCGGACCACGTCCACGCCGGCGCGGACCATGTCGGTCAACACCTTCTGGTCGTCCGTTGCCGGACCCAGCGTCGCGACGATCTTGGTCCGGCGCAGGATGAAGCTCATGCCGCCCGGCTCTCCAGAACCTCGACCGCCGGCAACTTCTTCCCCTCCACGAATTCGAGGAATGCCCCGCCGCCCGTGGAAATATAGGAAATGCTGTCTTCGATGCCGTATTTTTCGATGGCCGCGAGCGTATCGCCGCCGCCGGCGAGCGAGAATGCCTTGCTGCGCGCGATGGCATTGGCGAGCGTCCGCGTGCCCTCGCCGAACTGTTCGAACTCGAATACTCCCACCGGACCGTTCCACAGCACCGTGCCCGCCGACGCGACGAGCTTCGCCAGTTCTTCCGCCGAATCGGGACCGACATCCAGAATCATTTCATTGGGCAGGACCTTGTCGACGGGCTTCACGTCCGCCTCCGCCTTGGCCGAAAACTCCGTGGCAACCACCACGTCGGTGGGCATGGGAATCACGATGCCGCGCTTTTTCGCCTGGGTCAGCAGACGCTTGCAGATATCGAGCATTTCCGGCTCATGCAGCGACTTGCCGACGTCGTACCCGAGCGCCGCCAGGAATGTATTGGTAATGCCGCCGCCCACGATGAGCTGGTCGACCTTGGCCAACAGCGTCTCGAGCACGGTGAGCTTGGTCGACACCTTGGACCCGGCGACGATCGCCAGCAAGGGCCGATCCGGCTTCTCCAGCGCCGTCTCCAGCGCCGACAACTCGCTCGCCAACAGCGGCCCGGCACAGGCGACCGGCGCATATTTGGCAACGCCGTGCGTGCTCGCCTCGGCGCGATGCGCCGTACCGAAGGCGTCCATGACGTAGATGTCGCACAGCGCCGCCATCTTCTTCGCGAGTTCGTCCGAGTCCTTTTTCTCGCCTTTGTTGAAGCGCACGTTCTCCAGCAGCACGACTTCGCCGGCGCCCACCGAGACACCGTCCAACCAGTCGCGCTTCAGCGCAACGGGGACGCCCAGCAATTGCGTCAGACGCTTGGCGACGGGTGCGAGCGAGAATTCCTCGGCGTATTTCCCCTCCTCGGGGCGGCCCAAATGAGACATGACGAGCACATGGGCCTTCGCGGTCAGCGCCGCCTGGATGGTGGGAAGCGCCGCTCGTATGCGAGCATCGCTGGTCACGACGCCATCCTTCACCGGTACGTTCAAATCCTCGCGGATCAGCACCCGTTTTCCGGCGAGTTCCAAGCTGGACATTTTTTTAATCTTCATTTCCTTCGCCTCGGCCCTCCTGCCGTTGCCTATGCTCTAGACCACGCCAGCGTGGTGTCGAGCATTCGGTTGGAGAACCCCCATTCGTTGTCGTACCAGGCGCAGACCTTGACCAGGGTGCCCTGGATGACTTTCGTGAGCGTCGCATCGTAGGTCGACGACGCCGGATCGTGATTGAAGTCCACCGAGACCAGCGGCGCGTCGTTGTACGCCAGGATGCCTTTCAGGTCGCCGTTTGCGGCCTTCTTCACGGTCGCATTGATCTCGTCCACCGAGGTCTTGCGCCCCGCGTTGAAACTCAAGTCCACCATCGACACGTTGATCGTCGGCACGCGGATCGCGAAGCCGTCGAATCTGCCCTTCAATTCCGGCAGCACCAGGCCCACCGCGGCGGCGGCGCCGGTCTTGGTCGGAATCATCGACATGGTGGCCGACCGCGCGCGGCGCAGGTCGGTGTGGTACACGTCGGTGAGCACTTGGTCGTTGGTGTACGAATGCACCGTGTTCATGACGCCGGCCAAAATGCCGACCTCGTCGTGCAGAACCTTGGCGAGGGGCGCCAGGCAATTCGTGGTGCAGGACGCATTCGAAATGACCGTATGGCTCGACGTCAGAACCTTGTGGTTCACGCCGTAGACGATGGTGGCGTCGACGTCGTCGCCTCCGGGCGCGGAGATCACCACCTTCTTCGCTCCCGCGGTCAGATGCGCCGATGCCTTGGCCTTGCTGGTGAAGAGCCCCGTGCACTCCAGCACGAATTCGACGCCGAGTTCCCCCCAGGGCAGCTTCGAGGGATCGCGCTGCGCGACCACCCGGATGCGGTCGCCGTTCACCACCATCGAATCGCCCTCCACGTGCACGTCGCCGGGAAATCGGCCATGCACGGTGTCGAATCGCGTCAGATGCACATTCGTGTTGGCGTCGCCCAGATCGTTGATCGCGACGATTTTGATTTCGTTCTGGAGCTTCCCTTCATAGAGCGCGCGCAGGACGTTGCGGCCGATGCGGCCGTAGCCATTGATCCCCACTTTGATTGCCATCGTCTTCGACCCCTTATCCTGTTTGGCTGAAACTGTCTGTTTGGCTGAAACTGTCTGTTTGACTGAAACTGTCTATTCGGCTGAAACTTTTTCGATTGCCTCGGCCACGCGCTCCGGCGTGAAGCCGTAGGCCTTGAGCAACTCCTTCCCCGGCGCCGATGCGCCGAAGTGATCGATGCCGACCACCTCGCCCTGCAAGCCGACATAGCGCCACCAGAATTCGGTGGCGCCCGCCTCCACCGCGACGCGGCGCGTCACGGACGGCGGCAGCACGCTGATCTTGTACGCATTGTCCTGTCGCTCGAAGGTGGTGCTGCTCGGCATGGAAACCAGGCGGACTTTTTTTCCCTTGACGGCCGCGGTGCGGACTGCCTCGGCCGCGATACCCACCTCGGATCCGGTTGCGATCACAATGACCTCCGGCGGTCCGTCCGAGTCGATCAACACGTAGGCGCCGCGCTTGATGGCAGCGATCTCCATCGCCCCGCGCGCCTCGTGCGCCAGCGACTGCCGCGTGAGGATGAGACAGGTGGGACCGTCGCGATTCTCGATCGCCGCGCCCCAAGCCGTTGCGGTCTCCACCGCGTCGCAGGGACGCCACAGGTCCATATGGGGAATGAGCCGCAGGGTGGCAACATGCTCGATTGGCTGGTGTGTCGGGCCATCCTCGCCCAATCCGATGGAGTCATGGGTGTAGACGAAAATGACGCGCAGACGCATCAGCGCCGCCATCCGGACAGCATTGCGGGCATAGTCCGAGAACGTCAGGAAGGTCCCGCCGTAGGGAATGAAGCCGCCGTGCGCCGTGACGCCGTTCAGAATCGCCGACATGCCGAATTCGCGCACGCCGAAGTGCAAGTAGTTGCCGCCCGGAGTCTCGGGCGTCAGCGCGACCGAATCCTTGCGCAGCGTGCCGTTCGACGGCGTGAGATCGGCCGATCCGCCGAGCAATTCGGGCAGCGTGGGACCGATGGCGTTCAGCGTGGCCTGCGACGACTGACGGCTGGCGAGCGCCTTTCCTTCGGACTGCGTGCGCCCGATGTATGCGTTGATGAGATCTCCGAAATCGCTGGGCAAGTCGCCCGCCATACGCCGCTCGAGTTCCGCGGCCAAGGCCGGAAATTCATTCTTGTACGCCGCGAACCGAGTGCGCCATTCTCCCTCGACGCGCGCGCCCTTCTCACGCATGTCCCAGGCGGCGCGAATGTCGGCGGGTATCTCGAAGGGCGGCGATGTCCATCCAAGGTTCAAGCGGGTCGCGGCGATTTCCTCGTTGCCCATGGCCTCGCCATGCATCGATGCGGAGCCTTGCTTGTTGGGGGCGCCCCACCCGATCACCGTCTTGGCGCAAATCAGCGACGGTCGGCCGGTTTCCGCACGCGCCGCCGCCAGCGCGGCGGCGACGGCATCGCTATTCTGGCCGTCCACCCGGGGCAGCACGTGCCATCCATAGGCCTCGAAGCGCTTGGCGGTGTCGTCCCGGAACCAACCCGCGACCTTGCCGTCGATGGAAATGCCGTTGTCGTCGTAGACCAAAATGAGCTTCCCGAGCCGTTGCATCCCGGCAAAGGAAGCGATTTCATGCGAAATGCCCTCCATCATGCAGCCGTCGCCCAGGAACGCATAGGTATGGTGATCGACGATCGTGTGGCCGGGGCGATTGAACGTTTCGCCAAGCGTCCGCTCGGCAAGCGCCATGCCGACGGCATTGGCGACGCCCTGGCCCAGCGGGCCGGTGGTGGTTTCGATTCCGAGATGCGTTTCTCGCTCCGGATGTCCCGCGGTTTTGGAACCGAACTGCCGGAAATTCTTGATCTCCTCCATCGGCAGCGGATATCCGGTCAAATGCAGCAGGGAATACAGCAGCATGGAGGCATGCCCGTTCGACAGGACGAAGCGGTCGCGGTCCATCCACGTGGGATTCCCGGGATTGAACTTAAGTACGTCCCGCCAGAGCACTTCGGCGATGTCGGCCATGCCCATGGGGGCGCCCGGGTGGCCGGAATTGGCCTTTTGCACGGCATCCATCGACAAAGCACGGATGGCGTTCGCAAGTTCGCGTCGGGTAGGCATGTCACGCTTCTAATGGGAGAGAGGCGGCGTATTGTCCCCGATGCGCCCGTTGCCAGCAACATAGACACATGTCGCATTTTGCGATGGAACGCGGTCATCTTTCACCTGTCACATAGCGGACCCAGTTCACCGATGCGCGGAAGGTGCTTTGCTAACATTTGAACCCATGCAAATTCTACAAATCACCGATCCACATTTGTACGGCAACGCCGGCGGAAGTCTGCGCGGCGTGGAAACCGACTCGAGCCTGCGGAACGTGCTCGACGACGCGTTTTCGCGCGATGCGAATTATGCGGCCGTCCTGGTGACCGGCGATCTGGTGCAGGATGATGCGTCGGGATATCTTCGCTTCAAGAGCATCTTGGGCAATCTGCGAAAACCGGTGCTGTGCGTGCCCGGCAATCACGACGAGCCCGATGCCATGCGCTTGAGCCTCGCCCACGAACCGTTTCAATACTGCGGTACGCGCGAGCTCGGGCCGTGGCATTTCATCATGCTGGACAGTTACGATCCGGGGCACGTGGGCGGACGACTCGCCGACAGTGAACTCGAACGACTCGACGAGGCCCTGACGAATTCGCCCGCCCATGCGCTCGTGTGTCTGCATCATCATCCGGTGCCGATGGGCAGCCGTTGGCTGGATGGCATCGGCCTCGCCAATACCGCCGAGTTCTGGCGCGTCATCGACTCGCACGCCCACGTGCGTGGAATCGCGTGGGGCCACGTTCATCAGGCACACGATGCCGAACGCAACGGGGTCCGGCTCATGGGAACGCCGTCGACTTGTGCGCAATTCCTGCCGGGAAGCGATCGTTATGCCGTCGACTCGCGTCCGCCGGCGTATCGCCTGTTGGACTTGCACGATGACGGGCGCATCCACTCCGAGATTCGCTGGGTGCAGCCCGTGGGCGCGCGCCGAATTGCGGCAAGCTGAATGCGCCTCTTACTGGCGGCGCTCGTCCTTTGGACGTGCACCCTCCCGAGCCGTGCCGATACGCCGCTGCACTCGCTCTGGGAACTACACGGTAAGCACAACTCGGTCTTCCTGTTGGGTTCCATTCACGTGCTGCGGCCGGCCGACTATCCGCTTGATCCCGCGGTGATGCGGGCATACGCAAGCTCGAAGTCGCTAGTCATGGAGATCAATCTCGCGGACATGGATTTGGAGCAGCTGCAAGGGGAAATGATGGCCAGCGCGATGTTGCCGGAAGGCAAATCGCTGCCTGAGGTGCTGGGGGCGAAGCGCTATGCGCGCGCGGAAACCCTGGCCCGAGAGGTCGGCGTCGAGCTCTCCACCTTCGACCAGTTTGCACCGTGGTTCGCGGCCGAGGCCATTTCACAGCTCCAGTTGATGCAGCTCGGCTTTCAGCCGACATCCGGGGTGGAAATGTACTTCCTCGAACGCGCGCGCGGCGACGGCAAGAGCGTCGCCGGCTTGGAAACGGTGCACGACCAGATTGCGCTGTTCGAGGGACTGTCCATGGACGCGCAGGCCGAGTACCTGGTGTCGAGTCTCGAGCAAGCGCATGAACTGCCGAAACAGGTGGATGACATGGTGCACGCGTGGCAGCGCGGCGACACGGCCTGGTTCGACGAGCAGATGAGGTCCGAGCTGGGAAGGGACCCGGCGCTCTATCAATCCGTGCTGGCGGCACGCAACCGCAAGTGGATTCCCAAGATCGAGGCGCTTCTGAACGACGACAAGAACTACCTGGTGATCGTGGGCACCGGGCACCTCGTCGGCCGCAACAGCGTCATCGAGATGCTGAAAAAGGACGGGATCGGCGCAACTCAGCGATAGCTTAAGGGCGCCGAGCTTAAGGGCGCCGAGCTGCGCCGACCCTTTTGCCCTACTGCGCCTCGTGCGGTCCATGCCTCCCGGGGCCGTGGTGCGGTTGCGCCGCCCACTGCGCTTCCAACGCGGTGAGTTGGGTCTTCTGCGCCGGCGTCAGCACCGCATACATCCGAGTCCGCAGTTCCGACGCTTGCGTCGTGCGCTGCGACGCGAGCGTTGCGTTCGACTGTGCCACTTCGGCGACGACGTTGCCGTAGTTCGGATCGTCGGGTTTGGTTTGCATCAGTTTGAGATGATTGGCGCGCATCTGGTCGTGCATGCTCTTCATCTGCGGCTTGGCCGCCGTCATGATGGACTTGATGGAGGCCTGCTGCTCGGCGCTCAATCCAAGCTTGGCGTAAAGATGTCCGGGCCCATCCCCTCCGGGACCGTGGCCCCAACCATGGGGTCCCGCGCCGGGCGTACCCGGCGGCGGCATCGTGGCCGCCGTATCGTCCGCCGCAGCCGCCGTCGATGCGCCTAAGGTTGCGGTGAGAAACGCCCCCCCTGCCATCAGGATTCCCGCAAATATCTTGTACATCGGTTTCATGTCCATATCTCCAATGGGTTTCTATAAGTCCAAGACGCCTTCATGCTAGTCCGACAACGCGAGAGCCACTGTCAGAGGCGACAAAAGACCATGCAAAGTTGTGTCAATTTCTTGAGGTAGGCGCCGCGCCACCCCCAGGTTGTGCGAGAGTAGCGGCACGGCCATGACGACCATTCCGCCACCAGGAGCAGAACCCCCGGCGACCCGCGAGGGCCGCGTGCTGCTCGTGGACGACGATCGCGAGTTGTGCCAGATGCTCACGGAATATCTGGAGGCCGAGCATTTCGAGGTGACGAGCGTGCACGACGGCGCCGACGCCCTGGCCGCGCTCAAGATCAACGATTTCGAGATCCTGATTTTGGACGTCATGCTGCCGAACGTCGGCGGCTTCGACGTCCTGCGCAAGCTCGGCGCCGCGTACGAAACGCCGATCCTGATGCTCACCGCCCGCGGCGACGACGTGGACCGCATCGTCGGCCTGGAACTCGGCGCCGACGATTATCTCAGCAAGCCCTTCAACCCGCGCGAACTCGTGGCACGCATGCGCGCCATCCTGCGCCGCGCAAGCAGCCGCGCCGCGCGCGGCGGCACGCCCGACGAACTCAACGTGGGACGCATCGTGCTCAACACCGGCATGCATCAGGTGCGCGTCGCCGATGTCCCGGTGGCCCTCACCGGCGCGGAATTCCGCGTGCTGGAACTGTTGATGCGTTCGGCCGGACAGGTGATCTCGCGCGAGGCGCTGACCGAACAGGCGCTCGGCCGCAAGCTGGTGCCGTACGATCGCAGCATCGACACCCACATCAGCAATCTGCGCCGCAAGCTCGATCTCGAGGCGGGCAGGAATCCCGAGATCAAGAACGTGCGCGGCTCCGGGTACACGCTGACCTGGGCGAGCACAGATCGTTGACGAGCACAGATCATTGAATGCATAGCCTGTTCGTCCGCATCTTCGTCTTGTTCTGGATCGCGATGGCGCTCATCGTCGGCGGCAGTATCGCCATCACATTCGCGGTGGCGGCCCGCCAATTCGAATCTCCCGACATGCAGCGCCGGTCGAACGTGGCGATCCGGGCCTCGGAGGTTCTCGGGACGGGCGGAATTCCCGCCCTGAAGGCCTGGCTCGCTGAGAACAGGAGCCCGCTGGACGACCGCGATCTGTTCATCATCGGCCCGGATGGCCGGGACATTCTGGGACGCAATCTCTCCGCAAGCGCCGCGCGGCGCATGGAATTCCTCAACCACGAGATCATGCAAGAGCCCGACATGCGGCCGCGCTTGCCGCCGCCGGGAAATTTCCGGCCGCCGCATTTCGCCCCGCAGATCGTGGGGCCGGACGGCGCGGCTTACACCGTCTTGCTGGTGCCGCGCCGCCCCAGCGCGTTCGGCGCGCTGAGCCTGCCGGGAATCTCGTTCGCCATTCTGGGCATCGCGCTGGTGGTGAGCGCCATTGCGAGCTGGTGGCTCGCGCGGCACTTGAGCGCGCCCATCCGCCGGATACAAGCTGGTGCGCGGGCGCTCGCCTCGGAACGACTCGGCATGCCCACCGCCGGCATGCGCGTGAGCGCGGGGCTCGAAGGCCGCAAGGACGAACTTGCGGTGCTGGCGCGGGATTTCGACGCCATGGCGGATCAGCTGCGCGCCAATCGCGCCGCCATCACCCGGCTGTTGCGCGACATTTCGCACGAATTGCGTTCGCCGTTGGCGCGCATGCGCGTCGCCGTCGGGCTGGCGCGTCAACCCGCCGGCGATGCGGGGCGCCAGATGGAACGATTGGAACGCGAAATCGAGCGGCTCGACAGCCTCATCAGCCAGGTATTGAAGCTGGCGCGCCTGCACGGTTCCGACGCCCATTTCGAGCGCGAGCAGTTCGATCTCGTTATCAGTCGGCTTGCCGCGCGCGGACGAAACGTAGGCATACATTTAGTTGTGGCCACACAAAGACCGACGGCGGACATAATCACCGGTAATATCAAAGCAAACATGCCATGTAGGATCTCTTTCAGCTTGCCGTCTGGCAGAGACTCTCAGGTAATCTTGGACGAGCCAGGCGCTGAGAGGCTACTTCGCAAAGGAGATATGCTGCTAATGTTCGAGGGTCAACTCACCCGACTTCAAGGGTA
>Ga0137403_10004293_pt1 | contig 16820 bp, 29 predicted proteins | sample CZOMad2_1_16fung_FD_122057 | JGI IMG/M metagenome (GOLD analysis project Ga0137403, IMG submission 122057) | Vadose zone soil fungal communities from Angelo Coast Range Reserve, California, USA - CZOMad2_1_16fungal (Hybrid Assembly) | ecosystem: Environmental > Terrestrial > Soil > Vadose zone...
GGGGAAATGTCTGGAGCACCTGTGTACCGCATCCCGTCGGCTTAAGAAGTGAACCAGTTCACATTTGAACGTCGCGAGTTGATTTATGAGGGTGCCAGCCCGGATTCGGGAGGCAGCGATGACAGCATTCAACAGCCAGCGCCAAGGCAGCCCTGACACCCATCGGCGAGGACGAGGATTCGCTGGAATGCTGCTCGTCCAGATTCTGGCTTTGCTGGCGCTCTCGGCCGCGGTCGCTGGCTATCTGGAATGGTCATCGGAAATCAATCAGGCCGAATTCGCCGGCCTGATTGGACAATTGGCGTTCGATCCAAATCAATTTCCGGAATCCTCGGTCCCGGTTCAGCCCGTGAAAGGCCAAACGGCCTGCTATCGGAAGGCCCAATCCGCAAGCTGGTAAGCGCGGATCCTGTGCTAGCCGAACGCCACGCCGATACGCTTTTCCTTGCGCCAGACAATGTAGCAGTGCTGGCGTACCTCGCCGGTCCGGATGTTCAGCGTGATCTCGTGGGGAATGGTGAGCGGGCTTACAACCTCAAGGGCGGCGCCGGTGGCGGAGATGTTGCGAATGGTGCAATCGACTCCTACGCCGTCGAACTCAATCGTTCCGGCCTTGAATACGCGTTTCCGCGGCTGTGCACGTCGCTCATACATCCTATGGCTTTGAACGAAAAAGTTTAAGAGTCGAGGAACCACGGCACCGAAACCACGGACCATCCGGAAACGATTTGGTAACCGACGCCCACTTCGCGCCGGTTCCGAGACGCGGGTTACCGGCTCAGACCTCAAACAGATCCCGTCGATCTGAACAAGAAAGTGCGCGCAGCTCTCCGAGCGTTCCGCGCGGAACGTCGCAGTGCCGGCACTTGATCTGGGTCGAGGGTGGTGCGCCTTCCGGGTAATCGAAAACGATCCCCAGGGAGTCGCAATTTACGCAGACAATTCTGAAGGCAGGCCGCGTGATCGGTGCTTGCGGGACCTTCGCGGTTTTTGAAATCATCATGACTTGCTCAAAACTAAAACAAGGCCGCCAGGCGGAATATGATCGCCGGACGGCTTTGCCACGGTGAACCCGGACGCTGGGCAATGTCCGGTTCGATGACGCTTAGCGCGTCCCCGCCCGCTCGCAACGAAAGTTGCTCGTTAAGCTGAATGTCGCTGCTGCGGGTTAATTCGGGAACCGGCAACGAAAAAGTCCGCGCAGGGCCGATTCCTTAAAACGCGGTTAAACTGTTCGTCGTTTTCTAGACAGGCCGCACCGCGGCGCGGCTCGGTAGCCGAGTGCCGCCTCTTCACCTACCCCAGGGTGCGCGCACTCGGCTATTTGGAAACCCTTGTCAACTGCAAGCGGGGAACGAGGCCACCACCGTGTCAGCGCACGCTGAAGTTGGTCATATGCGATAGCGCTGCCCGCGAGGGCGAGGGCTCTTCACTTCCGCGTGGGCTCTGGACGTCGGGCTGGTTCATCGGGTCGGTCTGGCAATGGCGGCCTGGAGGGCACGGGTTTCCTTGATGGTTCTTGTTCGCGGCCTGACATGCGATTGCTCCCCGGAAGGAACGCAACATCTGCGAACCATCAGGATTCTTCAAGCGGATATTGTCAAAAGGGCAGTCGGGCGCATCGTGCCTGTCGGCCTAATCCCCGGACGCAGGCAGCCCTCGCAACGAAGCGCCTAAATGCCAAAACGCTTCATGCTGGGCGCAGAGGGACTCGAACCCTCGACCCCATGATCTCTCCGGTCCAAAAGTGGTGAAGGCGGCGATAGCTTGCCAGGGGGCGGCAGAACCGCCGCCTTCACCTAGTTAGAAGTTTCGCAAGGCGTTGCGATTGGATTCCAGCGTCTCCTCTCTAGGCTCTCCGTTTCATGAATCTCGCAGCAAACGCCTGCATGGCCGCGACACCTTCGGGGCTTGACGCCCAGGTTTCTTCTTCTTCTTCGCTGGCGTCATAGTCCCCGAGCTTGACGCGTTCGCAAAGCGCGAGAGCGGCGGGCGTACCGGCGTCGGTCAGCTCGTCGCAGAGCTTCTTCTCGGGCATCGCCAGCGGCGACAGATAGTCGTGATAGTACCCCCCAGCGGCCCGTGCCGCCATTATTGGCAGGCCCGCGTCGCGCAATGCGTCAGCAAGAATGTCTTTGGTATGCATCAGACCCTCCAAGTTTAGAAAAAATGAGCTGAGCGAAACGGCTCACAACGCGCTGTACAAAATTGATCATCGTCACAGGTTTTTTTGGCTCTGTGACATTTGCACAATCGTTACATCGGCAATCGCATGTTGATGCGTTGGTGGCCCGACATGAATCTTCTGACTGTTGAGTCGCTGCACAATATTGATCAGTTCTCAAAACAAATCGGATTTGCCGCCGAATTGCCGGGCGAAATCGACCCGCGAAGTTTCGTCCGACGTGGTGGCGGCTTGATCCGTCGTCGCATGCCACTGCGCAGCGCAGCAGTTGTCGGCATTGCTGTTCGGGAGGTCGATCAGTTTGTGTGTTCGGCCTGTTGCTCACACCCGAGCGCGGTCAGGTGAGATTTTTGAGCCAGGCGAAATTGGATACGCTTTGATAGGCGGAGATTTTGGATAGGCGGAGATTCTGCCGCTCCCGTGAAACGATCAGGAGCACATCGCAAAATCGCGTCGCGGAGCCCGCGCGTGCGGCTCTCCGGCAACGGTAGCGCTGACAGCTGGCTTAAGGTGTTACGGCGCCTGCAAACGGCCGTTGTAAATTAATGCCGACGGTCTTGCGGCTTGGCGTCTTCAGCTTCCTCATCGGCCAGCAGCTTCAACAGCCAGTTGTGCTGAACCTCATTTCGCGCCGGATCACGTTCCGATTCAGCTAACAGCCGTCGGTAGTGCGCAAGATTCTGCTGATGAGCATAACGCTCCATTGTGACCTCCAGGGGTACATGGGCGAATCGCAGGCTGCGCCTATTAAGCCGTGCTGCCGAGTGTATTGGGTGCGCCGTTCAAGCGTGAACGATCCGCGCCAACCGAGGCGGCCTTCTCGACTTTGCACGAAGCCAGGTCGCGTGGCTTTCCAAGCTCACGGTCAATCCGCTGTTGGACTCTGCGGGCCGCCATGCCCATGAGATTCGATTGCGTCTTGCCGACGGTAACGGTATCGCCGATCTGGAATTCCCATTTCCACAACCCCGGCTCCACCTGGGTAAGGCTGAATTCAACGCCCCTGCGGTTCATTTGGACACCCTCCGACTCGTCTGCAATCAGGCTATTCAGCGGCGAAGAAAAGGTCTGTTCAAAACAGAACAGTCTCCAGGTTGTACCGGGAAGTGTCCTTGTTTTTCTGGAAGCGGGCACAATTGTTGACGCCAAATCACCGCCTGAGCGGCGAGCTCGCATCATCAAACCAACCGCAGGCCTGGTTTTTTTAAGATTGTTTTTTTCAGGAAATGATCCGCCGCGTTATCGTCAGCGATTATCTTACGATCAACTGCCACGCAGCGTTCGTTCCGTATTCGACAATGTATTGATCAACGTTATTGCACGAGGTGCATTCGAAGGTGCGCAAGTCGAAGTCGGATTTCGCTGGTTCGACCCGCGCAAGATGCACCACCGCGCCGCATTTTGTGCAGGGTGAGGGCGCGAGTTCCGGATCCGGACATAGTGCTGGGGCGGTTTGCGTCATGCTGTCGGTTCTTTCGTCATCAGCCATTTTTTCATCTCCGCGGCAACGCGAAGTTGTCGGGCTTTTGTGATGGCTTCACATCGCATCGCTCCGGGCGGCAACTTTTTTGCCTTTGCCAGAGCCTCGGCTGCCCGGGCAGCCCAATCGTGATCATCCACTTCGCTGCGCGTCGGTTCGGTCATGTCATGGTCCTTACTCTGGCGCTCTCAGGTCGCTGTCCACCCAGCCGGCGGCATCGGACTTCATCAGGTCGGTGCTGACCTGAGCCTCGTTGATGAGGCCGCATTTGACGCATCTCAGTGTCCAGTGCTCAAAGCCGGGACGAGCTGCGGTAATACGCTGGACTTCCATGCGCGACTGGCATTTGGGACAGCGAGGCCGCGCCGCCGCGCGATGCGATAGGGTGGGCGTTTGCGGATCAGGCAACGAATACCTCCCGTGGAATGCGGCGGGAGCGCTACCGAACTCTCTGTCACCGACGAAATGCCATTGGCGGAGCGGTGATGCCGTAGTTTGCGCCGCTCCCGGCGCAGGATGCAGGTCAATTTTGCTCAGTCTCAGAAAATTGAGAGGACGGCATGCGAGCGCGTGCTTCCGGCTGGACGGCGGTTATCCGCGGAGATCATGCTTTCCTGCTTTTCGACCATGTCCTATTGGGGCGGCTTGAGTTCACCGCCGAGCCACTCGCGAACGCTGGATTCCATCGGGTCCTTCGCTATGGTCGAGGTTTGAACACGACCGCACTTCTGGCACTCAAATGTCCGGCGGTCGAAGCCGGCGGGTCCCGCCTCGATCTTGGAGAGAAGCATTCGCTGGTGATCGCACGCCGGGCAGCGAGGCCGCTCGATCGCCGAGAGGTGGAGAGGGGAGACAGGGTGATATTCGCGCATGGCAGTTCCCTGCGGCGGGAGCGTTATGAACTCCCAGTCACCGATAACTACCGGGTCCAGGGCGGTGATCGCTCCAATATGTGGTTCCCAAGACCTGACTCGCTGGTCAATATTGCTCATCTTTCAAAATTTATGCTTGGCGGGCCCTGGTCGGCGCGCTCGCCGCTGGCGACGCTCCCGAGCATGGCGTTGGGCGGCGCTCGCCGTAGCTGACCCGCTACCATCCAAGGCGCGAACATCAAAACGTCACATTCCGGACCGTGAACCCGGCCTTGTTGTGCTGACCGAGCGACGATCGCCCTTTAAAACATCAATTACCCCCAAAGATTGAGCTTGTGACTTCAAATTCCGCTCGTCAGAATTACCGGCCGGAGTTCGGGCGATCTTCTCTCGCAACGGCTGGGATCCGCATTCGCCGATCTCTTTTTTGCGAATTTTTTGTGAAGGCCTAGACACAGCAGCTTGCTCGCTTCTCAATCGATCGGAGCGAGACGACGCTGACAACGACTGGCAAGACACGGGGATGGGCTGATGCCCAAAAAGGGAATTACAGGCCACGACGAATGGGTTTTAACGGAAGCTTTGGCAACGGCGCTCGTCGCGCTGCAGCAGCTTCCAGCGAAACACCAACCGCAGGCCCATATGGAGGATATCAGGAAGCTGTTGGCCGCTGGTTGTCAGCCTGGAACCGTCACCCTGCATCTAGCCCAGGCAAAGTGCAGGTTGTTTCCCGACAAAGATCCGCTGATCATTTATGAGGAATACGGCCTTGGGGACGGGCAGGGGTAGCGCGAGCAGGTCGTTTGGCCGTTGCAGCTTGAAACAAACTGGCCCTAGGCAGAGCGCGCGCGCGGGCGCGACCCGCGAACCGGGGACTTGACGAGCGTGACCATCTCATGGGGCCCCGGCCCGCTGATCGACACTTCCCAATCCTGAAACAACGCGCGATATCCACGCGGATCCGGGACGGTCTGAAAACTGTCAAGATCAAGAAACAGAGGTTGGTCAGCCGGTGCTGCGAAGTAGCGTTTTGGGCGCTCGCCGTTTACGAACGGTCGGGAAACGATCAGCTTTCCAATCGGATCGAATCCCTCACGGCCATAGGTGTGGATCCCGACAAAACTCGCATGTACCGACGCCACTCGAAATCCGGTCCCGTAGCTTAGACACGACTCCCGGCTGTCTTCTGGCAGGACAAATGTGACAGGCGCGTCATCGCCGGAGATGACAAAAATTCTTCTGGCCTTTGAATCATCCGCCACAATTGCCCAGGCGCCGCTGGTTAGGCGAATAAGTTCGCCCGCGTTGCATTCCGTTAGCGGCTTTATGATGAGAGTCGGCCCAACCTTGTCGCCCGTGCCGGTGTCAATCATTTTGCCCTCACTCACAACGATAGGGGTGCCGCAGCTTGCCCTTGATGTGGGGCATTTCTGATCGCAATTGCGGTGCCGGCACCGATACAATGGTGTCGAGACAACATTGGATTCGGGCACAATTGTGGGGAGGTCGGGCACCTGCGCGGTCATCACCGATGCGCGTCTAATGCTCGCATCCAAAGGGCGCGCAATTGAATTTCGAATGACACCAGACGCGACGCGACATTTCCCGCGCGTTCAGCATCGGCTCGGCATTGTCAGATAAATAATGGCGATGAGCATCAGCGCCGACCGTCGGCGAATTCTGCAAGCATCAGGGCAAGTGCAGGCTAACCAGGCGCTCACCAATCCTCGGGCTCGCCTCTGTTGCGCGCGGACAGCGCTTCCTCGTTCAGCTCGATGAGATCGCGCACCGCTTGAACATGAGCCGCCAGCGCCTGGCGGCGCAATGACGGATGATGGCCCATAATCCACCTCGATACGATATCGGTCAGCACGGCGCGCTGGAGATCCGCGCCTTTGCCCTGCAATAGCCGTCCAATCGCATTTATCAGCGCATCGAAATCGTCATCGACCTTCCGCCCGAAGATACCCATCGTCGCTCACCGTTCTTCCAGAAGAACCGCAACAGATTAAGCCTGGCCGTGATCCCCCACATCTTGCAGCTTCCGGATTTGTGTGGTCAAGCCGGCTTACACGCACGGAGCGAGGTTCATATCGGGCCGCGTTGTTGCATTGCGTTGCAGCATTCGTATCGTGGCCCGCGTGGGTGCGGCACCGATCAGCCAACCGCTCATGATGGTTGGCAAGTTGTTTGACAATTTGTATCCATCGACAGCACCCAACTCACCCAAGCGAGTTCAGTCATGCGTCATTGAAGCGCGATCGGGCCCCGCCAGGCCATGGATTGAGGCTGCAACGTGGCATCGCCTGTCACGGTGTTGACAAGTTGACGACCCGGTTTGTTACGAATTGTGGTGGAACATCCCTCGGAACGTTGATTGAGAGATTCCTATGAAGTGGCTATTGGCTTTCCTCCTCTCGGTGATGAGCGGCGCAGCTCTCGCTGAGACAACTGGCGCGGTGAATCCGAGCTCTACTCCAACGCAACCATCAGCGAATGAAGACGTGCCGCCCGGCGGCTGTATGCCGATCGGGCTGACCACTTCCGGGGAGATCGTTTTTCCGATTCAATGCAAGGAGTTTATCGAACGACACCGCGGAGCGGCCGTGGAGCAGAAACCAGCTTTGGAGCAGAAACCCGCTGCGGTGGAGGCAAAGCCCGCCGCCGTGGAGCAGAGGCCCGCTGCGGTGGAGGAGAAGCCCGTCCCAAAGCAATCGGAAAGCGTGGCGCCAGAGGACAGCAAGCCGGCAAATAAACCGGTTCAAACCGTGCCATTGCAAAAGCGCGCTGAGCACGAGCCGCACCCGCGCGCCATGCGCTCGGACGGCTGCAAGAGCTATCGGACCTACGATCCGGTATCCGCAACCTACAGGGGCTACGACGGGCAGCGCCGTTCCTGTCGATAGATTCAAGTCGCGGACAACGCGTCCGATGCGAGCGCGATCGTTCGGGCCGTGCAGGACCTCGTTACGCGGCTGCATCCCCCTCCCGGACTTTCTAATGTTCTAACGCCGCCTCGAGAAAAGGAAAACCAACTCTCAGCCTTTGTTAAGGGGTCTGCCGTAGCGTCCTACCAATCGCGGGCCTCGTAACTCATACCGCGAGAGAATTGACTAAGGCCCGCCGTCTCAACCCGGCGGGCTTTTCTTTTGCGGCGCTTCTTTCTGGGATCCTTTCCCTCGCCGTGAACCTTCGCAGGGCCGTGAAGACGAATCTTTGCAGGGGGCTTCACAGGAGGAACGGGCATGCCCAATCCTACCCGCCGGCGCTGGACCGCGGACGAAATTTCGAGCCTCAAGAACCTGGCCCGGAAACATCCGGCAGCACAGATCGCCGCGCAACTCGGCAGGAGCCGTTCGGCGACCGCGGTAAAGGCGCACGAGCTGAAGCTTTCCTTGAAAGTGCGTCGGCAAACTCCCGGCGAGCCAGGCCTTTCAGGCGCAGACCCTGGACCGGCCGGTTTTGATTGGCACGAGTAATTCCGTCGTCGGGCAATCCAGCGAGAGGGCACTTCCAACGAAGGCCGGCGCGCGATGACACCTGACGCTGAAAGGCGACGTTAGCCACCACCCATCATAATCTTTGAAATTGAGCAATATTGATCATCGACTCGGGACCTGGAGTGGCAAATTGGTTCGATCACCGGCATCGCCCGGTGACTGAGAGTCGAATAGGTGGCTGCTATGCCGTCTGTTGCTCGTGAACTGCCGCTAGACCAGCCGCTCTACCGCAAAGCGGAGCTTTTTGAGCATAGGCGCAACATTCTGCGCCTTGCCCGTTCGTTTCCACCCGGCGCTGAACGAAATCATCATCGGCAAGTTGCGCTGTTGTTTCGCGCGCTCTTCAAGAACAAGAAGTGGCTGGAAGCACATACTGTTGAGGGCTCTGGCGGTTAATGTGATGGCGATTTACGCGCCGTTGCGCCGTAAAAGGCGCAAGCATGATCGCATGACTTCCGTCGAACCGCTCGTCGGGCGTCTCTACACCCTGGACGAACTCACGGAACTGCGGGGCAATGCATTGCGCTACGCTCGTTCTTTTCCTCCCGGCGACGAGCGCAATCAGCACCGGCGGTTAGCCGTCTCGCTTCGCGCGCTGTTCAAAGGTGAGAAATGGCAGCGGGATCACGTTCGGAACGATTCCTGACACGCCGGATCGGTGTCAGAAGTCCTTGGCATTCGGCGCGCGGTTACCGTCGTCGGTAATCAGCAGCCCGTTGTCCTCTTCCTCGGCCAATAGCCTCATCAGCATGCTGTGACGTATTTCATCGCTCGACGTGGCAAGTTCAGCCTCGGCCAATAGCCGTCGATAATGCGCCAGGTTTTGCTGATGGGCAAAATGTTCCATGACAATGCTCCCCGTTGTCGGCGTCGCACTACCATGGATTGCGTTGACAAGCTGATCCATAGCGCTCACCGGGCGAGCTTTTCCCCACAAATGAATCACCATCGAAGGGCACCGCGCCTACCGGATCGCAATGAAAGTTTGGACAGCGAGGCTGTCTTTTTAAAAAATAAATTGTGCGAACGGTTCGTTTTGAGACTCCACATCGTCGCCGGTCGGGGCTAGCCTTCGATGGTCGGATTGATCGTTGTCCGACAAACTGCGACGGGCAATTGTGCACGTCGCAAGGCGCGGCAAGGCAGGCACGGCCTGTCATTGTCACCGCAATGCTCGGCAGCGCATCGCAAAAGGCTACGCTTCGCGCGGCTACGCAGCGCCCCGCAAGCCCAACGATTACAGGGCCGCCGGTTTCCAATCCGGCGGCCTTGTTGCGTCTCGCCCCCTGAAACTGTCCTGGTTCCATCCGGTCGCTTTCCGAACACAAAACCGGCGCACACCGATTCCATCACCGTTCGCCCTCGGCAGTCATCGGTGACAGAGAGTGCTGCATGCTCCCGCCTTCTCGAAGGGAGCAGCCATGATCACGTCAGCAAAGTGCAGGCTCTACGCTAAAAAAGCCAACTGCTTGGAAAGACCCTCGACGCTTCATTCAAGCGGCGCGATCAAGCTTTGATCATGGCGCTAAGGTGGAGCCGTCTGGCAGACCAAATCGATCGCGATGATGCGATGCCTCCCGGGCCCGCCACACATGTTCTACTGCGCTTGATCGCTTGCCGGATGGGGCAGGGGCTGCTTGTGATCGAACATCGCACCGAAATCGCGCATGTCTGCGCTTGCTGCGTTAATGCAGCGATTTTTTGGCCGCACGTTTGGTTGGCGCGCCGTAAGCTGCTGCGTCGTAAAGCTGGTTCAGCTCGGATTCAAGTTGCTCGTTCACGAGCAACAGAGCTTTAATTGCGCCACGCATATCGCCGTCGCAACTGGCTACGATCTCATCGACAACGACGTCGGGGCGATCTACAACACGGTAGGCTATGGTGTGAGGCATGGTCACATCCTCGAGTTGATCGCCCAATAGTGTACACCCGGCTCGGGTGGATGCATCGTTTTGCACGTTATTCACAGGACGGAACCGATCACATTTCACATTTCCGGAAATGCTCGGCCTCGCGCAAAGGCGGGCCACCGGCTTGCTCGCCGTTGATTTTCCCGCGCGATTGCCTGGGTGAGGTCGCAGGATGATCATCCCGGAAAGATCACTGCGGCTGCCGTGGTCCCCCAAGACAATCTCAAGCACTCAAGATTTCGAGCGATTCGACCGCGCGCTTTCTGAGCTCGAAGATGAAGATCAATGGATCAACGACTTCATCAAACGTCTCAATTGCGTGGTCGAGGAAATCGGCCACAAAAAATGAAGTTTCCCCATGCCCGAGGGACCGGGGATGCCAAAGTAACGCGCATGTCCCGCCGGACCTTGGCCGCCCGAGGGCCTCGGGCAAATCAGTATTTCTGTTTCTGGGGCGCATATGATTAACGAGATGTTAACCAATTTGCGGGGATACTTGATTTTTCGTTTTCGATGATTCCGGAAGGAGTTTTCGATGTCGAAGTTTGCGGTTGGCGAGAAGGTCGATAACGCAGCCGACGACCATGTGGGTGGCACGGTCGTCGCCGTGTTTCCAACAATTGACGGCAGCTTTAGATACGCCGTTGACACGGAAGGCTACGGTGCGCTGCAGTTTTTCACCGAAGAAAAACTTGTCGTTCACCCCGGCTAGGCCGGAATGGCGCATGACGCGGCGCTACTGCCAGTAATCTGACAGCGGCGGTTGCCGTGGCGACATGGAGACTGATGGCGGCGCGGGCGGATGTACCCCGCGCGCCGGTAAGGTCGGGCCCCGGAGCAATCCGGGGCCTTACTTTTTTGATTTTGAAAAGTGAGCAGTGTTGATCAGCGAATCGAAATGCAACCATGCATTGGTGCGCTTGCATTGCCGCATCGCCTAACGTCGTCAGTTGGTGACTGAGGGTGTTGCGTTCCCGCACTTCAAACCCGCGGAAATAGCTATGATCAGCGCAGAGAAATGCAGAATACACGCGACAGAGTGCAAAGTACTTGCGTTGTCTGTTGATATTCTAGCCCAACGATCCCTCGAACAATCAATCATGGCGCTCAATTGGGAAGCATTGGCAGATCAGATTGATCACGAGAACTCTCACGCCACCGCCGCGGCGTTTTCCGTATCCAATCTGAAATCTCTGAGACCGGGCGGCTCAGTTGGCGGCCTTCTTTACTGGCCTATTTTGACCCTCGCTGGCCTGGTTTGAGGGCACCGGCAACATGAGGTCTGTCGTCGCGAATGCGCCTTCAAATTCCGGTAGCTCAAGCCGACCCTCACGCCCCTGCGATGTATGCGACCGGGAGATGACCCATTTGAGCGATCTCCAGCCCCGGCTGGGCCGCGGCCCATTGAGGGTTTTCCGCTGCTACGATTGCAACCACGTCTTCTCGGAACAGATGTAGGGCCGTCACAGTCGGCGGACTTCTTTTGATCCTCGGTGGCCCAAATTGAATTTCGCCGTGACGACTCAATGTGAGCAATTTTGAACAGACGGCCTGCGATTCGTCCCTTTAAGAATTGGTGCGCGGTACAGGACCGCAAAGAGGCTCAGGAATGCCGAAGTACTTTTTTTGCGTCCGCCATGGCGAACGCGCGTCTCACCATAGCGACGGGATCGAGTTTCCCGACATAGGTGCGGTTCAGTTGGAAGCCGCAAGATCCGCCGGTGAAATACTCCGCGACCTAAACCATCCCATTGAAACTGGTTCGGAATTGCGGATGGAAATTTCAGACGAGGCGCGCAAGCCTCTGTTCACCCTTCGCGTCATAACCGAGTCTCACGAGTAAGGCCGCCTTAGTCGGCAGGGCCCCAGCGGAGCCCGTGGTGCCGGCGACGCGGCAGGCACCCCGGCGCTGCGTCGCATCGTGCTGATGCATGAGGAGGCCGCGCTGACGATCGGCGATAGGACACCGGCGCCGGGACCGCTCGCTGATGCACTTGACTGGTCAGGCCGTCACACAACAGCGGCAGGCTTTGGGGTCGTCACAACGGCCGGATCGCGCCCATGGCCCTCGGCACCGGCGGCGCGCGGCTTGTCGCCATCCCGCACAATGGAAAGCCGGCGCACATGGTTTGGCGCCAGAGCCTCCATCAGTTGCCGCAGGCAACCGGCCAATTCCTCCTGGGAATTCATGGTAAGTGCACCTGCTTTTCGGCCGGGCAAGTCAACATCACCCTGTTGGGCGCGATACTGACGCGCCGGAAATATTCCGCGCGAGGGGGCTGCCCCGGCGTGACCGCGACGTAGCCTGCTAAATAGACCGTATTGGCAATCGTCACCATGTCGAACCTTCGTTCCATTTGCACCGCTCATGCGTCGCACCGATAAATAGGTCGGATGGCGGCTGACGAGTGTGACCAGGTTCACACTGCGGTGTTGAAATGCCGGTGGTGCCGAACGCAGCAATACCTCACCGCCCGCGCACATGATCAGGCTGACGGTAGAACGGCAGACGGCGCCCCAGGTTTGGGTGCACCCGGACGAGGAGATGTGAAACCGCGTTTGGCAAGGGCAGGTCATGTGGCGTCAAGCCAACGTGATCGCTGTCCATCAGCACAGTGTTAGCGTCAGGGAGTTGCTGATTAAGGGCTCGAATTCGAACTGTGGTTCGTCGCGACGGTCGAGCGGGCGCGCAACTATTCCCACCTGTGCTTTGCGTGCAGGCGGGTTTTTTATGTCACAAATCGCTTACGGGCGATTCGTCCAATCCCGAAGGCCGTATTTCACGATTTGGTTGGGCACGGCGCGTGTCGTGGCGGCAACGTGGTCTGCCGGGCCGCTCTTCAGCAGGCGCGCGCAAAGGCGAGTGCCATTTTTTTGCTACCCAAATCCGTCGAGTCGTCTGTCGCAGCTTTCGCCGGCGGATTGAAGAGCGCGGTCTCCGGCGCGGGTGCAACGGCCATTTGCACGGCCTCCAGCAAACGGTCGTATTCGAGTTCGCTCATCGCGCTCTCGTTCGAGAGCTCTGGTCGCTTCGCCTGTCTTGTACGCATCGCAATTCCCCCACAACTACCGACGGTTCATTTCGGGTTATGAATGAGTCTTTTTAATCGCGGCGAAGCGGCGAGAAATCGAGTCTTTCTCGACAAAGTGACGGCCCCAACCGAACGCCGGCAGCCTGCTGATGGCGCACCGCCGATCGCGACCGCCGCACGGACGAATCGTATGTCCGCAAGATGCAGTGAGGTGACGACGCGCCGGCCACTGCCAAACGGCTGACGATGGAATTTACCGGATGTCGCGTCGCGAGACTGCGCAGTCATCGACAGGATATCGACAGGATTTGGACGCACCCCAAATGACCCAAAGTCGGGCTTTGCCCGCGCCAAATACCTCCGGGCGGCCCACTCCGGGCATCCGATTCCCGGCGTTAATTCCGGGCTTAACCTAGCTGATCAAGGTTACCGCGCACATTCACTGGAAGGATCCGAAACCGGGGCGCAGCATGGAAGTTGAATTTCCTGAAGCGTGTTTTTGTAACGAGAGACCCGATGGATTATCAAGCGTTCACCGACGACAGCCTTGTCAAGATGTATGAAGGCGTCCGTGAGGCGCTGGCTGCTGATGAGGCCCTTGGTGGAGAAGGAAGGTTTCGCGTTCGCAAGACGCCGGCGTGGAAGCTTCATGCTGCGGATCTCGAGGCCGAGATGCTCAGGCGCGGAATAACTTTCGAAGTCATCGAGTGGTATGAAGCTGATCATCCGGTGGAGGAAATGCATGCGCCTCCGGCGGTGCCGGAACAATCACCCCTGCAAGTCGAGCCATCGAGGTCACAAAGGGTTTTGGCATCGCTGAGCGCGATCGACGTCCTGAACGTCGCACCTCGCAGTCCGGCAAAAGACAAGCCGCGCAAGCGGCGGACCAAGGCATCCGACCAGGGCATCTAAAAGCTTCGAGCAACCCCGGGCGCATCGCTCTGCTTCGCAGGATAGTACGGCCCATGGTATGATCATCGAGTTCGCACCCCTCGTTTTTGGCACAGCGGCGTTGCTGGCCATATTTTTGTTTTTCGCGGTGGCTGAGCACTAGAGCATGATCCGGAAAAGTGGGTACCGGTTTTCCGAAAAGATCATGCTCAAACAGAAAGATAGAGCGGGATGACGATTCGAAGAAAAGTCATCCCGCTCTAGCCCGTGACGCTGAACGCCAGTGCAATCGCTCCCACCAGAATGAGGCTGACGGCCCAGCTCGTCTCCAGATTGAACCAACTCCGCTGCATGAACTTGAGGCCGAGATAGCGATAGACCAGCCACGCCGACAATCCCCCGGCCGCGATCATCGAGGCCGAGTGGACCACAGAGGTCAGGACCGCCATGCCGAGATTGAAGTTGATGAGGGCCCCTGCCGCCTGATGGCCTTTGTCGAGGTCGGAAGCCCGGCAGAGTCCCAGATAGATCGGCACCAGCATCAGTCCCGCGCCGTGCGCGATCGCCACGGCGAAGGACCAAAGCCCCAGTTGCGTCGGTCGTATCCGCGCCAGGGCCCGTGGATGGCGCCGGTTGAGGAGCCGGAAGATGCCGAACCCGATGACAAGGAGGCTGGCACCGATCTGTATCTGGCGCTGCCATTCGACCAGCGTAACCAGCAGCGCGAAGGGAAGAAGCACTAGAAGCATTGCCAGCAGATGGCCGACCGTCAGCGGCCAAAGCGCCGCCACCAGGGCACGCGAGCTCTTTTCCATCAGACCGGCCGAAACGGCGAGCGGCCATCCCATCCCCGGGTTCACCCCGTGAAAGAGGCCGCTCGCAACGACCGCCAGCCAAAGCCCGGCAGGTGTCCAATCCGCTCCGTTCAAAATTCAAGCCGACGGATAGCAGAACGAATCCGTCGAACAGTCTCCGCCCTCGAGCCGGATCTGATGCGCACGGTATCCATCGGGGAAGCTCACCCAGTAATCCTTGGCCAGCGCCAGACCGCCGCTCGGACTGGCATTGGCCATGACCTCGGCGCCCGGAACTCCGTCGGGGTAGAATTGGTTATCCCACGTCGAGTAGAGCGAGTTGGTCCAGTACACCCGTTGGCCGTCGCGGCTGATCTCCACCATCTGCGGCCCGCCTGCATAGGCCTTGCCGTTTGGGTGAGGCGTGCGGCGAACAATCCCGCCGATGTGCACCGAGCCTGCAAGCTTGGGCTTTCGCGGGTCGCTGACATCATATTGACGCATCTCGCCCGTGCCCCAGCAGGAGACGTAGAGAAACTTGTCATCCATGGAGAGGTCGATGTCAGTCACCAGCGGCGGCACTGCGCCAAAGCCCTGCAGCAGCGGCGGCAATTGCTCCTTCGGCGCCGCCTCCGGTGGGATCGTCGCCGTCTTCTCGACGTGAAACTTGCCGCCCTCGCGCCACCAGGTCCAGATCGAACTTTCGAGGTTTGTGGTGTCGACCACGGTGCCCAGAAAGCCGTACTCGCGAACTGGATCATGCGCGGGACGCACTTCCAGCCCCATCTGGTGATTGGCCCCGAGATCGATCGTCTGCACGTTTCGCCGGGCCCGCAGATCCCAGAAGTGAATATGGTGACCGTACTTGTTCGAGAGCAGATCCTCCGGCACGATTCCGTTCTCGAACTGCGGAGGCAAACCCCACTCGCTCGTCACCATGTAGTCGCGTGGCAGATTCCACCAGAAATCATAGTGCATTGTCTGGGGGCCGCGATCGATCTCCCACCGTCCGAGGACCTCGAAGGTTTCGCAGTCCATGATAAAGACGCCGGGCGGTCCATCGGTGCCGTCCTTGCCGCCGCCACCAAGCGTGCTGATGTAAATGCCGTCCGGCCCGCAATGCACCGTGTGGGGCCGCGAGTAACCGGTCTTCTTGAAGATCTCCTCCGGCTCGATGATTTTGTGAATCGTAGCCTTGGTCGGATCCGGCTTGGTATCGACAATGTAGATCCGCGACGAGCGGATCCCGGGGATGATGAGGTAGCGGCGCTCGAGGAATGCGTGCCCGGCAAGCGGGGACAATGCCGACGAACAGGCGTTCCATCCGAAATGATGAAACTCGTCGCCCTTGTTGGGCATGGTCACGGTGTGAACGACCCGACTGAAGGTCGGCGAGCCGGGCTTGACGTCGATCACCGCGAGCGCGTCGGGCTTTGAAGAATCCGGACTGAGCAGCAAGGTATATGCGAAGTTCTCCGGCGGAGCTTCCATTGCAAGTTTCGGCGATGCATGAAACGTCGGGTCTGGCCTGATCGTCATTGTACTGCCTCCCTGTTTGCCTGGATTGTTGTTGACCTCGCGGAGCGGCGTCAAGCGCCAAAAACCAAACCGGCTCGTTGAGTTCGCAGCGAGCACCGCTCGCTGAGCTCGATTGTCGTCACCATGCATGATCAACGCGGCCCGAAGGCTATCACGCTGGCTCTGTTCTCGAAGACACAAAAACGCCGCACCTCATATATTGGCTATCACCAAAGTGTGCGCGCGCTGCTCAACGCCGGGGAGCGCGAGATGCTGGTCGCGCTGTCAAACAAGCTGCGGTGATCGCCGCGGCGTCTCCAGGGCTTTTGAAACCAGCGCTTGATCGCACACCTTGATCGGACACAAAGAGGGAGCCGCCGGGGTTTCCCCTCCGACGGCTCCAAGTGGTCCTTGGCGGGAGGGGCCAAGCACTGGGCGTCAGAATAAGTCGACTTCGGAACAGCGAATGTGATCTGGCTTACAGCCCGGACTATCTCGACCGTGAGCTGAAACGCCCTTCGTGTGTGAGTTCCCGAACCCGCCCCATAGCCGGCCCTATGATGGCCAATGCCGGTCATTGATGCTATCCTGTCCGCCGGACTGTGGACGTGCATGGGGGCGACACAGATGAACGACCG
>Ga0137403_10004295_pt1 | contig 16818 bp, 16 predicted proteins | sample CZOMad2_1_16fung_FD_122057 | JGI IMG/M metagenome (GOLD analysis project Ga0137403, IMG submission 122057) | Vadose zone soil fungal communities from Angelo Coast Range Reserve, California, USA - CZOMad2_1_16fungal (Hybrid Assembly) | ecosystem: Environmental > Terrestrial > Soil > Vadose zone...
TACGAATTTTCCGTCCCGCAAACGATTGAGCCCGCCGCGTTCGGTCCCGATCCACAGGCTGCCTTCCCGGTCTTCATAGATCGAGTAGACAGTGTCGTCGGAAAGCCCCTCTCCCTTCGAGTAATTGGTGAATTTGTCACCCCGGAGCCGGTTGAGTCCCCCGTCCGTCCCGACCCACAGGCTGCCCTCCCGGTCCTCATAGATCTCGTACACGCTGCCGTTTGATAATCCCTGTTTGGTCGAATAGCTCGTCAGCTTTCCATCCTTCAGCCGCGCCAAACCGGCTCCGAATCGACTAATCCATAGGCTGCCGTCCCGGCTTTCGCGAAGCGCTCTGACCATAACCTGCCCGAACTCCTCTTTCAAATAGACGCTAACGATTCCGTCTTTTAGCCGGTTGAGACCGGCGTCTGTTCCTATCCACAGGCTGCCATCGCGGGTCTCGCATATAGACCAGACGCTGTCGTGCGACAGTCCTTGCCTGGTGGTGTATGTTGTAAAGCTCCCGTCTCGCAGCCGAGTCACGCCGCCGCCACTGGTTCCGATCCAGAGGCTGCCATCCCGAGCTTCGTAGAGGGATCTTATGATGTCGCTGGAAAGCCCGTTCCCGACCAGGTAAGTAGTGAATTTACCGTCCCTCAGCTTTGTTAGCCCGTGACGCGTGCCGATCCACAGATTCCCCAGGCGGTCCTCCAATACTGCTGTGATGAAATTACTCTTGAGAGCGACGGTGTTCTTCATGTCGAATATGGTGAAGCGAACCCCGTCGAATCGCACCAAACCCTCTTCGGTTCCGAACCATAGGTAGCCGTCACCGCTCTGAGTGATAGCCTGAGCGGTAGTCTGAGGCAGGCCATCTTCTGTACTCCAGGCGGTATGGCCGTATTGAGTGATTGCTTTCTTTGGGTCGAGAGCAAACGAAGGTTGAATGAAAGCGAGTTGGAGCCCGACCAGCATCATAAAGATGACAAGCTTCTGCGCCGCGCGGCTGATTTGGCGATGCCAGGCTCTTGGGGTGTCTGGTCCGTTATTCATGTTACTAGTGAAACCGAGTCAGAAACGAGCGGAGCGCTCGAGGCTCCGACACACTTTGTTAACGCGACGTAAGGATCGAAATCGGAAGACACGGTTGGTCGAGTCTCGATATCAGATCTTCGGCACTCAACTAAACCTCCTGGTCTTTAGTCCCTCTCAGATAGGATCATTGGTTTGCCACTAAGTAAGCGGCTCGCGTTTCAAGGCAAGTTTGATGCGATAGAAAGCACGAGGTTCAGGTTGCGGCAGGTCGTTGCAAGTGTTCAGAGATTGCAAGATACCTTGCGAGACCACGCAGGTCACCCGGAACACTGGGCCCGAATGTCCCCGATATAAGAAATCCTGGATGCGGCAGAAGTCCCCAAGTGAGAGCCTGCGTTAACGACACACGAGACGCGGGCAATCCGATAGCGACAGGGAAGGGGCTAAGGGATAGCTGGGCACGCCTGATCGCTGATTTCAGATTTCAGATCGCAGATTTCAGATTTCAGATCGCAGATTTCAGATCGCAGTTCAGGGAATGTGATTCAAAATCAGGGACACCACGAGATCTGAAATCTGCGATCTGAAATCTGTAATCTGAAATCTGCCATTATCTACGAGCCTCTGCGTTCTCTGCGTCTCTGCGTGATACAAAGGAAAACTCTTCCCGCCGAGGCGCAGAGAACGCAGAGATAGCGCAGAGAACGCCGAGATAGCGCAGAGAACGCCGAAGATAGCGCAGAGAACGCCGAAGATAGCGCAGAGAGTTGAGACTTGATATCCTGACTCGGGAATGAATAACAGCAGGAGGCCTTGCCCGACGACGAGCTTGAAATCATCACACCCTACACGCCTTCTTCTGATTCTTGTGGGCTCGATTGCGATCGGGCTTCTGGGGCTTCTGTTCATCCGGAATCTGATCGATTTCCCCGTGTATTACGCTGCCGGCCAATCCCTGATTAGCGGCCGCACTGACCTCTATTCGCCCGACTTCGCGCTCGGCCGGGTGATGGATTACAGATATCCTCCGTTCTTCCTGATCGCTCTGATGCCAGTCTGGTCTCTTCCATATACCCTTGCAGCCTACGTCTGGTACCTCCTGTCGGTGCTGGAAATCATCGGTTGCGTCCTGATTGTCGTCCGCGTGTTCCCTTCGTTTCGAGTGTCACGAATATTGTGGGTGATTGTTGCTTTCGGCGTAATTCAATATTTCGTGATGGCTCTTCATTATGGGAATGCCCATCTACTGGCGACTTTTCTCTTGTTCGCATCGCTCTACTATGCACTTGAACAGAAGGATCTGCGGGCCGCTGCTTTGATGGCATTGGCGATCACCATCAAGCTGACGCCGGTCTTGCTTCTGCCGTACTTTGCTCTTAAGCGGCGATGGACACTCCTTGGGTCGGTTTGCGTCTTCTTAGTAGCGTTCAACATAGCGCCCTCGATTTACTTTGGGTTTCGCGGTAACAGCGAGTTGCTGCGATCGTGGTATGGGCACGTAGTCGCAAGCCAGGAGTTTCACGAGGACAACGGCCCGATAAACCTCTCTTTGAAGGGACAACTGCGGCGCTATCTGTCGGCGGTCGATTATTCGCAGCGAGTCGATGGGGACGTTCAGTATCCTGCTATCAACCTTGCATCGCTATCCCGACAGCAGGTAGTTGGGGTCTGGGCGGTCATTGCTGCCGGGCTATTCGCGGGAGTGCTATTTCTGGTGTGGCGGGGAGATGGCAGCTCGCAAGCCGGCGTTCAACACAGTGATCGCGATCGCGCCGGATTCTTCGCTCACGAATTATCTTTAATACTGTGCTTGATGCTATTCGCAGGTCCGCTCACTTCGAAGATCTATTTCATCGCGTTGTTGTGGCCGGTCGCCTGTCTGGCGGGCTTCGCCGTTGATCGCAAGACTCGTGAAGGAAGAATCGCAATGCGAGTGCTGGTTGGGGTGGCGCTCGTTAATTCGGTTTTGCCCTTGCTGCCCGGACGCTCGGTTCAGAGACTGCTGCTGGTTCTCGGAATCGACTTCTATTTGAACTGTCTGCTGATGGCGGCGCTGATGTTTGTCCTGGTTCTGCGTCAACGGGTGCTTCGAGAGCGATCCGCCGAACCGCAAATGCAAGTCCTGTCAGAAGCCAAAATGCCATAACCACTTCGCCGTCGCCAAAATTAAAGTGTGCGAACGAACTCACATTGAACGCTACAATCGCGCCCAGTCCTCCCAGGGCGATTCCCCATAGTTGCCACCGGCTATCTGACTTGACAATCTTGATCAGCCGCCACGTCTCCACAACAAACATGGTCATGAACGAATAGTAGAAGATCAGTCCAAGCAAGCCCCACCACACGGCGATCTGAACCGGCGTCGAGTGAAAATGACCCGGCGGCAATCTGCCTTCGTCGTAAAGGCCCAGACTCTCTTTGAGTTTGCCCTCGCTCCCCTTGCCTATTCCAACGAGTGGATTGTCCTTGATGATGCCGAAAGCTTCGCGCCATACTTCGAGCCGATAAGCTGTGCTGCCTTCTTCCGGATCGAATACCGAGATACCGCGCGAATGTTCGACGGCAACCAGAGCAAGAGGAAGCACGATCACAATGCTTGCCACAGCCGCGACGACAACACGGCGACTGCTGCTTGCGAGGGCCATCACCGCTACAGCGATAGACAATCCTGCCAGTGCAGCACGCGTCGAGGTAAGGATGAGCGTCACGGCAAGAATCGGGATCGCGGCGCTCAGAAACAATGCGGTTCCGGATCGCTTGTTTGGAATCGCAATCAACATTCCCACGGCAAGCGCCGCGATGAGCTGGAGCACCTCCGCGTATGTCTCGTAATGGCTATAGAATCCGGCAATGCGGAAGTTTCTGCCGGGGGAGGTGGTTATTCCGAGGCGCTCAAAGCCTGCACCGCCGGCTTCCTTTATCGACTGTCTCGGGACCGAGGTTTCAGTTATTGCTTCTTTCCGCTGCAGCTTGATTCGCAGGCGGCCGCGCTGTGAGTCGATGATGTGAACGAGATCCTGGGGCGAGTTGACTGGCTTGTCGTCGGCCTCGATTATTACGTCGCCGGTCCTGATGGTTTCAATAGCAAAAGGGCTATCGGGGCTGATGCTGTCGATCTGAAGGCCGCGCCCCACTGCCAGCGTCAAACCGCTGTACCCGACGTTCACCAGGCAGGAGAGTATTAGCGCCAGGACCAAAAAAGCAGCAAAGCGAATGCTCCTGACTCGATTGCTCACAAAATAGAACGCCAGGAAGAACGCGGGACTTTTCAGACCCTTGATGCTTACAAGAGGGACGTAGGACAAGAAAGACGAAACCACACAGCAGGCGAAGAATCCAAACAAAGCGATATCAATCGCGCTTCTTTTCTGGTTCAGGCGCCGGGTTGCTACGAGTTGAACGGCCCATGCTCCCAATCCAATGAGATAGGCGCCCTGCGTGAGCGCGATCGAGTGAGGAGCGAATATGGCATACATCAACAGCAAGAACGAGATGATGAGTTGCGTGATAACGAACACGCGCGCGCCGCGAGCGGGTGCGGGACCGACGTTGCTGATCAGCGCGTCAACGAGTCTCTTGAGAAGGTTTCTTGCAGGCCCGGACGCTCGATGACTCTGCAAAGGTGAGCCGTACGCGCTATCGTCTAACAAAACTCTTCAACCTCGGCAATGGCATTCATAGCTACCAGATGAATAATCAGTGGGAGAAGGCCACATTCTATGATGTCGCATAACAACAAATCAATGCGGCATGCTCTTGTTGATCCGCACTCAAAGAAGTGTGTGAAATGCCTCCAACGGGCAATTGAAGGATTGACCTGATGTCCTGGCATGGATTGTGTACGAGCGCGGAAGTTTCAAAGAGCGAATTCAAGATCGCGCGCACCGCATATTGATTCTGGGGGTGGGCACGCTAAATGGATTCAATCAGAACGCATTCCGCGCCGTACTGGCGCACGAGTATGGACATACCACTTCCTCTTTCGCCGCATCAGTCACGGAGCGACGCGACTTCAAGAGGTGCTTGCAGACCGCGTGGCAGCGAGCAAATACAGCCCGCAGGCTTTTGAGGACGGGCTCACTCACATCATACGCAGACAGGTCGAGTTCGAGGACGTAGTCTATTGGGAGATCACGAACGCGCAGAAGGCTCAGCGCACTGTTCAGAATCTTTATGAACTGAAAACATCGGAAGAACAGGGGGTTGAGGAGAAAATCAAAGAAGCGATAAATCGCCCGACCAGCGAGGACGACACTCACCCGAGCCCCACCGAGCGATTTCGCCTCGCCCGTCGCGTCACCTGGAACAACGAATTGCCCATCACAGGCATGGTATGGGATCTCTTTACAAATAGGGCAGCCATTACTGACGAGATGAGTTCGTTAATCAACAAACAGGTAACAGCCGTTAGCGGAGGTTAAGAACGAGAGAAGGATTTAGGCACGCCAGCTCCCTGCAATCCCTACCCGGAAGGTGGGGCGCATTCACTTCGGTTGCCAGATGCGCCCCGTTTCCAGTAGGCCGAAGTGAAAGATCCCCAACCTTCCCGGTTGGGGATTCTTTGCGCTTCTTCGCACAGTCGTGACGAGTTGGATATCCGCGAAAAAACCTGACGCGCACCCCAAGCTTGACCCACATATCCCTTTGATGTAGCCTGAATTTACTGCTCAACCGCACGGTTGCTGTGGTCGCTGAGTTGTTCTCGGAGGTGATGCACGTATGACAGAATCTACTCACCCAGGCGGGGAGAGCGGGGCCCGCTCCCAACGTGGCAATGCAGGAAGCGCGGCGAATGACGTCAGGCAAGCGTTCGCCGGCTTGCCTCTTGATCAGAAGATTTCAACTCTCATACAAGTAGAACTCGATATGCTCGGTGATGCTGTCAATAGCGTCGTCACGGCTGTGTCGAAGGCAGTGGATGACGTAGCAAGGGCTTGCGAATCCTCTGAGCAGTCCGGCCCTGCAACATCGGAAGCCGGCGGTCAATCTTCGACCAGTTGATGATTGTGCGTGTCGCTGGAGGAGTTCTATGAGTGAAAGCTTACAACTGCGCGATCCTCTCTTCAGGCTGATCATTCGATTCACCAATGGAGAGACGATGCAGCAGGTGATGACCGAGCCTTTGGATTCGAGGATGATCTCTCCGGAGACAAAATACGCAGTGATAAGTTCATTCTCCTGCCAGAATCCCAGCTTGTGTACTGACATTACTCTGGTGAATCTCCGAGACGTGACCTTGATCAAAACTGAACGCGTGACCCTCGAGCAACTGGCCGGGGAACACAGAATAGGCATTCGCTCGGCCGGAGTGGCGGGAGCGGATGACAGGCTGCCGAAGAATCTGGCTCAACTCAAGTTTGTTTGACGGCCGCCTCCTGCTCAGGTGTGACTGGAGCCCTCCGGATGCTGAATAAGTTTCAACTGAACGAAAAAACAGCTATCACCATCTCTCTGGTTTTCTTTCTAGCGGTCCCGTTTGGTTGTCACGCGCAGTCGAACAACGTGGCCGGGGATCGGGCAGTGTCGTCGAACGCGGATAAGGCCGCTGAGTTCGATGCGGCTCGCGCGTACGATCACGTGAAGAAGCTAGTGGCGCTCGGCCCGCATCCGTCGGGCTCTGAGTCCATAAAGAAAGCTCAAGAGTATATCGAGAGTGAGCTGAAGAGCTTCGGTCTGAAGGTCAGCGCCGACAACTTCAATGGCGAAACGCCGAGGGGCACGGTGCCGATGAAAAACATCATCGCCGAGCTGCGCGGTGAAAAGCCGGACATTGTTTTGATCACAGGCCACTACGACACCAAGGTTCAGGCCGGCTTTGTTGGCGCTAACGATGGCGGGTCCAGCGCCGCCGCGGTTCTGGAAACGGCTCGCGTGCTATCGAAGACGAAGCCGGAATACACGCTCTGGTTCGTATTGTTTGACGGCGAGGAGGCCGTGGTCGATTGGAGCGCGATGGACGGCAAGGACAACACCTACGGGAGCCGGCACCTTGCGTCAAAGTTGAAAGGTGACGGGACGCTTGCCCGGGTCAAAGCCCTGGTGCTGTTTGATATGATCGGCGACAAGGATCTCGACATCAAGAGGGAGGGGGAATCAACTGGATGGATGGTCGACGCCATCTGGAACACGGCGCACGCCCTTGGATACCAGAAGTATTTCCTGGACAGCGAACAGGACATCTCCGACGATCACTTGCCCTTTAGAGACGCCGGCGTCCCGGTCGTTGACTTAATTGATTTCAACTACGGCCCGCGGCATTCTTACTGGCACACAAATCTCGACACTCTCGACAAAATCAGTGGGGAAAGCATAAAGATTGTCGGCGATGTGGTGATCCGAGCGCTGCCCGAGATATTCAAACATCTGGATAGTCCTATCCGCACGCAGGTGAAACCTGTCTCACCATAGCCCTCAGGGTTCACTTGGCATTCGACCGTGCCCGTTGCCCTTTGCCATCTGCTGAATTCGTATCCGGTCGCTGTAGTCCGAAAGCGCTGACGTTACAAACGGTCTCAAACGAGTCAGGCGCAACCGTGTGGAAGTCATTTCAAGCAAGGCTTGCTTTGCATCGTTGTCGATCGGCAAAGCCGAGGCGACCAGCAGAGAGAAGGCCTCCGGCTCCTCGGGGAGATCCTGATTGACCGGAGCGTTTGGCTCATCAAGTGCCTGAGCAGCCTCCAGGAATTTCCGGCAAATCTCCACGATGTCGTCGAAGATCCGATTCAAATCATCTCCGGGCTCGAGGTCATCGGTGACAGTACCAATTCTGGCTACGATAAACGGCGTCGATTGCCGCAATCCCAGGACTCTGTAGCGGATGACGCCGGTTGAGATGATGTTCATCCTGCCGTCTTCAAGTGGAACGACCGCATTAATCTTTGCGACACAACCTACGCTTCCGATGTCCGGAGGAGTCTCGCGGCCGATCGCGGCGTCATTTTGGTACGCCAGTCCGAACACTCCGCCGTTGTCGATTGCATAGCGCATCATCTGTTTGTAGCGGTCCTCAAAGATGTGCAGAGGCAGGAGCCCACCGGGGAAGAGAACCGTCGCGAGTGGAAAGATCGCGATTTCTTCAAGTTGTTCGAGAATCTCCGGCACGATGGAGAGATTGTAACATGTCATAGGTAGGATTATTGACTGGGAAAAACCGCTATGTTAGTTTCGACGAAGATGATAATGGGCTTCAACACGGATGTTCGGCACGAGGGGCACGTCTATCATGTGCAGACAGAGGATGGTGGCAAGGATAACCCAATTCTCGAGTCGCTGGTCTACATCGGCGGCACAGTCGTCGCGAAAAAACTCACTCCCTATCCCGAGTCGTTGAAGGAAGGCGCCAGCGAGGACAAGCTTGCTTCGCTGCTCAAGCGTCAGCATCAAGTAATCATTGCCGCAATCAAGGCGGGTAGGATTGAAGAGCTAATTCGCCATTCGGTAAAGCAACAAGCCAAGAAAGAAGCGCAACAGAAGCAATCGACCGAGAGATTAACGTCCCCTCCGCCCGCGGACTTAGTCGATACCGTTGATCGGATTAACATACCGGCCCGCAAGCACGCGATACCTTCTCCTAAACAGCTCAACGCAGACGATGCGGCTGGGCCCGTCTCGCCGGCCGCGAGCGGGTCATTGAAACCAGCTCGGCCTTCGGGGCGAAGCGTGAGCGGAGTGAAGGTGGGCTCTCCTTCGAGCTCCTCGCGCGGAGACACCGCCGGCCTGAACCTCGACCAGGTGCTCGAAGACTACGCCAAACGCGGCGCGGGCCAGGCGAGACTGGATGTAAGAGTGCTCACACCCGGAGTCTTCACCGCGGGCAGCGGCATCGGACTCAGAGTTCAGGTTACACATGACGCAACGCCTGACTTCGACGCGACCGTGACGGTGAAGATCATCGGCACTGCGTTCAAGCCACAGGTGTTCATCGGGCGCGTCGGCGGGGACGGAGTTGCGAGCTTCAACCTGACTCTTCCGTCGTTCACCACCGGGACCGCCGCCATTGTGATTGAGGCGCAGTCGGGCATCGGGCGCGGCGAACTCAAGAATCTGATTCGAAGAGCGTGAAGCGGATTGCCGGAAGGACGCAGTTGACTATCCTCCTTAATGGAAATCGGACTGATATTGCCGAAGGCTCCGGTATAGGTGATCTAATCAAAGCGCTTGGCTTGGAGACGGACCGGGTTGCTGTGGAACTGAATAAGAGGATCGTTCGGCGGGTCGATTGGGGCTCGACAACGATTTCAGAAGGTGACAAAGTAGAAATCGTGCATTTCGTAGGCGGAGGAGCGGAGTGATGCGTCAATCGTGAAACGTGATCCGTGAAACGTGATTCAGGCTCGGGGTCGGGAAGGGTGGCTTGCCCCCGCTGCCTTCGTAAGGAGCTAATGGGCGGGGGCAAGCCATCCGACCCCGAGCCCGAATCACCGATCACGCATCACGCATCACGAATCAGGAATAGAATATGAACGATTCACTAGTCATCGCGGGCCGCGAGTTTCGCTCGCGCTTGATCCTGGGCTCGGGAAAATACGCAAGCTTCGAATTGATGGTGAAGGCACTGGAGGCGTCGGGCACGGATATGGTGACCGTTGCGGTTAGACGAGTCAACCTGACCGATCGGACAAAGGAGTCGTTTCTCGATCACATCGACTCGAAGAAATACCACATCCTCCCGAACACAGCCGGGTGTTATTCGGCGGACGAGGCTATACGCACGGCGATGCTGGCGCGCGAAGTGCTCGACAACAACTGGATCAAGCTGGAAGTAATTGGTGACGAGAGAACATTGTTTCCGGACAACCAGGGACTATTGGAAGCCACGCGCGAGCTGGTGAAGGAAGGCTTCGTTGTATTGCCGTACTTCAATGACGATTTGATCGTGGCTCGAAGACTGATCGAAGCGGGGGCTGCAGCGGTTATGCCGCTTGCGGCGCCGATCGGTTCGGGGCTTGGAATTCAGAACCTCACAAACCTCAGGATATTACGCGAACAGATACACGAAGTACCGCTGATCGTAGACGCCGGCGTTGGAACGGCTTCGGATGCGGCGGTTGCGATGGAGATTGGAGTCGACGGAGTTCTTATGAACACCGGAATAGCCGGAGCTAATGATCCGGTTGCGATGGCCGAAGCGATGAACTTCGGAGTGCGTGCGGGCAGGCTTGCGCACCTGGCAGGCCGAATCCCCAGGAAGCTCTATGCTTCGGCGTCGAGCCCAGTGACTGGGTCGATCGAGTGAGGGCGCCTGGTTGAAGTATTCGAATTGAGGATTCGAGACTAGCGTGTACTGCGGGGCGTAAGATCAATAATCGGGGAGATCCGGTGGAGTTCAGAGAATTTCAAATTTGAGATTGCAGATTCCAGATTCCAGATTTCATATTGCAGATTTCAGATTGCAGATTTCAGATTGCAGAATTGGGATTGCGGATTTCAGATTTCAGATTGCAGAATTGAGATTGCAGAATTGAGATTGCAAGATTGGGATTGCGGATTTCAGATTTCAGATTTCAGATTCCAGATTCCAGATTTCAGATTGCAGATGTCAGATTCCAGATTTCAGATTGCAGATGTCAGATTCCAGACTGAAGATGTCGCCTGGCTTCAAAAGTGCGTATCTGATCTGGAATCTCAAATCTCAAATCTGCAATCTGAAATCTGAAATCTGAAGTCTGAGATCGGCTTCCAGCTTACGATTGGTGGGGTCTCCAGCCTGAGCGGGTTTTGCCTTATCCTACATGCCTTGCGATACAAGCTTTGAAGATCAGTTTCGGGCTTCCGGCGCCAAATTGATCGCCGGCGCGGACGAAGTGGGCCGCGGCGCATTAGCTGGCCCGGTGGTCGCGGCCGCGTGCATCCTGAACCTCGACAATGTACCGGAAGGTATCAACGATTCGAAGCAACTTACCAGGCTTCAACGCGAGCGGCTTGCGGGCGAGATTCAGCAGCGGGCGATTGCCTATTCGATCTCCCGAATCGAGCACCAAGAAATCGATCAAATCAACATTCTAAAGGCCTCTCTGCGCGCGATGGAGCTGGCAATAAAAGCATTGCGACCGATTCCCGACTATGTTTTAATAGACGGGCATCAAAGGGTCCCCAACCTTGACTGCCCCCAGTCGACAATAATCAAAGGTGATTGTCTTTCGGTTTCCGTTGCCGCTGCGTCAATTGTGGCGAAAGTAGCGCGCGACCAATGGATGAGAGAGTATGACGAGCGGTATCCCGGTTACGGCTTCGCTGCGCACGCAGGATACAACACTCGCATTCATCAGGAAGCCATTGCGCGGCTCGGACCGTCGGCAATTCACCGTTTGAGCTTTCGCGGCGTCCTGTTTTCGCAGGCTGCTTTCAACTTTAGCGGCCCCGAAGAAGATCCGCCTCTGTCATCGCTTCCAACCCCGGACTAAACCGGACCCCGGACTAAGGCACCCCGCCCCTGATCATAGAGAGAAAGCGTAGGGAGGCGTTTGCCTCGGGAGGGGTTATGTCACTAAACAAATCTAAGTCTCTGCGGACCGCTGAGAAGTACGTCCTGCAGGGCAAAATACCCGCGGCGATAGATGAGTACCGCAAGGTGGTAAGCGCAGACCCCAGTGACCTTACAACGATCAACACGCTCGGCGACCTCTACGTTCGGGCGGGCAGGATCCAGGACGCCATCTCAAACTTTTCCCGGATCGCCGACAGCTATCGCGAGGGCGGCTTCACTCTGAAGGCCATCGCGATGCTCAAGAAGATATCGAAGCTCGATCCCACAAACGTCGAAACGGCGATGAAGCTCGCGAATCTCTATTCCCAACAGGGCCTCCTTGTGGAAGCCCGGCAGCAGTACCTGCAGGTCGCCGACGCCTACGCTCGCGCCGGGCAGACACGCAAGGCGCTGGAAGCCTATCAGAAGATTGCCGATCTCGATCCTTCCAACACTTCGGTCCGTATGAAACTCGGCGAGATATATTCCCGCGAAGCAATGACCGAGCAGGCGCACGAAGCATTCATAATGGCAGGGGCGGAATTCCTGCGCAAAGGCGACGGCGAACAAGCGCTCAACGCCAATCTCAAAGCCATCACAATCAATCCCGATAGCCGCCAGGCGCTTACCGCGATTGCTACGATCTATACTCAGCAAGGCCAGACTGATCGCGCGATCAACCTCCTCTGCGAAGCCTTCGAAAGGAATCCCGGCGACGTCGAGTTGCTGACAATATTGGGCCGCACCTATCTGTCGGCGGGGATGATGGACGAGGCCGAGCGGACCTTTCTCAGCCTGGTCGAGCTGGACAAGAACCGATACCACTACTTGCTTGAAGTGGGACGAAGGTTCCTGCAGATCGGCGACCTGGACCGCGCAGCCGAGCAGATCGACGGTTGCCTCGAGGTGTTGATTGCAAAGCGCGAAGAAGACAAAGCGATCGACTTCTTGCGCCGCGTCCTCGACAAGGAGGCGAATCACATAGGGGGGCTCAAGCGGCTGGCGCAGATCTTCCTGCGCATACGTGAAGACCACAACCTGATCGCGACGCTGAATTCGCTCGTTGAAGCTGCGATGAGTAAAGGGAACGACCCGGAAGCTATCGCCGCGCTCAAAGAGCTCGCTCGACTCGAGCCCGATGAGCCGCTTCACCTTCAGCGACTCTACAACCTTGGAGTACAGGATATCGTCGAAGGGGACTCGCCCGACGTAGTTCGCGCAACCGGACCGCTTGATTTCCAGTCGGCGGCCTTTGACGATACGTTTGTGATCAGACAGATCTCGGAAGCCGAGATATTGGCCGGGCACGGACAGATGGCTCACGCGGTCGAGATACTGACTGCGATTCTTGTTTACACGCCGGAAAACGTTCAGGTTCACTTGAAGCTGAAAGATATCTACCTGCGCGCTGGAATCATGGACAAGGCCGCACAGGAATCCCTCCATCTCGCGCGCATACACGAAGCCCGCGGGGAGACGGCTCGAGCGAGCGACTACACCGCAGAGGCGTATCAGCTTAATCCGTTGATTGATCCCGCGCCGGCTTCGTCCTCCGCTGAATCTGGTGGATGGTCGAATGATCAGGCGATGTCCTTCGGTGACGTGGTTCCCGAAACGGCGGGTCAATCGCCGAGCAAGGTCGATGGCGGGTTTGAGATTAGCGATTCGTCTGGGCTCGACTGGAGTCGATATCAAACCGGCGCCCTTTCCAACAGCGGTTTCGTGACCGTGCCTGAGGAGGTCGAGGTCTCCGGAGCGGGTGCCGGGAACGGATCAAGCGTTCTACCCGAGGGAACGGCTGACTTCCGGTTTAGCGACACGCTTATGAGCGACCCGGGTGATCGCGAGGGCGCTCCGGCCGCCGACAGGGTCTTCAATTCCGCGAGTCTGTTGGCATCTGACACGATGCCGCGAGTGCTCCGCGACGAACTGGAAGGCATCGATTTCTATATTGCCCAGGGCTATGTCGAGATCGCCCGCGACACGTTGGACAGATTGCGAGGGGAAAACGGCGATCATCCCGAGATACTGGCGCGCTACAAACTGCTGGGCGACAGCGTAGAGTCATTCGTACCTGAACCGGCAGGGTTGGAAGCAAGTGAGCTGGTTATGAGTAAGCCTCCTGAGCCGGAGGTTGATGTCAGCCTGCTGTTGGAATCTTCGAGTTTTTTAGTGGAGGAAGTGCAAGAAGAGACATCGGTTCCTCAATTAGAAGTAGCCGTCGTGGCCGAAGAAGAGGCCGAAGCCCCGAGCTACGAGCGAATCGAAGCAGCATTCACGGAGGCGGACGACGTTGAGAGCCGGGACAAGCCGTTTCTCATACAGAAAGAGTCAGGTCCTTTATATCCGGATCTGCTTGTTCAATTTAACACCAGTGAGTTGTACGTGCCGTTCGATTTGCCGCGTCCGGTGGCCGGTCCGCCACCGGCGGAACAGCGTGTGGGAACTGGTGATTTGATCGGGGCACTCGTATCAGGGATAGATTCGTCGTTTGATTACATACATCAGCCCGTTGAGGAGCCCCCCATAGAGCCCATAGTCGAGGCTCAGTCTTCAACCGGCGCTCCGTCGGAGTATGACTTTCCTCACGACGAGCAAGAGACAGCCGCGCCGCCATTAGCCGCTGACGAGTTAGCTGCCGACCAGTTAGCCGCTGACGAGTTAGCCGCCGACCAGTTAGCCGCCGACCAGTTAGCCGCTGACGAGTTAGCCGCTGACCAGTTAGCCGCCGACCAGTTAGCCGCTGACCAGTTAGCCGCTGACCAGTTAGCCGCTGACCAGTTAGTCGCAGACCACTTAGCCGCCGACCAGTTAGCCGCTGACCAGGTTGAGACTGTTTCGGCCTCGATGGAAGTCAGATCCGCGCGCGATGAGTTACAAGAAATATTCGAAGAACTGAAGGAAAAGACCAGTGACTTGAAGCCGCTTATCGACTTTGAAACGCACTACAGCCTCGGGCTTGCTTACAAAGACATGGACTTGCTGGATGAAGCGATCTCAGAATTTCAGATGGCGTTCAGAACAGCCGGCGCCGTAGACCTGGCTGGCGACTGCATTCATTGTTGTAACATGCTGGGCGTATGCTTCAAGCGAAAGCAGATCCCCACGGTCGCGATAATGTGGTTCGAGCGCGGACTCAAAATACCCGACAGACTCGAGGACGAATATCAAGCGCTGAGGTTTGAGATCGGAATCTGCTACGAGGAAATGGGCGAACTCGATAAGGCGATAGAAGCGTTCACGCAGGTGTATGGGATCGACGTGAATTATCGCAAGGTGGGCGCGAAGATAAAGGAGTTGCGGGCCGCAACGACGTAGAATAGACTTTAAGTCCGCGGAGTGACACAGGTTGATTCACTGACTTGAAGTCTACGCTACTCATATGTCGGTCAAGCTCACAATCGTCTTCTTCATTTTGATCTGTTTCGAAATTGGCATTCTGCTGGTTATCCTACCATGGGTACCGAGCCCGTCCTGGAACGAGAACTACCTGCTTGTGCTCGCCGCCGACAAGATTCACTGGCCGTGGTTGGCCATTGCGATGAAGAGCGGCTACGCGCGGGGCGCGGTGACTGGGCTTGGTCTATTGAACATATTGCTGGGCGTGTGGGAGATTATCAACTTCAAGAAGACTGCTCGCGCGTTTCAAATGGAATGGCAAGGTGAAGAGACTTTTCCAGGATCGCTCGACGCCGCTGGTGTACGTGATAACCCACCGCCGGTTGCTGCCACCCCGGGCGACAGGCCCGGACCTGACCTTTCTGATTGAGTTCGCGGATCGCGCCGTGACCGCGGGAGTTGATATGGTGCAGATCCGCGAGCGCGACCTCCCGGCTCGCGACGTTTTGTTCGTCACCGAATCCATAGCAGAGTCAGCCCGTCGCACAAGTGCTCGTGTCCTGGTCAATGACCGCGCTGACATCGCCGCGAGCGCCGGCGCCGGCGTACATCTGACGACTCGCTCATTGACTGCCGAAGTGGTGCGGGCGGGATTCGGGACGGACACGCTGGTTGGCGTATCAAGCCACTCATTCGATGATGTGAGAGCGGCGGAACAGGGCGGCGCGGACTTCGTAGTCTTCGGACCGGTGTTCGAAACTGCGAGTAAGAAAGAGTACGGTGAACCGGTTGGAGTTGAGGCGCTGCGCCAGGTTGCCACGCGTTTGAGCATTCCGGTTCTGGCTCTCGGAGGCATTACGCTCTCGAACTTTCGGGAGGCGCTTGATGCCGGCGTCGCAGGAGTGGCCGGCATCTCGATGTTTATCGAAGCGCAAGACCTCGGCGGCCTGGTGGCTACAATCAAAGGCCACGCCGCTGCTTAGGTGGCGCAGCGTAGACCGGTGCAGCAATGATTTTAGTCTGTGCCCGGTAATCCCTGACGAGGGCTAATCGCTGGGAAAGACTCTATGCTACGTGCGCCGGAATCGGCTTGCTCATGGACAACGCCTTCAAACAGCCTGTTGTGTTGACCATCGCAGGGTTCGATCCTTCAGGAGGCGCAGGGGTCCTTGCTGACATCAAGACGATCGCCGCCTTCGAATGCTATGGAGTCGCGGCTGTCACGAGCTTGACCTTCCAAAACACACGGCAAGTGCTCGGGGCGCTCAGTCAAACCGCCGAGGCGGTTCGCGAACAAATAGCGCCACTATTCGAGGACTTCGAGATTGCAGCTATCAAAACAGGAATGCTGCCGACTGCCGAGATCATCCAAGCGGTAGCCGGTATCATCAGAGCTAATGCGGTTCCTGTCGTCGTAGTCGATCCAGTGTTGAAGAGCACAAGCAGGTTTGACCTCGTCGATGACGTGGCCGTTGACGCGCTTACGAATGACCTGATTCCATTAGCCTCGCTCGTCACGCCTAACATCGCGGAGGCCCAGCGAATTAGTGGCGTCGATATCAAAGATCAGCTCCAAATGGAACGCGCCGCTGAGGTGATTCTGAAGATAGGGAGCCGCGCAGTACTCGTTACTGGTGGCGATGCAATCTCCGGCTCATCGACCGACCTCCTGATTGATGCACAGGGATCCGCGGTGTTCAGCTCGGAACGAATCAGGTCGAAGCACACTCATGGTACGGGGTGTACGCTGGCTTCAGCGCTGGCGTGCTTGTTGGCGCGAGGAAGCTCATTGCGCGAATCGGTCCCAATCGCCAAACAATACGTCACGCAGGCCATTCTGAGTGCGCCCGGTCTCGGTCTCGGGAACGGCCCACTCAACCACTTCCCACCAGGCTTCCATTTAAACCACTAAGGACGACCAAGCGCCGAAGCTGGAATCGCCCTCACTCCCACAAGTTTAGGCTATGAGCCACAAGTGGTAATTTGCTATACTCGTT
>Ga0137403_10001479_pt1 | contig 16816 bp, 15 predicted proteins | sample CZOMad2_1_16fung_FD_122057 | JGI IMG/M metagenome (GOLD analysis project Ga0137403, IMG submission 122057) | Vadose zone soil fungal communities from Angelo Coast Range Reserve, California, USA - CZOMad2_1_16fungal (Hybrid Assembly) | ecosystem: Environmental > Terrestrial > Soil > Vadose zone...
TTCGAATCGGCGATGTCTGATGCCAACCGCTGTAACATTCCATGCACGTAATACGAGGTACGCCCGCGCAAAGATAAACGCGGCGTCGATCTAATTTCAGATGTGCTGCCATTCGGTCGCCTGTGGTATCTCGACGCTGCGGTCGCCGTCGGTTATGCGAAGTTTTACAGCCGTTCGCATGATGTTCTGATCCGGGTTTACGATGCGGCTGGCAATGGTGATCGAGACGCACGAGCACGCTCGCGAGTTTGAAAGCAGGGGCTTCGGGTGTGACCTTTATTTCGGAGCCAGCGGGGTCAATTGGTTAGCAATTAATTGCCAGCCGCTCGGGCCTTTTAGCCATACTAGCATGCTCCGGTACTGCCCGCTTGCTTCCTTGCCGCTGTATTGGCCTTTGATCGTGACGCGGCTGGTCACTACCGCGGTATCGCGATATGTGCGGACTTTTACGTCGGCCCCTTGAGTGACTGATTCCAGCGACGTTGCGCCAGTTTTGATGTTTTGAAGGCGTTGCGGCTTGGAGAGCACCTCGCCGGCGCCATTTACAAATGTGTAATGATCCGCCCAGATTTGCTCAAGAGCAGCGGTATCGCGATTCAGGATTGCGCTGCGATATTTCTCGATTGCCTGCAGGACCTCTTGTTCGGCTGCTGGGCTGGAGATTTCCTGCTCACCGAAGACGTGTTGCATCGGGAACAAGAGTGCGCAACTCGCGATTGCAGCGGATAGAATTGATTTCATGAGACCGTTTTAGGTGTTTAGCGACTGAAATTCAAAGGTAATTTGCATTGGTCCAGTGGCCTTACAGAAAACTCTAGGACGTGCCGCGAATCTCGCCTCAAATTCGACAAACGCACTCAACTATTCGTCGGTGTGCACAATGAAACGTTTTCCGTCATCGCGATGTGCGTCCACAATCCAGATTGTTCGCCGTTGGAATCAATCGCTGAGACGCAGCCCCAGCTCCAACCGGCTTTGCTGAGATTGTCAGCGATTGTTTCCCAATACTTCACGAGCCGGATTGTGATCGGTTCAAACTGTTTTGCTTTGTCCGTTTGTTTGAGACCTGATAGTCAGTGTTGTCCATGAATCTTATAACTCTGCCCGATGGCCGCATTGTAAATCTTGACTATCTGACTCACGTGGAGCAAACAGGCGACTACGTGAGCCTGCACCTCGCCGGCGGAGGTGGTGGGGTCAATTATCAGGGTAAAACACGGAGAAGGTGCGAGGAGAGTTTTGGCGCATATCACCGGTAAGTGTGCAGTGAAAATTGAGACTGCGCCACAGCCTTAAGCACACACAAGCGGGTTCGTGAGGCCGAACTACGGGTATTTATATGCAAAGAAAAAAGATTGTTAACGGTCTCTCGCTTATCCTTCTTCTCTCTTCGGGTAGCGGCATGTGCGCGTCTGATGGGTTCAGCGCCATTCGGTGTGGATCTGATATTTCTAAAATTCTGGTCGGCCGGACGATGTCCAAGGAGAGGGTAGTTGTTATCGAAGAGAGACATAAGGACTTAGGACTTAAAGACCTAGGCGGTACGGAAATTTCAGAGCGTCTGTTCTTAATCTCGTGGCTAATTTGTGGAGACGAATATGTGTTGCTCGAAGAAAATGACGTAGTTCGAGATGTTCTGAAATTTCCTCGACATTCAAAGGACTCCCCACAGTTTATTGGAGCATGTCAACTCAATGGAAGTGACGTCCCAGAAACAATCATTGCTGTTTTGAAGAATGCCAAAGACACGAAAAATCTTCCTGCCGCGGTCGCATGGAAAATCGATGAAAAACGGATGAAATTCATCAGTCTCAAAACGGAGGGGTTGCAGTGCCCACGTAGTGGCATCATCACTGTTGACGGTGGGTTGTGATCTGTATGGGGTTCGGCCTAGCCAGCGGCTGCACGGGACGCTTGGCGCCGGTGAGCCTAATACGTTAGATGACGGTGCGCTTCTTCGCTGTCTCCTGCATTTTCATCTTTGCAGCGATGTCCCTGGGCGCAGCAGAGCGGTTGACGTTTACGTCAGCGCAGGATGCGGCGAAGCGGTCGAGTAGCACTCCAGCGTACAAGAATTACGAGCAGTCCAAGTTTTGGCCCGCCATCGGAACACCCTTCGCTAACGCGATGGTTGCATGCACGAAGACGATGAAGCAAGACGTCGTGTTCGATTGTGTGTTTGTCATCTCCGCAGATGGACATATCAAGCGCATCTTGCACGCTCCACAGCAGCCAATCGCCGCGTGCGTCGCTGCAAACTTACGGGGGTACACATTGCCCGCCCGCCCGCATGATTCATGGTTGGTTCTAGTCCACATGGCCACACACCGATGAAGTCATCTAACCAATCCGCTGGAGCACAACCGCTGCCGTTGCGATTGATTTGATTTTTGATTTACGTCTTAGCGCCGCGAGTCGCCAATTCGAGTTCGATAAACGCAGTCAACTTTTCATGCGCATGCAGAACGAATCGGTTTCCGTCGTCCCGATCCCCATTACAAACGAAGATCGTCCGCCCGCTGGATCCACGCCTGAGTTCACGTTCTCAGCAAAAGAAAAGGCTTTGCCTTGACTCGTCACCGTTCACTTATCACTTATCACATCCTCGAACGGGCGGTTAGCTCAGTGGTAGAGCATCTCGTTTACACCGAGAGGGTCGGGGGTTCGAAACCCTCACCGCTCAGTTTGATTTCGTGGATCTCAACCACGAATGAACACGAATGGACACAAATCCTAGCCCCGAAAAGCATACCAACGTGATTCGTTACACTGTTACATCGTTACAATGGAAGGCACTGAACGATTTGCGATTTAACGTTTAACGATTGAATGCGGCGAAGCAATTCGTGTTGATTACTGATTAATGGCGAACGATATCGGGCGGAACCTGATAACCGAGATTTTGCCGATATGACTGCTTCTTGTTTTTTCTCAATTCATTGCGCTTTGTTTTTTTCACTGTGGATCGCGTTTTCTCTGCTGGCCCAAGAGGATTCGCTTCATCGCAGTCAAGCAAAACCGTCGCCCGCGGGCTCGCCTGCCTCTTCGCCAGAGAGCACCACACCGCCTTTAGCTGCGGCCGAAACTCCGTCGCCCTCCCCCGCCCCGGCCCAACTCACCGATGTCCTTTTCAAAAATCTAAAGGCGCGTTCCATCGGTCCTGCCGTAATGGGCGGTCGCGTATCGGATATCGCACTGGATCCGCATAACCCGTTCGTTTTTTACGTGGGCCTGGCGCACGGCGGCGTATTTAAGACGGAGGATAACGGCGTGACGTTCGATCCGATTTTCGACAAGCAACCTGTGCTCTCGATCGGCGCCGTTGCCGTTGCGCCGTCCGATTCCACTGTGATCTGGGTGGGAACGGGCGAAGCGAACGATCGTAATTCCTCCGGCTGGGGGAACGGCGTTTATCGTTCTACCGATGGCGGCGAAAATTGGCAGAACGTCGGGTTGAAGGAGAGTCGCGCCATTGGGCGAATTGTCGTTCATCCGTCGAAACCGGAAGTGGCGTACGTCGCCGTGAGCGGTCATCTCTGGGCCGATGGGGGTGAGCGCGGTCTTTTCAAGACAACTGACGCCGGCAAGACTTGGAAACCTATTTTGCAAGCATCGGCGCCGCATAATGCGCGGACTGGCTGTTGCGATGTCGCCTTGGACCCGGCAAATCCCGAAACCGTCTACGCGGCGCTCTATCCCCGGCAGCGTACTCCGTGGAGCTTTACATCCGGCCCAGGCGTGATCAGCGGCGAAGACGTGGGCGGGATTTTCAAGAGCACCAATGGGGGAACAAGCTGGAAAAAACTGACAGGTGGATTACCGGCGCAAACGGGTCGCATCGGCCTCGCAGTAAGCGCAAGCAACCCACGCGTTGTCATGGCCGAGGTGCAGAGTTATGAGGGCGGGACCAGCAGCATCGACGACATGCGCAGTAAAAGCGGCGGCGTATTCCGTTCCGAAAACGGAGGCGAAAAATGGACTCGCGTAAGCGCAATCAATCCGCGTCCGTTCTATTTCAGCCAGATCCGCATCGATCCAGCAAACGATCAGCGCGTTTATCTGCTCCAGTACGCATTGCTGGTTTCAGATGATGGTGGCAAGAATTTTCGCGAAGATCTTTCCGACAAAGTCCATGCTGATTGTCATGCGTTGGTAATTCAGCCGGGCACCGTGCCGCCGCCGAAACCACCGAAGCCGGAGGATAAAGGCAAGCCACCCAAACCGCCGGTTTGCCAGCGGTTGTTGCTCGGGACGGATGGCGGCGTGTATCAAAGTTTCGCGGCCGGCCAAGGATGGGAGCATCTCAACCGCATTCCCGCGGGGGAATTCTACCGAATCACGCTGGACGATACGAAACCGTACTTCCGCATCGCCGGCGGACTTCAGGACAATGAGAATTGGGTTGGTCCCAGCGGCGTGCAAAGCAAGGAAGGAATCCGCAACTCGGATTGGGTCAGCCTCGCCGGCGGCGACGGTTTTTATGTCGTGTTCGATCCGTCCGATCGCGACGTTTTTTACGCGGAAAGCCAGGGAGGCGAAGTGCATCGGATCAATTTGCGCAATGGCGAAATGCGTCAGTTGCGCCCGGAGCCGCACGAGGGCCAGCCCAAATATCGGTTCCATTGGAATTCGCCGTTAATCGGCAGCGTTCATAAACCGGGCGTGATTTATTTGGCCGGCAATCACGTTTTCCGGCTAACTGATCGCGCGGAAAAATACGCGGTGATCAGTGCGGACCTGACGCGCAACGATCCGGCGCGAACAACTGCCACCGGAAGTGGCGCGGAAAATTACGGCGTCATTTATTCGCTCGCGGAATCGCCGAAGCGCGCCGGATTATTATGGGCGGGAACCGATGACGGCCGTCTTTGGGTCACAGAAAATGATGGCGGTAAATGGACGGAGTTGACTGATAACTTGCCTGAGCCCGCGCGCGGGCAATGGGTGACACGCATCGAACCTTCGCATGCCGATCCAAATGTCGCTTACGTCGCGACGAGCGCGTATCGCGCCGGCGACGATCGCCCGATGATTCTGCGCACAGCCGATCTGGGCAAGACATGGCAGCCGGTAGTTGGCGATCTTCCGGTAAATGCGCCGGTAGAAGTCGTGCGCGAAGATTTGGTGAATCCCAAATTACTCTATGCCGGCACGCACTTCGGATTGTTCGCGTCTTTCGACCAGGGGACACACTGGATGCGCATCGGCGATGTTCCTGCGGTGCGCGTCGATGATCTGCAAATTCATCCGCGCACGGCCGATCTGGTGATTGGGACACACGGCCGAAGCATTGCTATTTTGGACGACACGGTCCCGTTCCGCGAGCTCACACCAGAGATCGCAGCAAAACCGGCGTATCTGTTTAGCGTGCGTTCCGTGACCGGCGCTTATCTGCCAGCTGGATTTGCGGATTCGAACGGCAAAGGTGTATACCGCGGCACGAATCCCCCAGAGGGCGCGCTGTTCACGGTTTGGGTGAAAGATTTCACAGGAGAAGAAATCAAGATTGCGGTCACCAAATCAACCGGGCAACCCGTGGCCAACTTGAAGTCACCCGGCGCGCCCGGTTTCACACGATTGAATTGGGACCTGCGTCCAACCAAAGACGTGAGCATTGAGTACGGGGGCGATGATCCGAAGCGGCTGCTGCCTGCCGGCGATTACACTGGCGAGTTGAGTTTCGGCACTTTAAAAATGAAACAAAACTTCCACGTCGATCTCGCTGAGGGAATAACCCCTCGGTAACGATGTGCAGTCTTCTCGCCACGCTTCCTAATCACGAATAAAACACGAATCGACAGGAATTCTTAGAGTTCTTTCTTGTTTGTTCGCCAACGCCTTTATTTGTGCGTCGCTTCGGTTTCCACGCTAGAGTCCGGCAGTTGCGGGATGGAGGCGGGTGTTGATTAGTGGTTAATGCCAAATCGATCGGCGCTCCGCTTCGTCGTCATCATCGGCATCGTAAATCTCTTTGCCGATCTCACCTACGAAGGCGCGCGCGGGATCGTCGGGCCGTTTCTCGGCTCGTTAGGCGCGAGCGCGGCGATTGTAGGTTTTGTCGCCGGTTTCGGCGAACTGATGGGGTACGGGCTGCGCTCGGTCTCGGGATATTTCGCAGACAAGTTCCATCGGCATTGGGTATTCGCGTTCCTGGGATATGCGGTCAACATGCTCGCCGTTCCCGCACTCGCGCTCGCCGGACAATGGCCGCTCGCGGCGGGGCTGGTCGTGGCGGAACGGATCGGTCGAGGAAGCCGCAAACCAACCGTGGAGGCAATGCTCTCGTATGCCGGCAAATCGATCGGCGCCGGATGGGTATTTGGACTGAATGAAGCGCTCGATCAGTTGGGCGCGACGATCGGGCCATTGCTCATGGCACTGGTTCTTTGTCTCAACGGCGGATATCGAACTGGTTTCGCCGTGCTCCTTATTCCAGCGTTGCTTTGTCTTGGGATTTTGGTCGTGGCGCGCCTGCTTCATCCCCGCCCTCACGAACTGGAGGAAGGCACCGGGCACACTCTTGCGACCACCAGCCTGACGCGATCTTACTGGATTTATCTCGCTGCGGGCGGGTTGATTGCCGCCGGATTCGCAGATTTTGCGCTGATCGGTTTTCATTTTCACAAGGCGAACGTCGTGCCGGAAAATTTGATTCCCGTGTTTTACGCAGTCGCCATGGCAAGTAGCGCGCTCGCCTCGATCCCATTAGGCCGCATATTTGACAGGTTCGGCCCAAATATTTCTTTGTTTGCGTTTCTCATCTCCGCTGCGTCTGCGCCGCTTGTTTTTCTGGGCGGATCAATCTCTGCATTGATCGGAATGATTCTTTGGGGAATCGGGATGAGCGCGCAAGGCTCCTTGTTTCAGGCGATTCTGACTGGCGTCATTCCTCCGGCGAAACGAAGCACGGCGTTTGGTTTGTTTGATACCGGATACGGGATCGCGTGGTTTCTCGGAAGCGCGGTGATGGGTTTGCTTTATGACAAATCGATTCTGGCTGTCGCACTGTTTTCAGTCATTCTTCAACTTGCAGCGCTTCCCATCCTTTTTATCGCGAATAAGAAGCGCTAAACTTCTTCGTGGACCCGTACGCAAAACCAAACGAGCAAAAAGTCGGCGCGCAGCGACCGAAGATCACACATTTGCCAAACTCCGTGGAAAGACGAACCCGGCGAGAGCGCCAGGCAGAGAAGCAAGCAGTCGCAGCCGAGCGACGCGCAATCAAGAAGGCCGCACGTCGGCTCTTAAAGGAGCAATTGCTCAAGGAAACGGAGCATGACGAGTGAACCCGGCGTTCTTTGCTCTTCCCCCCTTCAACGAATAGAATTGGCGGCGTGAAGCTGATGAAATTTTTCTTCCTGTCTTTCTCTCTTCTCGTCATTGCCTACGGCATCGCCCACGCGCAGTCCCCTTCCGAGCGCAACCCAGATGTTTCAAACAAGGCGCTAATCACGAAATCTACCCCGGCCATGACCGCCGACGCCTTTAAGAATCAAAGCGTCAGTGCAGCAACCGCAGCATTGCACAAAATGGCGGAGGACTACTACGGGTGGCGAGACGAGAACTATCCGGTCCGCAGCAGCTACGCCGGACTGCATACCTGGGACAATCGGCTGACCGATTATTCTCCGGCAAAAATCGCGGAACGCGCACAGCATGTCCATTCGCTACTGGAAAAGCTCCGCACGATAAAAGTCGATAATTGGCCGAAGGACGAGCGCATTGATGCAATTCTTTTCCGTGCACAACTCGAAGAGGTCGATTTCGGCAATCACATCCTGAAATTCGAGCGAAGAAATCCGCAGCTGTATGTCGATGAGTGCACCAACGGCATTTTCTCGTTGCTGAAAAAGGACTACGACACGCCGAGAAAACGCGCCTTGGCTGCGACGGTGCGTTTGAGGCAAATGCCAGCGTTGCTCAAGCAAGGTCTGAGTAATTTGCAGAATCCGGTAAAGCTTTACGCGCAGCTCGCCATCCAGTCAGCGCGCGCAATCGATCCGCTCTTGAACCAAAGTTTGATGGCGCTCGATGTCGATCTTGCCCCAACCGAGCATGAAGAATTGGTCAAATCGCGGGATGTCGCCCTCGCAGCACTGCACGGTTACGCCGATGAATTGGAAAAACGCTTGCCGAAAATGGTGGATTTCTCGCCGATGGGCGAAGCGAACTACAACTATCATCTCAAGCACGTGCTCTTGTTGCCGCTCGATGCCGCGCAGGTGGAAATGATCGGACGCGTTGAACTGGCGCGTTATCGGGCGTTGGAGGCGCTTCTGCCCGATCCGAAATTAGCCGATCCCGATCCGGCGCGCAGTGCGAGCATTCCGCCTGATCAAGCATCGTTTCTCAAGGCCTACGAGAGCCGCGAAGCAGAGATGATCGACTTTCTGAAGAAGCACAACCTCGTGTCGCTGCCCGATTATCTGGGTGCATTTCAGATTCGGGAGTTGCCGGAAGCGTTTAAGCCGACGAGTCCGGGCGGCTTCATGAATCCACCGGGTATTTATGATAAAGATCCGACCGGGTTCTATTTCATTCCGACCTATAACCCGCAATCCAAAAACTTTTACATTCGCGCGGCAATCGAAGATCCGCGGCCCATTCTCGGACACGAAGGAATTCCCGGACACTTTCTTCAAATCTCAGTCGCAAATCACTTGGCCGACGAAATCCGCCGTCAACATCAGGACGGCGTGTTTGTGGAAGGCTGGGCGCTTTATGGCGAAGAGATGTTGATGCGGACTGGCCTTTATCCCAACAACTCTCCGGCACAGGGTCAAATCCTGCGTCTGTCGCGCTATCGCGCGGCGCGCATCGGAGTGGATGTAAATCTGCACACCGGTCGCTGGAGTTTCGAACAAGCGGTCAAATATTTTATGGAGGCCGGCGGACTGGATCGCGAAGCAGCCGAAGGCGAAGCAGCCGGCGCCGCTTCAAGTCCGCACCAGAAGATCAGCTACATCATCGGCAAATGGCAGATCATGAATCTGCTAGGGCGCTACAAAGATCGACAGGGTGAAAATTTCCGCCTCGGCCAGTTTCACGATGACCTGATCAAAAACGGCAGTCTACCGGTTTCGGTGATCGAATGGATCTTACTCGATGATCCGGCCGCACTGCAGCAAGCGACGAAATAACCTGGTGATAGCCCGGTTGTTGTAGTCCGCCTGAGGATCGCCGCACGAACCTCTTTATGTCTTGACATGCGGAAGCGAGTTGGCGCAAGATCGACAACGTGACGAGCCGCGCCTTATGAATTCCAAGGATACCATTGTTCGAAACACGTTCCTCTGCGCGGTTGCATTCGCCCTCGCGAGTTGTGCAACGCTGACCAAGCCCGAGAGCGACGTCAGTTTCGAGAACCTGCGCGCATTCGAAATCTCCTTCGTCGATCAATACGCTGTTCCGGTCAAACGTTTCGATGCCGCGGCCTTTGATGCAAAGGTTGCGGAAGGCAACGCCAAGTTTCAGGACGCGATGACGAATGAGAAATTCAAGGCGCGTCGGCCGGTGCTAAAGGATCTTGCGGACCAATTCAAGGCCGAAGCCGCACACCTTCGAAAGAAAGCGAGCACCGGCAAAATTACAAAAGCCCTGGCAGCCGAGATGAAGCGCGACATCAACGACAACTACGATCATGCCACCGCGAAAAAAACAGAATAAGCCTGCAAAACCTCGACCGAAGAAGCAGAAAAAATCGTCCGAACTCGATTCGGTGCTAGACCAGGTCAGCGACAGTACCGTCGCGGACGCAAAGAAGGAGCTGCAGAACTTATTGGCAGACGCGAAAGGTAATTCTGCCACTTTCTTTCAGCAGAATGCACAGAAGCTCGAAGAACGCCTCGTCCTCGTGAGCAAAGGTGAGCTCGATCAAGATGACTTCAATTTCTTCGTCGAAAATCAGAAACGTGCCGCGCAGATTTTCATCGACAGCCAACCGCCGCAGGCGCAGGAGCGCGCGGAAAAACTGACCATCCACCTTCTCGACGTCGCGGCGACCAAAATCGTGCCGGTGCTGATCGCGGCGGCGTTATAATCGCCAGTCGGATTCGATCAGGGCAAGCGATTGTATTTTTTCAACAACTCGCGCAGGCGATCGTGCGGCAGGGCATCGACGCGATGATTGTCGCGGCCGGTCATGGAGCGGTTGTCGATTAACGCATTCACGACGGCTTCTTCAGTCGCTTGCACAACGCCTGCGAAAAGCGGGTCCATGAGATCATTGGGAATTGTTTGCACGCTATGTGTGACTTGATCTGGATTCGCGACGTTCGGGTTGGCAGTTGAAAAGGCGATAAACAAATCACCGGAGCCATTTCCCGAAATTGTTCCCGTCCGGGCGAGGCCGAGCGATACCCGGCGCGCGAGCCGCTTCAATTGATTGGGCAGCAGCGGCGCGTCGGTCGCGACCACGGCGATGCAGGAGCCGCTTTCTTCCTTGTAAACCTCGCCCGGAATTTTCTTGCCAACCGGTACGCCCGCGATCGTGAGTTGCGGACGGCGGCCGAAGTTCGCTTGTAGAAACACGCCGACGATAAAACTTTGTGGCGAAGCGTTTTTCCCGGCAGCTGCCGGGCGGATGTCGATCTTGCGCGAGGCGGTCCCATTTCCGCCTTTGAACTCGTAGCAGATCATGCCAGTCCCTCCGCCGACGCTCCCCTCTCCAAGGGCGCCGCCGTGCGCGGTATCGAGTGCGTGCCAGACATCCTCTGGCTTAACGTGAAAGCCATTAATGTCGTTAAGCCAGCCGTCCCACGTTTCGGCCACGACGGGCAAGCTCCACCAGTAGCCGGTCTTGTCGGCTGCTCCGTGTTTAATGCGCCAGGCAATTACGGCGTCGCGCGCCACACCGACGCTGTGCGTGTTCGTAATAATGATAGGCCCTTCAAGAAACCCGCTTTCCTCGACCCACGGCGTGCCAGTCATTTCACCGTTGCCATTCAGGCTGAAGAAACCAGCGTAAACAGGGTCATTGAGCGAATCATGTCCGCGCGGAATGATTGCCGTCACCCCTGTGCGCACCGGGCCTTTGCCGGCTTCAAGTTTTCCTTCGCCGCTGATCAACGTCGTATAGCCAACTTCGACGCCGGGGACATCCGTGATGGCGTTAAACTTTCCCGGTGTGCCTTCAAACGGAATCCCGAGATCGCGCGCGCGAACGACCTTGCTTTCGATTGTCGGTCTCGCTGGCGGGGATTTCTGAGGCTCTCGCGCCGAAGCATCGAGCGCAATTACGAACACCAACGCGAGCAGGAGGCGAGCAAACCGCTTCGATGTCATTGGTCATTCATCAACTATCAGCTATCAACCATCAACTTTTTCGTTAGATTGAGCGGGTGAGCTACGAGGTTTTCGCGCGAAAATATCGGCCCCAGACTTTCGACGATCTGGTCGGGCAGCCGCATGTCTCGCGCACGCTGAAAAATGCGGTCGCGCAAAACCGCCTGGCCCATGCCTATCTCTTCGTTGGACCGCGCGGAATCGGCAAAACCTCGACCGCTCGGATCCTGGCGAAATCGCTCAATTGCGTAAACGGGCCGACTGCCACGCCATGCGGGGAATGTCACAACTGCCGCGAGATTGCCGCGGGCAACAGTCTCGACGTGATCGAGATTGATGGCGCCAGCAACAACAGCGTCGAAGATGTACGCCAACTTCGCGAGAATGTTCGTTATGCGCCGGCCAAAGCGCGTTACAAGATCTATCTCATCGACGAAGTGCACATGCTGTCACCGGCAGCATTTAATGCGCTTCTGAAAACGCTTGAGGAGCCACCCGCGCACGTGAAATTTATTTTCGCCACCACTGAGCCGCAGAAAGTCCTACCAACCATTTTGAGCCGTTGCCAGCGCTTCGATCTGCACCGTATCCCGGCAAATCTGATCGCGCAGCACCTTCAATTCATTGCCGGAAAAGAAGAGATCACGCTGGAACCCGCGGCTGCGCATGCGATCGCGCGTGGCGCGGAAGGCGGTATGCGCGATGCGGAATCGATGCTCGATCAGCTCGTCGCATTTTGCGGAGAAAAAATCAGTGAAAGTGATGTCCTGAACGTATTCGGATTCACAGGCGAACAAACCGTTGTCGATCTTACCGGGCGGATTTTGCACGGCGAAACACCCGGCGCGCTCGAGCTCCTCTACGAGCAGTGCGAAAGCGGCAAGGATATGATGCGACTCATGTCGGACTTGATCGTTTATCTGCGCGACCTGCTTGTGTTCAAGGCGAAGCCGGACGTTCTGGATGAAGATATCGATCCTGAGTGGAAAAAATCGCTCGGAGCGCATGCCGAACTGATCGCGACCGATCGTTTGCTCGATCTGATCGATCAATTGGCCGCCGCCGAAACTCGAATGAAATGGGCGCCAAACAAGAAGCTTCATTTTGAAGTCGCAATTATCAGGGCGATCCAGAGCCTCGGACAAGCGACACTGGATGACGTAATTGAAAAACTCGGCGAGTTGCGAGATGGCAGGTCCACAATGGCGCAGAAATCTTCTATAGCAGCAGGCGTGTCGCCTGCATCCGGAAAGACTGCAGCTGGTACAGCTGTCTCTACAGCGTCAGTCGGGATCACCGATCCCGGCAACAACAAAAGCGAAAGCGCGCGCGTAACGGAGTCGCCACCGAAATACAAAGCAGTCGAACCGAGTGCCGAAATCGATCCTGTGCGAGTATGGCAACAGCTGAGCGCGCAAATCCCTCCGCAGAAAGCTTTCCTTCGAAATTCTGCCGCAGCAGCCCACGTGCTCGGAATAGAGGGACGCAATTTCCAGCTTGGTTTTTCGCCAAGCGAGAAAGCAATGATGGACATTCTCGGCACACAAGCCAATCGCAAATTTGTTGAGACTCTACTGCATGAAATTACTGGAAAGGACCTGAGCATGAAGCTCACCGTGAATCACGAGCTTCCTTCAAAGCACGCGTCGGTTTCAGAAGTCGGAAGCGGCTCCCGATCGGACGAATTCAAAGATGATCCGCTCATCCAGGAAGCCCTTGAGATGTTCAACGCTCAAATAAAATCCTGATGAAACGGATGGGTTAAAATGTTAAAAACGTTCTAAGAGTTACGATGGATGCGCCAGCGATGGCGTCGACGGCCGTTTTAACTTTGTAACTCTTTTGACGAATCACTACGACGGCGCAGCCGCAGATTTATGAACCTCAACAAGCTCATGAAGCAGGCTCAGAAGATGCAGGAGCAAATGGCCAGGACTCAGGCTGAGCTCGAGAAGAAAACTGTCGAAGTGAGCGCAGGCGGCGGGAAAGTGAAAGTGATCGCAAATGGCGCCGGTGACATCGTCGCGATCAAGATCGACAAGGACGTCGTCGACCCGAACGACGTCGAGTTCCTGGAGGAAATTGTCCTGACCGCCGTGAAGCAAGCTGCCGAGCAAGGCAAGGCCCTCGCCCAGGAGGAAATGACAAAACTGACCGGGGGATTTCAGTTGTAGCAAGACTTCCGAACTTTTTTAAGCTCACAGATGCTAACCGCCATCATTGTCGCGGCCGGCAGCAGCCAACGCATGGGGTTCGACAAGTTGTTTGCAACAATCGCCGGGAAACCAATAATTGCCCATACGCTCCATGCGTTCGAGCGCGCCAGTTCTGTCAGCGAAATCATCGTCGTTGCCCGCGAAGGTCGACATGACGAGATCAGAAAGATCAGCCACGCTGAAAACTTTAAAAAAGTCCGTTCGACCATCGCCGGTGGCGAACGTCGACAAGATTCGGTTCGCGCTGGCCTGAATCGCCTCAGTAAGGACGCCAAATATGTTGCTGTGCATGACGCGGCACGGCCGCTGATCGGCCCGGAACAAATAGAGCGTGTCTTTGAACAATGCGTGATCCATGGCGCCGCTGCACTGGCTGAGCCAATCAACGACACGCTTAAGCGCGCCGACGCTGATCCGATCTGTTCACGCTCTCACTCCGGCGGGCAGGGAGAACAGGTTATCGTGGTCACCGGTTCGGTCGATCGGCATCAACTTTACGCGATGCAAACGCCACAAGTTTTCGAGCGCACATTGATCGAAGAAGCTTATCGCGCCGCTGACACGGAGAATCTTTCGCTGACTGACGAAGTTTCCGCGGTTGAGCGATTTGGTCGCAAAGTTGTTCTAGTCCCGAACAACGACTTCAATTTCAAAATCACTTATCCGCGAGATTTGGTGCTCGGGGAATTTGTTCTGAAGCAACGGGTGCGCGCGCCGACAGAGACCAACCCGCGCAACTAAGCAACCATCGGGTCGACTGGCACGAGCGGTCGAATCAGCTCAGCTACGGCCGGAACGTCGTTGTATTTGAAGGGACGCCCGCGCCTTCGAATCCTGGCGGTTTCGAGTTCGCCAGCCCGTACAAGTTGCCCGTGTTTCCAAACCCAGGCGTTGGGATTGTAGGGACCGACTCGGCACGGATCGGTCCACGTATGGATCGACAACAGGCGGTCGTTGACGGCGGCGGCAATGTGCATCGGGCCGCTATCCACGCTCACGACAAATCGCGCGACGCGAATTAGCCAGATCAATTGCAACAGCGAAGTTTGGTTGGTCAGATCAATGCAATTTTCCGGCGGCTCAATCCTGCGCTGTGATTGCCCGACAATGACCACACGCGTGGGCGAAAACGCGCGGCAAAATTCTTCGATCACAGCATTCGAGAGTGATTTGCCACCGCCCCGAGCAAAAGGGTGAAGAAGAATGAACGGCGGATAGTCATCGAAACGCGGGAGTAGATCGCCGGTGGGAATCGGCCAACGAAGCGATTCGCCGGCACTGGCGCCAGCGCACTCGGCGAGCTTAAGATAACGGTTAACGGCATGCCCGCGGCGATTGACTTTAGCGACGCGATCATAAAGCCAGCGCGAACCTTCGCGCGCATCGCTCATTCCGTAAACTTCTTTGGCGCCGCTAATTTTTGCGATGAGCGCGCTGCGGAGCAGCCCTTGAAAATCGAGCGCCAAATCGGGCCGGATCGTGCGGGTTTTCTTCAACCACGGCAACAAGCTCTGTGGCACGCCGAGGCCACGAAATTCGCCGCGCGGAAAGAAGTGGACGTGATTCACATCGGGATTTCCGCGGAGCAGCGGCGCGAACTCGGGATTAATCACCCATGTAATCTCGGCGTCAGGATTCGCATCGCGAAGCAAGGCCACTGCGGGAAGGGTGTGAACGATATCTCCGAGCGAACTCGGCTTGATGATTAGGATCGATTTAGGGTTCAGAGTTCAGAGGTCAGAGGTCGGAAGCCGGCTGTTAAATCGTTAAATGCTTCTCATCGTCCCATTGCAAGCCGTTCGGCAAGCGGCCGCGGCAGACCGGCTTCGATAACCTTTTTTTGCGCGGCCGCCAGATCGTATTTTACGCGCACTTGTTGGACGAGATTGTTCGCAATGTCGTAAACGCAGTAAGCAGCACGCCAATTTCCGTCACGTGGTTGTCCGACACTGCCAACGTTGATGAAATACTTCTTAGCCGGCTCAATGCGAATATGGTCAATCAGCTCCCGCCTCACTCCCTCGTCGCGAATAAAAACCATGGGCACATGGGTGTGGCCGAAAAAGCAAACCGTCGTGTGCTGATAAGTAAAGCTCGCGGCCGCATCGAGATTATTAAAAACGTAACCCCATTGCGCCGGCGTATCGAGCGTCGCGTGCACGATGGTAAAATCGCGTACCTGTTTTTGAAACGGCAGGTCGCGCAGCCATTGCTTGTCCTTTTCTGTTAGCTTGTCGCGCGTCCACTTGATGGCCCGCTCGGCCAATTCGTTAAAATCGGTCGAGGATTTGGAAACCGACGCCTGCTCGTCGTGATTGCCTTTTACAGTGGGGCAATCCAGTTCGCGAACACGTTCCATGCACTCGTGTGGATTCGCGTTGTACCCGACCACGTCGCCCAGACAAGCAAAATGCGTGCACTTGCGCTGATGGGCATCGGCCAGGACAGCTTCGAGCGCCTCCTGGTTGGCGTGGATATCACTGAAAATCGCGAAACGCATTGCCGTGGCGGTTACAAGGTTAAAAAAGTTATAATGTTACAACGGAAACGCTTCAACGACTTAACCATTTAACCAATGTAACGATGTTTAGTGCTTCAACGGCTCCGCATCGGGAATTCGCTGGTCCTGCGGGATCCCAAGTTTGTCTTCGAGAAATCTTAGCCGGCTGATCAAAGTTGGCAGCCGCTCCTTCTCACCCTCGTCATAGAGCTGGCGAAGGCGCCCATATGCTTCACGCTCGCGTCCTTCACAGTGGGAAAGCTCGTAGGCGGAGAAACGCCTGTCGTAAGTCCGTGCGCCAGGCAGGGCTGCCGCCTTGCCGAAGAATTCGGAAGCGCGCTCGTGATCTTTGTATTTCTCTTTGTAAAGACGGGCAAGTGCTTCGTAGAGCTCAGGGCGATCGGGATTATTTCTTATCCCGCGCTCAAGAAAATCTTTGCCGAGCGCAAAATATTCGCGCTGCGCCTTAACCCGCAAGGCGAGACGCGGTTGATTTCGGTCGTTCATTGCGGCCACGCTCGCGTTCCAAGCCATATGCCATGCGGCCATGTCCCAAAACAGGATCGCGCGCGGCTGCAGTGTAGTGATGTGCTGGAATAACAACAACACACGGCCCCATTCTGTCCGCTCCCACGCAACATGCGCTTGAATGAAAAGAGCATCGGCAACAATGGATCGAAATCCGCTCAGAGCGGCAATGAATCCGAGTTGCCCGATTTTCTCTCGGAGATCGAGATTAAACGCGACGCCTCGGAAATGCTCTTGTCGATGAACCGCAGCCAGGTCGCGCTCAATTGGCAACTTGAGCGCTCCGAGT
>Ga0137403_10004296_pt1 | contig 16814 bp, 14 predicted proteins | sample CZOMad2_1_16fung_FD_122057 | JGI IMG/M metagenome (GOLD analysis project Ga0137403, IMG submission 122057) | Vadose zone soil fungal communities from Angelo Coast Range Reserve, California, USA - CZOMad2_1_16fungal (Hybrid Assembly) | ecosystem: Environmental > Terrestrial > Soil > Vadose zone...
CGGAATGTAATTAGGACGAGGCTGCAGCGAGTGAGATCCAGGGCCGCGGCGGCGATCAGCATGGCGGCGATCAGCCGCAGACCGGGCGGGCGGCCCGCAGCGGGAGACGCCGTTCCGGGCGCCGCAGCAGCATCCGGTTGGCCTGGGCGCGCACGGCTGCGCATCAGCACGCGATCGCGTCGTTCTCGCGCAGCTGTTGGCGCAGTGCCTGCAGCGCGTAGTGCATGCGTGATCTGGCCGTGCCGTGCGGGATGCCGAGTTCCCTGGCGACCGCCGCCAGGCTGCCACCGTTGTAGAAGGCCTCGATCAGCACTGCTCGCTGCGCTGGGGACAAGTGCTGTAGCGCAGCGAAAACCAGGTCGCGGTCCAGTACCTGGTCCAGGGCGGAGTCGGTGCCGCCGACGTCGTGCGGCAGCGCCTGGACGACGACCGGATGTGCTCGTAGGGCCCGGTCAGCGTCGATGAGCAAGTTGCGCGCGACCCGGAACAGCCATGGCCGGATCGGCCGGTCGTCGGCGCTCAGCTTGGGCAGGTTACGCCAGGCCCGGATGAAGGTTTCCTGCACGACGTCGTCCGCACTCGTGCGGTCGGCACAGAACCGCTCGACGTACGCATGCAGGGCCTCCGCGTGGCGGGAATAGAGCTGTCGGATCGCGGCATCGGCGTCGGCTGGTAGCCGACCGCTAGGATCACATGTGATAGCAGACATGCTTACTAACACGGATAGTAGAGACTCGCCGTTCAGCCCGGACTGCCGGAAGAATCCGGCCCGCTACCTGAACCACGGGCTTACCCTATGCGTGTTAGTAGACAGGGCGCGGTGCGCCGCTGGCTGGCCATGTCCGGGAGTGCAGGATGCGACGATTCGGTGAGCTCGAAGCAGTGATCATGGAGCGATTGTGGCAACGGGGCCGTCCGACGCTGGTCCGTGAGATCCTCGACGACCTGCGCGGGGATCGGGACCTCGCTTACACCACCGTGATGACGGTCATGGAGAATCTGCACCGCAAGGGATGGCTGCGGCGGGAACGCGACGGCCGGGCCTGGCGCTACGAGCCGACGGGCTCCCGGTCCGGATACACGGCGGCGTTGATGAACGAGGCGCTCGAAACCAGCGCGGATCGCCGACGGGCCCTGGCGCATTTCGCCCTCCAGATGAGCCCGCGCGACGCCGCGGTCCTGCGTGACGCGCTGGACATCGCGCTGGGTGAGCCTGAGGCCGGCGAGGCTCAGTGACTGTCGCGGCGGTCCTGATCGGGTATGCGGCCTGCGTCGGCACGCTGGGCAGCAGGCTGCTTGGCCGGGCCCGGTGGGCGGCCCAGGCGCCACTTCTGGCGATTGTCACCTACCTGGCCGCCGGATGGTCGGTCGTCGCCGCGCTCGGGCTGGCCGGCCTGACGCTCGCGGTCCATGCGACTGCCCTCGGTGGCGGCCTCAGCCACCTGATCGGCGCCTGCGTGCTGCGGCTGCGCGAGGCCTACAGCACGCCCGGCGGTGCCACCGTCGCGGGGCTCGGCCTTACCATGGCAGGCGCTGTCGCTGCCCGCACTGTGCTCACCGCCATGACCCACCTGCGCGCCGCCGGGCAGCAGGCGCTGCTGCACGCGGAGACGGCGCGGCTCGTCGGCCGCCCCGAGCCTTCGCTCGGCGCCGTGCTCGTAGAGCACTCCGAGCCAGTTGCCTACTGCGTGGCCGGCCGGCACCCCACGGTGATCCTGAGCACCGGCGCGCTGCAAGCGCTCGAACCTGCTCAGCTGTCGGCGGTGCTGGCGCATGAGCGAGCTCATCTCGCCGGCCGTCATCACCGGCTACTAGCCCTGGCACGAATCGGCCGCCTAGTGCTTCCCGTCCTGCCCTTGATGCGCGATGCAGATGTGCAGGTAGCGCGGCTGATCGAGATGCACGCCGACGACGCGGCCGCACGGGCCAGCGATCCGCGCTCGCTCGCCACGGCCCTGGTGATTCTCGCCACGGGAACCAGTCCCGCTCCGGCTCTCGCAGCTTCCGCCACCGACTCGGTGCAGCGGATCCACCGGCTGCTTCGACCCGCCGAGCCACTGGGCCAGGCACGGCGCCAGCTGCTGCGGGCGATCCGCCGGCACCCGAGCTGCCGTCCGCCATAGAAGAGAGCGACTCAGCGCGACCCGCACATGCGCCGGCGAGCCAGAGCACCGCGAGCGGCATGAGCCCCATCACATTTCGGACATTTAGGCAATTTCGAGATCGCGAGCTGCGGGTGGCAAGTGTCGACATCGTGCCGCGATATTACACCGAAGCAGCAACCTAGAGCTAGCCCGCGCGGCGCTGTTCCATGGCGCGCAAGCCTCGCGGCAAGATCAGACACGAGTCCCCGAACTCGTGCTCGAGGTAACCCTCGCGCTCGGCGTGCCGAAAGCTGCGCTCTAGCAGGGCGCGTGATGCGAACGCTTCTAGCAGGGAAAAGTGGCTGGTTCCGGGCTCGTGCAGCCCGGTGAGCAGCGCATCGCAGGTGCGCAATGCCGAGCCCGGCCCCAAGATCAGATCCGTGTACCCAGCGCCAGAACGCAAAATGCCCGCACTGGAAGCAGCCTCCAGCGCCCGTGTCACACTGGTGCCGACGGCGATCACGAGGCCGCCGCGCGCCTTGGCCTGCCGAGTCCGTGCCGCGCTGCTTTCGCTGATCTCGTAGCGCTCCGCCAGCGGCAAGCGCGCGTCGACGCGGCGAAGGCCACTGAACAGCTGCTGCAGAAGCAAGCCGTGCGTGACCGGACGTTGGTCGAAAAGGGTGCGCTCGCGGCGGCGTCGCTGGAGCCGCCGATGTACAACCGCGCGTTGGCGGTGGAACCACGGAACATCATCTCTCGTATTTTCCCATCGTCAATCGTCCTCGATGCGGAGGCGAACCCGGCGCCTCTACGCGCCGTGATAAACGCGATCGAAGCCGAAGGCCCGTCTTCAGCAGCCGAAGCGGCCGAAAATTCTTTTGAACTCGCTCTTTACGAACGCGACCCAGTGGCGGCGGCTCGCGCGCTCGCGAACATTCCCAGCCAAGACAACATTGAAGGCTTCCATTTCCCGCACGCCTGGTATGAAGGATTACTGGCTAAGCTGCGACAAGACGCGCCTGGCGCACACTCCGCTTTCACGGCCGCACGCGCTGAAGCGGAGAAAATGGTCCGCGCTCAACCCGGGAGTGAGGCATCGCTGAGCCTTCTGGCACTGATCGATGCCGAGTTAGGACAAAAAGAGAAAGCAATCCAGGAGGGTCGCGCCGCGTGCGACATGCTGCCGCTCGAAAGAGATGTGGTGGTTGGCGTGTTGCTGCTCACTGATCTGGCCCGCATCTACGCACTCACAGGCGAGAAGGGTCTTGCCTTACAACAGTTGGAGATAGTGAGCAAACTTCCAGCCGGGCCGACGTATGGCTACCTACGTCTTGATCCCGTTTGGGACGCACTGCGCGGCGATCCGCGCTTCGAGAAAATCGTTGCCTCGCTCGCGCCGAAAAAACGATAAAGCTCAATCATTCCTTGGCGCTCATGGTCGGTCCTTGCGGAGCTTCCAGACAAGTGTCGCCCTTCCATCCGGGTCGATGGTGGCGGTGATTTGATAGAGCCGATCGAAGCCGTGTATCGATTCGAACTTTACATCGCCGATCGCCGTGGGTTTCAGCTTCTCGTAATTTTTCGGGAGCAATTCAATCGATTATTTCACAATCAGGTCTTCGCGTAAACGGTCAAGCCTTGAAGATAAGAGTTCTGCCGCTCCGAGGAGCGGCAGAACGGCGATGGAGCTGCCGGGGACTAGCGTGCCGCCCGGCAGCTCATTTTATTCTCGTTAGATTCTATGGGATGGAGCCGTGGCGTTCAGGTTGGGCGGCGCTTCCATAGTATCTACCGTAGAATCTCACGTTCGCTTACTGAAGGAGCTGTGGCTCGCCGTTACGGCACAACCGTCAGGGTCAGATCGTTGCCGTCGCCGCCTGTGTAGCTGACTTGGAAGTTATTGCCGTTGCTGGTGAAGACCGAGCCGTCAGACAGGTTGCTGAACGTGCCGAAAACCGGGTTGGCCGAGGTGTTGTTAATCACAGTGAAAACTGTGCCCACTGTGAGCGTGCCAGTGCCAACATCGACAAAGGTAAACGACGCGCCGCTGTTAATGGTCACACCGAGAGCGGTAATTTCCCCGGCGATGGGAGTACGCCGGTTCAATACGCATTGGTAGGTCGAGCGGGAGGTGAAGGTCAGAGCGCTGTTGATGGTGAGGATGCCGGGGGCAGTCGCACTTTTGCCGGCTAAGACGATTGCTCCCGAGCTGTGCCCTGTTCCGACCGTCACCGCGCCGGTGATTATGCCCAGGCCGCCGAGCGTGCCTTTGTTGACCTGCACAGCACCAGTGCCTGTGGCGGAGCCGGTTCTGTTTGTAACCAAGAGCGTGCCATTGCTAACCGTGGTGCCACCGGTGTAGGTGCTCGCCTTGCTCAGGGTTAGCTTGCCCCTACCAATTTTCGTGAGCGAGCCGCCGCCGGTGCCGCCGCCATTACCGCCATCCTGGATCTTCCCGGAAAAGGTCGTGCTCAGGTTGTTGTTGCCTACGGTCAGGTTGGTGGCTCCGAAGCTGCCATTGCCTCCGAGGAAGACAAGACCGCTGCCTTCGATCGAGCCGATCGTCACTGTCGCAAATGTGTCCTGGCTTATGTCCAGGACGCCATTGCCGAAAACCTCCACGCGCGCCGTGCCGCCCGTGGAACCACCAGCGAAGAAAATCAAACCGCCCGCGCCACGAAACGGAGGGAAAAAGTCCGCGCCACCGTTGGCGATTAGCGTGGCGTTGCCCGCGGTCGAGCTTTCGCCGAACCCCACCTCGCCCCCCGTAAATTCGCCGCTGACCGCGCTACCATTGATGGTAAAGATGCCATCGCCCGCGGTCGGGGTGCCCGCAATATACGAATGCACAAAGAACACCCCGCCGAAGCCTGCCCCGCTGACCGGGGCGCCGTTAATGGTGAAGGTGCCATTGCCTGCGGTCGAGCTGTCGAAGAATTGTATGCCGCCGCCGGTTGCCCCGCTGACCGCGCCACCGTCATTCGTAAAGGTGCCGTTACCCGCGGTCGAGGTTTCATTGAACGCCATGCTGGCGCCGAATGCGAAGCCGGCCGAGCCACCGTTGTTGGTGAAGGTGCCATTGGCCGCGGTCGAGCTGCCGAAGAATGACATCGAGCCGACGTTGTTGAAAGCGGTCAGGCTCCCCGCGGTCGCGCTGTTCGCGAATATTATCTGTCCGACAGTGCCAGTGTCACTATCAACAGCAATCACAAAGTTCTGGGTGATTCCTGAATTGTTGGTGATGCCCACGCCGCTGATGGTCAACACGAACATGGGGCTAGCGGTGATCGTAAACGCGCTCGCGCCCGCGTTGAACACGATACCGTTGACCTCCGTATTGAGCGAGAGGGAGACGCCGATTATATTGGAGGACTCGAACGTTGCCGTATCTGTGGACCCATTGGGCGGGCCACCCGCAGTCCAGTTGCCCGCGGTATTCCAGTCCCCAGTGGCGGGACTTGCCAGCCATGTGGCGCTCCCGGCGTAGCTGCTGCTCGCTGTTGAAAGCAGGAGCATCAGAATGGCTGCGGCCGAGGGAAGGAAGGCCCGCGCACGGGAGAGCAGGGATGAAGGTGACGCTACGAGGGAGCGATGAAGCGATGTACGTGGTATTTTCATGGGCTTTTTTCTCTGTTAGTCGGCAAGCGCCAAAACGAGTTTGTTTCGCTGCGCACGGTTTGTTTTCAGTCTTTGTAGAGGTTGGATTGTTGAACTGCATTAACTGCAATCCAGTTCCGCGCGGAACCTTGGAATCATCCTCGCAGGCGCTTTAGAACAGCGACCTCATTTCGGCTGACTCGGGGCTCCAGTTGGATCTGGAAATCGCGCTAAAGGGCGTCTCAGCGAAGGTCCAGCCCCTGTGGCTTATTCAGCCGTGCCGAAGATTAGTTGAAACGTCGGATGACGTAATCGAAGAAGTTTCTAACCATCGTCGCGGCAATCTGTCGAGCTTCTGTATAGTCAGGTATCGCCTAATTTTCATGTAGGGTCTCGCCTTACACGCACAACGGAAAGAGGTTCATCGTTTTGTGCGGACCGTCACCCCAATGAGCGTCATACAATCCCAGATTGTTCGCCCGTTGGAATCATTCGGCGGTTTGAATCGTTCGCTGAGACGCAGCGCCCAACTCCAACCGGATTGGCTGAGGGATTCCCCGCAGCTTTACTGATCGTTGTTTGACCACTTGAGGCGCAGCTTTGCTTGCTTCAAGTCCGCCATCGAAGGGACTCGCTGCAGCGAGCCGGGCGCTCACCTTTTGGATTTGGGCTGCCTGTTCGTCGAGACGCGCCGTAACAGTCTGTAATCCCTTCTGCTGCTGGGCCACCGTGGATTTCAGTTCAGTGATTGTCGCTACCTGCTTCGCTGCCGTCGTTTCGAGGCGCCCGATCATGGCTTGCTGTTCTTCAACCTTCCGATGCTCCTTAAGGAACTCGTTAAGCAACATCGCGTTGACCATGTCATAGCGTACGCTTTCGACCTCGCTTTTGTTATTACGGTCCACCAGATCGGGATTCACTTGTTCCACCTCCTCGGCGATGAGTCCCCACTGCGGACGGTGACTTGGATCAAGCTCGCCTTTTTATACTAAAGTAGAGTGTGCGGCTGTCGGAAACGCTGATAGAGTTGTCCTCGATTACGTCATCCGACGTTTCAACTTATCTTCGGCACGGCTGAATAAGCCGCAGGGGCTGGATCTTCGCTGAGACACCGCCTAACGCGATCTCCAGATCCAACTGGAGCCCCGAGTCAGCCGAAGTGGGGCTGCTTCTTCAAAGCGGCTTCGTGACGGAATGGTTCCTGGTTCCGTGCGGAACTGGATTGCAGTTAACGCAGTTCAACAATCCAACAGAAAATGAAAACAAAAAATATGACAACTCCACCCACAAAAAAATCAATTAACCGGTCGCCTTTGCGGCTTGGTTTCATTCTCATCACGCTCCTGCTCGCCTGCTTTGCCCTTTCACAGAGGGCGCAAGGCGTCGTGCCGCCGCCCCCCGGGGGCTATCCCAACTTCACCACTGCTGCGGGGGACCACGCCCTTCAGGCTCTCACCTTAGGCCTTGGGAACACAGCAATTGGTACGTTTTCGTTGTCTAGCGTCACCACCGGGAGCTTCAACACCGCTGTTGGCGCTGGAGCGCTTGATTTTAACACCGCGGATTCAAATACGGCCACTGGCGCTGCAGCGCTTTTGTTTAACACCACCGGCACAGAAAACACGGCCAATGGAACAGCCGCGCTTGAATTTAACGACAGTGGCTCGTTCAACGCTGCTGTCGGTGCCGATGCGCTCGGTAGTAACATTGATGGCACTGATAACAACGCCGTCGGCGATTCCGCGCTCGCAAACAATACCACTGGCCGTTTCAACGAGGCCATTGGTTCTTTCGCGCTTGCAAGTAACGTCGAGGGCGTCGCAAATGTAGCGATCGGTGACACAGCACTGAACAATGCCGGCTCTAGTTTCAACACAGTCGTGGGTTACAGTTCAGGACAAAACGTGATCGCTGGCGGGGAAAACATTTACCTCGGCGATAGCGCTGGTACCCTCGACAACCTAGGAGCCTCACCTGGGGACGAAACCGGCGTGATACGCATCGGCAGTGTCTTTTCGGGTACCGCTGCCTGCTTTATCAACGGTATCGCCACGAACCTCCAGGTCTGGAACGGCGTCACCGTTTGTCAAGTTACTGTGAATGGATTCGGACAGCTTGGCGTCGATTGTGTTAACCCGGACAACCCGCGTGCTGTGCCTCAACGCCCGCAAGCCCAAGCCATGCTCAATGGTAAAGTCGAAAAGTTGGAAGCAACTGTCGCGCAACAGCAGAAGGAAATTGAAGCACTTACCGCGGGCCTACAAAAAGTGAGCGCACAGCTTGAACTGAGCAAATCTGCACCGCAAACGGTTCTGAATGATCAATAGAAAGCGTCCGGTTCGATGAAGTACTGGGAAATCATCGCTGAGACTCTCAAGAAAGCCGGTTGGAGCTGCGGTTGCATCTCAAGTACAGATCACAAAGGGCGACAATTTTGGGTTGTGGCCGCAGAGCGTGAGCACGCTGGACGCTTTATTGTGCACGCCCATGATGCCCAGTGCATTTTTGGAGCTACAGGCGGCGATTCATCGTCAACTTGAACTCGGATGAAGTATTGGGAGCTAATCGCTGACAATCTCAAGAAACGCGGTCGGGGCTTGGGCTGAACTACGTTTCCGGAACTTGAACCACAAGCGATTCTAAGCGCCCTGCCGGCAACGCGCTTGATCACGCTGCGAACCTACGACGGGAAAGTTTGATGCAAGCGCTGCTGTTCCGTAAGATTTGCCGTGGCCGCCGCCGACAAGGTTGAGGTGAGATCTCTCCTGCTTAACGAGCTTCAAGAGGAGCTTCACAAATTTGGCGAGCCCTTTTACCGGGCCGGCCAGATCGCGGAATGGCTCTACAAAAAGCGCGTAAAGTCATTCGACGAGATGACCAATTTGTCGCGCGAGTTGCGCGCGAAACTCGCAAATCAATTCGCCTTCAGCAAACTCGATATCGTCCGGGTGCTTGGATCGCACGACACGACCCGCAAGTTTCTATTTCGTTTGAGCGACGGAAATCTGATTGAATCTGTTTTGATTCCAGCGTCACCAGCGCTTTATGGAGGCAGCTCGGATCGCCGCACGATTTGCATATCGACGCAAGTCGGGTGCGCTTATGGCTGCAAATTTTGCGCCAGCGGTTTGGAGGGATTCTCCCGAAACCTGCGCCCGAACGAAATTATCGATCAAATCATCGCGATCGAGGGCGAAAGTGGTGAGAAGATCGACAACATCGTGTTCATGGGAATGGGTGAACCGCTCGCAAATTTCGAGAACGTGATGCGGGCGATTCGAATCATTAATGCATCGTGGGGCCTGGGAATCGGCGCTCGACACATTACTGTCTCGACCAGCGGGCTGGCACCCCAAATCAGGCGGCTTGCCGACGAACCATTGCAAATTCGTCTCGCGATTTCGTTGCACGCCGCGACCGATGAAGTGCGGAACCAAATCATGCCAGTCAATCGCAAGTACAACGTCGAGACATTGCTTTCCGCTTGTGACTACTATGCTGCTCGCAAAAAACAGCGGCTCACGTTCGAATACATCCTGATCGCAGGCGTAAACGACTCGGACGTTCAGGCGGATCTTCTCGTGCGGCACGCCAGAAGGCTTTCCGCAAAAGTAAACTTGATTCCCTACAATACCGTCGAAGATCTTGACTGGTCGCGACCTTCGCGCAATCGACAGGAAAAATTCTTGTCGATCTTACGCGCGCACAAAATCCCGGCGACGCTTCGCCGGGAAAAAGGTCACGACATCGACGCCGCGTGCGGGCAGCTACGACTACAAACGAAACGTGAGATCGAAGCCAGCGTCGTGTAGTCGCCCTGCTCTGTTAGGGATGAAATCAGGTCGTTACCGCTCCGGTGACATCGGTCCGATAATACGAGCGACGCGAAAGAACGATTGCAGCGCGCGCTTTCGCGTTTAAGGTGCGCTCTTCAATTTTTTAGCATGCTCCAGATGATTCTTGCTCAAGCTCAAAGCGCGGCGCCTCAGGCAGTCCCAGGCGGCGGCATTGGCTCTTTTTTTGTACCGCTGATTTTCATCTTCATCATTATGTATTTTGTGATGATCCGCCCGCAGAAAAAGCGGCAGCAGCAGCAACAACAATTAACCTCCAGTTTAAAAACCGGCGATCGCGTGGTGACCAACGCCGGTATTCACGGTCTGATTTCGAACGTGAAAGAGAACACAGTGCTCGTGAAAGTGGCGGACAACGTAAAGATCGAGATGGAGAAATCGGCCATTACAAACGTGCTCAAAGAGAGTTAAATTGTTCAAGGCATGAAGCCATGACCGAACCGAAAATCGAAAATCGAAAATCGAAGATGCAATGAGCCCGGGGCTTACATTTTTTGTTGGAGTGGGCATGCTGGTGCTCTTCGGGTGGTACTTCGCCAGTGATCAAGGGCTACGCAAACGGCTTTTGGCCAGCACGTTGATGCTGTTACTTGTCATCTTTAGCATCGCGACCATCTGGCCGCCGCAAAAGAAGATTGCACTCGGGCTCGATATTCAAGGCGGCACCTCGTTTCTCATCCGCCTCGTCCCTGGCGATAAACCCATCACCAAAGGAATGCTTGAGCAGGCCGTCGAGGTGATCCGAAAGCGTGTGGATTACTTTGGCGGAGGCGAACCGATCATCAGCCCAGTCGGAGGCGATCGGATTTTGGTCCAGATTCCCGGGCTGGACACCGCGAAGATTCAGGAAGCGCGAGCCCAGCTATCGCGCGTGGCGAAGCTCGAGTTTCGTCTCGTCTATGCTGACAATGGGGAAAAATTGAAAGCGATCGATGAAGGCAAGGATGTCATTCCGCCTGAATACCGCATCGAAAGCTACAAAATGCAACGTGAAGGCGAAAAACCGATCGAAGAACGCTTGCTGGCAAAAAAGAAAGCTGACTTATCCGGCGATCGTGTTTCAAGCGCGGGCGCTTCGTACGAAAAAGACGGCTGGGTTGTACATTTGCGGTTTGACCCCGAGGGCGCCAAGAAGTTCGGCGACATTACTGCCGCACACGTTCATCATCGCTTTGCGATTGTACTGGATGGAGCCATCCAATCTGCGCCTGTAATCCAGGACGCAATTTATGGCGGCGACGCCCAAATCACCGGAAGATTTACCGAGGAAGAAGCGCGCGGTCTGGCGAGTGTGCTTGAGAACCCGCTGCAAACGCCTGTCAGCATCGAGGAAGAGCGCAGTGTCTCGCCGACACTCGGACTGGACTCGATCCGTGCCAGCATTCTCGCCGGCTTGCTCGGCCTGGCGATCACGCTCGTCTGCGTAGCTATTTACTACAAGATTCCCGGTCTCGTCGCAGATGTGGCGCTGCTCATTAACCTGATCCTGCTCGTCGGCGCACTCACGATGTTTCATTTCGTCCTCACATTACCGGGCATCGCCGGCATCATCTTGACAATTGGTCTATCGGTGGACGCGAACGTGCTGATTTACGAGCGGTTGCGCGAAGAAATGGCACTCGGAAAATCGCTGAAGGTCGCGCTGAACACGGCATACGAGAAAGCGTTTAGCTCGATTTTCGATGCGAATGTCACAACACTGATCACTGCTGCGATTCTGTTTTGGAAGGCAAGCGGTCCCGTAAAGGGGTTCGCCATTTCACTGACGCTCGGCATTCTGGCGTCGTTGTTCACGGCGCTCATCGTGGGCCGAAACTTCCTCGGTTGGTTTGTCGACACTGGCCGGTTGAAGCGCGTCTCGATGTTGCATTTGATTTCCGCGCAAAACATCAATTTCCTCGGCAAAGGCTTTCTCGCCTGCATGTGCTCGCTTGCCTTGCTACTGGCGGGCGCCACTGCCTTTTACCTGCGCGGCGAAAGAAATTTCGGCGTCGATTTTCGCGGCGGTGATCTGATTACGCTAAGCGCGCCGGGCAAGATCGACATTGGACAGGTGCGCAACGCGCTCAAGCCAGTTGGAGTTGCCGATGCGTCGATCCAGGAATCAACGCAAGGGGCCAGGAGTTACATCACCATTCGAACACCGTTGAACACCAGCGACAAAGTGGAAAAGCAAGTCCTGCAGACGCTACCAACCGCTGGTTTTAGGGTGGAAGGCTCCGAACGCGTTGGTGCGCTTGTGGGCGGTGAATTGGCAAAAAGCTCGCTGATCGCCCTTGGGTTGGGAATCCTGGGTATTTTGATTTTCGTGACGTTTCGCTTTGAACTTGCTTTTGCCGTAGGAGCCATCGTCGCCCTTCTGCACGATGTGCTTATGACCGTGGGCATCTTCGCGCTTCTCGGGCGCGAGCTGACGCTCACGATGGTCGGCGCAGTGCTCACCATTGCCGGTTACTCCATTAACGACACGATCGTCGTTTACGACCGAATCCGCGAAGGCCTTGCCAGCGGGCGACGGGGCACAATTGAGGAGATAATGAACTCGAGCATTAACCAGACGCTTAGCCGCACTATCCTCACAAGCACGGTCACGCTCATCCCGATTCTCTGTCTGTTTTTCTTTGGCGGCGCGGTGTTGCGCGATTTTTCTCTCGCAATAATCATCGGCGTTGTCGTGGGCACCTACTCCTCAATCTTTATCGCTTCACCCATCGTGCTCTGGTGGTCACGCGCCCGCGGCCGCGGCGCTGCCGCCCTCCGCCGCGAAGTCACGGAAAAAGCTACGACCGCAGCGAATCCGCTCGCCCAGCGCTAATTCCACCTATAAAAGGGGTTTCGAGGCCGAATTTGACGCGCAGGCTTGGCCCGAGTAGGCTCGGCTCGCCCGTTTAAGAATCCATTCGTAATTCGAGGAAGTGATTATTGATGCCAGAAGTGATTGTTCGTAAAGGTGAACCTGTCGATCGCGCATTGAAGCGGCTGAAAAACAAGCTGGATGCCGAGGGTATTCTCGAGGAGGTTCGCCGTCTGCGCGCCTTCGAGACGCCTTCGCAAAAGAGTCGCCGCAAGGCAAAAGCCAACGCGAAGCGCGGCCGAATGAAGTTCCGATTCAATCCGAGCTAAAGCATGAAGCGTTAAAAAGTTAAAACGGAGTTCGGCGACTCCGATCATTTAACTTTTTACCACTTCAACTCTTCCCAAAGAACTCGCTGATCGCCTGCACCAAGCCGTCAATATCGTGCCGGCGTGCCTCGACATCGACCTTGAGTCCCTGATCGCGCACAGTTTTTGACGTAATCGGCCCAATACTGGCGATTTGCATTCCCTTTGGCCAGGGTAGCCCGAGAGCGAGAAAATTTTCTACGGTTGAAGAACTGGTGAAGGTAATCAGATCGGCCCCGTCATGCGCCAGTTGGCGTCGCGCCCCGCTTCTGTCGCGCGGTTCCGGCACCGTCCGATATGCGAACCCTTCGTCCACGATTGCTCCCATGGCGGAAAGTTCCTTGGGAAGCGTGTCGCGCGCCTTCTCTGCGCGCACAAGGAGAATGCGCAAATTTTCGATGCTTCCCTGTTTTTTGAATTCCCGCACTAGTCCCTCCGCCACGAATTCGTCCGGCTGAAGGTCGACGTGCAAATGAAAGTCTTTTACGCGTTGAGCCGTCGCCAGTCCGATGGCGGCAATACGCGCCCCGCCGATCTCACGGGCATCATCGTACAGCTTAAAGAAAATATCGAAGAACGCTTCGACCCCGTTTGCACTGGTGAACACAATCCAATCATAGATGTGTGCTCCCTGCACTAGCTCCGCGAATTCGCGTAAATTGGTTGGCGGCTCGATTCGGATCGTCGGCAACTCGATCACGTGAGCGCCGAGCGCACGCAGTTTGTTGCTCAGCGCGCTCGCCTGCTTTCGGGTTCGTGTAACGACAATTCTCTTCCCCAGGAGCGGCCGCTTTTCGTACCAGTTGAGACCGTCACGTAATGCGACGACTTCTCCAAACACTGCGACGGCCGGCGCTTTGAAATCATTGGCTACAGCTTTTTGGGCGATATCTGCAAGAGTGCCTGTGAGTGTTTCCTGTCGCCCGGTCGTAGCGGAGCGAACGAGCGCCACCGGCAAATCGTTGCGCACGCCTTGCTTTAGCATTTCACTGGTGACGGCTCCGAGGCGTTCTACACCCATCAGCATGACCTGCGTGCCGCCGAGTTTTGAGAGCGCCGGGTAATCGACTGTACTCTGCGGTTTTGCCGGGTCTTCGTGGCCAGTAAAGAATGTGACATGCGAATTATGTGCGCGATGCGTCAACGGAATACCCGCATAAGCCGGTCCCGCGATCGCCGAGGTAATTCCAGGCACAATTTCAAATTCAATTCCCGCATCAACTATTGCTTGCGCTTCCTCGGCCCCTCGACCGAACAGAAACGGATCCCCGCCCTTCAATCGGGCAACCGCTTTCCCTCCGCGTGCTTTCTCAATCAATAGCGCGTTAATTTCTTCCTGGCTTAACGAGTGTTCGCCCGCCTCCTTGCCTGCGTAAATAATCTCCGCATCATCCCGCGCCCAGCCCAGCATCTCCGGATTTACCAAATGATCGTAAACGATCACATCCGCGGCCTCGATGCACTCCTTGGCACGCAACGTAACTAAGCCGAGAGCCCCCGGGCCTGCTCCGACGAGATAAACCTTCGCACTCTTACTTGTGCTCGTGCTCATGCTCGTAATCGTGATCGATTCTCACACTCCATTGATCTGCATCAGTAAGTCCGCGGCCAGACGCTCGCCATCAGCGCGATCGCCTTCCACTGTGCCTTCACGCGGCGCTGCCAAGGGTTGATCGAAAACTTGCGCGCGCAATTTCATGTTTCCGTCGTCGATTCCTGCCAGCACGCCCACCGGCGAATTGCAATCGCCGTGTAACAAACGCAGAAACTCTCGCTCCGCGCGCAAACAAAGCAACGTCTCGTGATCGTTCACAAGATCCACAATCGTCTTTGCACGTTGATCGCTGGAACGAATTTGCAAAGCAATGATCCCCTGCCCGCCCGCGGGCAAGAAAACTTTGCACGGCAGCACCTCAAGGAAAAATCGCCAGCCTTCAAAGTTGACTCGTTTAAGTGTTGGCGAAAGTCCGAGCCGCTCTAGCCCCGCGCGTGCAAGGATGATCGCGTCCCAATCGCTCTCCGCGAGTTTGCGTAACCGCGTCGGGACGTTGCCGCGAAGATCGACAATCTCGAGGTCCGGACGTTTCCAGGAAAGCTGATGTTTTCTTCGCACGCTGCCGGTGGCGATAGTGGCGCTTTCCTCGAGCGCAGCTAAACCACCCGCATGTTTCGAAACCAAGACGTCATCCATCGGTGCGCGCGGAAGGACCGCCGCGATTTCCGCTCCCGGGTTTGTTTCACTCGGCAGATCTTTCGCACTATGCACCGCAACATCGACAGCTCCCGCGAGGAGGGCTCGCTCGATTTCTGCCGTGAACAATCCTTTTCGTCCCGCGCGAAGATCGACAAGCCTGATTTCGTCACCCTTCGTCGCGATAATTTCTGTCTCGATCCTTAGTTCCGGCCGCACTGCTTGGATCGCTTCGCCCACCAAATGGGCCTGCGCCCGCGCAAGCTCGCTGCCGCGCGAGCCAAGAATAATCTTTGAACGTTCGGCGGTCATAGACCGCCGCTACAGCTCCGACGTGCGCAGCGAACCATCGGCGACCGAGGGATGTTCGGCAGTTCGCGAATCCCGCTTCAAGCCACGCGAAATCGAATCAACGAAATCCGCGACATGTTCGGCGATGATCGCTTCCGCGGCGGCAATTTGCTGGCGTCTGAGAGCAAGCGATTGCTCCGCGACCGATTGCAAAGAATCGATGTCGTAAAGGTAAACGCCCTCCATCTCGTTTACCCTTGGATCGACGTCGCGCGGCACCGCGATGTCGATGATGAAAAGTGGACGATCAATCCGATTATACAACATCGGCGCGAGATTTGCAGGCGCCAGTAACGGTGCTTCTGAAGATGTCGACGTAATCAAAATGTCGATCTCGCGACACTGCTCAGGCCAATCATCAAATGGAACGGCCTGACCGCCGACGAGTCGTGCCAGCTGCTCGGCGCGATCGGTTGAACGGTTGCTCACACGAAGGTCGGTCACGCCGCGAGAAAGAAGCGCCCGCGCCGTGCGTTCGCTCGTTTCGCCCGCGCCCAGCACAAGGACTTTACATTTGCCGAGTTGACCGAAAATTTTTTGAGCAAGATCGACCGCAACCGACCCAACCGACACGGAGCCGCGCGTGATTTCCGTGTGCGTGCGAACTTGCTTCGCAACGCGAAAGGCGCGCTGAAATAATCGATGCAGATAGGGCCCGACCGCGCCGGACGCGCGCGCCGATTCGTACGCCTTCTTCGCCTGGCCGAGAATTTCAGTCTCGCCCACGACCATTGAGTCGAGGCCTGAAGTGACGCGAAAAAGATGCTGAACGCACCGGGCGTCTTCGTCTGCGTGAGGTCGCCGGAGAAATGCAGCATCCAGCCGCGCGAGCCATTGGACGGGTTGCCGAGGATTCCGTAGTACACGTCGCCGTTGCGCCCGACCATCGGCGACGCGGAGCTGTCATCGGTGATGGTGGCGTTGTTCACCCCGCCGCTCCGCGGGTCTTTCAACGCGACGCGCATCGTCACGCCGGGCGACGATTCCTTCAGGGCGAGCGTCGTCGGGTTCAAGCCCACGAGGTACGAGGTGCTGCTACCCGCCACCGTGACGTACAGCGTTTGTTCGTCGCTACTGAGCGCGGGAGCTGCCTGGTGCGGCACGCGGGTGATGCTCGTATCGCCACCGGCTGCATTCATCGCGGGGATCGACGTGCCGCTGCCGTTGGCGTCGATGCGGGCGATGCCGCTCTGCAGACCGAGTGGCGCCGTGCCACTCGTGCGGAACCCGAAGTAGATGTTCCCGGCACTGTCGGCGGTGATTGGCGTATCGACGAAGACTGTCGGGTTGTAGCTCGCGGGATTCGTCAAGTAGTTGGCCAGACCGAAGAATGCCAGCTGGCCGCCGGCGGAGTTACTCGAGTCCACGTTGTCCCGGAAATAGACCGTGCCGCCGGCCCCCGCGAAGTACAGTCGATTGCCGGCCGTCAACGTCGGCGAGTAACTCGGCGTCCAGTTGTGCAGCGGCAGGATGTAATCGGTCGTCTGAGACCAGATGAGCGCGCCATCGTCACCGTTGCGCGCCTCGACCTTGAATCCACCCGTGTTCCCGGTCTTGACGGGTACGATGATGGTA
>Ga0137403_10004297_pt1 | contig 16810 bp, 13 predicted proteins | sample CZOMad2_1_16fung_FD_122057 | JGI IMG/M metagenome (GOLD analysis project Ga0137403, IMG submission 122057) | Vadose zone soil fungal communities from Angelo Coast Range Reserve, California, USA - CZOMad2_1_16fungal (Hybrid Assembly) | ecosystem: Environmental > Terrestrial > Soil > Vadose zone...
TCGTCGCTGCGCCCACGGAAACAACACTATCGGTTGGGCGGACTCGGATCGAGCATGCTCGTAGAAAATTGGATATGTGGAGCCGATCCTCCGCTATCCCGTGAAGTCCCTGGGCTGCGAACTACTCAAGGTCGCCAAGCCGAGCTGGCACAGCCTCGATGGTGACAGATACCCAAGCATTCCGGTGGAATTGACGACCGCAGCGGCTTGCAACCGAGCTTCCCGACCTGCTCGTTTTTGCCCCGCACCGCCGTGAAGACGGTACTCCCCTGCGACTAAGAGTCGCGCCCAGTCTCCATACTTTTGGATTTTTTGCCGGCTCACCTATGCAACTACATACCTATTCAGTATCCGCGACGTCCCCCAGCATTTCGTAACTGCAGGAATATCACTCATTAAGCGCGGTTTCCGACGGATTCCAACCCTCTGGCCTCAATCTTGCTCGCGAAATCTCAACCCAAGGTGTATATGTCTCACACAATTGCGAGTGGGCCCCGCTTTTTGCGTCACGTGATCTCAATTTAACAAGAGGGGTGACTGCGTGAAGAAGCAACGTACGTTCTCCATTCTTCTCGGGGTGGTGGTTTCTCTGTTGGCAACTTGCTCTTTCCTGAATGCGCAGACCGGAACGACCGGCACGGTCCTAGGAACGCTTTCCGATCCTTCGGGTGCTGCCGTGGCCGACGCGTCCGTGACGCTGCGGAATCGGGCCACGAACAGTTCCACGACCCAGACCACCAATTCAGCCGGTCAATACACCTTTGTCAACGTGGCGCCCGGGGACTACGAGATTTCAGTAAAGCAGCCTGGTTTCCGCGCCGTCGATGTCCCCCACGTGAATGTCGACGTGGCCAAGAGTTATACCGTTGACCTCAAGCTCGAAGTCGGCCAAGTCACCGAGTCGGTCACGGTCACGACCGAGGCGCGCGTTGAGCTTCAGACCACGGATGCCCAGGTGGGCGATGTCGTGGGTGGCACTACGCTGGTTCGCCTCCCGACGCTGCAGCGGGATGCGTCCGAACTCCTGACGCTTCAGCCCGGTACCACGCCTTACGACAGCGGGCCTGTCAACAACTCCTTTGGCAACACCGGTGGCACCGTTGCCGGAGCACGCAGCGACCAAAACACCATCCTGATGGACGGCATCGATATTACCGACAACACCGTCGGCGGAGGATCCAACGCGGCCAACTTCATTCCCACCGGCGTCGAGAGTCTGGACGAATTCAAAGTAGGCGTTTCGAACGCCAATGCCACCTTCAACCGCGCCTCTGGTGGCCAGATCACTCTCATCAGCAAGGGCGGCACAAACACGTTCCACGGGGATGGGTACTGGTTTCACCAAAGCGATGGATACAACGCAAATTCCTGGGATCTAAACCGTATCGGGCAGGCGAAAACTCCGTTCAAGGACAACCGCGAAGGCGTGAGCGTTGGCGGACCGATCTTCCGCGACAAAACCTTCTTCTTCAGCAACTACGAAAAGCGTCGCTTCCCTGCCGGGCAGGTCGTCACCCACATCGTCCCGACCGACGCCCTGCGCTCTGGCGTCCTCGAGTTCCAGGACAACTCCGGCGTCGTCCAGCAATATAATCTGGCAACCTCAACGGCGTGCGGCCCCAGCGGGGGCTTGGCGTGCGATCCGCGTGGGCTTGGCATCAGCCCGACGGTGCAAGCGCTGTATAACCTCAATCCGGCCGGTAACGACCCCAGTGTTCCCGGCGCCGACGGCAATAATACGAATGGTTTCCGAGCAACCGCCACCACGCCCATCAAACAGGATTTCGTCACCTTCCGGCTCGATCACAGCTTTAGCGATCGCGCACACTTTTTCGGCCGCTATATCTATTCCCGTAATCTACAGGTCACTCCAACTCAAATCGATACCCTCGGTGGCAAAACCATCGCCACGACCGGAAACGATCTCCGCGGGGATGGAGCGATTGGCGCCTTCGACTATTCCTTCAACACCACGACGACAAATACGATTCGCTATGGTTGGATTCGCAGCCGCAGCTTCTTGCCCGGGCTATCTCCCAGCGCTTCGGCCGCCACGCTCGCTTTGCCTGGAACCGACTCTTCGGCCGGCCCGATCGCGCTGGCACCCGGCCTTGGTACCGTCGGGCTGCTGGATGTACCGATCGATGTCGACACGCAACGAGCCCGTACCCAAGGCAACTTCCAAAGCAACAAGCAGCTAGTGGACGACTTCAGCAAAATCTGGGGTAAACATACGATCGTGGCTGGAGGCGGTATCCGCTGGCTTCCCATCACCGCTCAGCGCAATGACAAAGTGGTGGGCTCACTCGCCTCGCTGGTGGCTTTGATGGACGCCGACGGAAACGGCGGTGCGGCAAACATTCCGGATGTGAACCGTCCCCCGACTTGCACCGTCGCCGGTCAGACTTTCTGCCTGCAGGCTGCAGACGTCCAAAAGTGGGATCGCTTCTACGCTGCGACTCTCGGTCTTGTTGACAACGTTTCCGTTCTCGCCGTTCGCGATGGGACCCTGACCCCGCAACCTTTCGGCACCCCGCTGATCTCCAAGGCCAATATGCGCGCCTACGATACCTACGTACAGGATACCTGGCGCATAAAGCCCACGTTCACGGTCACACTTGGACTCTCGTATGGCTGGCAGACTCCCCCGCACGAAGCCCACAGCGAGCAGACCTTCATCGTAGACGCTGCCAACAATTCGATCTTTTCCGCTGCGGGCTATATCAATTCCAAGGAGCAGGCGGCCTTCGCCGGGCAAGCTTTCAATCCGACCATCGGTTATCTTCCCATCAAAGATTCTGGACGCTCGAATATCTATGATCCCGATTATGGTGACGTCGGCCCGCGCGTCTCCGCCGCTTGGAGTCCTTCCTATTCGGACGGAGTCCTGGGCCACCTCTTTGGCACTAGCAAAACCGTCCTCCGCGCCGGCTTCGGCATCTACTACGACCGCATCAACAACGTACAGAGCGTCGAAATCCCGCAGTTGGGTGTAGGCTTTGCCCAGACTCTGGTACTCAAGTCGCCGACCTGCGACGCCTCCGCTTCCGCAGGCGCCGGTTGCAATGCCGCCGCAGGCAGCGCCGATCTTGGCGCCTCTGCGTTCCGCGTCGGCGTGGACGGATCTATTCCCGTCCCGACCGTTCCCTCGGTTTCGTCTCCGATCGTGCCGTCGAATCCCTTCGGTGAGACCCTTTCCTTCGCGTTGGACCCATCCTTCAAAGTTGGGCGCAGCTATAGCTTTGATTTCACTGTCCAACGCGAACTACCAGGCAACATGCTCATGGAAGTGGGATATGTCGGTCGGCTTGGACGTGATCTCCCGAACAGCATTGACTTCGATTCTTCTCCGTACATGCTCAAGGACCAGGCTTCAGGGCAGACCTTCGCCCAGGCGTTTGACACCGTTGCAGGACAAGTCGCAGCGAATCAGCCGGTTACTCCGCAACCGTGGTTCGAAAATCAGTTGCCTGGTTTCGGAGCGCTTTCAACGGCCAGCGGAGGATGCGGCGCAGGGACTTCGACGGCCTGCTTGGTCAGCCAAAATCAAGCCAACTTTCAAGGCCGCTTCGTCTCTAACCTCTTCCAGTCCATGGGCTTCGACCGCCAATCACTGGGACTGCTTCCCTACAATAACCTTCAAGTCGTGCTCGCGCTCTTCATGCGCACCCATACCGACCGATCAAACTACAACGCGGCAACTTTCACTTTGCGCAAACGGCCGTCGCACGGTCTCCAGTTCGACCTGAACTACACTTTCTCCAAATCACTGGATCAGCTGGGCGGCGTGCAAAACAATGCCGGGACCTACGCCACCAGTTTCAACCCCGCGCTACAATACGGGCCGTCGCTGTTCGACCGCACCCATGTATTTAATGCCATCTTCAACTACGACCTGCCGGCCGGCCGCGGTCACAAGTTCAGTTTCAGCAACACCATCCTTGATAAAGTCATTAGCGGATGGTACGTCTCCGGCGTGTTCCGGGCCAACAGCGGCATTCCGTTGCAGGTAATCGGAGGAGATTTCGGCGGCGGACCATTTGCCAGCTCCGAAAACATGATCGCTACAGTCGACCCCAACTCCATCGGCGGCGGCGCTCATTTCAACGTGACCGGCGCGACCACGTTTGGTACCGCCGGCACCGTCAATCTGTTCAAGAATCCCGACGCAGCCGCAGCTGATTTTCGCTATCCGTTGCTGGCCAGTGACGGCCGCGACGGTTCGGGACATCCGATCCGCGGACTTGGTCTGTGGAACCTCGACTCGCGACTTGGAAAAGAAACCAGCTTCCACGAGCGCTTCAAGATCGAGATCTCGGCCGACTTCTTCAATATCTTTAACCACCCCAACTTCTTTGACCCGCAGGTCAACATCAACAATCCTGCGAACTTCGGCGTGATCAGCCAACAGCTGGTTCCTGCGGATCGCACGCAGGGTAGCCGCTGGATCGAACTCGGGTTGCGCGTCTCGTTCTGAAGCGCGATCGGAAGCATCCAGCCCCAGCCCAACTGAAGTGGTTAGATGCTACCCCCTTAGATGACTGAGGGGACCTGCAGACGCATACTTACCGATGTGACGATCTTACAAAAGACACCGGGGCATTCGGAAATCGGGATGACTATGCGGCACGTGAAAATCGCAGAGCACTACAAAGTTGAAGCAGTAGAAAAGCTAGAGAAGTATCGTGCAATGAAGATGCAAGAAGCAGTGGTGAAAATGCAGCAAGAAGATGAAAAGCTGGGGATGTTGCAATAGAGTCCCCTGAATTTCCCCCGTAGTCAGGGGAAACGACTTTCTAGAGATGCCTGTAAGCCGCAGAAAAGTTTGGTCGGGGCGCCCGGATTTGAACCGGGGGCCTCCTGCGCCCAAGGCAGGCGCGCTACCAGGCTGCGCTACGCCCCGACATGAACTGCCACATTCATTCTAGAGCACTTGCAAACTTACGGCTACCGCGATCCACGCTGACTTTTCTGCGGGAAGGAAACAACGCTATCGTCATCCAACACCGGTCATGTCGGGGAACACTAGGAAGCAGGCTTAGCGGGACATCTTGCTGGCCCAGAGTTGCCGTACCGCAGCCACAAACCCCGCTTTATCCTTCTGTAATTCCTTCACCAACTCTTGATTACCGGTATCCTCATGTGCCGCCGCCCATAGCACCATTTCCGACATTACCGGCGCCAGATCGATTCCTTTTGCCGTCAGTGAATAGACCACCTTCCGCCCATCCGACGGATCTCGTTCCGCGGCGATGATTCCATACCTTTCCAGTCTTCGTAGGCGGTCAGCCAGGATATTCGTCGCGATTCCTTCGTACGACTCCAGAAATTCCTTGTAGCTGCGAAATCCTCGCAGCATCATGTCGCGGATAATCAGCAGCGACCAGCGGTCCCCTAGCATCTCTACCGACGCATTCAGGGGACACTCCGACCTTCGTTTTAAGTCCGGCTTCCTCCTCGACATATTTCTACAGTAGCATATTTTAACTTGCAATTAAAAAGTGACATTGGCAGACTCCTTTCGTGATGGCAATTCCGGTCGTTCGCGTTCACACTACGCACGAAAAACCGCTGCGTAGCCTCCAGCGTCCGCGCAGCCCATCGGACACCCATGCAAGTGAAATCGCCATCTCCGCGTAAAGTGGCAAAAATCCCGCGAAGGAGTAAACGATGAGCGGTGTACGATTGCTGGTAGGCACGCGCAAAGGCGCGTTTATTCTCACTTCCGACGCCAAGCGGACACGCTGGGACGTCAGCGGTCCTCATTTTCCCGGTTGGGAGATGTATCACCTCAAAGGCTCTCCCGCGGACCCCAATCGTCTTTATGCTTCGCAATCCACCGGCTGGTTCGGTCAACTCATCCAACGTTCCAACGACGGCGGCAAGACCTGGGAACCCGTTGGCAACAAATTCGTCTACGACGGCGAGCCGGGCACCCATATGTGGTACGACGGCACGCCGCATCCCTGGAAATTTGCGCGCGTCTGGCATCTTGAGCCGTCACTCACAGATCCGGATACCGTCTACGCTGGAGTCGAAGACGCCGCCTTGTTCCGTTCGACCGACGGCGGAAAAAATTGGGAAGAGCTTCCCGGGCTGCGTACTCACAGCTCAGGGCCCTCGTGGCACCCTGGTGCGGGCGGAATGTGTTTGCACACCATCATTCTCGATCCGAAACATCGCGACCGCATGTTCGTCGCCATCTCCGCCGCGGGCGCCTTCCGCAGCGATGATGCCGGCAAAACCTGGAAGCCCATCAATCGCGGCCTGAAATCCGACGGTATCCCGAATCCAACGGCCGACGTCGGCCATTGCGTCCATCGCATCGCCATGCACAAGTCGCGACCCGATGTCCTCTTCATGCAGAAGCATTGGGACGTCATGCGCAGCGACGACTCTGGCGACTCCTGGAAAGAAGTCAGTGGCAACCTGCCGACCGATTTTGGCTTCCCAATCGACGTGCACGCCCACGATCCGGAAACCATCTATGTCGTGCCGATCAAAAGCGACTCCGAACACTTTCCCATCGACGGCAAGCTGCGCGTCTATCGCAGCAAGGCCGGCGGCGATGAATGGGAGCCGCTTACGAAGGGGTTGCCGCAGCGCGATTGCTATGTCAACGTACTCCGCGACGCCATGTCCGTAGACTCGCTCGATTCCTGTGGCATCTATTTTGGAACGACCGGCGGCCAGGTCTATGCTTCGGCGGACGCAGGCGACAATTGGACTCCCATCCTGCACGACCTTCCGGGCGTGCTTTCCGTGGAGGCACAGACCCTGCAATGATTCGCGTTCTGCTTCCGGCACACTTGAAAACGCTCGCACGCGTCAGCGGCGAGGTGCAAGTCGATGTCGCCGGACGGCCGACCATCGTTTCGGTTCTCGACGCTATTGAGGCCAGCTATCCGATGTTGCAAGGAACCATTCGCGACCATGTCACCCAGGAGCGCCGCCCCTTCGTACGATTCTTCGCTTGCGAAGAGGACTATTCTCTGGAGCCGGTGGATACCGCTCTTCCGGACGCGGTCGCCAAGGGCAACGAGCCCTTCCTGATCGTTGGCGCTATGGCCGGCGGCTAGACTCTTCGCCTAAGGGCCTAAGGGATTGTTGTCGTCGGTGTTGCTGAACCTGAATTGGGCCACGGTCAGTTTGAAGTGTTAGATTCCTGGAGTTAAATCTCGCGGAAACGAAGGAGTTCTTCATGGAAGTCATCCCGTACGTTTTCTTCAACGGCAATTGTAGGGAAGCCATCCAGTTTTACGAAAAAGTCTTGGGCGGAAAAGTTCAGGGTCTGATGACCTACGGCGATTCGCCAATGGGCAAAGACATGCCGCCGGAGCAGAAGGATAAAATCATTCACGCCCGCATGAACGTCGGCAATTCCGTGCTGATGGCTTCGGATGAAACCCCAGATCGCCACACCGCCCCCCAAGGCTTCAGCCTTTCGGTCAGCGTCAAAGATGCTGGCGAAGCCGAGCGCGTCTTTGCTGCCCTGGCCCAGGGTGGCAGCATCCAGATGCCCATCGCGCAGACCTTCTGGTCCGTGCGTTTCGGCATGCTCACCGACCAGTTCGGCATGCGCTGGATGGTCAACTGCGAGCAAGCCGCTGCGACGGCAGGCACGTAGCGCGCGCCCAAATCCACTCCCGCGGAATCGAACAATGCGTAACGTAACGTAGATGGACCATTGTAGGGGCGCAGCACTGCTGCGCCCCGGCTTGCCAGGGCGTAAGATTTGAGAACAATGCATCCAAAGCAAACCACATGTAACCAACTGCAGATCTCGCTCCCATCGCCAAATCTCAAGTCTGGACCGCCCGCGTCCTCTACGAAAAAGGGAACTGATAGCCATGTGCAGAAATATCAAAAACCTCTTTAATTTCGATCCTCCGGTTACCGACGATGAAGTTCGCGCCGCCTCGCTCCAGTTCGTAAGAAAAATCTCAGGTTTCAACAAACCCTCCAAAGCTAACGAAGAAGCGTTCCAAGCCGCCATCGATGAAATCGCACGTATTTCGAGCCGCTTCCTGCGTTCCCTCGAAACCAACTCCCCTCCAAAAAATCGCGAAGAAGAGGCCGCCAAAGCGAAAGCGCGCGCAGCGGAACGCTTCGCCAACTAATCGCCGTCGGCAATTCCCCTACTCCATCCGCTGGTCGCCACATCTCCACGAATCTCCGCGCCCTCTGCGTCTTTGCGTTATCTTTTTCCCCTTCCGGATCCATACTCCGACAAACCGTCCTGCCAAGCCTCCCAGCCGTACGAAAATATGCTAGTTTCCGTAGGGTCTGCCTAACCACCGGGCCTGTTGCCTCATCCAAACTCCAAGCGTGGTGGGCTACGTTGTTTCTGTAACTGAGGGGGTGCAATGACTTCATTTGTTCTCAACGGCAAACCCGTGCAAGTCGATGTTGATCCGGCAACCCCGTTACTCTGGGTGCTGCGCGAATCGCTCGGCCTTACGGGCACCAAGTATGGTTGTGGCATGGCCCTGTGCGGCGCCTGCACCGTGCACCTCGACGGCGAAGCCATCCGTTCGTGCGTCGCGCCGCTGTCGCGCGTCGCAGGCAAGCATGTGAAGACCATTGAGGGTTTGTCCGACAATCTTAGCCATCCTGTGCAGCGCGCCTGGATCGAAATCGACGTGCCGCAATGCGGCTACTGCCAATCCGGCCAGATCATGAGCGCCGCCGTCCTGCTCGCAAAAATTCCCAAGCCGACTGACAAAGATATCGACGAAGCAATGTCCGGCAACATCTGCCGTTGTGGCACCTATCCGCGTATCCGCCGCGCGATTCATCGCGCCGCCGAACTCGGCGCCGCGAAAGTGTCGGCCAGCAACGAACCGGAAACCACCATGGCGTCGGGAATCGAGTTGGCGGCCACCGAATCTGCCGCAACCAGCCTCGTCGTTGAAGAATTGTCTGGCGCTGAGGTTGCACGATGAGTGCCCCAGCAATGAGCAATCGCCGTTCCTTCTTGAAAACGAGCGCTGTCGCGGGCGGTGGCCTCATCGTTGCGTTCTACGTGCCGGGCGTGGCGGCCGCGCTCAGTTCGCAAGCTCCGCCGCCGCAGCCGCTGCTCCCATTCGCTTACGTGAAAATCGCCCCCGACGAAACCGTCACTATCGTCTCCAATCACTCCGAAATGGGCCAAGGCGTTTACACCAGCCTGCCGATGCTCCTTAACGAAGAGCTGCAGGCCGACTGGTCGAAAATCCACGTCGAATCTGCGCCAGTCGATCCCGTTTACAACCATCCGGTCTTCGGCATGCAGATGACCGGCGGCAGTACCACGACCGCCGGCGAGTGGGAACACTACCGCAAGATCGGTGCGGCTGCGCGACTGGTGTTGGTGGAAGCCGCCGCACAGCAGTGGAAAGTGGATGCCAGCACATGCCGCGTCGAAAAAGGCATCGTGTTCCACGGCCCGACCTCGAAGAAAGCCTCGTACGGTTCGCTCGCCGAGGCTGCCGCGACTCTCACGGTTCCCGCCACCGTTCCGCTGAAGGATCCGAAAAACTTCACGCTGATCGGCAAACCCACGCGCCGCCTGGACACACCGCCAAAAACAAACGGCACCGCGCAATTCGGACTCGACGTTGCGTTGCCTGGAATGCTCACCGCGGTTGTCGCGCGTTCGCCGGTTTTCGGCGGTAAAGTTGCCAGCTTCGATGCCACCGAGGCGCAGCAGGTCCCCGGCGTGAAAGCGGTCGTGCAAGTCCCGACCGGCGTCGCCGTGATCGCCGAGCGTTTTTGGCCGGCAAAACTTGGGCGTGACAAACTGAAAATCAAGTGGGAGGAAGGCGAAAGCGCGAATATATCGACTACGCAAATGCTGGCCGATTTTTCCGCGCAATCCGCCTCGCCCGGCACCCTGGCCAAGAAAACGGGCGATCCGCAAGGCGCACTCGCTTCTGCCGCGAAGAAAATCACCGCCGAATACGATGTTCCGTATCTGGCTCACGCGATGATGGAACCGCTCAATTGCGTCGTCGACCTGCGTGCCGACAGTTGCGAGATCTGGACCGGCACGCAATTTGAAACCGTCGACCGCGCCAACGCGGCGAAAGTCGCGGGAATTCCGCCGGAAAAAATTCAGATTCACACCACGCTGCTCGGTGGCGGATTCGGACGGCGCGCCAATCCCGAGTCGGATTTTGTCGTCGAAGCCGTGCACGTCGCGAAAGCGGCGAAAGCTCCCGTAAAGGTGGTGTGGACGCGCGAAGACGACACCCAGGGCGGCTGGTACCGTCCCATGTGGCACGATCGGTTCGCAGCCGGCGTCGATGCCAGCGGAAATCCCGTCGCGTGGACGCACACGATCGTCGGTCAGTCGATTCTTACGGGCACTCCGTTCGAGGGATTCGGCGTGAAAGACGGCATCGATTCCGCATCGGTCGAAGGCGCCGCTGACTTGCTTTACGGCATTCCCAACCTGCAGGTTGATTTGCATTCGCCGAAAAATGGCGTGCCGGTGCAATGGTGGCGCTCGGTGGGCCACTCGCACACCGGGTTTTCCGTGGAAGCTTTTTTCGATGAAGTGGCGCATGCCGGCGGCAAGGATCCGTACCAACTTCGTCGCACGCTGCTGGCGAAGCAGCCGCGCATGCTTGCGCTGCTCGATCTGGTCGCGCAAAAATCCGGCTGGGGCAAGCCGTTGCCTAAGGGCGTCGGCCGCGGCATCGCCACGCATTTTTCGTTCGACAGTTATGTCGCACAAGTCGTCGAAGCCTCGGTGGAGGAGAATGGCAACGTGCGGGTGCACCGCGTAATCTGCGCCGTCGATTGCGGGCGGGTGGTGAATCCCGACACCGTGAAAGCCCAGATGGAAGGCGGTATCAATTTCGGTTTGACCGCGGCGCTGAAAACGGAAATCACCCTGGAGAATGGCCGCGTGCAGCAAAGCAATTTTCATGATTACCCGATGCTGCGTATGTTCGAGGCGCCGGTGATCGAAGTATTCATCATGCCGAGCGAAGAAAAACCGACCGGCGTAGGCGAACCGAGTGTCCCGCCGGTTGCGCCCGCGCTCGCGAATGCGATTTTCGCTGTGACCGGAAAGCGCGTGAGGCGCTTGCCGATCCGCCCCAGCGACCTGATCGAGAAAGGCCAGGCCAACTCATGAGGTATGCATCCCGCGGAAATCGAAGTATCTCGATAGCGTTCGTCGTGGTTGTCGCTGGCCTGTTCACGACCGCAATGTTTTCGGCGACGAATCAGAACGTGGCGGCGAATAGTATTGCCGCGAACAGTGCAGAGAGTACGGCGAAAGCAAATGCCGCAGCCGCGGGGTCGCGCGCTGCTCCGCGGCCCGACGCGAATGCTTCACAGGTTGCTTTCCTGCAGGTATACAAAGTGTTGACGTCGCCGCGCTGCCAGAACTGTCATCCGGCCGGTGACGCACCGCTGCAAGGCGACGACAGCCACGTGCATTTGCAGAATGTGCGGCGTGGCGTGGATGGTCACGGAGTGACGGCGATGCGTTGCGATACCTGCCATCAAGATCGCAACTTGCCCGGAGCGCACTTGCCCCCGGGGAATCCGAAGTGGAGTTTGCCGCCGCCGGAACACAAGATGGTTTTTGTGGGGCGCGCGCCCGGAGCGCTGTGCCGCCAGTTGAAAGATCCCAAACAGAATGGCGGGAGGTCGCTCGAAGCGTTGTTCGATCATGTGGCACATGATGATCTCGTCGGCTGGGGCTGGAATCCGGGTGACGGAAGATCTCTGCCGCCTTTGTCTCGCGATAACATGGCTGCTGCGATGCGGACGTGGATCGATGGCGGAGCGGCTTGCCCGGAGTAGGCCCGAGGCTTTCCGACCGTGCGTGTAAAGAGGGAGTGGCCGATCTAAAGATCGGCCAGTACACCGGAGGCGAATCGGCTTCCGCGGTGTCATTGCTGTTGCTCCGGGGTGGCGGATTTTGGTGTTGAGTTTTGCGTAGGTGATAGGTCCATTGCATTGTTCGCGGCGCCGTAGGATTGGTTGCTATCGAGGCTGCGTTGTTGTTCGGCTTGGGCGTTGAGGCGGGCGAAGATCGCACGCTCTTCTTTGGCCTTTTCCGGTTGCTTTGTTCTGGCGTAGGCTTTCGCCAGGTTGAAGTGCACTTCGGGGCTGCCCGGATTGATCTTGTTGGCGGCTTGCAATTCCTGCAGGGATTTTTCCTCCTGACCCAATTCGAGGTAAGTGCGGCCGAGCATGTAGTGAGCTTTGGCGGAATTCGGCGCGAGCTGCACGGCGCGTTCGGCTGGCGAGAGCGCGTCCTCAGCGTGGTGTTTTCGCAGCGCGACGGACGCTAGAAGAATGTGGGGGAGTTCGCTATTGGGGGAGACTCGCGATTCCTCGCGCAACTGCGGTTCGGCTTCGTCGTATTGCGAGAGGCTGGCGAGTGCCAGTCCGTACGCGTAGTGGAGGAATGGCGTTGACGGATATTGTTTCAAAAGTTGTTGCAGCCTCGGGAAGGCTTGGCTGTATTTGCTGTCTTGCAGGAGGATGGCGATTTCGCCTGCGCTTTGCACCAAAGTGTGCTGCTGTTGCGGGACTTGCTCGGGCAGGAATTGCATGCGCAACAGGGCGATGCCAAGCGCGAACTGAATCTCGGCGGCGAGCGATCCGGAATTGGCTTCGGGCGCCAGCAATCGCGCGGCGTTTTCGTATTGACCGCTACGGTTGAGCAGGATTCCCAAATGATAGCGGGCGATGCGGACCGATTCCGGGCTGCTGCCTAGCCCCAAATTCTGGCCGCCTTGCAAGTGAATGAGCGCATTGTCGTAGTCCTTGAGCGCGAATTCGCTGAGGCCCATGACCGCCCAGGCGGTGCCGTCATTTATTTTGCGTTCCGATGGCCGGCGCTCGATCCAAGTCTTCAGCGCCGCCACCGCGTCGGCATAGCGGGCGCTCGAATAATCGGCCATGGCCTGATTCCACAGTTTGTCAGCATCTGGCTCGCTGTTTGTGTTGTTGGTCTCCGCTGAGTGGCGCGCGTAGAGCTGGACCATTTGTTCGTTGCGTTGTGTTTTTCCAGAAGCGAGTTTTTCCGCGATACGAGACTCTTCGCGTTGCTGTTCGAGAGCTTCCTTATTTTTTCCAGCGGCGGTGAGCGCCTGGGCGTAGGCACCGTGGAGATACGGCACGCCGGGATAGTCTCGCAAAATTTGCGGAAAGGCCTCGATGGCTTTCGCGGAGTCGCCTTGGACAAGCAACGCGGCAATTTCGCCGGTGGCGTTCAGCAGCGCGTCTTGTGAGGGATCGAGTTCGCCGGGCAACACCGGCGCGTGGAGAAGGGCGAGGCCGAGAGCGAGCTTGGCCTGGGAAGGGAACTGGCCTTCGCCAAACGCGGAGACCAGCATCGCGGTGGCACGATCGAAGTCGCCGCTGCGGTTGAGCAGGAGCGCCAAATGGTATTTCGAGACGCGGGCGATTTCGGGGTCGTCGCCGGCGCCGAGTTGCGCGCCCTTTTCGAGATCGAGCAAGGCGTTGGCGTAATCTTTGGTCTCGAATTCGCAGAGACCGAGAAAATTCCACGCGGGACCGATGGCGGGGGCGAGTTGCGTCAATTTCTGAAAAGCGGGGATGGCGTCAGCATAGCGGTCGGCGTCGTATTGCAGGGTGCCGAAGTAGAACCAGCCTTCCTGCCAGTCGGGCCGGAGGGCAACGGCGCGGCGATAGTTTTCGATGGCGTCATCAGCGCGGCCGGCCTCGCGGGCGGCGGAAGCGGCTCGCGCCGCAGCGTCGAAGCTGCTTTGAGCAGCTTGCGCAGGAGCAGAGTTTGCCGGAAGCGCGAAGGCGGTCCCGTCAAAAAACGACGTGATCAGCAGGAGCGGGATAGCAGCGATGAGGGCGCGACCGTTGGGGTTGAGGTGGCGAGGGAACACGAGAGTGGATTGTAGGAGAGTCGCGAGCGGGTGGCGAGCGATCCTGCGGAGTAGGCCTTTGCGAGAGGCCGAACGCGAACTCATGAGGGTACCGGGCCTGACGTTTCGGCGCTTGTTCGTGGATGGACCCCCACCCCCGGGTGTTTTTTCGTATGAATGTGTAGCTAAAGGAGTTACAGAAAAAGCAATTCGTAACCTTATGAAAATAAAGGGTGTTTTGAGGGTGGGATGGATGAGGGTGGCAAGGGTAGCGAGAAAGCTGCGGAGGGCGGAGTTGATTCGAGGATACACGGAAGAGGATAGCACGTTATTTACCTTATGTCAAGTAATATCTCACTAGTACTTCGCGATACTTGGTTGAGGCTGGCTGCGATGGTGGGAAGTCTTGTGGTTTCTGGCGATTGGGAGGTGGGCTTACGCAGGAAAGCTTGGCGCGCTCGTTCGAATGAGGGGCGCATGGGGGCTTGTTTCCTTGCGGGAATGGTGATTGGCAGAGGGCTCGGAACCGCCGCGTGGGGAAAGGCTGCCGAATTCGAAAAAGCTGGCGCGGTTGGAGAAAAGCCGCAGGGCTGCGCGGACTCCGCCCTGGCTACGGGAGGTATTGGAGGGTTTGCTCGATGAGCTTGGTGGTGGGGGCGTAGGGGTCGGAGGGGGCGTCGAATTCGATGGAGAAATAGCCGCGGTAGTTTGCGGACTTGGCGATGTCGAAGGTTTTTTTCAGGTCGATGGTGAATTGCTTGCGGTGGTCGTCGACTTCGCCGTCTTTGACGTGGCAGATGTTGTAGGCGCGCTGGAACATGGCTTCGACGGCGCGGTAGTTGGTGGCGGGGTCGCCGGTGAGGATGGAGTTTGCGAAATCAGGGAGTGCGCGGAGGTAGGGATTGTTGACAGCGTCGATGACTTTGACGATGAAGAAGGCGTCTTCGCTGACGGGGTCGTCGTTTTCCAAGGTGACTACGATATTTTTTTGCGCGGCATAAGCGGCGACTTCGCGAAGGCTGGCGGCGGCTCGTTCGACATCGGGGGCGGAGTTTTTTGCGCCGGCTACGTGAGTGCGGATGCCTGGGGAGTTGAGCGCGACGGCCACATCGACCCACTTTTTTGCGGCGTCAATGGCTTGGCGACGCGCGTTGGGGTCGGCGTCGTAGAAGCTTTGGCGAATGTCGGTGGGGATATTCACGATGTGTGCGTTTGCCTCTTGCAGTGCTTGGCGGAAGTTGGCGAGGTAGGCGGGGGCCGTGGACTGGAAGTGTTGGGCTAGCGGCTCGATATTATGGACGCCGAATTTGGTTGCTACTTCGGATGGGAATTGAAGGAGGCTGATGCCGGGGAGTGTGGGGTCGCGATCGCGGTTACCGGGAGCGTCGATGTAAGCGCGGAAAGGGTAGGAGGCCACGGAGATGCGGTCGCGGGGGGCGGTGGGAAAGGCGACGTGCGGGGCGGATTGGCCTGATGCCGCGAAGGCAGCGGGCGCCGCGCTGGCGAGGACGCCGCCTGCGGTGAGAATGGAGAGTTTTTCGAGGAAAGAGCGTCGGGTTAGCGGGTTCATGGTTTTTGTTGTCGGATTGTCCGTGCGGATTGTACGACGACTGTGACCGGGATGAGAAGCGAGTCCGGACGATGGTATGGCGATGCTGTTGAGGTTGAGGTCCTTTCCGTCCGGGCCGGAATTCCAAATCGGCGATCCTTGTGGGAGACGCCGTGGAGATCAAGGCGGAAGACGGAAGTCACGTTTTTACTTCGGTGCGGGGTTGTGGGCATAATGCGACCCATGCTTGATCGCACTTCGCGACGGAGTGTTGCTTCTGTTTCTCGCCGGCGATTTCTGAAGCGCCTTTCGTTTCTGGCTGGTGGTTTACCGCTTCGATTTTTCCCCCGAATGAATGCGTGGCCCGCGATCGCAGCTCCCACCTTTGAAGAAATTCCGGCGGCGAAGAGCGGGATTGCGTGGGTGCATACGGCGGGAAGGTCGGCGGCGAAGCATTTGCCGGAGACTAGTGGGGCGGGATGCGCGTTTTTGGACTATGACAATGATGGGTGGATGGACATTTACCTGGTGAATAGCGGGAAGTGCGATTTTTTTGAGCCAGCGAAGCCCTTGAGGAATGCGCTTTACCGGAACAATCGGGATGGGACGTTTACGGATGTTACGGAGAAGGCGGGAGTGGGTGGCGGGGGGTATGGGATGGGAGTGGCGGTTGGGGACTTCAACGGGGATGGATTTGCGGACCTTTATGTAACGCAATATGGGCGGAGCATTTTATACCGGAACAACGGGGATGGAACGTTTGCGGATGTGACGGACAAAGCTGGGGTTGCGGCGCCTGGTTGGGCTTCGAGCGCGGTTTGGTTTGATTATGACAATGATGGGCGGCTGGATTTATTCGTGGGGCAATTTTGCGAGTTCAACAAGACGCTGAGCTGCGGCGTGGATAAGGACGGAACGCATCACTATTGTATTCCGCGGATTTTCAAGCCGCGGCCCAGCTGGTTGTTTCATAACAATGGAGATGGGACGTTTACCGACGTCAGCAAAGAGACGGGGATTGCGGAGCATTTGGGGAAGGCTTGGGGTGCGGTGGCTACGGACATTAATAATGATGGGCGGATGGATTTGTTTGTGGCCAATGATACGGTGGCGAATTTTTTGTTTATGAATCGTGGCGGACGATTTGAGGAAGTGGGATTGGCGGCGGACGTGGCGTACAGCGCGGACGGACGGGCGCGGTCGGGGATGGGCGTGGACTCCGCGGACTTTGATGAAGATGGGCGGATGGATTTATTTGTGGCAAATATCGATCAGGAGATTTTTGCGCTTTATCGAAATTTGGGGGATGGAACGTTTGACGATGTGGCGATCGAGCAGGGGATTGGGATGGCGACACGGTGGATGAGTGGTTGGGGATTGAAGTTTTTTGATTATGACAATGACGGGAATA
>Ga0137403_10004298_pt1 | contig 16809 bp, 11 predicted proteins | sample CZOMad2_1_16fung_FD_122057 | JGI IMG/M metagenome (GOLD analysis project Ga0137403, IMG submission 122057) | Vadose zone soil fungal communities from Angelo Coast Range Reserve, California, USA - CZOMad2_1_16fungal (Hybrid Assembly) | ecosystem: Environmental > Terrestrial > Soil > Vadose zone...
CGAGCTTCGCGGGCAGGTCCTTGGCCACCTCGGTCTTGAGCCGGCGCAGGATGAAAGGTCGCAGGCGCCGCCCAAGCCGCGCCTGCACGGCATCGTCCTTGTCGCGCGTGATGGGCTGCTCGTAACGCTCGCGAAAGTCCCTCGCCGTGCCGAGGTAGCCGGGCATCAGGAAGTCAATGATGCTCCAGAGGTCGAGCACCGAGTTCTCCATCGGCGTGCCTGTGAGCACCAGCCGGTGGCCGGCGTGGACGGCCTTCACGGCGAGCGCGTTCTGGGTCTGACGGTTCTTGATGTGCTGGGCCTCGTCGAGCACGAGCGTGTCGAACTCCAGCTCGCGATACCGTTCCGCGTCGCGCCGGATGAGCGCGTAGCTGGTGATGACGAGTTCGCTTTTGGCGATGTCCTCGAAGTGCTGGTGCCGGCCTGTGCCGTGCAGCGCGACGGCTTTCAGTCCGGGCGTGAACTTCTTCGCCTCCGCCATCCAGTTGAAGACCAGAGAAGTCGGGCAGACGATGAGCACGGGGCCGGAGAGCTTGCGGTTCGCATGGCAAGAATGGATGAACGCCAGCGTCTGGAGCGTTTTGCCCAGGCCCATTTCGTCCGCAAGGATGCCACCGAATTTGTTCTCGCGGAGGAACTGCAACCAGGCCACGCCCTGCCGTTGGTAGGGACGCAGCACTTCTTCGAGCGGGCCGAGCGGCGGGCACGTGAGCTTCGCCTGGCCGCTCTGTCGCGCCGCGCGTTCGCGCCAGCCGGCCGCTGCCTGCACCTGCCAGCCGGGCTGCTGGCGCAGCGTGGCGTCGAGGAAGCCCGCTTGCACGTCGCTGAAGCGGTAGCCTTTCGCGTGTTGCTGCGGCGCGCAGTCGCGCAGCACCTCGTTGAATTCCTCCAGCGCGCCCGTGTCAATCAGCGCAATGCGGCCATTCTTTAGCCGCGTCGTGCCGTTACCGGACAGGATGAGGCGCTGGATGTCCGCCGCCGAAAACTTTTCGCCGTCCGCCGACGCCAGCGACATCTCGACATCGAACCACCGCTCGCCGGAGGGCCGGATTTCAAAGCGCGGTTCGAGCCGTTCGAAGTTCTTGGTCGTGCTGTGCTTGAGCCGTTCCTCCAGCGAGACCTCCCATTCCTTCTGCCAGCGCGGATAGTCGCGCGCGAAGAAGCGTACGACCGCGCTCTCGCCGTGCAAATTCCAGCGCCCCTGCGGGTCCGGGCCGTTGAAGCCTGCGCGGCGCATCCGCTCCGCCGCCGCGACCTCCGCGCTCAAGTTGCGCGTCGAGTAACGCGTAGTGGACTTCGGGTCCGGCAGCCAGAGCGATTCGTCGTTCGCCGTCACGCCCACGGTCATGATGCGCGGGCCATAAGCGCATTGAAGTTGTGCCTGCACTTGGACCAGCCCGCCGTTGAGCGCCAGGATGAAGCGCGGCGACTGCGGTTCCAGAGTAAATTCATCAATGCCAAAGTTCGCATCCACTGCCCAGAAGAACGGAGCAACCAACCCGAGAAACGGTCCAAAGGTCAGAAATGTAAACGCCGTCTTCATTTCGCAGTTAACTCCTGATATGCCACCCAATTATTCACAAACCATCCGTTCGTATATTAATTGGGTCAAGTGGTTTCGTGGGCTTCTTGCATAAAGCGAAAGTTGACTTTCGTTACCCGGAAGCAGATCGGCTCTCCATCGCCAACGATTTGTTGGGCAGTCCTGGAGACAACTTTCCCGTGAAGCGGCTCACACGCTTCCAGCGGAATGCCGAGGGAGATTTCCTGTCGAGTCACCTGTCCGTACCAGGGCTGGCTGCTCAGAGCGCGGTCCTGCGGGACGCAGTAAGCGAGAAAGTCGCGATAATCAGAAAAGGCATGGAGCCACGCTTGGGGTAGCGACCGATCCGATGTTGGCCGCAGGATGGCGTGGACATCGGCACTTGTGCCGGTCCCAGGCTCCAGTGTCAGATGGATTGTGCCGTCAGGCTCGCGGTGAAGGTTCGCGCGTTGCGGAACGTGCATAGAAAGTCCCTCGGATAAGACTCGCGCGGCCAGTGCGTGCAGGGTGGAGGTGATGGCGGTGCTGACGAAATATACTCCACGGCTGCCAGTGCGCGGATGGGAGACGCAGATCCGCCAATTTGATTGCAGCGGCGAGGGAAGCAAGCGGCGAAGTCCTCGAAGGCGGGTCGGACCAAGATGGCCATGACGATAGGTGAGGAAGCTAAAAAGAGCATCTGGCCTGGTGGTCCGATTGCCGGAAAGCCTGAAGCTTCGTTTGGCACGAACCTTTGCAGTTCAAACAGGGTACGCTTATGGCGAAATAATGCGGTAGAAGCGCGTTGCAATTCGAACGGCGTTCGTATCTTCAAATTCGAATGTGCCGTTCCCCCGATCCACTGCCGCGCCGATGGGTTCCCAATCAAGCATGTTTGTGGACGCTGCCAAAGTATAGTTGTGGCCAGAATCCCCCAAAAGCTGCAGCCGAATGCTGCCATCTGAATTTCGAACCATATGGTCAAATCGCGGAGGCGCTCCTCCGCCCGGGCCGGAGCCCGCAAGCCCACCGGTCAGGTTATCAATGACCGCTTGCGAAGCTTGTAACATAGTCTGAGCCAAGTCAGGGTCTAACGGCTGGAGTTGGGCCCGGATTTGCTCTTGAAATGCTCTCAATTGATTAATAGCGGCCGTCGGATTGCTGCGGTCAATCGAAGCAATCGCCGCGCTCAAGCTGGCGATTAGTGGCTGGCTGCGGGAAACATTGTTAGTAACGGCTGCCACGAGGTTATCAACCGCCTGAGCCAAAGTAATGACTTGGACCAAAATTGTGTTGGTTGCGGCCGCTATTCCGTCGCTGACTACAAGTGAAATCGAGTTTGTGCCAACTGGGAGAACGACAGTCGCGACAATGCCGGTCGCCACCGGCGCAGCGAAGTCTCCCAGGAACCAGAGATACTGGAGGGTGTCGCCGTCGGGATCAGACGAGCGGGACCCGTCCAGTACCACCAGGTGCGTTGCTGCCGTTCGGGGAAAGGAACAGGGTCGGAGTCGCGCTTGCGTCTGCGACTGGCGGACGATTCATAGCCAGCGAAAAGATGACTCCATTTCCGCTGGCGCCGCCCTCGGGGGTCATGCCGAAAAGGTTGTGCCCGGAACGTGAAAGCGTTGGGTCAGCCATGGGATGAACTCCGTCTCTGGCCCCGCCAAAGCTGTCGAGCAGCGTGAATGCGGTGCCATCGGTATTGATTTGGAAAACCGCCCCGTCCCCGCGAATACCGCCCTGGCGAGTCATTCCAAAGAGGATGTTACCAGAGAGCAGTAATGATCCCTGGGGTTCTGCGCCGTCGTTGGGATCGCCGGTCGCGCCATCTCTGCTGCCGTAAAAAGTATGGAGGACCTGAAAACCGGAGCCGTCCGTGTTGATGGTAAAGATGGTCCCGCTGCCGCTGTTAGTCCCGCCAGAGGCCGTCATTCCGAAGAGGGTTTCGCCGACGAGCGTCAGTGATCCCCAGGGGTTGTGCCCATCGCTCCCGAAGGAAGTGAAGTCGTGCAAGACAGAGTAGCCCGTGCCGTCGGTATTGATCTTGAAGAGTGTTCCACTGGAGGAGGCGCCGCCGTGCTGCGTCATGCCAAAAAGAACGTTGCCGGAGAGCGAAAGTGATCCTCGAGGTAATTGTCCATCGGGTGTTGATTCAAAAGAGTGGAGCAAGGTGAAACCGGTGCCATCTGTATTCATCTTAAAAATCGTGCCGTTGCCGCGGCTACCACCTTGTTGGGTCATACCAAATAGCACCGAATCAGACACGGTCACAGCGCTGATAGGCGCCCAGCCATCGCTGGGGCTCGGGGAGAAAAAGTGCAGGAGAATGAAGCCCGTGCCGTCCGTATTTATCTTAAAGATTGTGCCCTGTCCGGTGCCGCCGATGACAGTCATCCCGAACAGGGTCGAGCCACTGAGGGCGAGTGAACCGAGCGGAAGCGCGCCGTCGTTCGTGCCGCCCAAAAAAGTGTGCACCAGGCTAAAGCCGGTTCCATCGGCGCCGGTTTTGAACAATGTGCCTTTGTTGGCCGAACCGCCGAACTCGGTCATTCCGTAGAGGGTCGGATCGATCAAAGTGAGCGAACCTTGCGGGCTGGCTCCGTCGGCGTCACCACCGGCAAAATTGTGCAGAGTCGTATGCGCCATGAGTCGCGGAGAGCCGAGACTCGTGAGCAGGAGAAGCGCGGCGTGAAGACTGGAGATTTTCATATGCTACATTGCCGTGCGGGTGGCTGCGGTGGTGAACGGGTGGATTATTCTTTGCGCCGCTACGAAAGATGGTGCCCGCTCGGATGGAGAATTTGCCTTTTCGGCTTCATCGGTACAGTAGTGATATTGGCAGAAGCGTCAGGCGCAATCAACTGGGGAATTTTCACCGGTTGATTCAGGTCGAAAGTATAGAAGAATTCTTGTCGCTCGCGAGATCGATAATATTTTGGAGGCCCTGGGAACCAAAATAATCGCCGCGGAATGCCCACTTCTTTCCCTCCAAATTCCCAATTTTGCCGCAGGGTCCGCAAACCCGAGAAGCTCGCGCGGCAAATGATCTGGGAGATCCGAGCAACACGACTCCTGCAATCTTCGACGGCCAGATCTGCTGCAAAATCGACGGTGCCACTCAGCTGACCCAGGTATCCGATTTGGCCGTTTCGAAGAGGCCAAGGATGTCCGACGCGTTCTGACCGCTGACACGCCACAAAGAAGATGCACGATGCACTTCAAAATCGGATCAATTGAGTAATTCTAAAACGCTGTCCTTGCGGCAAACGGCAGGTGACAGTTCAGCCGGGCGATGCGGGTGTGGGTTTCGGCCGCAGCACAAATAGCGCGATGGCGACGATCAAGAAGAATGCCGCCTGAGCCCAGAGGTGTGCCGGGGAAATGTTAAAGGTACTGCTGATTTCCCGGGCCAACACGACGCGTTGGATCACCCGCAAGACCAGGACGGTGATGATGCCCATGATGATGGCCTGGTTGCGCCGCGGATCGCGGCAGGCCAATAGAGCCATCACGCCAATGCCAATCATAAATGCCCCGAGAATGCGCAGCACGTGGTGCGCCTGGGCCGTCACCTCGATGTTCGCCCCGTAGAATGCCGATACAATCTTAACCAGCAGCTCGGGCGGGGCAAGATTTGCAAGCAATCCCAGCACCAGGTGAGCGAGCCCCACGAAAGCCAGCACGATCCGAAGAGCAATTTCCTTGTTCATGATACGATTTCCTTTCCTGTTTTTTGGTTTATCCGTAACAATTCAACATAACCACGAATGGACGCGAATGAACACTAATGAAAACGGGCGATTTGAGCGCTGAGGACAATGTCCGCAACCGTCACCGGAAAGTGACTCCTGTCGTTGGCGAACCCTCACGCGGCGGGAGCTCTGTAGTTGCGTATAGTTCCAGCTATCACTGCGCATGGATGAATGATGTTTAGTCTCACTGAGTCTTTCGGTCCTCTGTGATGTTGCAGAACCGGGCGACCTGAAACCGCCGGCGCCAGGCGGGCGGCAGTTTCAGTTTGCCTAACGTGATCGTCCCCAGGAAATCCTGGTCGTACGACAACCCGCAGGCGTGGCCGTGGTGTCGCGGCAGTCGGGGGTCGAGGTAGGTACCAAACAACCGGTCCCACAGGGAGGTAAAGTTGCCGTAGTTGCCGCACAGGTCCACGGTGTGGTGGAGAACGTGCTCCTGAGGCGATGTGATCGCCAGCCATCGAAGTGCGTGATGCACCCACGATTGGCCGCGCATGAACGAGGAATGGCTAGCGACTTGCACGGCCAGGATCGCCAGGAACAACACTTTCAGCGCGCTCAAGTCCCACAAAGGCAGCCCGCAGAGCGCCAGCAGCGCGTAAACGGTCACGATACTGGCGGCGGCGGTCGGGAACACTGCGAACACCGCGAACGGTCGCCCCGCGATGCCCGGCATCAGGCATGACACTTGCCGGGGCAGATGATGATACTCATGCGTGAAGAAAAACCAGCGGCTGTGGCTGAAAAAGCGGTGGAGCAGGTAATCCCACAGCCCGGAAATGTAGAACGCCGCCACCGAAACGAACAGAGCCGCTCGCACGTCCATGGGCGCGTCGGTCAAGTTCAAATTGAACCACCGCGCCACCCCGGCTCGCATAGTTACCAACAAATCGCGTGTGCGCGGCACGAGTGAGTAGCCGCCGTATTGAAGCGCAAAGAACACGCCGATCAATGCCAACAAAAACAGCCATGCGCCGACGCCTTCGGGCGGCGTCGCGTCGCGGCGGTCTCGTCCTCGATGCCACTCGAGCAAGTCGAGGAGCACAAAGGCGCCCTGGATGCCGATCGCCAGCAGTACGAATGCAATGGTGCTCACACGCTTGTCTGCGTTTCTGCGTTCTTCTGGCCCTGACCTTTCATGACCTGTCCGGTGGTTCAATGCAAACCGAATCTCATGCCGTGTTTCTTGAACACTTCCTTGCGGAAGATCGGGTTGTAGGTGACGTAAACCCCCAGCCGATAGGGCGACCGCATGTTGGTCTTGAAATCGAAGGCACGCCGGATGACCGACGGGATGCTGTTGAAGCTCGCACGAGCGCGAAAGCAAGCCTCGGTTAGTTCCTCGGGCGACATGCGCGCGGGTCGAAAACAGGCGTAGTTGAACCGGTACTCGGGGTGCAGCCACCATTTGCCGTCGTAGAGAAGCCGGCCAGCAGCCTCGAGTTTCCGATACAGCGGCGTGTTGGGGTAGGCGACCAGAATGTTGAACGCCGCGAAACAGAACTTGTTTTCGAGCGCAAACTCGAGCGTGCGCTCGATCGAATCGCGTGTGTCGTAATCGTGGCCCAGCGTGAACGCGGCCCAGAGTTGCAGGCCGTAGTCGCGGATGATCTCCACTTGTTCCGAGTAGCCGTTGAACCCGCCGAGGAGGTTCGGCGCCTTTTTCATCCAGCGTAGGTTCTGGCTGTCGAGCGATTCGAAGCCGACGACCAAGCCCACGCACCCGCTGCGAACCATCAATTCCATCAGCTCGCGGTCGCGCGTCATATCGATGCTGCCTTGCGATACCCAACGCACTTTGAGCGGGATGAGCGCACGGAATAATTCCTTGGCCGCTTCATGATCGGACAGGAGATTGTCGTCCACGAAAAAGAGGAACTTCCGCTCCTGCGCCTCGATCTCCTGTACCACTTCGCGTACGTCGCGGCAATACTGGGTGCGGTCAAAGAACGCGCTCACCGCGCAAAAGGTGCAGGCAAAACGGCAACCGCGGCTGAATTGCAGCAGCGTGACCGGCAGGTAGGCTTTGCCCTTGAACAGGTCGCGCCGCGTCAGCGTGCCGGGCTGCGGTCGGCCAACGGGCGCCTTGTACACGGGCTTAAGCTGGCCGCGCCGCGCGTCCTCGATCACTTCTGCCCAGTGAAACTCGGCATCACCGATGTAGATCGCGTCCGCGTTGGGCATGGTTTCTTCGGGGATCAGCGTCGGTTGCATCCCGCCGAGGATGACCGGGACGCCGCGCTGGCGAAAGGCCGCGCTGATCTCGTATGCGCGGCGGGCAGTGTAGGTCTCGACGGTGATTGCCACCAGATCTGTCGGTTCATCGTAGGGAATCGACTCCATCCGGTCGTCGTACAACACGACTTGCACGTCCGGCGGGGTCAAGGCTGCCAGCACACCCAACTGTAGCGGCTCCATGCGTCCTTCATCCACATACAGGCTGTGGTCCAGGCGCCCGATATTGGGTTTAATCAGGGTCAGTTTCATGCCGGCAGCATTAGAGGTTCGAGTGGAACGTCGTCTCCGAGTCGCACGCCCTGCTTTCGATAAATCTCGCGGCGGGACACCAGGTTCGAGGCGGCGAAAAGGGCGAGCCGGTACGGGTCACGACAGTTGGTAGCGAAATCGAGCGCCCGACTGAGGATGGATGAGTGGCGGTTGAACTGGCGACGGGCGCGGAAACAACCTTCGGTCAGCTCATCGGGGGTCATCCCGCGCGGACGGAAGGTCGCCTGGCCGTAGCGATAATTGGGCGCGAGCCACCAGCGGTCGTGGAGCAGCCGGCCTTCCGAGCGCAGCCGCTCGTACAGCGCCGCGCCGGGCATGGGCGTCAGCGGATTGAAATTTGCGAGATAAAACTTCGAGCGCAACGCAAACTCGAGGCAGCGGTCAAAGGAGTCCGCGGTATCATGATCGTAGCCAAACACGAAGCTGGCGTAAATCATGATGCCGCGGTCGCGGAATTTGCGCACGGCGGTGTCGAAATCAAAGGCGCGCAGATTCCACGCTTTTCTCATTTGCCGCAGGTTGCGCGCGTCCAGGGACTCGAACCCGACGACCGCGGTGGTGCAGCCGCTTTTTTCGAGCAGGCGCATTAAGGGTTCGTTGCCCGCGACATCGATGCTGATCTGGCATGACCAGCGGATGTTCAAGGGCACGAGCGCCCGAAACAATTCTTCCGCTTTGGGCACGTCCACGAAAATGTTGTCATCTACAAGAAAAATGTGGCGGCGATCGAGCGACTCGATTTCGGCGACGACCTCGCAGACGGGACGCTGCCGAAGGTTGGTGCCGTAGAACGCGCGGATCGAGCAAAACTCGCAGGCGTATCGGCAGCCGCGGCCGTATTGGACCAAAGGGATCGGCGCATAACGTTTGCCGCGGAAAATGCCACGGTCGAATCCCAATCCCGCAAGCGGTTGCGGCTGCGGTGCGCGATAGAGCTTTTGCAAGGTTCCCTCCCGCGCGTCCCGGACGACTTGTTCCCAAACTCCTTCGGCATCACTGATGACCACCGCGTCAGCAAACTGCAACGCTTCCTGTGGCAGAAAGGTGGGGTGATAACCGCCCATGACCACCGGCACTCCGCGCTGCCGATACCGAGCGGCGATCTGATAACTGTGACGCGCGTTGTAAGTTTCGACGGTGATCGCCACGAGGTTAGCCGGTTCATCGTAGGGGATCGGCTCCAGGCGCTCGTCGCTGAGAGTGATCTTGACATCGGCTGGTGTCTGCGCGGCCAGAATGGCGAACACAAGCGGCTCCATGGCATCGGTGGCGCGTGCGTCACAGAGGTTCGGGCGAATGAATGTGATTTTCAAAGGTCAACCTTACGCCATTGTATCGCGGCACATGTAGAACCGCGAGAGGTTGGTCGCCAAGGCCACCGCGATCTTCGTGCGTGAACCGCCAGGTTTCGGGACCACTACCTGCACAAGCGCGATGGTAAAGAGCTCTTAAAAACTGCACAACCCCAAAACCTGCGTTGCGCGCATCGAAAAAGAGACTGGCCTCATCGAAATTATCAAACAGTCGAAGGCGTTATTGGGCTTGAACCTGCGCCCGCCGAAGCCTATAGCTTGAGGCAGAACACCCCGAACAGCGACTTATGTGCGAGCGAAAACTCAGAATTGCGCTGGTTTCTCCGAAAGGTCCGCTCTATCGGCATCGCGGTGGTATCTGGAAGAAGTCGCTGCGTTACCAGCCGTTGACGCTAACGACGCTGGCAGCGCTGATCCCGCAGGAGTTGAACGCCGAGGTGGAATTGTTTGATGAGGGCATCGCCGACGTGCCGCTCGATTTGGACGCCGAGCTGGTGGGCCTGACGGTCATCACCGGCACCGCAAGGCGAGCGTACGAGCTGGCGGATCATTTCCGCAGGCGCGGGAGCACCATAGTGCTCGGTGGCCCGCACGTGACGCTGATTCCGGAGGATGCGCAGCCACACGCTGACGCCGTCGTCACCGGTTACGCCGAGGACACTTGGCCCCAACTTATCCGAGACTTTGCGGCAAGTCGTCTGCAAGCGCGCTACGACCAAAGTCCGGCGCTTGATCTGGCGAACCGGCCATTTGCGCGGCGCGAGCTTCTGCCGAGCCACCGGTATCTGACGAACAATGTATTCGAGGCCACGCGCGGCTGCATCCATAACTGCGATTTTTGTGTGGTGCCGTCGGCCTGGGGACGCAAGCCGTACAAAAAGCCGGTGGCGGAGGTCGTGGCCGACATTCGGCAGCATGGAGCGCGCAAGCTGATCTTTGTTGATTTGAATCTGATCGCCGACCGACAGTACGCGGAAAATCTGTTTAGCGCGTTGGTGCCGTTGCGTCTGCAGTGGTATGGGTTGTCCACGGTGCTGTTGGCGGATGATCCGGAGCTGCTGGAATTGGCGGCGCGCAGCGGGTGCAAGGGGTTGTTGATGGGACTGGAATCCATTTCTCCGGCTAACTTGCGCCAGAGCCATAAAACCTTTAACTCACCGGACAAATTCTTCCGGGTGGTCGAAGTGCTCCATGAGCATGGCATCGCGCTGCAAGGCTGTTTCGTTTTCGGGTTGGATCATGATGAGCCGGATGCGTTTTTGAAAACTGCGGAGTTCGCCGTGGAGGCGGGAATAGATTTGCCGCGCTTCGCCATCGTGACTCCCTTTCCGAATACCGGGCTGTACAAGCGGCTGCTCGGGGAAGGCCGCATCCTAACAAAAGATTGGGAGTTGTACGACGGCCAGCACGTGGTTTTCCGTCCGGCCCGCATGAGCATCGATGAACTGCAGCAAGGCATCGAGGCGGCGTGGAAGCACGCTTACAGTTTCCGTTCGATAGCACGGCGGATCCGGCGCTCGCCCGCGCCGTGGCCGGTGAAACTCGGCACTAACCTGGGCTACCGTTTTTATGCGCATAACCTGAGCCGTTTCTACAATTGCGATTGGATAATCGGGCGCACGACCAGCAGCGCAGATTTGCAATTTGCTGTATCGTCGACTGGGAGCGGGCGGAACGTCGAAAGAGTCAGGGACACTGAGATCCATGAGCACGCTAGTGAGGATTCGGGCGCCAGCAGGTTGCAAACCTGCGGTACAGCAGATTACAAATCTGCGCTACGATGAGTGGCATGCGCTTAACGATCATCCATCCTTGCATTGGGCGACGACCGGGCCAGGCGTACATCCGCACCTGGCAAATGGAGCCGCTGCCGGCTGCGACGCTCGCGGGGCTGACGCCCAAAGACGTTCAAGTGCGCTTCTATGATGACCGGATGGAGACGATTCCTTTCGATGAACCGACTGACCTGGTGGCCCTCAGCGTCGAGACCTACACCGCCAGGCGCGCGTATCAAATCGCCACCGAATACCGCAAGCGCCGCGTGCCGGTGGTGATGGGCGGTTTTCATGCGACACTTTGCCCTGAGGAGGTCGCGCGCTACGCCGAAGCTGTTGTCTGCGGCGAAGCAGAACAAATGTGGCCGCAGGTGGTTGACGATGCCCGGCATGGCACTTTGCAAAAATTCTATCGCCAGAGCAGCCGCCCTTCGCTGGCCGGTCTGAAGCCCGACCGATCGATTTTTCGCGGGAAGCGATACTTGCCAATCGGCCTGGTTGAAGCCGGACGCGGGTGCCATTTCAAATGCGAGTTTTGCGCCGTCCAAACTATCTTTCATTCGACGCAGACCCGCCGGCCGATTGACGAGATTCTTGCGGAACTCCAACCGCTCAAGCACCAGAAGAAACTGTTCTTCTTCGTGGACGACAACATTACTTCGAACCTTGCGCAAGCGAAGGAGTTCTTCCGCGCGCTCATCCCGCTTGGCATTCGGTGGGTGAGCCAATCAAGCATCAACGCCGCGCACGATGAAGAATTCCTGGATTTACTGGTGCGCAGCGGATGCCAGGGGGTGCTCATCGGGTTCGAAAGTTTAAATCCGGCGAACCTGAAAGAGATGAACAAAGCGTTTAACACCATGCGGGGTGGTTTTGAAGAGGCACTGGCGAACCTGCGCCGGCATAGCATCCGCGTCTATGGCACGTTCATTTTCGGTTACGACGGCGACACCCCGGAGAGCTTCGCCGAGACGGTGCGCTTTGCGCAAAATCATGCGCTCTACATCGCCGCGTTCAATCATCTGACCCCATTCCCTGGCACTCCGTTGTACCATCGGTTGGAGGCCGAGAAGCGGTTGCTTTACGAGGCCTGGTGGCTCGATGAGCGCTACAGCTATAATAAAATCCCCTTTCGCCCCCAGGGCATGAGCCCGGAAACATTACAACAGAACTGTCTGGCCGCGCGCCGGAGGTTTTATTCCTGGCCGAGCATTTTGCAGCGTGGGTGCGCGCCGGTAAATCGCAGCAACTGGTTCATGTGGCGCAATTTTTATTTGATCAACGGGCTGCATCGAGACGATGTGAGCCTGCGCGACCATTATCCGTTAGGAGACGAGTCATGGCGGGGGCCGCTCTTGCAGTCAAACTAAAGTGGAGAAGTCGTTGAAACGTTGAAGCGTTGTTAGAGGGGTTAAATAGGTTAGATGGGTTAAATGAGTTACATGGGCTACATGAGGAAGAGAGGGGACGCCGAGAAATTTGCGCCAGCCGCGGAAAATGCGGCTGATAACAGCAAACGGGCGCAAACCTCGAGGGATTTAGCGGTTCAGAGATCCCAGTTGGGAGGCCTCACGCCCTTGGAACCCCGACGATTTGGGATTGACGAAAGTGGACGCGTAAGGCGCACAGGCTTCGCGTTGGCGACGGAAGCGGACGATGCGGAGATCCGGCGTTTGTTTCGCGAAAACCCGATGGCGGGACAGATCTCGATTTCGTTGGAACGCGAGCCGAGTTATTTCGCTGAGGGCAGAATCGTAGCTAGAGAGACTTCAAAGCCGGTTTCATCGAACGTCACTCCTCTGATAAACACCCCGCTTCCGGGGGGTGAACCTGCACGCGACCTGCATGGAAACCGCTTCAACGGTTTTCACGATAGGCAAGAAAACGCTGGGGTGGTTCACGTCTCCCGACATGTGGAAGACACCCCGCTGAAGCGGGGTGTTAATGAGAGCGGGTCTGAGATCTCCCGCGGAATACCCGGCCCGGCCGCAGAATGGCAAACGATCGTCGCTCGCGAGGGCGGGCGCATTGTTTGCGTTGGCAGTTGTTCAATCCGCTGGCGGTTCGTAAATGGCGAACTGCGGCGTGTCGGCTACCTGGGCGGGTTACGACTGGATTCGAAGGTGGCCGGCCGTTTCGATATTCTGCGGCGCGGTTACCGGTTCTTCCGCGAGTTGCAGAAGCCCGGCGGCCCGGAGCGTTATTTCACCGCTATCGCCGCGGACAACGAGCGGGCCATCCGATTTCTGGAGCGTGGCCTGCCGGGAATGCCGTTCTATGAATACCTCAGTGATTTCCTGACTGTGCTTGTGCCGGTGCGGCAATGCGGTAGCTGGCGAGCCCGCAAGACGAGAAAAAATTGCGTTAATGCGGAGATCGCTTCGGCCGAGGACGGCCGCACTACGACAGAGATTATTGAGCGAGTGAACGAACAGAATCGCGGCTACCAGTTCGCCCCTTGCTGGAGGGCAGAGGAGTTGTTGGCTCTGGACGGGCTGGGTTTATCCATGAACGATTTTCGGGTCGTCCGAGGCGAAGCGGGCGTAGTCGCGTGTGCCGCGCTATGGGATCAACGTTGGTTCAAGCAAACGGTCATCCGTGGCTACGCGTGGCCACTTTCAGCGGTGCGGCCATGGATCAACCTGGCAGCGCCCTTGCTCAGGTGGCCGCGGCTGCCTGCGAGTGGCACGACCCTGGCCCACGCCACAGTTTCTCATCTCGCGGCGCAGCCAAATCAACCTGAAGCGCTCGTCACGTTGGTCGAGGAGTTATTTTGTCTCGCGGCCGAAAAAGGGATTGAGTTCCTCACATTCGGCTTTGCGGCTGGTGATCCGAGGCTGGTCACCATTAGAGCAAGTTTTGCGTGCCGCGAATATCGAAGCCGGCTTTACTCTGTTCGCTGGGCGGGAACTCAGTCCGGGGCGATTGCTGGTTCGCTACCTTATCCCGAATTAGCATTGTTGTGAACACGCAAGAGACAGAAACCATCTCCCAGGTCTTGCCCCGTAAGGGCCTGAGCGGGCCACAAATTCAGGACATGTATGAGCTTCTCACCCGTTACTTCGAAGGCGTAACCGATGCGCAGTTTGAGCGCGATTTGACGGAAAAAAATTATGTCATCCTCCTCACGCGGGCGACAGAGTTAGTTGGTTTCTCAACGCTGCTGGCGTACGAGGCGTCTTTCGAGCGAGCGCCGGTAAGCGTAGTGTATTCGGGCGACACGATTGTGGCCCAGGAAGCGTGGGGAACGGCTGCGTTGCCGCGTGCGTGGATCGCGGCGGTGAACCAGCTCCGCACCACAGTGCCACGCGGGTCCTACTACTGGCTACTGCTGACGTCGGGCTTCCGCACGTACCGTTTTCTGCCACTGTTCTGGCGCGAATTTTATCCCTGTTTTGAGCGGCCGACGCCGCCGGACAAACAACGGCTGCTGGAGCATTTGGCCCGCGAACGGTTCGGCACGCAATACGAGCCGCAGAGCGGCGTTGTCCATTTTACCCAACCCCAGCGGCTCCGCGCTGAGTTGAGCCAGATCCCGGAGGGCCGGATCTCCGATCCGCATGTGAGATTTTTTGCCACGCGCAACCCCGGTCACGCGCGCGGGGATGAGCTGGTTTGCCTGACCAAACTTGCGCCGGAAAACCTGACGGTCGCCGGCCGGCGGATGGTAACTCCCAAACCATCTTCGGTGCATCTCCCACTGCGTGCGAGGAGCGAGTGGGGAGAGACGTGTTCAATCTGATGTTCCTTTGAGGCTGACTGCCACCATCGCTAACGCGCTGTGGAGCGTCACAAACGTTCCGGCGTACGTCCGGTTTTGTCGCGCCTTGGAGCAGCCCGGGATTGAGCAACGGCTACGATTACGCGCCTATCTGAGGGGCAACGCCTTGACCGCGTTTGGCAAGGCACACGGCTTTGAATACATTCACAACTACGAAGATTTCGCGCGTCGTGTGCCGCTGGCAGATTACGATGACTTGCAGCCTTGGATCGAGGGCATCCGCCGCGGTGAATCGAACGTATTGACACAAGAAGCCATAACACACCTTGTTCCCACCAGTGGGACAAGCAGCGCCCGCAAGCTGATTCCTTTTACGGCTGGTCTGCAGCGCGAGTTCAACGCGGCGATTGGGCCATGGCTTGTCGATCTATTTCGGCAGGCGCCCGGCGTGATTGGCGGCTCAGCTTACTGGTCTGTGACGCCGGTGACCGACAACTTTGCCAGCGGAGCGATAGGAGAGCGGCCTTTGGGCTGGAGGAGCGCGTCCCGTTCAGAGGGACAACCACAGAACCCGGGCGCTGAGGTTCTCACGCCTCTGCAGCCTAAAGGCCGCGCTCCTATCTCCTGCGCCATCCCGATCGGTTTCGATTCCGACAGCGCTTATCTCGGTGGAGCGCGCAAGCGGTTGGTCGATGCCATTATGGCGGTGCCGACGGCAGTGCAGCAGGCCGGCTCGCTCGAGGCTTTTCGCTACGTCACGTTGCTGGCTCTGCTGCGTTGTCGAGAGTTGAGGCTCATCTCGGTCTGGCATCCATCTTTTCTATCCCTGCTCCTGGATGCGTTACCATCTCAATGGGAAAAGCTATTGGCAGACGTGGAACGAGGCACACTCAGTTGCGCTGACGGATTCCGCTCCGAGCGGGCGTTGCGATTTCTGGCCAAACCGCTGCCTGAGCGAGCCAATGAACTGCGAGCGGCGGGACCGCTGCAGCCGGCGATGCTTTGGCGGGAGTTGCGCGTGATCAGTTGTTGGGGCGATGGACCGGCTGAGCTGGCGGCGGCAGATTTGCGCGCGCGCTTTCCCAATGTACTTTTGCAGCCCAAAGGACTGCTCGCCACTGAGGCATTTGTCACGTTGCCTTTTGGCGCCTTTCAGCCGCTCGCGATCCGATCCCATTTTTTCGAGTTCATCGATGCCGCTGGCCGCGTTCATTTGGCCGACTCTTTGCGCGAGGGGGCGGAATATGAAGTTGTGATCACAACCGGTGGAGGATTATGGCGCTATCGGCTGGGCGATCGCGTTATGGTGAGTGGTTCCGTCGGAAAGACTCCGTCATTGCGTTTCCTGGGCCGGAGCGGAAATGTGTCGGACCGTTTCGGCGAGAAGCTTTCCGAGGTATTCGTGGCAGAGGCAATGCGTGAAGTTTTTGGGGAAGACTCGCCGCGGCCAAGCTTTGCTTTGCTCGCGCCGGATGAAGACGGAGAGGGATGCCGTTACACGCTTTACGTCGAAGGCAGACCGCAGGCTAATCTAGCTGAACAGGTCGATCAGGCTCTGCGTCGGAGTCCGGGTTACGATTACTGCCGTGGCCTGGGACAATTGCTGCCATTGCGGGTGTTCGTAATCGGGGCCGGCGGATACGAGAGCTTTGCCGGTCGTTTAGCCTCAGAAGGAGCACGCCTCGGCGATATTAAACCGGCCGTCCTTAGCAGACTGTCGGGCTGGTCTAACGCGTTTGCTGGAACCTACGCGTCGGTTCCATGAGGGTTGCGGTGTACATCCAAAAAACTTTTTGACCGTCTCAAATCGAGGGAAGCTCGACCACAATTTCTGAATTTGGTGCCAAAATCGAGCAAGATTCCCGTTACTCCCTTTGGTTCAGCCTGTTATAGCTGGCATTTTTGCTGGCACTGAGCAGGCACTCATTGGAATTACGAGTCGGAGGCCTGCCTTATCATTCGCAACCATGTAAATTCAACAGCTACAATCACCTGCCTCAAGTTACCCGCAATCCGGAACCGACTCGACTGGAGTCCTCAACCAATTTTGCCCACTGAATGGTTTTCTGCACTCCTTCCCTGAAGAAGTGTATCCAACCGAAGCACATTTACGCCATTTTTTATGGCGCGCTTCAGCGTGAAACCGACCGAGAACTTCCCGAGAAACTGAGACTGGCCACCAATTTCACGACCTAAAGAGCCACTCATAAGGCAA
>Ga0137403_10004299_pt1 | contig 16808 bp, 18 predicted proteins | sample CZOMad2_1_16fung_FD_122057 | JGI IMG/M metagenome (GOLD analysis project Ga0137403, IMG submission 122057) | Vadose zone soil fungal communities from Angelo Coast Range Reserve, California, USA - CZOMad2_1_16fungal (Hybrid Assembly) | ecosystem: Environmental > Terrestrial > Soil > Vadose zone...
GACACGAATGGGTGGCGATTTTTACAGAAGGAAATAAAGCGAACGAAGGTCTGTATGACTTCTGACTTCTGACTTCTGACTTCTGACTTCTGACTTCTGACTTCTGACTTCTGACTTCTGACCTCCGACTCACCCGCCCTGCACCGGGGGCATGATTGAGATTTCGTCACCGGATTTCAGTTTGTAATTCCGATCGACGAATTCGACACCGGCGCCGACCAAAATATTTCTGTCGTGCGCGCGTAGCGCCGGCGCCTTGCTATAAATTTTCTCCAGCAATTCGGCCACCGGCGCTTTTTCGGGAAGATCGACATCCAGCTCCGGCGCCCCAACCAAATCCCGGAGCTGCGAATAAAATCTTACTCGAACTTTCATCGCCAATCACTTCGGCTGCGCGATCAGTTCTTTTCGCAAAACTCCAATGCAAGGCAAATTGCGATATCGCTCGTCGTAATCGAGGCCGTAGCCGACCACGAATTCGTCCTCGATCTCGAAGCCGAGATAATCGGCATCGACTTCTCGCGCGCGCTGCTTCTTTTTGCTTAAGAGGACACAAACGCGAATGCTCCGCGGATGGGCCGTCTCAAGTTTCTCTCGAATCGCGGCCAGCGTGTGCCCGCTGTCGAGAATGTCATCGAGAATGAGAACATGCCGATCTTTCACGTGCGGGGGCGCGACTTGCTTAAAAATGACCTCGCCACTGGTCTCAGCTTTCCCGTGATAACTCGCGACGCTCAGGCAATCCAGGCGCAGCGGCAGCTGAATTCGCCGCATCAAATCGGCCATAAAAACGAGACTGCCGTTCAACACCGCGATGACCGTCAGCTCACGATCGCGATAATCATTCGAAATCTGGGCGGCGATTTCGTCGAGGCGACGCAGAATCGTCCGTTCATCAAAGAGAACGCGCTCAAGATCGCCTTGCACTGCTCAATACTAGGCCACCCCTTTGGCGAAAGATCAACGCGCGACTCCTCCGTGATCAAATGCTAATTGTTGGCCATGCAGGTCCAGCACGAAAAATTCGAAGTGCGAACCAACGGCAAAGGCACCTATGAGATCACGGATGAGGTTGAGGAGAAGATTGACAAATCAGGCGTGCGAAACGGAGTCGTGACGGTTTTCGTGCAGCACACCAGTTGCAGCCTGACCACGATGGAGAACGCGGCGCCAGCGGCCCGACGCGATGTCGAGCGATTTTTTGAGAAGCTCGTTCCCGAAGATGCGGACTACGAGCACGATGACGAAGGCCCGGACGACATGCCCTCGCACATTCGCATGGTCCTGACGCGTACGAGCGAAACGGTCCCGATCGTCGATGGCAAAATGCAGCTCGGCACCTGGCAGGGCATTTTTCTTTTCGAGCATCGGCGCGATGCCCATCGGCGAAAAGTGTCAGTCGTAATTATTGGCGAATAAATCCTGTAGCCGGCGTCGTTGACGCCCGCCCGCGGTCAGCGACCGCGGCTACAACAACGCGTAAATCGCGTCCACCAGGCGCAACGATTTTTCGTTAGGCAAGACCGATTGCTCCATTTGGTTCATCACGTAGGCGAAACTGATCCCGTTCTCGGGATCGGCGAAAGCGTGGCTGCCGCCGGCGCCAGGATGGCCGAAAGCTGACGGTGATGTTCCGAAGATAGCGCGTTTCGAAACTTGACCGCTTAAAGCGGTCAAGTTTTCGCGCGCAGAGCGCGAGTCTTTCATGAGACCGGCCGAAAATGCAGTCGGGATTTGGAACACGCGATCAATCCCATCGGTGAGCGTGTTCGTCATCCAATTGACTGTCTTCTCGGAAAAAAACTCTCGACCGTCCATTCGTCCGCCGTTTGCCAGGATCGCGTAAAATTTCGCGAGCGCGCCCGCACTGCCAATTCCACCAAACGAAACGATTGGCAGAGCGCGGATCTCCGGTTTGTTCATTGCACTGATGGCGTTCAAACCAAAAGGCGAAGTAAAAACCTTGTGCGCAAAGGTTCCCTTAGTTGCTAGATCAGCATAAAAGTCCGAGCTCGCCACGGGACGAGTCCGTCCAACTGGCGGACCGGACTGGCGGTCTTTCGGTCCCGGTTGCTTGCCTGCTTTGGGAGCGTACATCGTCGCGACCCGCGGATTTTCCTTTTCGGGCAAACCGATCCAAAGATCGAGGCCAAGCGGCCCGGCAAAATTTTTTCGCCAGTACTCGGCCAACTTTATTCCAGAGATTCGCCTGACGAGTTCGTCGACCAGAAAGCCGAATGTTCGCGCGTGATATCCGTGCGCGGTTCCCGGCGGCCAATTCGGCTCTTGCTTGGCCAAAGCATCGATGACCGCGGCATAATCAAGCAGATCTACTTTTCGATCGAGCGCCGCCAATCCGGCCTGATGCGACAGCAATTGCCCCAGCGTGATCGTTTCTTTCCCGGCTTGCGCGAATTCCGGCCAGAAGTCCCCCACCCGACGTTCGATGTCGATCTTGTGTTCCTGCAAGACGTGCAGCAGACAAGCGCTTCCGATCCCCTTCGTCGCCGACCAAATCAGAACGATCGTGTCTTCGGTCCACGGCTGGTCGCGTCGGGCATCGCGAAATCCGCCGTGAAGCTCCAGCAGCTCCTTTCCGTTTTGCCAGACGGAAATGGCGGCGCCGAGCTCGCCAAATTTCTCGAAATTCTTTTGAAAGAGAGGTTCGAGGCGTTCGCGAAGTTCATCCGCATCCAGTTGCATCGATGCAAGATGGAGGGACGACCTCTGTGTCGTCCACATTTTCTTCGGACGCGACGGAGCGCGTCCCTCCACTCAGATCAGTTTCCGGACCGATTCGAGATCAGGGTCCTTCTTCGCGATCTCGCGAAATGACGGATCCATTTTGAAGCTAGTGAGCAAATGGATCCGGGCCGATTTCGGATTGCCCAGAAGCGCGTCGTAGCAGCCCATATTATAATAATATATTGGCTCGCGCAGGAGTGCGGCCGGCCCTTTGAGGAGAAGTTTCTTAGCTTGGAGAGTTTTCCCGAGCTCGTGCAAACAGAACCCAGCATGGAGAAATCCGGCGCTGCAGTGTGGCGCGACCTGGCAAAGCTTCCGGCTGACTGTCAAAGCGCGCGCCCATCTTTTTTGCCGCATCAAATGATGGAGACGCAATTGGAGGACTTCCGGCTGATTTTGAGATGGCGTTTCGATCGCATTTAACTCGGCAATCGACTCGCGATCCATGCCGAGTTCGGCATATCCGGCGGCCGCCCGTAATCGCCATTCGAAGTCCACGCATAGCTTTAAGCAAAGACCTTGCCAAACGCGGTTGGTTGGTAGGGCGATTACGCTCCCAGCTAGTGCATCCAATGGCGTTGCCCATTAACGTTGGACGTTTGCCTCAACGCTTACGCTTTTGAGGCAAGTGGATTGACCTCAATCGATCCGAGCCGGATTGGCGTTTGCGGGCGGTTCGGTGAATGGAGCCGGCGGGAGCCGAGCGACATGGACGGGGAAGCCCGAGAGGGTGAGTGAGCGGGAAGCGAGCGAATCAACCGCCCCTAACCTCTACAGAAGAAGTTCTTCCAGCTCGGCCAGCCGCTTCTCAAACAACCCGAGGGTGCTCTCAATCGGCCTTGGAGTCGTCATGTCGACGCCGGCTGCTTTTAACGTTTCCAGCGGAAATTTTGATCCGCCGGACTTCAGAAACCCGAGGTAGGCTTCGACCGCTCCGGCCTCACCGCGCAACACTTTCTCCGAAAGGGCCACGGCGGCCGAAATTCCGGTGGCGTACTTGTAAACATAAAACGCGCCGTAAAAATGCGGGATCCGAAGGCACTCGAGATCGAGCTGCGGATCGAGCACGAAATTTTCCGCGAAATAGGCCGTGAGCAATTTGTGATATTCAGCTTTGAAAGTGTCCAGGGTCAGCGCGTCGTCGCTTTCTTCGATCTCGTGGATGACCCTTTCAAATTCGGCGAACATTGTTTGCCGGAACAATGTGCCGCGAATGTCGTCGATCTGCCGATTAATGATGTAAGCGCGCATTTTTGGATCGCGCGTTTGGCCGAGCAGATGATGGGTGAGCAATTCTTCATTGAAGGTCGACGCCACTTCGGCGAGAAAAATCGGGTAATCGTAATCCTGATACTTTTGCGATTTTTGGGAGAACCAGGTGTGCATCGAATGGCCGGCCTCGTGTGCGAGCGTGTAAACATCGGCAAACACATCTTCCTTGTAATTCATCAGGATGTAGGGCGGCGCGCCGTAACTTCCGGATGAAAACGCACCGCTGCGTTTGCCTTTGGTTTCGTAACGATCGCACCAGCGACCGCGCAAACCGGTTTCTAAAACATCGACATATTCCTTTCCGAGCGGTCGCAGTGCCGTGAGCACGTGCTCGACCGCTTGATCGAACGAAATGTGCGTCTCAATTTCCGCCACCATCGGCACGTAGGTGTCGTAGTGATGAAGCTCCTTCAAACCGAGCACCCGCCGCCGTAATTCGAAATAGCGAAATAGCGCCGCCAAATTTGCGCGCACCGACTTGGTCAATCCCTCGTAAACCGACACCGGGACATCGTCCGGGAACAACGCGGCTTGGAGCGACGACGGGTAGTTTCTGGCGCGCGCGCGAAAAACATCCGCTTTCACGGAATATGCCAGCGACGAAGCGAGCGTGTATTGGTGATCTTGAAACTCGGCGTAAAACTGCTCAAACGCGCGTTGGCGGAGTCCGGGATCGCGCTTCACCAAAAATGAGCCGAACGAACTTTGGGTGAGCGGCTTTTCGCGGCCGGTATCGTCGCTCAAGACGCCGAATTTCATGTCCACGTCAGTCAGTTGCGAAAACGTGTCGTCGTAGCCGTTTAACGCCGCCGCACCAAGCGCAAGAATTCGTTCCTCCGGCTCGGAGAGCACATGCGGCTTCAGTCGGCGAATTTTGTGCAGTTTGATCTGCCACTCCGCCAGCGCTGGATCGACCATGAACTTAGCGAAAGTCTGATCGTCGATCGCTTGGATTTCGGGAACGACGAACGCGAACGCTTCTCCGATCTTGGTGAACAGGTTTTGAATCTGTCCGACCCGGGCGAGGTATTGAGTGTTGGCGTTGTCCTCCGCCAGTTGGAGCGAGGCAAAGTGATAAAGGCGTTCCAGTTTGAGATCGAGCTCCTTCTCGAATTCCAAACACTCCGCCAAAAGTTTTGCCGACGCGCCGAGCTTGCCTTTCCACTCTTTGATTCGCGGATATGTCTTCTGGACCCAGGCAAAATCTTCCTGCCATTTGCCGATATCGGCGAACAGATGCGCCAGGTCCCATTTATCGGACTCGGGAATTTCAGCGCGTGTTGGAACCTGCGAAGTCATTGTAACAAGATGAATCTGGAAACCAGGAAGCCAAGAAAAGACTGATCCGACTCCGATCTAGCTCCTGGATTCCTGGCTTCCAAATTTGTTCTTCTGTTTTAGAACGTGAATCGCGGGATGGCGCGCGATTTTGCGCATCGCTTTTTCCAGCAATTGCTTTCCCGGCGGAATTTTGGGCCAGGGCGAAGCGCCGGAAGGATGCGGCAGCGGAATCAAATCAAAGCTTTGTCCGGCGCGATGCGCGCGAAACTTGCGACCGATAATCTCTTCCAACTTTGTGAATTCGATAAACTGCGCGATCGCGAGTCGGCCAACCGGAATGATGAGACGTGGTTTCAGAATTTTGATCTCTTCGTTCATCCAGGACGAACAGTTGCGAATTTCGTCCGGCGCCGGGACGCGATCAGTCCCGCCGGGAGATTTGCCGGGAAAGCAGCGACAGACGGCGGCGAAGTAAATGGTGGATCGCACGGCAGCTTCGTTCATTCCGCAGAATTGCTCGAACCAGCGGAAGAGTGTTTGCCCAGCCGTATGCGCGAACGGCCGTTTCAAAGCAGGCTCGCGCGGACCGGGCGCCTGTCCAATTAGCATCACCTCGCTGACAACGGCGCCGCCTGAGACCGGGGTCGATTTCATTCGCGGACAACGCCGGCATCGAATCAGCCGCGAGACATGTCGATTTAACGCGGATTGTCTGGAAGAGGCCGGCATCAGCGCCGAAAGATCGAGAAAACCAAACTCAGCACGATGCTGATGATGATGCAGGTGACGATTGGAAAATAAAAAACGGAATGTTCGCGCTCGACCCGAATGTCGCCCGGCAAGCGCCCCAACCATGTCGGAGCAAAGCCGCTCCACAGGATCGCACCGAGCAGAATGATCACCGTACCGGCGATGACGAGGAATTTTCCGAGCTCGCGCATTACCGAGAAGGTTGCGCGAACTGATCGGCGGCACAAGGTTGATGCTCGATGGCAGTGCAGTTTAGAGATTATTACGAGACGCTCGGTGTTTCCAAAACAGCAACGGAGGACGAGATCCGCAGCGCCTTTCGGAAATTGGCCCGGAAATATCATCCGGACGTGGCCAAGGACAAGAAAGCCGCCGAGGAAAAATTTAAGCAGATCAATGAAGCCTACGAAGTCTTAGGCGATCCGGAGAAGCGCAAGAAATACGATCAACTCGGCGCCGATTGGAACCAACCGGGCGGATTCCAACCGCCACCGCAGTGGGGCGGTCAACCCGGTGGCGAATTTTATCAATGGGGCGGTGACGGCGGCGGCGGCGTGCAATTTGAATTTGGTGGGACGGGATTCAGCGATTTCTTCGAAGCGTTTTTCGGCGGCGGCCGCGGCCGCTCGGCTTTCGGCGGATTTGGTGGACGAGAAGCAACCGCCGAGCGCGGAGCGGATGTTGAAGCAGACATTATGGTCACGCTCGAGGAAGCGCTGCACGGATCGACCCGCACGGTTTCGCTGCGCCGCGCCGGGTCCAACAAAGTCGAAAATTATCAGGTCAAAATTCCGCGCGGCGTTCACGAAGGACAGCGCATTCGCCTGGCCGGCCAGGGCGAAGCCGGCGCCCGCGGCGGAAAGAGTGGCGACCTTTTTCTGCGGGTGCGCCTCGCCAAGCATCCCGATTTTTCAGTAGAGAGCAGCGATCTCATTCACGAAGTGAAGATTGCTCCCTGGCAAGCGGCGCTCGGGACGGAACTGAAAGTGCCGACGCTCGAAGGAAGAGCTCGCCTTAAAATTCCGCCCGGAACGCAGGGGGGTCAGCGATTTCGATTGCGCGAACAGGGCCTGCCCAGCATTTCCGGAAAACGCGGCGATCTCTATGTGGTCGTGCAGATAAATATTCCAAAGAAATTGTCGGAGCGGGAACGCGAGATCTGGAGCCAGCTCGCGAAACTGCATGGAAGCTGAACGTCTGCAATAGCCCAGCCTTTTAAGGCTGGGGTATCATTTGCATCAGAAAGAAGCCCCGAGCAGGGGCGAAAGAAACGTTTTCTGCCGTCCATTAATGGACTAAAACAGATGGTGAATTCTTTTACCCAGCGTTAAAACGCTGGGCTACTCTCAAAGCATGAAAATTTCACTGGGGAGCGATCACGCCGGCTTTCGTTACAAGGAGAAGGTTAAAGAACTTCTCATATCGCTCGGCCACGAAGTGAAAGACTGCGGCACTTTCAATGAGGACCCGGTTGATTACCCCGTCTTCATTCGGCCGGCGGCGGAGGCGGTTGCGCGCGGCGAATGCGAGCGCGGCATTGTTTTCGGCGGGTCGGGCAATGGCGAAGCGATGGCAGCGAACAAGGTTCATCTTGTCCGTTGCGCGCTTTGCTGGAACGAAGAAACCGCGCGTCTCTCGCGCCAGCATAACGACGCGAATGTGCTTTCAATTGGTCAGCGGATGATCCCCGAAGACCTGGCGCTGAAAATCGTCCGGATCTGGCTGGAAACGCCGTTTGAAGGCGGCCGTCACGAGAAACGCGTCGCCCAGTTAAACGCGATGTAAGTCCGAGCTCGCCACAGGACGAGTCCGTCCAACTGGCGGACCGGACTGCCGTTTTTCAGATCAGCCGGTCCAAACAAACGACCACCAAAAACAGCGCGCTGACAAAAGCATTGCTTTGGAAAAATGCGCGATTAATGCCGGCCACATCCAGGGATCGGGCACTGCGGTGCTCGTAAACGAGCGCGGCGGCCACGACCGGCATGGCAAGGAAATAGATGGGCCCAAGATTCGCCGCGAAACCGAACCCTATTAACATCGTGAGCATGAGCACGTGCAGGAGCTGTGCAACCCGAAGGGTGCGCGCGATCCCCATTGCTACGACCAATGAACGAATCCCTTCGCGCCGGTCGAATTCAAAATCCTGGGTCGCATAAATCAGATCGAATCCGGCGACCCAGCAAATGACTCCGATCGCCAAAACAATCGGGGCAAGATCAAGATCTCCTCGTTGAGCAATCCAGGCGCCAATCGGCGAAATGGCGAGCGCTAACCCAAGAAAAAAATGGGTCGCAGCCGTGAACCGTTTGGTCAACGAATAAAAGAACACGATCGCGAGCGCAACCGGCGAGAGGACAAAGGTCAGCCGATTGATTGCAGCGGCGGCGGCCACAAATAAAGCCGAACTGAGGCCGAGCAATGCGCCAATGGCCGGTTTCGACAGAAGCAGATGTCGTGAAGCGGTCCGCGGATTGCGCTGATCGAGCGACCAATCGACGAACCGATTGAAAAGCATTGCTGCGGTGCGGGCGGAAACCATACAGACAAGAACAAGAAGCAGTGTTCGAGCTGAGGGCAGGCCGTTCGCCGCCACCACGAGCGCGCCGAGAGCAAACGGCAGTGCAAAAATCGTGTGCGAGAAACGGATCAGCTGCAGAAAACGGCTGAACGCATTGCCCGATGACGCTTCGATCTGACGATGTTGATCTTGCGAAGGCATCAATGAATCAAAGATCGGCATCCAGCAATTGCTGCAAACGCGCATTTGCCCCGGAAAGAATCGGCGTGCCGTGAGCGAAAAGCATCCGCTCGGCCGGTCGTGCCAGAAGTTGGTGCAATGAACTCCGCATCTGTTTTTCGCTCAGGCAATATTTCCGCGGCAACAAAGTAAAGCCGTAGGGCTCGAAATTAATCAACGCGTCACCCACGATCAGCGTGCCGCCATTCGACGCATGATAAAGTGCGATTTCACCGGCGACAGCTCCTTCGACTTCAATCACCTCTAATTCGCCGGCGATCGGCGTTGCCTCTTTTGCTTCAGTGAACCGTGCCGGTTTCAAATCGGGAAAGCTGCGAGGATTTGCCCAGATTGGGACTGAAAAGCGGTCCGAATACGCCGAACTGGTGCGTGCATGATTGGCGTTGGTAACGACAATTCCGGCTATCGGTGCGGCCTCGGAAAGCTGTCGCAACTCGTCATCGGCCAGGGCAATCGGATCGACAAGGTAAAGGCCGCTGCCGGTCAGGATTGCGCTGGAAAAGAGATCAGCTTTTACGGAGGAATCATGGGCCTGCCAGAGCCAGAGGCCGGGCAAAAGGTGATGAAAATCGGGCGCAGGCACGGTGGAAGAGTGCCTGAAACTGGGGGGTTGAGCAAGGTGGTGGCACCATAGGTGCTTGACTCGTTATAGAAATTATAAAATGATCACCTTTGCCTACCAAGCCCGAGACGCCTCCGGCCGCATCGTCTCCGGCATTCAAGACGCCCTGAACGAAGACAACGCCGTCACCAGCCTAATGAGCCGGGGTCTGATGGTTTTGTCGCTCCAAAAGAAAGCCGTCGGCCGCTCCCGCAAGAAAACCTGGACGGTCAAAGAAACTGACCTTGTCCTCTTTACCCGCCAGCTCGCGACCATGATCGAGGCCGGCATTTCGCTGGTTCAAGGATTAACCGCGCTTTACGACCAGAGCGATCCCAAGCGCCAGCGCAGTCTGCGCCACGTGGTCAGTGACGTAACCACACGCGTGCAAGGCGGAGAAACATTTCACGAGTCGATCGCGAAACATCCCAGGGTTTTCAACCGACTTTTCGTGAGCATGGTGAAAGCCGGCGAAAGCGGCGGTTTGCTCGCGGAAATTTTGGAGCGCCTTGCCGGTTTTCTCGAAGCCAGCGCCCGGCTACGGAAAAAGGTCAAATCGGCCATGACCTATCCGGTCATCGTCATTTGCATCGCATTCGCGATCACGACATTTCTTATTGTCCGCGTCGTGCCCATCTTTGGTGAGATTTTCAAAGATTTCGGCGCCAAGCTCCCGGCTCCAACCCAGTTTCTGATCGACGTCTCCGATTTTGTCCGGAGCGAGTGGTATTTCCTCGTGGTCGGAATTGGTTCGCTGATTTTCGGGACCCGAACCTTTCTGCGCTCTACGCGCGGCAAGCAACTGGCCGACCGTTGGAAACTGAAGCTGCCGGTGTTCGGGCCACTGGTACACAAGATTTGCATGTCGCGTTTCGCGCGCACGTTCGCCCAGCTCATCCGCAGCGGCGTCCCGATTCTAGAGGTGCTCGATATTGTCGGCGGAGCAGCCGGGAATCACGTGATCGAGACCAGCATCAAATCTGTGGGCGAAGACGTCGAAAAAGGCGACAACCTCTCGGTCGCGATGTCGAAGAAATCGATTTTCCCGCCCATGCTCCTGCGAATGGTCTCGGCGGGTGAAGCGACCGGCAAGATCGACACCATGCTCGAGAAAATGGCCGATTTCTGGGACGAAGAAATCGAAGCGATGCTCGACGCGCTGACCTCTTTGATTGAACCACTGTTGATCGTTTTCCTGGGTGTCATCGTCGGCGGCATCGTGATCGCGATGTTTCTACCCATCTTCAAACTGAACGAAGTGGTCTCACAAAACTCGTCAGGACATTGATTTCCCAAGACAAGAGCTAGGAGAAGCTCGTAGGCAGGGAGGGGGCGGATCGAAAGATCCGTCCCTTTCTGTTTTGTAATCCTGGAGGGCGCCGCGCTGCCTGCCACGCCGAAGGTCCGAGCTCTCCACGGCGAGTCTTCGACCGGGCTGGCATTTGGCGAATGGAGCGAGCGGGACGAGCGACATGGCCGGCAAAGCCGCGAGGGTAGCGGTCGAGCGCAGCGGGAGCTGCCGAGATACAAGGCGGGTCGGCGCCTGAGTTATGGGACACGACGGCGCGTGTCCCTCCAATCAACGGGCGAAACGCTTAGGGGGGATCGACAAAAACCGGCGCCGCCGATATGTCTTTCGCGTCGAAAGAAAGTCCATGCGATGTCCGGCGCAGCAGTTTCAGAACAGCGGCGACGTTTTGGGCGGTGGCGGTTGAATAAAAGCGCACCAATCCCACCGTCGTGCGCGAACCGAAGACGGTGATCATGATCGTTTCGTCATCGACCGAATTCATGAAGATGTGGTTGCCGTTACCCTGATGATAGAGAGCATTGAACTCCACTTCGCCAATGCGCCGGGCGAGTTCGCGGGTGGCCGCAAACGAGCCGGCAGCGAGCGCCGCGATCACGGTCACGTCCATGACGTCCCTATCGCCGCACTGCGAAATGGCATTACCGCCGCGGTCAATCACTACCGTCAAATCGGACTCGGTTTTTTTCAAAAAATCACCGAGCACGCCATCAAGCGTCGCTACATCTTCGATTGTTAAAACCGGGATCGCGTTCATGCGGGAAGTCTTTGGGTCTCGGGTGCGCTGGGCTCCACCGGAATCGCGACCGGCAACGACTCGCGTTGGGGCGTTTGGCTGAGCTTGCTGAATTTATGGAGCAAGATCTGCGAGACGGCATTGAGCGTGGCGAACACGTTCTGTCCCGTGCTCGAAATCACTTCAAAGCTTTGCAACCGTTTCTTCCGGTTGTTCAAAACATATTCCATGTAATTGGCCGGCGCGATGTTCGGAAGGTCGCGCTTGTTGTACTCGAGCACGCATGGCACCTCGTCGAGCGCCATGTTTTGGAGCGCGAGGTTGTCGCTGAGATTTTTGAAGCTCTCGACGTTCTCCTCCATTTTCTCCCACTGCGAATCGGCCACGAAAACGATCCCGTCCACGCTCCGTAAAACGAGTTGCCGGGTGGCGTTGTAAATGACCTGGCCGGGAACGGTGTAGAGCTGAAATTTAGTAACGAAGCCTTTGATTACGACCGCATTCAGCGGGAGAAAATCGAAAAAGAGCGTTCGCTCGGTAGCAGTCGCGAGCGAGACCAGGTCGCCACGATTCAGCGGATTAATTCGCTGATGAATATAACTGAGGTTCGTGGTTTTGCCGCATAACGCCGGACCGTAATAAACGATTTTGAACTGAATCTCGCGGCTGGCGTAATTAATGATCGACATGTGGGGTCTCCGATTGCGCGTAAATGCGCGAAAGTTTTTCTACCAGTTCCGCAATTTGGGTCCGGGTCTTCGGCCGCAGTGAGCCCTCGGCATGGAGCGCCGTCAGGCAAATATTTCCTTGCGCAAAGAAACTGACCGCCGATCTGCTCGCATACAGGGTTACGGCCACGAGCGAACCGATCTTCGTCTCGCGGACATGCTGGGCAATCCGTTCCACCAGCGCCGGCGCCATCGCGGACAAACCGTCCACCGCGATTTCCTCCGGCAGTTCTCCGGCCAAACCCAAACCATCCGAAAATGTGATCGCGCAGGCTTTCACGCCCGGCAGCGCGGACACTTGAGCCACGACTTCTTTCGGGTCGACCTTTTTCTCGACGACCGGCGCGATGCCGATCTTCGCTTCCACCTTCGGTTGCTCCGTCGCCTTGTCAGGAATTTTCCCGGCTGGCGCCTTATCGGTGGCCAAACGCCGCGCGTCCTCTTTTGCTTTGACCGAGAACGGCGTCTCGAAATCGCTGTCGAGCGCGAAACCTTCCTGATCGTCGCGAAGTTTTAATATGGTCGCGGGCAAATTCTTGAGCACTTCCTCAAGTGGCAAAGCGACCGGTGTTTTTACTTCGTCGGCCTGAAACAAGCCGCGATGCTTTTCCGGCAATGCCGCCTCGAAAACGTCCGGCGCAATCGATATGCGTCCGCTCGCCAACTGCGGCTCAATCAGCGCGAGCGGCAACGTCAGCCGCTCCTCCTCCGGAACAGTGCCGACATCTCCATGTAGTTGGAAGGCGGGCAGATTTTGCAGGACCGCTTTCAGGGAAAGAGTGATGGGCTCTTTCGCCGGCGTTGATGTGACGCCGGGTTTCGATGGTAACGGTTCCGGCAATGTTTTGCCCGGCGGCGCTTTTGGCTTTTCGACCGGCGGCTGGAAAGGGATTTTCGGCAGCTCGGGCGTAAACGGTAAAGGAGTTGGAACGGGCGGCCCGCTAGAGGCTGGAACTCTCTCGGATGCGGACGCACCCGTTCCATTCGGCAAAATTGCTAAAGGAGTTTTACTGGAGGGCGGCGGCTCGTTCTTCGGTTTGAGCGCCGGCGAATAAAGTGAAATGACCGGATGACCGGATGATGTCGATTTTGGCGTCTCTTGCACGATCGCATCTGGCTCAGCCGCAGCGATTGATTCGGCCGTGGCCGTTTTTACCGGCCGTCCTGCGGGAAGCGCCGAAGTCTCGAGCGGCTCGAGCTTGGTTCCGAAGCGCTCCGAATCCTGAATCGTCGCTTTCAAAATCGGCGTGTCGAGTTGGGGAATCTCTGGATCGCGCAATTGGTCGCTGCGGACATGAGCGGTTTGGAATTGCTCGAGCACTTTTTCGTACGGCAACGCCACCCGGGTTTGGTCGTCCGGTCGCACGCCGCGCAGAAAAATCTCAGGCACCTGTTGATAAAGACTTGGAAGCCCGATGCCCGGATTCTTGTCCGCCATTCCCTTTTCGATCTCGGATGCCTTCAACGAGACGCAGGCGCTCGCGTCCAGAACCTCGACCGGCTTAATATAACCGGCCGGAACGCAATCAATGAAATCTGCTATTTTTAAAGAAATGGTGCGCTCCAGTTTCGGCTCAAGCGCGCGAGAGAGCGCCGGCGGCAAATAACTCGATTGCGATCTTTTTGGTGAAGCTGTTATTCGGCGGACGCCAAGTTCAAGCGGTGGTGCGCCGCTCGCGCTTCGAAATGGGTCCGGCGGCGCAAACGAACGCGTTGCGTGCGGCAACACCGTTTTGCTTAGCCGCTCGCTCGCTGGCTTTTTCGCCACTCGCACAGGCGAGCACGTTGGCTTCTGCTCGGCGGTGTCCGGCGTCAACCGCGACGTGAGTTTTTTGAAAAAATCGAGAAACGGAATCGTCATCGCGTTTAATGGTCCTCCGCCGTTACTCGCCACACTTCTTCAAGCGAGGTCACGCCTTCGATCGCCTTCTCAACTCCGACCACGCGCAAAGTTTTCATCCCTTCGGTCATAGCCTGGTTCTTAATCACTGCGGCCGAAGCGCGTTTGATGATCAAACGCCGGATTGCCTCGCTCACCGGCAGCGCTTCGATCAATGCCGCGCGGCCGAGATAACCGCGTCCTTTGCAGCGGTCGCATCCAGTTCCGTGATAGAAAACGGTGGCTTTGTTTTCGGCGAGCCCAATTTTCTCAATCAACTCCGGTTCGGGGACGAACTCTTCCTTACAATTTGTGCAGACGCGCCGAACCAGCCGTTGCGCGCACGTCATCAGGATCGAGCTCGAAATTAAGAACGGCTCGATCCCCATGTCATCGAGACGCGTAATGGCGCCGGCGGCGTCGTTGGTGTGGAGCGTACTCAACACCTGGTGACCGGTCAGCGCCGCTTTCACCGCGATATCGGCGGTTTCGTTGTCACGAATTTCACCGATCATCACAATGTCGGGGTCCTGACGCAGAATCGAGCGCAGCGCGGAAGCGAAATCGAGGCCGATGTCGCTTCGGACCGCGACCTGATTGATTCCGGACAGCTCGTACTCGATCGGATCTTCAACCGTGACGATGTTGTATTGCGGGCTGTTTAATTCCTGCAGGACCGAATAAAGGGTGGTGGTCTTACCGGATCCGGTCGGGCCGGTCACGAGAATCATTCCGTGCGGTGCGTCGATCGCCTTTTTGAACTTCGAGACCGTGTCCGCATCCATGCCCATCTGATCGACGGTGCCGGTGAGCGACGCTTTATCGAGAATACGAATAACAATCTTTTCGCCGTGCGCCGTGGGCAGGATCGAGATACGCAGGTCGATCTCTTTTCCCAGAACACGAATCCGGAACCGGCCGTCCTGCGGGAGGCGCCGCTCGGCAATGTTCAGTCCGGCCAGAATCTTGATCCGGGAGGTGATCGCCAATTGCAACGCTTTCGGAGGCGACTCCGCCGGCATCAATTCGCCGTCGATGCGGTAGCGAAGTTTGAGCGTGTTGTGAAATGGCTCGACGTGAATGTCCGACGCCTTTTCTTTGACTGCTTGGGCCAGAATTAAATTGACGATCCTGATGACGGGCGCGTCTTCGCTGTCGTGGGCCAGGCGATCCAGGTCGATCTCCTCGCGCTTTGCCCCGTGCACTTCGACCGAATCGGAGGCCTGGACCGCTTGTTCGGAAACTTGCTTCATCACCTGAGTCATGTTTCCGGTGCCGTGGACGCCGCTGAGCGCGTCCGCCACCGCGCGTTCGGTCGCGATCATCGGAACGATCTCGAGTTGAACACGCCGCTTCAGGTCGTCGACCGCGAGAACGTTGGTCGGGTCGGCCATCGCCACGAAAAGTTTTCCATCCAGGCGCGCGATCGGCACCAGCCGGTTCGCTTGCGCCATTTCGCGCGGCACCAGCGCCATCACTTCTTCCGGCACCCGCAACCGCGAGAGGTTCACCGGCGGCGTGTTCAAACAACGGCCCATGCTGAAGACCATGTCCTGGTCGGTCACAAATTGCCGGTCGGTCAGAATTTTCAGCAACCGGCCGCCTTCGGATTTTTGAATGCCGATGGCTTCCTCGAGTTGATTCGGAAGAAGGAGACCCTCCTCGATCAACACGTCCGCGATCCGTTCGCCGAAAGATTTACTTCTCATGAACGGTTAGGCCTGCGAATCGAGCCGGTAGACTAACTGCAAAGTTTTTACGATGGCCGACGGCCGCGCCAGGTACCACGAAACCGTGTAATCGACCGATTGCTGGACCGCGTCGCGTCCGGCCGAATCGAACGGATTGCAGCACGCCACCATCATGGTGCGGCTGACCAGATCGAACGGAAGAAAAAGCCGGCCCAGCGTCAGAGCTTCGGGCAACATCGGCGCGACTTGCCGGTCGGTCTCGTAATATTCGAGCGGAACGTAGGCGAATTTTGTCCGGTCGATCAAGGCCGAGAGCACGGTGTCGAGCTGGAGCGGCTTGTCCTTGCAAAGCTCCTCCAGCATCGACACCGCCATCATCTGGCCATTCAAATCTTTGTTCGCGTTTTTTGCCGCCTCGAGCGCGGCCTGTACTTCCTCTTCGCCGAAGAGCTGCTGCACGATCAAAAATTTGGCGAGATGATCGTCGCCGCGTTCGTGCAAATTGGTAATCCGGCCGAAACCTTTGCCGCGCGCAGGATCGACATCGATCAACGCGCCTTCCGCGGTCGGTGAAATGAGCGAGCCATCGTTGCGCGTGAACGAACTGCTGACCAGGCCGCTCGTCGCTTTCGACTTGTCTTTGTCGACAATCGCTTGTCCCGACGCCTGCAAACGCTGTTCGATCTCGCCCAGCATCGCCAAAATTTCGGGCGCGTTCGGGTCGCGGGTCAGAATCATTTCGCACTGGTGAAGGGCGAGGGTGTAAGAGCCGGCGTTGAAATACGCTTCCGCCAGTTTCCGTGAAGTCCGGTGCGCCTCATCGTGACGTCCGATTTTGGTGTAAGCCTCCCTCAGAATCTCGAGCGATTGATAATCCTCGGGCTGTGTTTGAGTGATCGCCTCAAACATCTCGATCGTTTGGAGGATTTGGCTATGCTCCTCCGCAGAGAGCGCGTGTTCCAGCACGGTGAACTGCAAAAGCTAGAAGCATGCCCCTACGCCTCGGGAACGGGCACTTTCCTTCTTAAATTTGCGAATTTCTCAATCCTGCTAAA
>Ga0137403_10004300_pt1 | contig 16804 bp, 16 predicted proteins | sample CZOMad2_1_16fung_FD_122057 | JGI IMG/M metagenome (GOLD analysis project Ga0137403, IMG submission 122057) | Vadose zone soil fungal communities from Angelo Coast Range Reserve, California, USA - CZOMad2_1_16fungal (Hybrid Assembly) | ecosystem: Environmental > Terrestrial > Soil > Vadose zone...
ACGCCGATCGTGCTCGCTGGCGACCTCAATCTCGATGTCTCCCGCGAACCTGCTTCCACCGCGATCACTCAGACGCAGTTTCTGGACGCATTTGCGAATCACCACGTGCCAACAACGCCCGGCTCTTTCCTGGAGCCCGGACGAACCATCGATTGGATCTTTACGCGGGGACCTATTCGCGCCAGCCAACCCCAGGTCGGCCGCTCAGTGTCCGCTTCCGACCATTACCCACTCTCGATCACGCTGGATTTCGCGTAGCTCACGGAACTCGTTCGAGACGCCTGGCAAGTACTAAGATTCACGATCGCTCCGAAGCTGACCGGGTCGAGGCTAGCCCCGCCTACTAGCAAGCCGTCAATACCGGCCTGCGCCACAAGATTCTTCGCATTGTCTGGCTTCACGCTGCCGCCGTATAGGATGCGCACGTTGTTCGCAGCCTCCTTTCCGAAACTGCCCTTCGCTTGACCGCGAATGAGGCGGTGAGCGGCGGCGGCGGTCTCGGGCGTGGCGGTCTCGCCAGTGCCGATCGCCCAGACCGGTTCGTATGCGATTACGATTTTTGCGAACTGCTCGTCCGACAAGGCGGCAATGGCATACCGAAACTGCTCCATCAGCGCTTTTCCCGCGTTCTTCTTTTCACGCTCTCCAACGCAGACGATCGGGGTGAGCCCCGCGTCGATGGCCGCTACGGTTTTCTCCAACACACTCTCGTTGGTTTCGCCAAAATACTTGCGTCGCTCGCTGTGTCCCACGATCACGTGCGAACAGCCCAACGCCCTGATCATCGCGCCGGAGATCTCACCGGTGTAGGCTCCTTCTTTCGCCCAGTGCAAGTTCTGAGCACCGATCCGTATTCCGGTTCCGCGTGTCGCGCTTACCGCCGTTTCGAGACCCAGAAACGTCGGACAGATCACGACGTCGCAGCGTGCCGGCGAACCGATTAATTGGCGGAAAGCTTCGAAGAAGGACGCGGTCGCGACCGCGTCTTTATGCATCTTCCAATTTCCAACAAACAGCGGACAGAGGATGTCCATCATACGCTCACAACGGGGCAGACGGAGTCTCGGACGAGTGCATAAGCGAGATCCCGCATGCGCCCGAGCGCACCTGAACGCGCACTCCTTCCAACCACGAGAACATCCGCGTGTGACTCAGCAGCCGCATGCAGTAACGTCTCCTTGACCGGTCCCGCCACGATCTTCGCCTTGCCGTCGAAGCCTGCCGCGGGCGCAAGATAGCAAAGTCGCTGCTCCGCAGCTGCTTGTTCCCCAGACGTCAAGTCCGCTGCCGCCGAGACACCCCCTGCCGGAATCACGTGCACCAGGGACAGCGTTGCCCCGACTTCCGCGGCGGCGCTCTTCGCAGCGCGAAGAACTCTTAGTGAATCCGAAGACAAATCGACGGCACACAACCACGTTCGGTGCTCAAGCGACCGGGGAGCCACAGTCTCGGCATGCTGCGTCGTGAGGACAGGGCACTCCGCGTCATCCAGAACCTTCGCAACGGTGGAACCGAGCAGCATTCGCCGAAACCTGCCGGCGTGCGTAGGCATCAGGATCAAATCGAATTCGTTTTTCTTTGCCGTCTCCGCAATCACACTTGCAGCGTCGCCCGCCAAAAGAATTCTTTCAGACGTTGCCCGGGGAAATTCCGCGACAAGAAACTGCTCCAACTTCTCTCTGGCGACGTTCCAGTACTCCTCGGCTATTTCATTGCCGGGTCTCGCATAGAGCTCGAATCCACTGTGACTGGTGAGATCACACACATGAACCAGACTGACCGTCGCGCCGCAGAGCGCCGCGGCTCGCTGAACATACGCAGCCATGGCCGTACACGAAGGGGAAAAATCCACCGGAAAAAGGATTTTGCGAATCATTTCGCTGCGTCCGCCATTTCTTCGTTCGTCACAATTGCCGCTGTAGGGAGTCGAGTTCCTTGCGACAAGCATCGCTGAACTGACGCAGTGGATCGTCGCCGCTGACGGCGCGGGACTCGATCTGCTCCGGCGTCAGATTTGGTTTCGGATAGGTGGCCACGATGATCCGTATGACGGCTTCACCTGTTTCCAGAACCGGCGCGGACGAACTCAGGCGGATGCGGCTCAGCAACGCATAGAGTGGGATCAATTTCTGAGCGTCGCTGTTGTTCTGCACCATGGCATCAACAAGCAGTCGCGCACTTTCCGCGATGAAATCCGAATAAAGCGACTCGCGGCGTACGATCGTCTTCGCTAGCAGGTCGCGGATATCCTGGTGCCGTTGTGTGATCCAAGTGCCGACGACCGAACCGAGCGCGCCCACGATCGATCCGAAAATTGCCGCGGAGGCGGCGATCATTCCCGAGTTCATCGCCGACTCTGAGAGCCCAGCCCGCGAACCCGCTTCCGTTTCGCTTTCCTCACGTCGCCGAGGACGCTGCGTCAAGGTGCGCCTCCACCGAAATCGCGGCGCGAAAGAGTTTTGAAACGGGACACCCGATTTCCGCGGCTTTGACCGCGGCGTCAAACGCTTGCTGCGTCGCACCCGGCACTTGAGCCGACAGATCAAGGTGACTTTTCGTGACTGCATGATGCTCGCCCACCCTTTCGAGTGTGATCGTCGCCGTCACATCGAGCTTTCGCGCAGTCAAGTTCGCCATCCCCAGCTGCGCGGAAAGTGCCATAGCGAAACATCCCGCGTGCGCAGCGGCCAGCAGTTCTTCGGGGTTGGTACCGATGCCATTTTCAAATCGCGTACTGAACGAATACTGAGCGTTTTCCAAGACGGTGCTCTCTGTCGATAGCGATCCTTTTCCCGTTTTCACATCGCCTCGCCAAACCGCAGTCGCTTTGCGTTTCATTCCCTCGCCCCCTTCGATCAAGCTATGTCTAGATCGCACTCGAATTGCCAGTGCCGGATCTGGACCACGCTCCCGTAACTGGCTAAAGGAACGGACACTTAGGCCACAGAACTGTGATTCCATCGAAAACGCCAAAAGCCTTACCAGGCGGAGCCTCGACAAACACGTCAATGCCTTGACGGTTGGCAGGGGCTTGTGGATTGAAAAGATGGACAAACAGACACTTTGTTCGCATCAACCGGCTCCCGGATTCCTGATGTCTGGCCGCCTCGGACAGTTGCCCAACGACCATTCCTTCAGTCATTTCGAACAGAATTTACACGTTTCCGAAATACTCCTCATTTCCTGCTCCTTATCCTGAACTAGTACGCCGGAGTGTCGTTTCCCGGTTTTCTGTGGGTAAACAGTTGCCGGAAGGAATGCGGGATTTACATCGCACCCGGCCATAGGGAGCAAGGAATTGAAGCCAATCAGAGTAGTCATTGTGGGTGGAGGATTTGCCGCTGTACAATTCGCGAAAACTCTTCGCAGCAAGTTGCGCGCTTCAGAGTGCGATATTCTCCTGTTCAGCCGCGAGAACCACATGGTATTTCATCCTCTTCTAGCGGATGTCGCGGGAGCTTCCATCAATGCGGACGCGGCCGCAACGCCTTTGCGCCAGATGCTCCCTGGTGTTGGTTGTCGTACCGAACGCGTTCAGAGGATCGATCTTCCCTCCTCAGAGATCGAATTTGACGATGGGACCGGAGTGGTCAGACGCTTGCATTACGACCACGTCGTGGTCGCCTGCGGCGCGGAAAGCAACCTGGGTATCATCCCTGGCATGGCCGAGCATGCTTTTGCCTTCAAAGTCATGCGCGACGCCATTGACCTTCGCCAGCACATCGTACGCCAACTGGAACAAGCTGAAGCAGAGAGCGACCCCGATCGCTGGCGCTGGCATCTCAGCTTCATTGTCGTGGGAGCAGGCTTCAGCGGCGTTGAGGTCGCCGGAGAAATCAATGAGTTGGTTCGCAGCAGCACGCGTTTTTACCGGAACTTCAAAAAGGAAGACGTCGTTGTCACGCTGGTCCATTCCCAGGACCATATCTTGCCCGAAGTGGCGCCGACGCTGGGCGAGTTCGCCAGAAAGAAGATGGAGGAAGCCGGCATCAGCATCCTGCTGAATACGCGTGCCGTCGCGGCAACCCACGAAGGCATCGAACTGAACAATGGAAAGATGGTGACGGGAGCCACCGTGGTCTGCACAATCGGAACCTCGATCTCTCCTCTCGTCCAACACCTCGACGTTCCCAAGGAGCGGGGACGCATTCGCACCGCTCCGGAAATGCGAATCGAAGGCCAGACCAAAGCATGGGCAATAGGCGATTGCGCCCTCATCGTCAACTCCTTCGACGACAAGCCGTCCGCTCCAACGGGCCAGTTCGCGGAACGCCAGGGTCGCCAGGCGGCGCTCAACCTTGTTCGAGTCTTGAAAGGCGAGCCCACCAAACCGTTCCGCTTCAAAGCCCTCGGGCAGCTTTGCTCTATTGGCGGCTACCAAGCCGTGGCGGAAATGTTTGGCATGCGCGTCTCGGGTTTCCTCGCCTGGTTCCTGTGGCGCGGGGTATATCTCTTCAAGCTGCCGACGTGGTCTCGCAGAATCAAGGTGGCCCTGGACTGGGCATGGGACTTGCTCTTCCCGCGCGATCTCAGCTTCCTTAATACCGATTCGGCGCAACAGGTCTACCACGCCTACTATCGTCCAGGCGATTTCATCCAGCGACAAGGCGAGCCGGCCCGATTCTTTAGTGTTATCGAAGAAGGCGAAGTAGAGATCCTGAAAGCGACAGACCCGAACACCGAGCCAAAAATCGTCGCCGTCCTGGGAAAGGGTGACTTTTTTGGCGAGGCCGCTTTGCTGGGAAACCGCCCCCACGAAACAAGCATTCGTGCCCGCACCGCTGTTCGGCTTCGCCAAGCCGGCAGCGCCCTGTTCTCGCAAATCGCCGGAACCTTTGCACCTCTTCGTGAAGTGCTGTCACAGGCTGTTATTCGCCGCTCCGGCGACCTATGGCATCGCCTCCCCTTGGCCAAGTCGGTTCTTGAGAGCGAGTCACTTGCCTCTCTCCTCGACCCGCTACCCGCTGAGCTCCTCGATAAAGACACCAGTCTGGTAGACGCCATTCGGGCCCTGAAGAAAACTCCTACCGGCGAACTCCTCATCCTCGACGAAGCCCAGCGTTTATGGGGAACTTTCGACCGCAACGACCTCGATCAAATTGTCGCTCGCATCGCCGTCCTTCCGACGGATCGGCACGGGGATATCACCCGTTCCAAGCTAAGCGACTTTCTCGTGGTGAATCCAGTTTATGTGGCCCTCGACGATTCGACGCTGGTGGCCGTCGCTACCATGCTTGATCATGGCATCTCGTGGTTGCCGGTTGTCCAAAGCAAGGACAATCCTCGACCGGTCGGCTATCTTCGGAGAGAAAAAATCCTCGACCGTTTGATTGACAGGATCGGGCCCGAGGAAGCGGAGCATGCCCGGGTTGCAAGCTGAAGACTTATGATCGAGCTCGCTCCTTCCATCCTGTCGGCTGACTTCGCCCGCCTCGGCACGGAAGCGCAAGCCGTCGTCGAAGGGGGAGCAAGCGTCCTCCACGTGGACGTGATGGATGGCCACTTCGTCCCGAATATCACCATCGGGCCTCCGGTAGTAGCCTCTCTTCGCAAAGTCTCGAAAGTCCCACTCGATTGTCATCTCATGATTGAACGGCCGGACGAATTCATCCCCGCTTTCGCGGAAGCCGGCGCTGCTTGGATCTCTGTCCACCAGGAAGCCTGCGTCCACCTCGATCGCACCCTTCATTTGATCGCAACGCACGGATGCAAGCCCGGAGTGGTCATAAACCCTGCCACACCGGTCCACGCCCTCGATGAAGTTCTTCCACTGGTTCATCATGTTCTTGTCATGAGCGTGAACCCCGGCTTCGGTGGTCAAACCTTTATCCACTCTTCCCTCAAGAAAATTGAATTGCTCTCGAAAATCCGCGAGTCTCGCCAACTCGGATTCCGCATTGAAGTCGACGGGGGCATCCATCACGAGACGGTCGGCGACGTAGTGCGTGCCGGTGCCGAGATTTTGGTCGCAGGCAGCGATATATTCGCACATGGGGATCCCCGTGGAAATGCCAGGCAGCTCCTGAAATCCGCTCTCGACGCCGCAAAGCAACCCGTTCAAGATCTCTCGTCTGCAATAGTAGGAGGGGCTGCGGGCGATGGTGGGAGCTCGTTAAGTTTGCCCTGATCGCCGTTCCGCTTCCGAGGCGAATCACTTACCTTCTCCGCTAAAGGTGTGTCCCCCCTCTCTGGCCAGATCAACGTCAATATGAGAGCCACTCCAATTCCTATGGACACTTCGGCGAACCGATGAAAGGCGATCTCCCAGGCTGGACCCGCCCGCGGGATTAACAGGACAATGGCCAACGTAATGCCCCCAAACCTGTATGCACTTCGATTCGCCAGGGCAAGAGGGCAAAACAGTCCTAGGAAGAACACGCTAGCACCAAACAGCAGAACATGCGGCTCGAAGTGACTCGCGACAATCGCCCCAAGTACCGCTCCAAGCCCAGTTCCGACGAAACGCTGCCAGGAATCAGTGAGCGCCGCACCCAGTGATGATTGCGTGATCACCAGGGTCGTAAGAGCCGCCCAGTACGCTTCGGGCAGCCCGAACAGGCGTGCGACCAGCACCGACGTAACCGCCGCCACGGCCGTCCGCGCAGAATGCACCAGTATTACCCACCCGCCCCAACTTGCCGGTCCCTGCCTCTCCCCTGTCAATCTTCCTCCTCCACCATCCCCACAGTCACGTCATGAATTGGCCAGCGTGCAAAAAATCGGGCTATCTGACCACGCCCAACAATGATTTCTTCTTGACAAACTCTTTCCCAACTCGTATTATATCGTTAGGGTAACAACACGCTTTGTTCCCGTAGCGCCAGCATCCTGCTGGCGCCTTTGCTTTCTTGAGGCCACTAATTCAGCCTAGCCAATTTGGTCGCACAGCCCACAAGGCGAATTCCCCAGTCACAACAATTCTGGCGCACATAAGTTATTTAGAATCAACACTTACAAGACCTGCGCAAGTGTTGATTCTAAAAGAGTTGTTAGATAGCTAAATCATTTAGAATCAACACTTACAAGAAAGTGGGGGAGGGTCGCTCAGGTCCTTTTGTGCAGTATCCTTATATCTTCTTGATGACCTGTCGCCCTGTGGCGCGCTCTAAGCTCTTGTGTACCGCTGGCTGTTAGGCTTCGATCCGATCAGCGCATAGTACAAAATGTATAGGTAACAAATCACGGGAAGAATGAAGGCGTGGTGCAGCCCCACCTGGTCCGCAATGGTCCCCTGTATCACCGGAAGGATTGCGCCGCCCACGATGGCCATGTTCATGATTCCAGATGCGTTCCCGGTTAGAGTCCCGAGTTCTGCCACACCCAGGCTAAAGATGGTTGGGAACATGATCGAGTTAAATAAACCAACGGCGAGAATGGTCCACATCGCGGTATGTCCGCCCAGAATCATGGAAGCAGTGATCAGCGCCGTTGCGCAGACTGCACACAGTGCCAGCAGATATTCAGCCTTGATCCTCCGCAGAAGGGGTGCGCCAAGAAAGCGTCCGATCATCGAGCCGGCCCAGTAGAACGAAACAAACCCTGCCGCAGTCTTGGCGGTGAAGCCTGCAATCTCCGGCAAGCCGAAATAATTCACCAGAAAGCTTCCAATCGAAACCTCTGCGCCCACATACGCAAAAATTCCGATGGCGCCCAAGATGAGATTGCGGTGCTTCCATATCGAATCTTTGACCTTCTCTCCGGGACGGTCCGCCGCAGTCTCGATTTTGGGAAGCTTGAAAGTACCGATCAAAATCGCCAACAACACCAGGGCCACGCTGATCACCGTGTATGGCATCTTGACCGAGGAGGCTTCTTGCACGCGGTATGCATGCAGCGCTTGTGGCGCGAGCTGCCTTAATTGCTCGATCGCCAATGGCGCGGCGCTCAGGATCAGCAGACCTCCTATTTTCGGGGCGATCGTGGTACCAAGCGAATTGAAAGCCTGCGTCAGATCGAGGCGGCTGGATGCCGTCTCGGGTTTTCCTAGCAAGTCCACGTAGGGATTGGCCGACACCTGAAGGCCGGTAATTCCCGCTGCGAGAACGAGCAGCGCGGTCAGAAACAGCGGATACGAAACGACAGATGCCGCCGGCACGAACAATAGCGCTCCGACAGCCATAGTTAGCAGGCCGGCCACCATGGTCCTCTGGTATCCAATCCTATTCACGATCTTCGACCATGGCACGGAGAACAAAAAGTAGGCAGAGAAGAACGCAAACTGGACCAGCATGACTTGCGCGAAGTTCAGATCGAAAATTGCTTTCAGATGCGGCACCAGAATATCGTTCAGGCAGGTCAGAAACCCCCACATAAAGAAGAGAGTCGTGACGATGGCCAGCGGCCGCGTGTAATCTTGAGTCGGCGAAGTGAACGAAATACTTTGCGCCGCGCTAGGACTGGTAGGTACTTCTGTTGTAGCCATCTTTCTTCACCTCGGATATCAAGACGTCGTTCGTTCCTGCGCTTCGTGCTTTCCAAGCTAGGTGATCCTCACTGGCAGTCACCGTCTACCACCACGTTTCCGTCTGAACCCCGTACGTGAGCCCGCTGGTTCGGTCCTCGAATGGAACTCCGCCCACCAAACCACGGAACCCGTTCGACCAATTCGCATAAGTCAGAAACACACGCAGCACCGGCCGGCTGAAGAACTTGCGGCCTGCGCCGATTTGCGGCGCGATCGTGAATTTGCGGAGCCAGCCGTCGAACTGAGTAGTGCCGTTTTGCGTCGTGACAAAGCCTTGCGTGTGGTCAAACCCTCCCTCAAAGGCCAGGGAGAGGTACTTTGTGAAAAACACTTCGGGTCTCAGTCCGAACGAGGCCCAGTCATTAAACCCATGGCCGGGCTGGCCGTCCCGCTTCCGCTGGAAGATGAAAATCGGCATGATGGCGAATCGGTCGTTGGGTTGAAACAGCAGATGCTCCGCGATCAGCAATCTTTCGGAACTCTTCAGGAACGGAGTCGGGTCCTCGATCGATGTGCTGAAATTGCTCGCTGCACCCTTCCCGTATTGGATGGAAAACGCGTGGTAGCCGCCGTGCCACTCCAACCGCTGATGGCGCAAACCGAAAGCGTACCCATTGACTGTGGGAAAAGCCGTCCCTGCGGGAAGTGTGCCGCCATTTTGCGCGGTGCCGCCCTTCGCGGTTGCAAAATCGAACCACGCGGCCCATAGACCGGCCGGCCCCTTCAGATCATAAAGGCGCACGTCAATATTCCTTTTCGCGTAGTTCCCATTCTGCGTAACGATATCGGGCCTCGCGCCAGCCAGAAAGGCCACAGCCAGCTTGCCGATTCCTACATTGACGTCCTCAGCCCCCGCTCCGTAGCCGCTCATGTCCAGAGGATAGAAGTCATTTATCTCGATGTGCTGGCGGCGGTAATACCGCTCACCCGCCCAGAACTTCGCGTCCGGTTGGCTCTCGAAGATGTGGCCCGCCCGCACAAAGGCTTCTCGCAGCCGGAATTGGTCGCCGCCAATCCCGTTGGGAAAATTTGCGAAGCTGGCGTAATTCGAGGTGTTCGCCTCGATCATTACTTCCGTCTTGATCCAGGCCTTGTCAGTGTTTTGCTCAGGATTCAGCCAGTTGTTGACAAAAATGAATTCCCCGTAGGTTTCTGCTTCGTTGCCCAGGCGATATTTCGCATCCGCTCCGGGCGCTTGGAAAGCAACTTGCTGCCCACCTGCGCTATTGAGGCCGTAACCCGACCGAAAATAACCGTGAAACTCGAAGCTCTGCACCTGCTGCTCCAGACTTGCAATCTTCTGGTCGGCCTCTCTCAGGAGGTCATACGTCGGTTCCGAAGCCAGTTGGCCCTGATACTTTGCTCCGACCTGATCGGACTGCCCGAGGACGGCTTTTTCGGCTGCTTGCTGGGCGGCCAACTCTACTGCAGAGACGGTCCCTTCCTTTGTTTTTCCGTTGGCCTCTTTCTGTGTTTTGATTTGTTGCTCCAGGGCAGCGATGCGCTGTTCAAGGTCATGAGTGGTCGCGTCGTATTGTTGCTTGAGTTGCTCCAGTTGCTTCTGCAAATCATCAGGCCTTGGGGTAGGAGGTTGCTGCGCCAGAGATGGCAGGGCGCTCGCAGCAATCAGCGCCACAATCCGCGGCACGCGCTTAAGCTGAAGTGAGTTCCACAGTTTCATTTCACTCGCACGGAGCATGGTTGGTTTCCATATACTCAAGCCTTCGCGGAACGCCGGTTCAGAACGACTTCCTCGATGGCCCGCGCAAATCCTTCCTGCTCGTTTGTGGAAGTGACATAGGTAGCCGATGCCCGCACTTCAGCGCTCGCGTTGCCCATCGCGATGCTCACGCCGCTCTTCTCAAACATCAGGACGTCATTGGGCATGTCTCCGATGGTCGCGATCTCTTCCGCCGGAATGTTCAGCAGTTTTGACATTGCCAGCACCACCCCGCCCTTATTGGCCTGGGGATGGGTCACATCGAGGTAGTAAGGCTGCGAACGCGCAGCGGAAATGTGCGTCCCGCCGGCTTGCTGAACATCTTTCTCGCATTTCGCAACGCGATCGAAGTCATCGCTCACACCGACAATCTTCGCTACGCGGCCAAGCAGTCCCGCAAACGTCTTGACCACCGTTGGAGGAAACTTTACGGTCCACTGCTCGCGAGCGACGTGAGGTGCGTTCGGGTCGCGCACAAACCATCCCGTATCCGTGTACACCCAAACATCCAGTCCATGATTCTCGATGGCCTCGAGCACCTGTTCCGGCACTCCAGCGGGCAAGAACTTCTGGTCAACAACCGTTGTAAGGTCAGGCTTGATCAGCACGCCGCCGTTGAACGCCGCCAGCGGTTGAGTGAGTTTCAGCGGATCGATCAGCATGGCCATGCCGCGGGGAGGCCGTCCACTCGTGACGCTGAATTGAATTCCCGCTTCGTGCAGCTGCAAAACGGCCTCGGCTGCTTTCTTCGTCAGCACCTTCTCCTGCGTGACCAGCGTTCCATCAACGTCCGCAATCACCATGCGGATGGGCTTTGTTGAATTTCCATTTCTCAATGCCATCTTGACCCTCTTTCTTGGTTTTCCACCCTAGCCAGGAACACCTACTGCTCCTGGTAGTTCCACAGCAGCCCGCCGTCAACAAAGAACGTCGTTCCTGTGACGTAATCGGATTCCTCCGAGGCCAGGAAGCTGGCTATTCCGGCAACGTCTTCCGGTTTCCCCAGCCTTCCAAGCGGAATATTTCCGAGCAGCTCTTTGAGCTTGACCGGGTCATTCAAGAGTTTGGTGTTGATTGGTGTTTCGATGGCGCCAGGCGCGATCGAGTTGATCGTGATTTTGCTTGGGGCGAGTTCAATCGACAAGTTTCGCGTCAGCATTTTGATTCCCCCCTTGCTCGCGCAATAGGAAGCAAAATGCGGGAACGGCAACTCCTCGTGTACTGAACTAATGTTGATGATTTTCCCGGGACGCCCTGTCTGGCGGAGATGGCGTACCACCGCTTGCGTGATAAAAAACATTCCCTTCAGGTTGACGTTCAACACGGCGTCAAAATCTTCTTCCGTTACGTCCCAGAAGTCCGCTCGTTTCTCCAGACCTGCGTTGTTGACAAGAATGTCGATCTTTCCGAGAGCCGCGACGGCCTCTTCAATGAATCGTTGTCCGTCAGAAACTTTTCCGACATCGGCTTGAAACGCGGCAGCTCGCCGCTTCGCAGCCGTAATTCGGCCCACTACTTCGTCCGCCCCCGCCTTGTTCTTGCGATAGCAGATGGCCACGTCGGCGCCTTCTTGCGCCAAGCGTTCCGCAATCGCCCGTCCAATTCCTTGGTCGCCGCCCGTTACGGCGGCTACCTTACCTGTCAGCCGATTTGACAAAATTCCTCCTCGCGGTTCTCTTTCTCTCGAAAAAGCAACCGACTAGAAATCACTTCTTAACTTCTTGAATTCTCAGGCCACTGTTACTTCCGGACTCAAATAGACGTCCTGAATGGTGTTCAGCAATTGAATCCCTTCTGCAAGCGGCCGTTGAAATGCTTTGCGGCCCGATATCAGCCCGGTTCCGCCTGCCCTCTTGTTGATCACCGCCGTGGCTACTGCCTCCTCGAAATCATTCGCGCCGGACGCTCCTCCGCTGTTGATCAAACCTGCTCGTCCCATGTAGCAATTCGCAACCTGGTAGCGGCACAGATCAATCGGATGATCGCTTGCAAGATCGGAGTAGATGCGCTTGTCGAACCTGCCGTAGCTCGAATCGCCCATGTTGAGTGCCTGGTAGCCACCGTTGTTCTCCGGAAGCTTTTGCTTGATGATGTCGGCCTCGATGGTCACTCCCAGATGATTGGCCTGTCCGGTCAAATCCGCGGAGAGGTGGTAGTCCTTGTCCTTCTTGAATGCGTTGTTGCGCAGGTAACACCACAAAATCGTGGCCATCCCCAGTTCGTGCGCGTGAGCGAAGGCCTGACTCACCTCCACGATCTGCCGGTCGCTTTGATCCGAGCCGAAGTAGATCGTCGCACCAACCGCGGCTGCGCCCATGTCGTACGCTAACTTCACCGTCGAGAAAAACACTTGATCGAACTTGTTTGGGTAGGTTAGCAATTCGTTGTGATTCAACTTCATGATGAAGGGGATCTTGTGTGCGTACTTGCGCGCGACGGCACCCAGAACGCCACACGTCGAAGCCACGGCGTTGCATCCACCTTCGACGGCCAGCTTTACGATGTTTTCCGCGTCGAAGTAATCAGGGTTTTTCGCGAAGCTGGCGCCGGCGGAGTGCTCGATACCCTGGTCGACAGGAAATATCGAGAGATACCCAGTCTTTCCCAGTCGGCCATGTTCGTAGATCCGTTGCAAGTTGGTCAGAACGCGAATGTTTCTATCGGACCCGGCCCAAACACGATCTATGAAGTCGGGACCGGGAAGATGGAGGCGCTCCTTGGCAATCTTTGGCGAATGGAATCCCAGCAAGGATTCCGCTTTCGCTCCAAGAAAAGATTGAATTGTTGTACGCGGACTTGTAGCCATCGTTTTCTCCTAGAATGCTCTCTTCGCCTGCGGAGCAAGCATTGCAGCTGCAGTGGGATCCACGAGCCACAACACCTTGCCCTCTTTTGGCTTGATAATCTGCGCCGGGAGTTGGTCCGGCTCGTACGGCCCCTCGAGCACGGCCTTTAGTGCCGGCGCCTTTTCCGCACCGTGCACCATGAAAATCACGCGGGCGGCATTGTTCAAGACCGGAGGCGTCAGCGTAATGCGATCCGTATAGAGCTTGCCCACCCAATTGTTTACGACCAGACGGCGTTCTTCGTTCAGGCCCTTTGTTCCAGGAAATAAAGAGGCCGTATGCCCTTCCGGCCCCATGCCAAGTAGCACCAAGTCGAAGCGTGGAAACTGCCCTTCCGCCAGATTGAAACTAGCTCGCAAATCCTCTTCGTACTCTTCGGCGGCTTGCGCAGCATTTCGTTTTTCACCCTTGATGCGATGCACCTGCTTCGCATCGACCGGAGCTTTGGCGAACATCGCTTCCGTGGCCATCCGAAAATTGCTTTCTGCGTCATCCGGGGGTACATGCCGTTCGTCACCGAAAAAGAACTGGATCTTGCCCCAAGGCACCATGGCCTGCAGGACCGGGTTGTTGATGAGCAACCCGTAGAGCGCTTTCGGCGTAGAGCCACCGGAGAGCGCGACGGAGAAGGAGCCTTTTTCGCGAACAGCTTCCTTCGCCGCCTCCAGGAATTCCGCTGCGGCTGTTTGCGCAATGGCATTGGCATCCGCCAAAATTCTAATCTCACGATTGGTTGTTACAGTCTCGGTCGTCATAGTCTCAGGGCACCCCTGCAGTCGCTCGCCCTATGGCCGCCGGAACCTCACTCGGCTCAGAAGACGGATGATCTTCCTCGATCGTTCGCCAAGCACGTCCATCGCGCCCCAGCAATTCGTCGGATTCTGCCGGCCCCCAGCTTCCGGCCGCATAGTTCGGAAAACCCTTGGCCGGGGTGGAGGACCATGCATCCAGAACGGGTTGGATTACTCTCCAACCCGCTTCCACCATGTCCGCGCGCTGGAACAGCGTGGCGTCGCCCATCATGCAGTCGTACATGAGACGTTCGTACCCGGTGCTATGCGAACGCCCGAAATCGCGCGCGTAGTCAAACTCCATATTCACCAGGCCGAGCTGCATCACCGGGCCCGGAACCTTAGCTCCGAATCGCAGTGAGATTCCTTCATCGGGTTGAATGTGAATGACCAGCCGGTTGGTCTGCAGATCGGAAATCTTCGTATTTCGAAACAACACGAACGGAGAACGGCGAAACTGAATGGCGATTTCCGTGACGCGCCTCGGGAGGCGCTTCCCGGTGCGGAGATAGAACGGCACGCCGGCCCAGCGCCAGTTATCGATTTCGAGCCGCAACGCAGCGTAGGTCTCGGTATTCGAAGCGGGGGAAACCATGGGCTCGGTGCGATAGGCGGGCAGCCGTTCCTCTCCCGCTACTCCTTGGCCATATTGCCCGCGAACCGCCATGCTTATCACGTCCTGCGGCTTAGCAACTTGAACGGCGTGGAGGATTTCCGCTTGCTTGTCGCGCACGGCGTCCGCGTCAAACGAAATCGGCGGCTCCATGGCCGTCAACGAAAGCAACTGGAACAGATGATTGGGAACCATGTCGCGCAGGGCCCCGGACGTCTCGTAATAGCCGCCGCGCTGCTCGACGCCGACCGTCTCGGCGGCTGTAATCTGTACGCTGTCGATAAAGTTTCGGTTCCACAGGGGTTCGGCGATGGCGTTGGCGAAACGGAAGACCATGAGGTTCTGCACGGTCTCCTTGCCCAGATAGTGATCGATGCGGTAGATCTGTTGTTCATCGAGAATCTGCTTGAGATCACGATTCAACTGTTTCGCGGAAGCCAAGTCTCTTCCGAAAGGCTTTTCCACGATCACCCGAGCCCATTTGCCTTCCTCTTCCTGCGTGAGTCCGGCCTGGCCTAATTGCTTCACCACGGGAGCAAAGAACTTCGGAGACACTGCCAGGTAGAAGAAGCGGTTCCCTTGTGTGGAGTGAGTTTTCTCCACGACTGCAATTTGTGCCTGGAGTCTTCCGTACGCCGCTGAATCCTGGAAATCTCCCTGCACGTAATACGTTCGTTCGAGAAACCAATTCCAGAGTTGGCTATCGACTGGCTCGGGCGCGAACTCTTTAATGTCCTTGGTGAGCTGCGCTCGAAAGGCTTCCGTGGTCATTGAATCGTAAGAAAATCCGATTACCGCGAATTGCGGCGAGAGCAGTTTGTCTTTTGCCAAATTGCATAACGCCGGAATCAGCTTGCGCTTGGTCAAATCTCCACCGGCCCCAAAAATCACCATCACGCAAGGGCTTGCTTGATGTCCGTGCACATCCAAACTTTCTGTCATATTCGTCCTATCTGGCATCCGATTTCCAACCCCGGTCCATTTACTTAGCGCTCGCGGCCTTCTCCATGTGCCCGCCAAACTGAAAACGCATGGCGGAAAGGAGTTTCGCCGCAAATTCGTCTTCCCCGCGCGAAACAAAGCGCTGGAACAACGATGCCGTCAGCACCGGCGCCGGCGCAGTCGATTCAATGGCCGCAAGGATCGTCCAGCGTCCTTCCCCGGAGTCCGATACCCTTCCGGAAAATCTCTCGAGGGATGGCTGCTCCAGCAGAGAAATCGCCGTCAAGTCGAGAAGCCAGCTGGCCACTACGCTGCCTCTCCTCCACACTTCAGCCACGTCGGCCAGTGGAAATTCATAGCGGTAATTTTCCGGATTGCGCAGCGGCGTGGTTTCGGCGTCTACTTCGCGAGTTCCGCTGCCCGCGTTGGCGTGCTTGAGGATGTTGAGCCCCTCGGCGTAGGCAGCCATCAAGGCATATTCGATTCCGTTGTGCACCATCTTCACGAAGTGGCCGGCTCCCGAGGGTCCGCAGTGCAGGTACCCTTCTTCGGCGGTTCCCGGAACTTTCTCGCGACCAGGAGTGCGCGAAATATCTCCGCGGCCCGGCGCGAGCGATTTGAAGATCGGATCGAGGTGCCCGACAATCTGCTTTTCGCCTCCAATCATCTGGCAGTACCCGCGCTCCAGGCCCCATACGCCGCCGCTCGTGCCTACATCGACGTAATGCAAACCCTTGGTGGTAAGTTCCTTCGCACGGCGAATGTCATCGATGTAATACGAGTTTCCGCCATCGATCACGATGTCGCCGGCATCGAGCTTTCCAGCCAGTTCTTGCAGCGTGGCGTCCACGACTGCCGCCGGAACCATTAGCCACACGGCTCGCGGCCTTTGCAGCTTCTTCACCAGGTCATCCAGCGAAGTAGCCGCGGTTGCGCCGTCGCTCGCGACTTGTTTCACTGACTCCGCACTTCGGTCAAAGGCCACGCATTTATGTCCGGCTCTTTGTAGCCGGCGCACCATGTTGGCTCCCATTCTTCCCAGTCCGATCATTCCTAATTGCATTGATTTCGCTCCTGTTCGCTCTTGTTTTTTCAGTTTCAACCGTTGCGTTAGGCCAACGCCTGTTTGACTGCCGCCTGCAGCTTTGCGAGTCCCGCGCTCACGTCTTTGCCGAGGTGCACGCGAAGTGCCCGTCTCCCGCGCTCCGCGAGTACCGCGAAATCGCCACGCGCTTGCGCCGCTTTGACCACCCCAAACGTATATTTCTGTTCCGGAACCGGAAGTTCAATGGAGTCGTCGGAGGTGATTTGCAGGAAGACACCGCTGTTGGGCCCGCCTTTGTAGGCCTGTCCTGTCGAGTGCAGAAACCGCGGCCCAAATCCGAGAACAGTCGCCAACTTCTTGGTGTCTCTGACCGTATGGCGGAT
>Ga0137403_10004301_pt1 | contig 16803 bp, 7 predicted proteins | sample CZOMad2_1_16fung_FD_122057 | JGI IMG/M metagenome (GOLD analysis project Ga0137403, IMG submission 122057) | Vadose zone soil fungal communities from Angelo Coast Range Reserve, California, USA - CZOMad2_1_16fungal (Hybrid Assembly) | ecosystem: Environmental > Terrestrial > Soil > Vadose zone...
CGGAAGCAGAACTCGATCGGTAGAGTGTCTCCCTTTTAAGGAGAACGTTTCCGGTTCAAGTCCGGATGCTTTCATTAATAAATGGCTATAATAAGGATAGATAAACACGCATGACTTAAGCTTTGTAATACATCTTTATAAGAAGAAGAGATATAGATTTTGTATAGTGAGATCTTCCTTTATTTTTAGTCTTCTTATGTTTTAATAAAAGAATACTTTACTTAAAAAAAAAAGTAAGGTTAAATTTTAGAGTAATAAAAAAAAAAATTACTTAAGATAAATAATTCTAATTGATTAAAAAAAACAAAAACTTTTTTTTTAGTTTCTTTTCAATATTAATTGTATTTAGTTACTTCAATTATAATATTGAATTCATATATAATAAACCATTTTGAATTAAATTATTTTAGTATAAGCTAAATTTTAAGAAAAATAATATATGATACATATATAATAATAAAAAAAAATAAAATTTTTTTTAATTATATTAATATTTTTTATAGATAGTAAATAGATTTATTATTTGATATTTTTAAATTAGTAAAGCCTCGGTTGCTTAGTGGTTAAAGCGCTATTCTGAAGAAGTAGTTACGGTAGTTCGATTCTATCCCAGGGCATAATACTTATCAATAATTAATATTCATATATAAGTTAATTATTTATATTTATTAATATTTTTGGTATATTTATTTTTTAAAAAAAGTTCTTTTTAATTACTTAGAGCAGATGACCGAATGGTAATGGTGGTTCTCTGTAAAAGAATTGGTCTAGTTACCGAGAGAGGTTCGATTCCTTTTCTGCTCATAAAATATAAAAAGTTAAACTTAGAATAATTTTTTTTAATATCAGTTAAAGTAGAAGTAATAAGAATGCTTGCTTAATTTTACTTTTTTAAGGGACGTGTGCTAGAGCGATAAAATATAAGCCGATCCATTTATAGTAAAGATCTAGTCTTTTGTTTAAATATAAAGTGGAGTGTTAATTATGTAAAAAATGTGTCTTGTTTATATCACATTTCTCCTTAAAAGACCAGACCCCAAATACTGGTAAGGGAAAGCTAGATTAATTTTTTTTTTCAAGTTATTTAATAGTACGTTAATAGTTTTTTTATTTCTATTTTTTTAATGATAAAAAAAAGTTAAAATACGTACTAGATCGAGAGTAAGATTCATTAATTAAATTTAAAAGTTTTGTTTTTTGAGAATAAAGATAGAATAAATAAAGATTATTAAAAAAAAATTTATAGTTTTATTGATTAATGTAATTCGCTCATAATAGATATAATTAGAATAATTTTATGGTTTTAATAAAAATTAAAGAATTTAATTTTTCTTTTCTATTTATTAAGTAAACAAATAAAATTAAAAAAACCAAGAGAGAACAAGCGATAAATAAATTAATACTTTTTATATATAAAAATAAAAAAAAATAAAAAAGATGGAGATAAATAGAGAAAAATTTAAAATATCCTTAGGCTAAAAAAGTTTAATATTTAAATTTTAAATTGAAATTAAAGAATTTAATTTAAAAATAATTTAGTTATTATTTTAAAGTATTATTTATTGTTAAAGATGATTTGATTAAAGATATTATAAAAAAAAAGTTAAGAAGAGATATCTATAATGAATTTAGTAAATTTGGTTTAAGTTTTGGAAATTTTAGTTTTCTTGTTTAATAGGCTAGATTAAAGGTGGATAATCTTTCTAAAAGAGAAGGATAAATTAAAAGTTTATTTAAAATTAATACAAGTAAAGATAGGCGTGAAATGTTGAAAGTAAAGTGATGGATAAAGATGTAGAATAATGTTAAAACAAAAACAAAATATTTTTATTTTATTAAAAAATTAAATGATGTAAGAGTTAATTAGAAAAAATATTAGATAATACTACTTAGTATATTAATAATCATTTGTACTGAGTAAACAAAAAAAAAGGGGTAGAAGAAGAAGAACAACAAATAAAAAAAAGGAATAGAATAGTAATGATTATAAAAATATTTTGTTTTTAATATTATATATTATAGGAATTATTGTTAATAATTTAAAGAAAATAGTCTATTATTTTTTAATTGAAAATATTAATGGTGCTGTTAATGATTTAACTAAAAAGATTAATGCTATTAATAGTTCTTTACTAAAATTTTATAATATAAGTGTTAATAAGTTATTCTCAGATTCAATTCTAAATATTTAGCTTACACTTATAAAATAGACTCAGAAATAAATAATTTAAAATTAAAAAGAAATAATTAAAATTTATCTTTATCTAGTTTTATTTATAAATATTTAATTAAATAAAGAGAATTTAAACTATCTTTCTTTAATTATGGATCCTTTCTAAAATATAGCCTCTTGCTACTAACTTAAAATTTTTATTTAAAATATTTTTAATTTGTTTTGTTTTTTGTTTTATTTATTTTATTTCGCTTATTACTAATATGCACGTAACTTAATTTATGTTTTTTTTTTAATTTTATTAATATAAAACCTCACTGGTGCTAGGCTTTGAGATTAATTTTTAATTTTTGTGTTTTTGTTTTTTTTAATAAAAGAGATTTATATGGAAATAGCGTCATTTTTTTATGTTTGTAATTTAAATAAAGACTGTAGCATAATAGGTAATGCAATCCGCTCATAATGGATGGTATTAAGGTTCGAGTCCTTACGGTCTTAAGACATAAGAATAAAATAGTTTAATTTTAACTCCTTCGGTTTAAAAATAATAAGATTAAAATATTATTATTTTTTAATAAAAAAGCGAACATGATGGAATTGGTAAACATACTCTTTTTAAGCAGGAGTGGATTTAATCCTTAAGAGTTCGAGTCTCTTTGTTCGTATTCTTGTTTCAATGATAGTGTTAATAATATTAAATGTTAGTTTTTTTTTAACTTCTTTTTTTTTCATAATATTTAAACCCTTTTCATAATAATTAAAGCCATAGTCTTATGATTTATTTTTTATATGTATTTAGTTTTAATTTATAACATTAAAAACAATTCAATTCATTTTTAATAATTTATGATTCTTTAATTTAGTTTATAATTTCTGTTTCTTAAGGTTAAAGGGCAGAATCTAGACTTTCTCTGTTTTTTTTCCTCTCCAAGGCCCTCCTACTCCTTAAATCTCCTAAAATAAGGCTCTGGTATGGAGAAAAGGTTAACAAATTTGCCTATACTTAAATTTAAAATAGCATTTTTATTTAGAATAGTGCTTTAATTAAAAATAAATTGTAAAATTTTTTGTTAGGATAACTTTATCTATCTTTTATTGTAAATTAAATAAGAGTTCGATTATCTATAAATAAATTGAAACTTTTAATATTATTTAACTTAATAGTGGCTATTGCTCTAAATCATAGAAATAAACAAATTACTCCTATTTTTTTAACGATAATTATCACTATTGTATTTATTTATGCTGGGGCATACTCTTTTAATGCTTTTAATATTCAGTCAATTGGATCAAGTATAGGTATTTATAGCGATTTCTCTTAAGTAAGTTTAATCTCTCAATTTTTAAATAACTTTTTAAATATTATAATTTTTTTAATGTTTTTAGCTTGGCTTTTAATTTATTTTATTTTAACTTTAGTTTCTACTGCTTTAAATATCATTTCAGAGATTAATATTATATCCTATATTATTTTTCATTTTTTAAAAAAAAAAAACTAATTTTAAATGTATTTTTTTTATCACTGAATTAAATAATTGATTTTCAATAGTTCAGTCAATTTTTAATTCCATTTTAGTTCAACTTGAAAAAAAATAGTCGAGATCTACTAAGTGATAGATAATTTAATGAATGGCTAAGAGGGTTTTCAGATGGAGAAGCTTGTTTTTATATTAGCCATCATAAGGTATGGTTTTTTTCTTTTGAATTTATTTTTAAAATAAAACTACTGCGCCTTGTGATGATTTTCCATTGCTTGATTATCTTCAACGACGACTAAAAATAGGTAAAATATTCTCTGTCCCTGTAGTAGGCGCAGCTGATTCTAATTAGGCAAGATGGGAAGTTTCTGTGCAATCTGACGTAAAAAAAATAATACAAATATTCGATCTGCATCCTTTAAATACTACTAAACATTTAGATTACTTAAATTGGTGGGAAGTTTTTATTTTTTATACTAATGCAAAACATGCAAGTTTTAAATTAAAAAAGAAAATAAAGCAAAATATTAAGTTTTAAATCTGCTATGAATAGTAAGAGGATTTCTTTTATTAAAGCGGATCAACATAAAATAACTATAAAAAATCTTGGTTTTTAGTTTTCATTGAAGAAGAAGGTTCATTTATAATTAAAAACAAAAACACATTACAAGGCGCAGTAGTTTTTCGATATAAAAAAAAAAGTCAAAAGGTAGTTATTGAAGCAATATCTTATCTAAGTATTAAAAAAAAAGTTTCATTTCTAAGAAATACTTAAATAAGATAGCTTATTTAATTGGAATATATTAAAACTCTGCACAAAGTAATCGAAAATTTTCGGTTTTTATAAAATTTACTCATTTTAAATTTATTTCTAAATTTTTTATCCCTTTTTTGAAAACTTTAACCTTTTTTTCTAAAAAGGAATTAGACTTCAAAGATTTTGTTCTAGTTAGCGAATTAAAATTTAAAAAAAGTTTTACATTTGACTTTTGAAGGAAAGAAATACATTCTTCACATTTGTAATAGAATTAATAATAATCGGCTAACATCTTCTGAAAAAAATCAAGATAAAGTAACAGAAAGTGAGCAAGCACTGCTAGATGATAAAATTAAAAACTATTAATATCATTGTAAAAATATAAATATTTTTACCCCCGGTCCTTCAATAATTATAAAATAAAATCAAAGTTAGAGTAAGAGTAAATATAAAGTTAATTTTAATAAAATAAAAAATTTAATTTAAAATATTATATTTTATAAATAAAAAAACGAGTATGGTTAAGTTGGTATAACATCTATCTTCCAAATAGAGATCATCAGTTCAAATCTGATTACTCGTAGTAAATATAAATTAAAACATAAGCGAAATAGTGTAAAGGTTGCACAATAGTCTCATGATCTGTTAGTTTAGGTTCAATTCCTAATTTCGCTAGAAATAAATAATAAAAATAAAAAAAAAAAATAAAAAAGTAAAAGTAAATTTCTGATTTTCCTTATTCTGTGATTTAATATTAATAAGTTATTTTATTTTTACTTCATAAAAACTATTCTTGATATATTATATTTTTATCGTATTTCTTAAAAAGAAATAAAATAAATAAAATATAATCGTTTCAGGTCTTTTAGTTCAATGGTAAAATCACTGTCTTTCATACAGTAGCTACCAGTTCGAATCTGGTAAAGATCAATATAATTAAAAATAAAAAAAAATTTTTTTATTTAAGTCCGGTGTTAAGTCTATTTAAGTTTATAAAAAAAAAGAGAATGGTAAAAGGTACATTCCTTTTATCTATGTACTTTACCTTTGTATCATGAGTTCGTCTTTCCTTTATTATAAAAGTTTAAGTTTTATTAAAAACTTCCTTCTATTTATAAAATTAAAAAAAAGGGTGGCTCTTTCTCCATAACTGGGCGCTTAGGATCCAGAGAGGGCAGGGGAGGAATAAGGATACATACTAACTTTTTTTTAATTAGTTATATCCCCTTATGGAAGGTTTATCTCTTACTTTAATATTGGAATACCTTTCCATTTTTTTTATACGAGCTCATATTTTTTTAATTTTAGTTTTTTATTTTTAAGGAGGGTAGTTTAATTTATGTTTATGAAAATTTTAATATTAATATCTTTTCTTAAAAAAAAAAGAATTTAGAATTTTTTTTTAATAAAAAAAATAATAATAACAATCCTTTGTTTTAAAGTTTAATAAAAGTAAAGAAAGTGGAAAGATAGATAAGAAAAAAGATAATTAATTTTCAGGGTCAGATCTTTAAATTATTAATTTATATTTTTTTAAATAGTTTCTAAATTAGTTAAATATTAATATAAACTTAAAAAAGAAAAACAAATTAGAGCCGGAATAGTTTAATAGGTAAAACAGTTTCCTTGTAAGATTCAAAAGGTGGTTCGATTCCCCCTTTCGGCAAAAAAAAAATAAGTGTTTCTATAAATAAGTATTTTTTTTTTTTCTCCCCATCCTTTATTATTTAGGTAGAAGGGAGGGCTATATTTGTAAACTCTCATTTTATTTATATTAAATTTAATTTTAGTTTATATTAATATTTAGCTGTTCCTTGCTAAATTTATTATTTAGAGGCTGAATTTTATTTAATTTATAAAAAAAAATATAAAATAAAATAATAACCTTGCTTACTAAAGATAAAAATGTTAGTTAAAAATATAAGTATTCCACTAATCTGTGTGAATAAGGTATTTAATAAATTTAATAAACTTTAAAAAATTTTAATTATGATCACATTACTTCTACTTATTCCTCTTATAGGTTGTTTAATGTTACTTCCTATTGAAGAAAAATCTATAATGGCTAAAAATAAATTGAAGAAAATCGCATTATCAATTTCTTTACTTAATTTAATAGTTTCTATATTTATGTGGATAAACTTTGATTCTAATATCAGTGAATATCAATTTGTTTATGAATTTAATCAATTAAGTTTTTGTCATTTAAATGTTGGGATAGATGGAACTTCACTATATTTTGTTCTATTAACTACTTTTATAACTCCTTTATGTTTATTATCTAATTGGACAGATATAACTAAAAAAATAAAATATTTTCTTATATCTTTTTTAATATTAGAAACATTACAAATAGCGGTATTTGTAGTATTAGATTTATTACTTTTTTATATCTTTTTTGAAAGTGTATTAATACCGTTATTTATTGTAATTTTAACATGGGGAGCGAGTGAATCTAGAATAAGAGCTGCCTTTTTATTATTTCTTTATACGCTTTTTGGTTCTTTATTTATGTTATTAGCTATTATGACTATTTACTATAATTTAGGTTCTACAGATTTGCAGCTTATATCTTTATCTGAAATAAGTTTAGAAAGTCAAAAATGGTTATGGTTGTCACTCTCCTTCAGTAAGAGAGATATGACCAGCAGAATTATTTATAAAAATAAAAATACTCTAAATCTTTTAGAAAGATTTCCTAGATCAAACAGAAATTATTTACCAAATAACAATAAATGTAAAGAATTAGTCGTTTTTGGATCAAATTTAAGCTTTACTGTAAAGTATCCACCATATACCTCTATAGTAAGATATATGGTTAAAATACCCTTTAATTTAGAAGCTATTCTTTTAGGTGTCCTTTTATCAGACGGTTGGTTATTTATTAATAAAGCAGGAAATATATTATTAGCTTTTAAACAAACTATAAATAAATTAGAATATTTTTTCTATGTTTTTAATAAATTATCTCATTATTGTAGTGCAAACCCTAGATTGACGAGTACTCATATTAATGGTAAAATTTTTAATGGGATTGTTTTCGCTACTAGATCTTATCCTTGTTTTACGGAGTGGTATAATATTTTTTATGTTAATAAAAAAAAGATATTACCTTTAAACCTATATAATATGTTGACTTATGAAGCATTAGCTCATTGAATAATGGCTTATGGAACTAAAAGTAACATGGGTTTAATATTACAAACGCAATCTTTTACAGTTAAAGAAGTAGTTTTTATAATTAGTGTGTTAATATATAAATTTAATTTAAAGTGTAGTATTCATATGCAAAGAAATCAACCTACTATGTATATTTCATCTAAATCTATGACCCAGATTCAACCTAAAATATTACCTTATATTTGTAATTCTATGAGATATAAATTATATGGTTATAAATAAATATCTTTGCATTTTTTTTTTCTGTTGATCGTATTTATTTCTCTTCTTTCTATTTAAATCTAAATAGGATACTTAATGTAAGTATAGAGAGCTTTTTTATTTGTCCCTTTTTTTTTGAGTCCTTACTTTTTAATAAGGTTTTGTTTTTGTAAAAATATATAAAGTTTTAGCCTATCTTCAATATCTGATAAATTAACGTAGCCTCCCATAAGGGGAGGTATATTTTTATGAAAGGTCAAATATGGACTCAAAATAGGATAAATTTTATCTGAGGTGGCAAACTCGAGAGACATCTAAAAGTTAGAAAAAGGAATAACTTTTAGGCTATCGTCGAACTAAGTCACGATTGGGAAACTGTCGTGTAAAAGCGTAGAGGCCAGACGCCACATGATTATCTAAGTGCAATAAATAAAATAATAATACATTTGCATATGAGATTATAAGGAATGGTCCAGTTCACCGGTGACGGTTTTTAGATGAAAGTCTAAAATAAAGTATATTTGAATATTTCATCTTATACTGAGAAAATAAGCTAGCTGAACCTGAGATGGTTAAATGCTTAACCCTGAGCTTTTTTCTTAGCTTTTGCTATTAAAACTCCAGTTTGGCCATTAAATACTTGGTTAATTAAAGCGCATGTTGAAGCTCCGTTAGCAGGAAGTATAATTTTAGCTGGAACTATTTTAAAATTAGCTACTTATGGATATCTTCGTGTCTTAATACCTATTTTACCAGATGCCACAAATTTTTTTATGCCTTTAGTACAAACAATAACCATTATTTCTTTAATTTATGCTAGTTTAGCTACTATTAGACAAAATGATACTAAGGCTATCATAGCATATAGTAGTGTAGCTCATATGGCTGTAGTGATGTTAGGACTATTTTCTAATAACATACAAGGAATTGAAGGGGCTATTTTACTAAGTTTAGCTCATGGCTTTGTTAGTCCTGCTCTATTTATTTGTTGTGGAGGAATTATATACGCTCGGACTCACTCTAGAGTTATTTATTATCATAGAGGATTAGCTTATTATATGCCAGTCTTTTCTATTTTTTTCTTAATATTTACTTTATTTAATACCGGGATACCCCTTTCTTTAAATTTTGCTGGAGAAATAATGTCACTAATGGGTACTTGGTTTAGATCTCCTTTAGTAGCTGCTTTAGGTGCTGCAGGAATAGTATTATCTGCTTGTTATTCTATCTTCCTTTATAATAGAATATCATACGGTTCTTATTCTCCATATTTATTACCACTAAAAGATATAGATAGACGAGAATTTATTTTACTACTAAGTCTTCTTATTCCTACTTTAATTTTAGGTATTTTTCCTAATTTAGTATTAACATCTCTACATCTTTCTGTTTCTCAAATTTTATATTCTCTATAATTTATTTTTTTTTATAATAAACAATTTTCTTTTAATAAATATAAATACTAATTCTTTTTTTGTGTTAAACCCCTTTCTTTAAAAAGACTGTTTAAATTGTAAAGTCTTTTGTATATATTAAATAAGTGCTAATAATTTAGTTTTTTAATATTTAGGCAACGTCATTATTATTTAATATATCTATTTTTATTTTAATTAAAATAAATAAAACAAAAAAAACAAATAAAATAAAAATAGATATTCTAAAACTTTTTTTTTAAATGAACTAAAAAAATAAAAAAAAGTTACTAAGAGTTAAATATATTTTTTAAATTTAAAATTAACTTACTTAAAGATACTTACTTTTTTATAATAATAACCATATTTAAGGTAAGTAAAAGCTAAAGTTAATCGTAAATATTCTTATAATAATCATAATAAATAAAAATGAAAAATAATATTTTAAATTTAGAACTTAATAAAATTTTAAGTAGAGAGTCTCTTAATTCTTTTAATAATATTATGGATTTAGAAAAAATTAATATAATTAGCTCTTTAAGTATAATTGAAGAAGGTAAACATAATTCTAAAAAAAATAATAAACAATTAGTTGCTTCTATCAAATTACATTTAGGTGAATTAAGTATTAGGGATTTAATGAAAAACTTGGAAGATGGAAATTTAGATTTAAATGAAATACATTTAATTTTAGTATCTTGGAATCATGTAACATTAGATAAAATAATTACTAAGGAATATTCTAGTTTAGATATTAAAAATTTTAGATTTAAATTAGTTCTTACATTTATGAATTATCATACTTTTTTTAAGAATTTAAATAATATTAAAAATTATAAATCAGATTATGAAAAAAAAAATAAGGATCTTTTAAATATGAATCCTATTATAATTTTTCAAGGTTTACATTGGGGAAATATTGTTTATTTGTTTGAGATAAATGGTCTTACAATACATGGAGGAAGTATATCTAGACGACAAAAATTATCTATTACTCAATTTAGATTAGCTAAGTTTTTACATATAAGTCATTTAGCTTATAATAAACAACAATTCTATGATAGTTATATTGATAAAATTTTTACCTCTCCTAAATATGATGTTAACTATTATAATCATTTATTTAATTTTGGTTCTTATTATGATTTTTCACATATTAATCCTATCATATTAGAGTATTTTAAAATAAATAATTTAATTAATTTAAATTCTAAATTATCTGATATTAAAACTAAAAAAGATAGAGATGAATTGGAGTTAATTGAATTAAAACGACGAGTTGTATTTATTGAACAAGAAGTTAATAAAATTGAATTAAATATAAAACATAAAAAGTCTAAATTATTAGATGATGTAAATAAAAGAATTAAACATAAAGCAAGTATTACCGGTAGTCTTAATCTTTTAAATTATCGAAAAAAAGAATTAGAATTAGATAGAAATAAATCTAATAATATAATTTCTCGATTAAAATCAAATATTTTAAATTATTCTAAAGATTTTAGTGATTTTACAACAATGCGAGATAAAGTAGAAAAAAAATAAATCATCAGTTTTAGATGTTTCTTCTCTCGCTCCCTTAATGGCTCCGCGCTCCCTTCTATTAATACTTATACTAATTTTTATATAAATACTAATACTAATCTTGTTTCCTTTCTTATTTTAAAGCAGGTTCTTTTTATTTTATAGTAATAAAATATTATAGTTTAAGTAGACTTAAAGTTAGATTTTATTCTACTGATATGACTAAAAATAAATTTTAATATTTAATTAAATAGCTCCGCCGTTTTCATTATTACTCTTAATCTTATTTTTAATAATTTACCATTAGATAAAGAGAATAAAATTAAAATAGAAAAAAATTATAAAATCTAAGTTTTTAATTGATTAATGCTAAATTTGATAAAAGCTTAGATATAAATTATAATAAATAAAATCCTCCTATTATAAAAAAATTAAAATCTTCTATTTTATTCTTTAAATAAAATTATAAATCAGATTATGAAAAAAAAAACATTGGTAAAATTAATCTAATTTGGCAATTATAATTATTATAATTATTTTTATTAATTAATAAGATTAAATCTGTTTATTTCATGTTTTAATTAAGGACTCCGCCGCCGTTACTTTAAAAATTTAGTCAATTTTTTTAAATTTATATAAATTAAAAATGAATTCAAGTAGATAAATAAGGTAATATTATATTCATTAAATGTTTTAAAGTAAAATGGTAGAGGTTTATCTAAAAATTTTAAATATTTTATATAGCTAAAAGAGATAGTGGACAGTTAATAACTGCACTAATTTAAGCAACCGATCATAATCTTTACTATGATTATAATATGACATCTTTTTCTTTGTTAGTTCTTGTTTTCTTTAATTAATTTTATTTAAAAAGTTTAAAAATTTATATAACCATTAAAAATAAAATAAAAAAAAATTTAATTAACTAAGTGGTTAAGAAAAAAATAAAAAGATGTTATATACCTTGGTATTTTTTAAATAGATAAATTAACAGTGACAAATATTAATAGAAAACAGTTTCAAGCTTTTCCTTATCATTTAGTAGAACCATCTCCTTGGCCATTACTAACGAGTTTTGCAATGTTAACTATGGCGGTAGGTGCAGTAATGTATTTTCATGGTTTTACTCACGGAGGAAATCTGCTAATTTTAGGTTTCTTATTAACTCTTTCTGGTATGATTCTTTGGTTCCGAGATGTTATCGCTGAGGCTACATATTTGGGAGATCACACTAAAGAGGTTCAAAGTGGTTTAACTATTGGAGTTGCCTTATTTATCGTATCAGAAATCTTTGCCTTCTTATCTATCTTTTGGGCTTTCTTCCACTCTAGTTTAGCTCCTGCTATTGAAATTGGAGCAAGTTGGCCTCCTTTTGGTATTGAAGTTTTAGATCCTTTTGCTATACCTTTGTTAAATACGATTTTACTATTATCCTCAGGTGATTGCCTAACATGGATTTTTGAGTTTTATTATAAAAATATATGGACTGGTAGAGTTTTAGATTTAGTTGTGGCATCAAATTTAGTTTTGCCTTTTAATTTACCTAGATATCGTTCTACATCTAGAATAGGCCCTCATAATTTTAATATTTTATCATTACTGATCTCTCATTTGTTAGGAGATGCTTATGCTTATAAAGATCCAAGAGGTCATGGTACAAATATCAGATTTTATTACAGTATTATAAATTTAAATTATGCATTGTACGTTCATTCCTTAATATCTGAATTAGGTTATTCTTCTTCTGTTAAACCTTCACCCTTATTTAGAGACAAGCGACAGATAGTACTATTTAACACTTATACTTTTAGTAGTTTTAATTGGATTTATGAAGCTTTTTATATAAACGGTGTAAAAGTTATACCTCACTTTATTGAGAAATACTTAACACCGCAAGGATTAGCTCATTGGATAATGGACGACGGATGTATTGTTAAAGATCGTGGAGTAAAAATAGCCACGAATTCATATACTTATACTGAGGTTTTATTTTTATCTCTTTTACTTCAATCTAAATTTAGTTTAAATACTACTGTACATAAAACTCAGCAAGAAAATCAATTCTGTATTTATATTAAGAAAGGGTCATTATCAGCCTTAATTGAATTAATAAAACCATTTATGATCCCGACTATGTCTTATAAATTAGGATAAATCTCTTAGGTAATTATACTAATTAAATATTTTGTTAAATAAATTAAAAAAGAAATATCTATTTTTTCTATAGAGCTTACTACCATGCTTACCAGCTTCAGTTAAAAAAAAATAAATAAACAACAAAAATTTATAGTCTTTAATATAATCTTTACTATTTTATTTTATACTTTACTTTAAATGTTCAAATTTAAATCAAAAGGATAAATTTAATTTTTCTTGTTTCTATGTTAAGTTAAAGTCATTTTAACATCTCCAAAAAAACTAAAGGAATAGATTTTGTAGAGGGTAATTAATCTCTATCATTTCGGTTTTAAGTTATTAATTATTAAAAAAATACGAAATATTTGATTTATCTACTTTTCTCAACATTACTAAGAAAAAAATAAAGGTTAAAAAAAAAGGCGACACTGAAAATTACGGTTAATAATTTAACAAAAAATCGAGACCGTCAGTATTCTAATATACTGCTACAGACTGGTTATTCAGTGGGTATTTAAAAATGCTTAATGTACAGTCGAAATAAATTTTTATTGATTATTTATGTATATTATTTTATACTCTTTAAATAATAAAGGCTGGCCTCGCCTCCGCTTAAGAATAAATCTAAATTTTATTATTTTACAAAAGAGATAGAAATCAGTTTGTGCTAAGATCAATCTAACATCGGAGGTATTAAACTAGAAAATTTTATGTTTTTTTAATTTTACTAATTATTTTACAGAGATGGTTCTCTTATAAAAAGATTAAAAATAAATAAAAATTTATTTGGCCTTTATAACTTATGGACATCATGCTTTAATACAAGGAAATAGAGCAGGTGCTATTTTAGGAACTCTTCTGACTATTATATTTGCAATCTTGTTTACGGGATTACAGTATTTTGAGTACTTAGAAGCGGGATTTACTATTGCTGATTCTGTTTACGGTTCAGTTTTTTTCTGCTCTACTGGTCTTCATGGCGCACATGTAATAGTTGGAACTTTGTTTATTTTAGTTGGTTTTATTAGAATAGTTAATTATCACTTGACAGATACACACCATCAAGGATTTGAAGCTGCTATACTTTACTGGCATTTTGTGGATGTAGTATGGTTATTTTTATTTATAGCTGTTTATTACTGGAGTGGTAATTAGTTTTTTATTTAATATCAGAGCTCGCTTTAAAAAAAATACAACGTTTCTAACACTTCTCTCTTAGCCAATCCTCCTTACCTTTGGGTCTTGGGCGGTGTACCAACTACTGGACTGGATTTTTGCCTTTAGGCTAGGCGGAGCCAGATATTAATTTAAATAAATGTTGGATGTTTAAATTTAAATTATCTTGTTTTACTATTTTTAAACTATTTATTTTAGTAAAATAAATCAAAGAGGATGTAGATACTTTATATTTAAAGGCGAGGACTTTTTCATTATTAATAAACCTTAAGTTTTTATTTTATTTAATTTTATTTATGTTAACCCCTATACTCTTTTTATAATTTTTATTAATTTTCTTTTTGAATAAAAGATAGATATAATAAAAAAATCAATCGCTAAGTATAAGTTATTAAGTGTCTACCATCTTAGGTTAATTATTTAATAAGTTTAAATTTAAGTATTTAAGCTTAATAATACATTATTAATTATATTATTTGATTAACTAAAAAAATGTTTTTTTTAGGTCTTTTTTTGATTAACTCTTTTAAGTAGACTACATTTATTAAAATTTATCATAATGTCTCATTAAAAAAAGTTTTTTCTTATTTATTATCTACTTTCAGTTATCTTAATTTATGGCTTTTATTTTATTACTTTAGATTTATTGCTAAATATAAGAGAGCTAAGGAATTAAAAATTCTTTAGTTTTAATAATTTTTAATCATATATTATAAGATCTAAATCTTTAACTAAAAAAATAAAGTAGTAATAGAAAGTACGGTGGTATAAAAAAAAAACTATTGTACCTTATTTTTTTTTATTATCTGATTAAAATTAAAAAAAAAAACTTTTTTTTTTATTTTCAGAGAAATAAAAGAATTTAGGGTGAGACAGCTTTTTATTTTTGTAATTAATTAAAAGCTTCCTAGTTTCCTAACAATAACCTTTATTTTTAATTTATCTTAAAGAATATTTATTTCTTATAATTATTTACTATATTTAAATTTTTAACTTTTTATTGATAATTTATTTTGGTTTTAATTTTTATATTAAAAAAGTAGTTTACTACTTTTTTTATTACTCCTTCCTTATTTTTCCCTCCTTCTCTTAATAATTCCATTTTTAGTAAAAGTGAGAGGGAAAGATAAAAATTATAAGGAAATAATTCATTTTATTTTATTTTTCTAAAAATTAAGAGAAGTAAATAGGTTACTGTAGCTATTATTTATTATTTTAAAGCATTTAACTAAAAAAATTTTTAAATTATGCCTCAATTAATACCTTTTTATTTTATAAATCAACTATCATTTTCATTTTTAACACTTTTAGCTTTGATTTATGTATTTTCTAAATATATTTTACCAGTATTTACATTTCAACAAGTTGTAAGAATGTATATCACTAAATTAAGTTCCCGATCATAATTTTATTCCTTTTTAACCCCTTCTTATTTAAATTTCTTCTTTCTATTTTTGTAACTAAATTTAATTTACTTTAAAAAAAAACTACTTACTCTAAAGTCATTAAATGACCGTTTATTTATTACAATACTAAGGTCTCTTCAAAGTAATATCAATTGTTTTAAGATTTATTATAATATTAATTATTGTTAATAATGAGAATTTAAAGTTTTCTTGATCCTTATTTAATTAAATGTGTTTTTTTTAATTTGAATTTCATTTAAATTAATAATTAATTACCATTTTTAATATTTTTTTTATATTATCTTTAAAAGTATTGAGGGCAAAAAGTATTTATAAAAGGTAAAAAAAATTAATTGATATAGGAACTTTAATAAGTATAAATGTATATAATTAATATATGTCTCTAAAAAAAAAAGAAAGTTTAGTTTAAAAAAATTATAATATATTAATTTTTCCTTTAATAACTAAAACTTATAAGGTATTTTATTTTTTTATAAAATAAATTTATTTAAAAATAAATATTTTCTATAAGAGTGTAGTGCAATTGGTTAGCATAATGATCTCCAAAATCATCGGTAGGTGTTCGAGTCACCTCACTCTTGTAATTAAAAACTTATCTAATTTTCGTTTTTTTAATTTATCGCTCTAGTACTTTATTTTACTATAAAAAAATAATAAGGAGGGTAGTTTGGATGATAAGTTAAAATAAAATTTAAGATTTAAAGGAAAAAGTAAGTTAATCTTTTTTTTTTTAAGGTATATTTTTAGGAGTATCAAAAAATAAATTAAGATAAAATAAACTGTAAAATGTATGAAAATCTTTTAAAAAATAAGGGCTCTTAGCTTAAATGGTAGAGTACCTAATTGTCAATTAGGAAGGTCTCAGTTCGAATCTGGAAGGGCTCGATTTAAAAATATAAATAATCATACTTTATTTTTTTTTCTCGTGAAGTTAACTATGGTAAAATTTCTTTTTAATTTAGTGATACTACTTAACCGTAAAAATGAAAGGCGAAGCCTTAATTTTAGAATAATCTTTACTTAAGCCAGGTAAAATCTATGAAGAAAGCTAAAGCTAATTCTTAGTTTTTTTCTCTTTTTATTTATACATTGTAGAATCCGTTAATATTTAGAAGATTTAATTTTAGTTTTAGTTGATAAAAAAAATAAATTATGATTACATTCAATAAAATTTCATGGAGCAATTTACTTTATTTTAATTGCCTTATGTTAAATCTTTCCTTTATTAATGGTACCCTAAGGATATTTACAAAACAATTATTATGAATCTGTCATTATTCTTATTTTTAATAGGTATTTTAGGTTTTATTTTAAATAGAAAAAATATAATTTTATTGAT
>Ga0137403_10004302_pt1 | contig 16803 bp, 18 predicted proteins | sample CZOMad2_1_16fung_FD_122057 | JGI IMG/M metagenome (GOLD analysis project Ga0137403, IMG submission 122057) | Vadose zone soil fungal communities from Angelo Coast Range Reserve, California, USA - CZOMad2_1_16fungal (Hybrid Assembly) | ecosystem: Environmental > Terrestrial > Soil > Vadose zone...
TGTGCGTCGGCCAGTAAATCACTGGTTTCATGGCACTTGACGTCGATCGAGTTCGAGAAATAGCAGCGCGGGTCGCGGCCTCGGCTGACTTGGAAATCGTTGAAGTCGAGTTGCGCGGCGGGGGCAAAGCTCGCATGCTGCGAATCTTCATCGACAAGCCCGGTGGAGTGACGCATGAGGATTGCGCAAATCTTAGTCGGGAAGTGGGCACTATCCTCGACGTCGAGGACATAATCCCGGGAGGTTCGTACCTGCTGGAAGTGTCTTCGCCAGGGCTGGATCGAAAGCTCACTCGCGCGGCAGATTACGAGCGCTTCACGGGTAGCCGGGTCAAGGTAATAACGCGGCAGCCGGTGAACGGCAGCCGCCACTTTGAAGGACGTCTAGAAAGTTTTGAGCGGGGTCGTCTCACGATTGAGATGAATGCGGGGCGAAAAAAGCCTCGGCCAGGAAGTGGCGCACCGCAGAAGCTGGAAATTGAGCTGGCGAACGTGGAAAAGGCAAATTTGGTGCCGGAGATCTGAAACCACGCGCCCGGTTTCGGGTTACAGACCCCAGGGTTAATACGGAATATTTTCTATGGCAAGCGAGCTTTATAACACCATCGACGCGCTGAGCAGGGAAAAGGGGATCGATCCGCAAATTGTGGTCAGTGCGGTGGAAGACGCAATTGTGGTCGCCACGCGCAAATATTACAAGACTCAGGAAAACCTGCGGGCACAGCTGGACAAAGAAACCGGCAAGATACGCGCGTTTGCGGTTAAGACGGTGGTGGAAAATCCCGATCAGGTTGAAGATCCACAACTTCAGGTGACTCTGGAAGACGCGCGCAAGGTCGATCCCAATATTGAAGTTGGAGGCGAGCTGCAGATCCCCAAAGTGACTGAGGGCATCCTGGGACGAATCGCGGCGCAACTGGCGAAGCAAGTCATATTTCAGAAGGTGCGAGAGGCAGAGCGCGACACTGTTTACAACGAATACATTGGGCGGGTCGGCGAGATCGTCAACGCTACGGTAAAGCGCATTGAAGGGCCGGACGTGATTTTCGACCTGGGCAAAGCGGAAGCCCGCATGTCGCGAAAGGAACAATCGCGCCTGGAATCATTTGCCATCGGTGAGCGTGTACGCGTCGTCATTGCCAGGGTTGAAAGAGCGTCCAAAGGTCCGGGAGTGGTTGTGTCACGTGCCGCGCCGGAGCTGGTCCAGCATTTATTCCAGACGGAAGTGCCGGAAATCTATGACGGCACGGTAGTGATCCGCGCGATTGCCCGAGAAGCCGGAGAGCGCACCAAGATTGCGGTGATGTCGAAGGACAAGGACGTGGACGCGGTCGGCGCTTGCGTCGGGATGAAGGGTATGCGTGTGCAGTCAATTATCCGCGAACTCCGTGGGGAAAAAATCGACATCATTGAATATCACGAAGACCCAGTGACGTTCGCCGAAAAAGCGCTGCAGCCGGCGAAAGTGAGTCGTGTCACGGTTCTTGAGTCGGCTGAAAAGCATTTAGAAGTAGTAGTGGATGACAGCCAGCTCTCGCTTGCAATCGGCAAGAAGGGACAGAATGTACGTCTGGCGGCGAAGCTGCTCGGCTGGAAGATCGACATCAAGAGCGAAGAAGAGAAGCGCCAGGAAGTGGAGGAGCAGATGTCCGCGCTGGTGGGCGCGACGGCAACTCCGCTGGAGAATGTGCCGGGACTGGGCGAGGGGTTGGTTGAAAAACTGAGTGCTGCTGGCGTGACCACTGTGGAAGCGCTGGCGGATATGACACCGGAGCAGCTTGAGGCCATCGAGGGAATTGGCCCTAAGACAGTGGAAAAAATCAGCCTGGCGGTAAATAATTACTTTTCAGCATTGGAAGCAGGGGAAGCGGCCGCAGACGCGGAAGCGGGTGCCGTTGAGGTTCCTGCAGAAGGAGCTTCGCCCGAGGCTTCCGCAGAAGCTCAGCCAGTTCCGGCAGACGAAGCGGCAGCGGACTCCGCTGAAGCTGTGGAATTGCCATCAGAAGAAGAGCCGGCAGATAGTGCTGCGGAGACAGAAAAATCCGGAGAGGAGCAAACTCCCTCCGAGGAAGAGCAACAGAAGTAAACTCGCGCTGGAGCGCACAACTGAAACTGACGCCGTGAGGTTGCTATGAAGACTTAGCGGGACAGTCCGGAGGAAATAGAGGGCGGATGAGCAAGATTCGAATCAACGATCTGGCTAGAGAACTGGAAGTCAAGAGCAAAACAATTCTCGATGTGCTTCCAGAGATCGGAGTTACAGAGAAGAAGACGCATTCCAGTTCTCTCGAAGAGCACGAAGCGGAAAAGCTGCGCGCGCATTTACGGGGCGGGAGTGAAGCTTCGGTAACCAGCAAGCCTGCGCGTCCGAGCCGCGATGGCGACGAGATCAAGACCAAGATCGATCTTTCTCATATCTCCAAGCCGGGCGACGTGCTGAAGGCAATCATCAGCAAACAGCAACCTGCGCCAACTGCTCCTGCACGCTCCGCTCCTCCGCCGGCTCCGGTTGAGGCAAAAGCCGCAGCTCCGGTCTCACCAGCAGCAAAAGCTCCAGCACCACCAGCCCCAGCGGCGGTTCCGTCGAAATTGGTAGTACCCGCGACGGGCCCAAGGCCGACATTTACAGTGCCTGCGCCGCCCAGCACACCGCAGGTTCCGGCTGCTTCAACCAGTGCTCCGCCGCGACCGGCCGCGCCGCCTGCACCTCCGGCCGCGCCGATAGCGCCAGGACCGCCGCAGCCGCAAGCTCCGGCTGCAAGCAGGCCGACCGCACCTACTCGGCCACAAGCGCCTCCTCCCCGAATGATTGTTCCGCAGACAGGACCACGTCCGGTTTACAAGGCGCCGATTCGTCCAGCAGCTTCATCCGGCGCTGCCGCAAGACCTGCGCCAGGACGTCCAGTGCCCGGGCAACCGATCTTCCAACGCCCTCGGCCAGGCGCTCCATCTCAGCGACCGTCATTACGGCCCGGAGAGCGGCGGCCGATGCATCCCACGCGGCAATCACCTGCGGGTGCGCGTCCACTTGGAGTCGGGCCAGGCCTACCGCCGCCCGGTCCCGCACGTCCGGGCAGCCGCCCAGGAGCGCCTTCGCGCCGGCCGGGCCAGCGCTACATTCCACGTGGTGTAAAAGAAGGCCCGATGAAGGGCTTCGTACCGCCGCCGCGGCTTACAGTCTCGAACGAACCGCTGCCGATTACGCGAAGCATCACAATCACCGAGGGCATCAGCGTCAAGGATCTGGCCGAGAAGCTGGGGATCCGCGCGAAGGATTTAATTGCGCGGCTGCTCATGCGCGGCGTATTTGCCACCATCAATCAAACGCTCGACGCTGAGCTTGCCAGCGAGATGGCGCGATTCTTCGGAGCAGACACCAACGTGATCAGCTTCGAAGAGCAGGCACAGAAAGATGTTGTCGATTCCGCGACCGGCGAAGAAGGCGCGGCGGCGGAAGGCGTGCCTCGTCCGCCTGTGGTTACTATCATGGGCCACGTCGATCATGGCAAAACCACGCTGCTGGATGCGATCCGCTCAACCAACGTTGCAGGAGGCGAAGCGGGCGGAATTACGCAGCACATCGGCGCCTACAAGGTGACGATACTGGATAATCAATCGCCTGCTTATGGGCGCCAGATCGTGTTCCTGGACACACCCGGCCACGAGGCATTCACCCGCATGCGTTCCCGAGGCGCGAAGGCCACAGATATCGTTGTGCTAGTGGTCGCCGCAGATGACGGTGTGATGCCGCAGACGCTCGAAGCCATCGATCATGCGCACGCCGCTGAGGTACCAATTATCGTCGCTGTCAACAAAATCGACAAGCCAGATGCTCTGCCGGACCGGGTTAAGAAGCAGCTTGCGGATCGCGGGCTGATGCCGGAAGACTGGGGCGGAACGACCGTATTCGTCGATGTATCCGCAAAACAGAAAACAAATCTTAATCTGCTGATGGAAATGATCTGCCTGGTTGCGGATCTGCAAGAGCTCAAGGCCAATCCCGATCGTCCAGCAACGGGCGTGGTGCTCGAAGCCAAGCTGGACCGGGGACGCGGGCCGGTTGCTACCGTACTGGTGCAGAACGGGACGTTGCGCACTAGCGACAACTTCGTAGTCGGCAATGTGTATGGAAAAGTTCGCGCCATGTTTGATGATCGCGGAGCGCAACTCGAAGAAGCGCCGCCTTCGACTCCAGTGGAAATCCTCGGTATGGAAGGGCTGCCGCAGGCAGGCGATCAGTTTGTAGTCGTTGCCGATCGGGATAAAGCGCGGGGCATTTCGGATTATCGTGAGCAGAAAGCGCGTGAAGCAACCCTGGCCAAGAGTTCCCGCGTATCGCTCGAAGGCCTGGCCGAGCAATTGAAGACCGCCGGCACAAAAGAACTCAACATTATTTTGAAGGGCGATGTGCAGGGTTCGGTTGAGGTGCTGAGCGATCTGCTAGCGAAGCTTTCTAATGACAAAGTCCGGCTGAAGGTGCTGCGCACGGGCGTGGGCGCGATCACGGAAAGCGATGTCTTGCTGGCTTCGGCCTCGAACGCGATCATTATCGGGTTTAGTGTGCGTCCGGAGCGTAAGGCGCAGGAACTGGCGGAGCAGGAGAAAGTTGATATCCGGTTGCACTCGATCATTTACGAATTGCAGGATGAGATCAAGCGCGCCATGACTGGCCTGCTCGAACCGACGATCAAAGAAACGTATCAGGGCCGTGCCGAGGTGCTGGAGACTTTCCGTATCCCGAAAGTCGGGACAGTGGCCGGCTGCCGCGTAAGCGATGGCCTGATCAAACGCGATTCCGAGGTTCGGCTGCTGCGAGATAACGTTGTTGTCTTCAAGGGCAAAGTTGGCTCACTGCGGCGCTTCAAAGACGACGCCAGCGAAGTGCGCAACGGCATGGAGTGTGGCATTTCCATCGCCAATTATGGCGACGTGAAAGTCGGCGACGTCATCGAGGCTTTTGTGACTGAGCGCATCGCAGCGGAAGTAATTGCTTAGAGCTGTCAGCTATCAGCTGTCAGTTATCAGCCAGGAGCGATCCGGATTTCTCCTCGATTGTGGGGAAGCTATTCCTTGCGGCGTGTGGATAGCTGAAAGCTGACGGCTGAGAGCTGACAGCTAAAAATGATTGCTTTTCTCACCCTCGAACTGCGTATTGAACATGCGCAGTCTCTCAAAGATAAGCGGCAGGTGGTGCGCAGTCTGAAAGACCGGCTGCGCGCGCATTTTAATGTTGCTGTCGCTGAGCTGGATTCAAACGGGCTGTGGAATCGCGCAACTCTCGGCGTGGTTAGCGTCTCCGATTCACGGGATTATCTCGATGGATTGATGAAGAACGTCGAGCGGCATGCTTTGCGAATTGCGAATAACGGCGGAGCCGAGGTGGCAGACTCATTCGTGGAATTTCTGTGACATGTCGGGGCAGGTGTCCTCACCTGCCCAGCCGAGCGAAGCTCGGCTACAACCCACCATGTAATGAACCTACTTTGGTGAACCCAGACGTCTCATTTTTCTGATATTCTCATCCGTTTTAGTCAGGGGAACGGTCGTGGAGCGGCGCGGGCAGAAATATCATCGCGAGCGTTTGGGAGAGGCCCTGCGCGAGGAGATTGAGACCATTGTCGAGGGTGAGCTCGGCGATCCGCGGATCGGGTTGGTAAGCGTGAGCCAGGTCGCACTGGCAGAAGATGCCCGCTCGGCGCAGGTTTTCGTCGCTGTGGAGGGTGATGAAGACGAGACGCTGCGCACCATGCAAGGATTGACGGCCGCCGTTGGGTTCATCCGGCGTGAAGTGGGAGAGCGGCTGCAATTGCGGCATCCGCCGGAATTATTTTTTCACTTGGATCGCTCAGAGGAGTACGGGGCGAGAATTGACGAACTGCTGAAGCGTACCAGAAAGGTAAAGTAGCTGAAAGTCGCTGGCTGTATGTTGCGAGAAGTTCTCAAACACATCGAGCAGCGCGAGCGTTTTCTTCTGACGTCGCATGCGCGTCCGGATGGCGATGCGGTTGGTTCGGCTCTGGCCTGCTGCCAGATTCTGCACTCGATGGGCAAAGAGGCGGATGTTGTGCTGCGCGACGGCGTGCCACGTGTGTATCGGCCGTTGCCGTTCGCGGACAGAGTTGTTCAAAGCGATCGGGTAAACGGGGAGTACGAAGCCGCCATCATCTTGGAATGCGACAGCATTCAGCGCACACGCCTTGAAGGGCTGGAAGAGCGCTTTCTGATTAACATCGATCATCACCTTAGCGGACGGCCTTTCGCTCACGTCAATTGGATCGACCCGCAAGCGGTTGCGACGGCAGAGATGGTGTACCGGCTGGCGAGGGAAGCGGGAGTGAGAATTTCACCCGAGATTGCGACCTGCCTGTACACCGCCGTGCTGACCGACACGGGTTCGTTCATGTTTCAGGGCACCAACGAGCACACATTCGGACTGGCGCGGGAGTTAGTGCTTGCTGGAGCGGATCCGGTGCGTTGCGCGCGCAATATATATTTCGGGCATTCGACAGCGAAAATGCGGCTGCTGGGAGCAGCCCTCTCCAATCTGCACCGCGAGGGACCGCTCGCCTTAATCTCGGTGACCCAGGAACAAATGGAACGTTGTGGTGCGAGGGAAGAGGATTGCGAAGGCCTGGTGAACTACGCACTTGCCATTCAGGATGTGGAAGTAGCCGCTTTTTTCCGTGAGCTTCCGGATGGGCGCTTACGCCTAAGCCTGCGCAGCAAAGGACAATGGAATGTCGCGGCGGTGGCTGAACACTTTGGCGGCGGCGGGCATCAGTGCGCCAGCGGGTGCTCTCTCGATGGGCCACTCTCGACGGCAACCGCCAGAGTTTTAGCCGAGCTTCGCATCACACCTTCCGTACAATAGTTTTCTATGGACATCGCACTAGCGCGGCAGTTCGCGTCGTTTGTGGGCGCGCTGCTGATTCTCATCGCCTATGCCGGTCATCAATTGAGATGGATTGACGCCCGCAGCGCGGGTTCCAACATTTTGAACGCGATTGGGTCCGCCATCCTCGGCTACATTGCTTGCTATCCTTTCCAGATCGGGTTCGTGGTGCTGGAAGCGGACAGTGATTAGCGTATATCCGCTGCTGCGGCCGAGGCCGGAATGAGAATTGTGCGTCTCGTGTTTACCCCTTCCATCGACAATTGCAAACCGGCAATAACGAATGACTGAGCGCTCACGCCTGCTTACCGATTGGCTGCTGCTTGCCGGATTCTGTGGGTTTTTATTTTTCTTCGGGCTCGCGCATTTTGGATTGGTGGGCGCCGACGAGCCACGCTATGCGCAGATTGCCCGGGAGATGCTCGTCCGCCACGATTGGATCACACCCACGCTTGATGGCAGGCCGTGGCTGGAGAAGCCTGCTCTCTATTACTGGCAGGCTATGCTCGCATACCACATTTTTGGAGTGAGCGATTCGGCGGCGCGCCTGCCATCGGCGATTGATGCCACGTTGATGATTTTTGCGGTTTACTACTTTTTGCGCCGGTTCCGTCCTGGGTTCGAGCTGGACGGCGCATTGATGACGGCGTCGCTGGCGGGAGTGATTGGATTTGCGCGCGCAGCCTCTATGGATATGCCGCTCAGCGCGGCGTTTACGATCGCGCTGCTCGCCTGGTTCGCCTGGTATGAGAGCGGGAGCAAGTGTTTCCTCACGCTGTTCTATGCTTTCTTAGGATTAGGGATGCTCGCCAAAGGCCCGGTCGCGCCGGTTCTGGCGGCGATCATCATCGTGGTGTTTGTGCTGTCAATTCGGAGTACTGCCCTTCTCGCACGGACACTTTGGCTTCCGGGCATCACATTGTTCTGTGCGGTGGCTGTGCCCTGGTACGTCGCGGTGCAAATGAGGAATCCAGAATTCTTTCGTGTGTTCATCCTGGAGCACAATCTGGCGCGGTTCAGGACAAATCTGTATCACCATACCGAGCCGCTCTGGTATTTCGTGCCCGTTCTGCTGCTTGCCTTAATTCCGTGGACGATGTTTGTGGTTGCCGCGGCGATGGAAGTGGCCCGCGCGTGGTGGCAACGTCGTGCCATATCTAGCACCGAGTCGCTGAACATATTCCTTGTGATCTGGATCCTCATCCCTGTGATTTTCTTTTCGATGTCTCAATCGAAATTGCCAGGGTACATCTTGCCCGCGCTTCCGGCGGGGGCGTTGTTGGTAGCGGAGTACGCGCGAACGCGTATTGCAGAAAATGCGCGCTCCGACATTCTCCTCACAAGTCTACATTCCATTGTTGCGTCGCTGCCGCTTGCTCTGGCGATGATGCTGCCGTTCATTCTGTTTCAGCACCGCATTCCATGGAACCGCTGGGCCGCAGTTTCGTTTGCGTTTGCTGCGGTTCTGGCGATTGGGATTGCATTGACGCTTCGCGCGCCAGCTGGCTTACGCATGCTGCGATTGGTTACGCTGGTTCCGGTGGTGTTGGCCGTTGCCGCAATTCTGCGGCTCGGCGCGCCGTCGCTGGATGCGACTCTTTCGGCGCGTCCGCTGGCCGAGCAGATAACCAAAGCTGACAACCGGCGGCTGCCTTTGGCTGTGCTGCTCACGTCACGCGAGACGGAATATGGTTTGCAGTTTTATCGCAACCAGAGCATAGCGCGCTACGAGTCGGGGCAGGTGCCCTCGGGCGAACACCTCGTCGTTGCCCCGGAAGGATTGCGAAAAGGCGTCGAGAAGCGAGCGGCTGGGCGTCGCGTGACGTACTTAGGAAGCTTCGCCGCGCAGGGATTGGATTACTACTGGGTCGGTGCAGCAGTCAGCAGCGGCAGTCGTTGATGTGAGTCTTCCTTTTTTCGGCATTTAGATTAGTGGTCGTCCTCCAACTTCAGATGTAGTAGTTTGAACTCGCTCTGACGGACAATACCGACCAGTCGCCGGGCACGGAGCAGATTGTCGGCCCGTCGCTCGCCAACAGCGCATCATCATCGAATTTGGCTCACATTTCAGTGGTGGCTCGTCTAACCCGAATGGGGCCTTGCATCCAGGAGCGAACTTTCCACAGTTCCCGCGCGTACCTTACTTCATCAGGCCGCTTGCTTCGTACCAGCCTCAAGATCGTCGTCTTAACCGCTTTGACGCCACTCATCGCACGAGCAGCCAGCGACGCACAAATACCCCGCATCAGCACACCTCCTCGACTGGAAGACTTTGAGGACATGAAGCCGCACGGTGCGGCAACCGAGCTTCGCAAGATCAGCGGCTTCACCCAGCAGCAACCGTCTGATGGAAAACCTGCCACGCAGCCCACGGACGTCTACATCGGTTACGATGCGACACGGCTTTACGTTGTCTGGGTGTGTTGGGACTCCAAACCGCACGCTGTCCGTGCTCACCTTTCCCGGCGCGAAGCCGTTACTCCGCCCGACGACGACTATATAGAACTCAACGTCGACACCTTCCATGACCAGCGCCATGGGTTCTTATTCGACGTGAACCCAATGGGCACGCAGGCGGATGCGCTTTGGACTGAGGGTAGTGGCGCCGATTATTCCTTCGACACGGTTTGGGACTCGCGCGCCCGACTAACGCCCAAAGGGTTCATCGTCTGGATGGCGATTCCCTTTCGCAGTCTACGTTTCCATCCCAGCAACGGCGCGCCCTGGGGGGTGACTTTCATGCGCTACATCGCGCACAACGATGAGGTCGACTATTGGCCTTATGTATCGAGCCGCATCTCCGGTGTCCTTAACCAGGAAGGCACTATTAGCGGTCTGCAGGACATCTCTCCCAGCCACAACATGCAGTTCATTCCCTACGCTTCGTTCCGCAACTTCCGCGCCGTCGATGCGCGCGACCCCTCCCAGCCGCGCTTTAATCAGATAGATGCGCGGGGTAAGGCCGGTCTCGACTCTAAGTTCGTCTTTCACGACAGCCTGGTACTCGATACGACCATAAATCCTGATTTCGCCCAAGTCGAATCCGACGAGCCGCAAAACACAATTAATCAGCGATTCGAAGTCTTCTTTCCGGAGAAGCGCCCTTTCTTTCTCGAGAACGCAAACTTCTTTGGGGACACCCATATTGGAGTGTATCGCCTCTCACAGTTGCTGTTTACAAGAAGAATCGCAGACCCGACCTTCGGCGCGCGTCTCACGGGAAAGCAGGGCCCGTGGAACCTTGGTTTTTTCTTTGCTGACGACCGCTCTCCCGGTCTAGTGGTCCCCGACTTCAGTCCGCTCGCAAGAAAGCGCGCCTACTTCGCCGTGGGTCGGGTCAGCCACGATTTCGGAGAACAAAATAGCATTGGCCTGATCTACACCGATCGCGAATTTGCGGGGTTCTTCAACCGCGTAGGTGGAATTGACGCCAACTTCCGTCTCAACAAGAACTGGACTTCCTGGTTCCGCACCGTGGTCAGCTCAACCACATCTCCGCCTCCTGAGTCCGGGTTAACTCCTGCGCAGCCAGGCTCAACATCCTTTTCCAGTCCTGGCTACCAGTTCGGACGAAATACAGAAGCCGTCCTGAACAACATCGGTCGCCGGTTCTCCTACGAACTCATGTTTCAGGACATCACAGCAAACTTCCACACTGACGCCGGATTCGTGCCGCGCACGGATATCCGCAACGCCAGTCAGTATTTTCATTTTTATTGGCGTCCGGAAGGCAGGCATCTTGTTTTCTTCGGACCTGAGGCCAACACCATCAATCTGTGGGATCACAACGGGGTTGCCGTCCAGCAGGTCTATAACTTCGATTGGGTCTTCGATTTCAAGCCGAACCTCATCATGGCCCCCATCGTTGGGTATGAAACCGACACCTTGCGGCCCAACGACTTCAGTGGGCTTCCGGATAATCACAAATATGTTCAACATCTTGTCGGATTCGTTCTGAAAGGCAGCCCCCTCAGCAAGCTCACCTTCAACACCAAGGTAATTCGTGATGGAACCGTGCTGATCGATGTGCCCACTGGGCAATTCCCAATTACGGGCGACGAGACGGCGATCACGCAAACCATGAGCCTGAAACCGACCCGTCACCTGCAAATTGACAACACTTACATCCTCGACCGCGTGCTCAACGGCGCTGTCCATCATGCTGCATTCAACAACCACATCATTCGCTCCAAGTGGAATTACCAGTTCACGCCAGCACTGTCACTTCGCTTCATCACGCAGTACAACGGGCTGCTGGCGAATCCCGCGCGGAGCTCATTGACCACGACAAGGAACCTGAATTTCGATTTTCTCATCACTTACCTGCCCCATCCTGGAACGGCAGTTTACGTAGGCTACAACAGCAACCTCGAAAACCTTGTTCCCGGCCTATGCGACCAGCTGCCAGGTTCTACCGTATGTATTCCAAACGGTTCCGGACTCGTTCGCAGCAACAGTTTTGTTAATGATGGCCGCCAGTTTTTCGTGAAAATAAGTTATCTGTTCCGGCGTTAACCCACCTTACCGCGTCCACCGATAATCGATCTGGCATCCCCGGCGATTCGCCCTAACCATCGTCTGAAGTGTGCCAAATCCGTCTCCTCTCGTGCCTGCTTCGTTTAGGTCAAACGTGAACGAAATGCTCAAGACAGAAACCGGCATTACCAGCGAACCCGATCCTCAGGATCTTCCACCACGACCACCTCATATTTATCCAACATCGGCATTAGGATGTTCTCCAGTTCGCGTTTCCAAAGCTCGCCTTCGTAGAACTTTGCTTTCATCGGCTCACGCGACGCGACATCAGGAAAGCCGCGCATAAAGAAGAATGTGTCGGGATCTTCGATGGAAAGAAATGGACCTAATATTTTCATCCCGATTTCCGTGTGCGCCGGGATAGACTTGGAGCGGAATATTTCAAGGAACTGAGAGCGTTTCCCGGGCTTCGTTTTATACGTCCGCATCTCGATAATCATTTACGTGCCTCTGCATCCAATGCTTGCGCGGCAGCCGCACAAAAGGCAAGAACGCACTTTGCGGTAATCAGGTTACGTCATGGAAACTCGTCCTGCGGTAAGAAGTGCTACTGTGTCGCAACTATCTCTACCAACTAAGTGCCCGCTTACAGCGGCGCAGAACGCAATCGGCGGGAAATGGAGCTTGATTTGTCTCTATTGGCTGGATTCCGGCACGCGTCGGTTCAACGAACTGCGCCGGTTAATGCCCGAGATTTCCCATAAGGTATTGGCCGCAACGCTCCGCAATCTGGAGCACGAGGGACTCATCTATCGTACCGTCTATGCCGCTCGCCGCGAGTTGAGTACTGCATCTCTAGGCACGGAGAATCAGTGCGTCCGCTGATTCAGGCTGTTCGAAGTTGGGGCCGAGAGCACCTCGAGTGGAAGCAACTAGAAGACAGGCCGCCTCTCCTCGGCCGCTCCCAAATTCATCAAAAAGATCAACGAGACAAGCGAGACAGAAGGTCGTAAACCTTGCGCACCGATAACGAGGCCATCGTGCTTGCACCCGAGTCAAGGGCTACTCGCAAGTAGACGAGGAATCGGTTCCACCTTCCAGATTGGCGACCACTCGTCCAGAAGGCCGGTCCGCCTCTTACAGCCGGATTCCCCCTCCGACCAGCAATTCCTCACCGGTGACCCAGCCGGAATCTTCGGACGCCAGGAAGAGAGCAGCTTTTGCAATATCTTCCGCCGTGCCCATGCGTCCCAGAGGAGTGCGCGTAACTGCCAGTTGCTCAAAACCGTTCTTGTACTCTGGCAGCGCAAGCACACCCTCGGTCTCTGTTGCGCCGGGCGAAAGCGAATTGACACGGATTTTCCGCGGTGCAAGTTCCAAGGCCAGCGCGCGCGAAATCACATCTACCGCTCCTTTGGTGGCGCTGTACACAGAGCTGTTGACGACCGGCGTTTTGGCCGCGATGGAGCTCACATTAATGATGCTTCCGCCCTGGCCATTCATGTGTGCCACAGCTTCTTTGGTCGTCAGCAGCAGACCCAGCACGTTTAAATCAAAGATCTTGCGGAAGTGCGCTTCATCCAGCGATTCTAGCGACCGGAATTCATACACCCCGGCATTATTGACCAGGATATCCACGTTGCCGAAGGTGCGGGTGGTTTCGGCAAACAGCTTCTTGATGTCTTCCGCCTTGGAAACGTCGGCTTGCACAGAAATAGCGTTGCCGCCGGATTGCATGATTTTCTCAGTCACCTTTTCCGCGCCCGCCTTGTCGTGGGCATAATTCACAACGACGTTCGCTCCTTCCGACCCCAGCTTTTCGGCGATCGCTGCCCCGATTCCTTTCGATGCGCCAGTGATAACCGCTACCTTGCCATTCAGTCTCGCCATATCTCGCCCTTTTCCTCGAAATGTCGAATTGAAATCCAGACGTTAATTCGATATTTCGATAATCATCTAAGTAGAGGCGGCACGCAGGGAAAAGGATTCAGAATCTTACTGTCTTACAATTTGCCCAGCTGGGACAGATATTTCTGCCAAACGTTGCGTCGCAACTTCATGTGGGCGAACTGGCCCTCCTTCCGCATTTCAACCAAACCGGCATTGACCAGTTCCTTGAGATGGTGCGACAGGGTCGCCGCGGTGATTGGCAGCTCACTGCGAACATCGCTGCACGCGAGTTCCCGACACTTGGCGATTCGTGACAAAAGTTCATATCGGCGCGGCTCCGCCAGGGCCTTGCTGATCCGATGAAATTGTTGGCTTTCCATGATTGATTAGGCTCTAGGGTACGCCACTACTGGCACAAGTAAAACCAACGGTTCTTCTGGGTCGCTGCCGTGTGACATCTGATCCCTTTGGTGCTTGCCTAACCATTCAATTGGATCCCCGTTGGGTGCCCGAGCAGAATCTCGAGCGGGTACAGAGGGGAAGATCGCACCGAAATTGAAGCGGCTGCAGCAGGTTCAAATCCCCTCTCCCACTAGTCTTTTCAAACAAGATGCAATTTCGGTCACGTTGTTTTCGGGTTGGGCGACTACCCAGGATTTGAGCCCTTCGCCGAGCGGTAGGCCGAGCTCTCGTTTAAGTGAAATGCTGTTTGCCAATGGGCCACAAGAGTCCTTTGTCCCGTCCGGGTGGCGGCGGGCACGGAAAAATAAAGAAACAGCTTGACATGCGTGATCTAGTGTTCTAGTTATATAGAACAGTATAACTCGCAGGGTTCATTAGAGCTGAACGGCCGCAAACTGAGTACGCCAGCGAATAACCCTGACCCGAGAGCAAAGAAGAAATGTACTACTCAAGGAGAATGAAACATGAAATCCCTTCGTTTTATGCTGTCCGTTGTTCTGATCTCGCTCTCCACTGTGGCTTTTGCCCAGTCCGACGCGCAAAAGTCTGTCGCGCAGTCCGACACACACGCATACAAGGCCGTCGACACACCCGCGCCGAACTCCGACGCGCAGAAGTCTTTCGACACAATGAAAACGCTGGCCGGTATCTGGACCGCTAAGCTAACCCTCGACCCGCCGCTGCCCGATATTAACGACAAGGACATGCCCGGGCAGGTCTCGATGCGCGTGACTTCCCGAGGAAACGCGCTCGTGCACGAAATGTACGCAGTGGGAGTGCCGGACGACCCGACTCGTTACGATCATCCGGTCACCATGCTGTACCTGGACGGAAATCGCCTCACCTTGGTTCACTACTGCGACGCCGGGAATCGACCGCGGATGGTGGCCAGAACCTCGCCGGACGGCAAGACGGTAGAATTCGATTTTGTCGATATTTCCGGTGGCACGCAACGCGGACACATGCACCACGCCGTGTTCACCGTGATTGACGCGAACCATCACACCGAGGACTGGACTTACATGATGCCAGGGGACAAGCCGATGCACGCGCACTTCGACCTGCAGCGGGCAAAATGAGGGTATCTTTCGCAAGGGCTATCTGGAAAACCTGATGGACCGTGAGTGGAATGACAGTCAGCCGATTTACCGCCAGCTTCGCGATCGTGTCGTCGCGATGATACTCGACGGAGTTCTCAAGGAAGGCGATCCGCTGCCCTCCGTGCGCACAGTCGCGGCCGAATATCGGGTCAATCCGCTCACGGTTCTGAAGGGCTATCAGCAACTGGTGGACGAGGGGCTGGTCGAAACCAGACGCGGCCTCGGCATGTTCATCAATGCCGGCGCACGCAGTTTGTTGCTGCAGGGCGAACGGCAGAAGTTTCTTGGCGAAGAATGGCCCAGGATCCACGCAACGATTCAGCGGCTCGGGCTGAAGGCGAAAGAACTCCTGGACGGCGCAAACAGCGGGTCGCCTTCGGATGGCGCACAGCCGAAAACCGGCGAGTCGAATCCGCCCAAGAAGGAGCGATGAAGCCATGGCATGCATAGAAGCACGCGGCCTTCGCAAGGCCTTCGGCACAACCATCGCGGTGGACGGCGTCAACTTGCGGGTGGAAGAGGGCCGGATTCTCGGACTCATCGGACCCAACGGCGCAGGCAAAACCACCGCGCTCAATGCGATTCTCGGCCTCACCCCATACCAGGGAGAACTGAAGGTGCTCGGACGCGATCCCTGGACCGAGCGCGATCAGCTGATGCGCGATGCCTGCTTCATTGCGGACGTCGCGGTGCTGCCGCGCTGGCTGCGGGTTTCGCAGGCGTTGGACTACCTCGCCGGCGTGCATCCGCGATTCGATCGTGCGAAGGCGGAAGGCTTTCTTGCAAAGACAAACATCAGGCGCGCCAACAAGGTCAGGGAATTGTCGAAGGGCATGGTGGCGCAGCTGCACCTCGCTCTGGTCATGGCCATTGACGCGAAATTGCTGGTGCTGGACGAGCCGACGCTTGGCCTGGACATCCTGTATCGCAAGCAGTTCTACGATTCGCTGCTGAACGACTACTTCGATCGCAGCCGCACCATCATCGTGACCACACATCAGGTGGAAGAGGTCCAGGACGTCCTCACCGATGTCATGTTCATCAACCGCGGCCGCATCGTATTCGATTGCAGCATGGAGGAATTCGAGTCGCGCTATCTGGAAGTGATGGTGAATCCCGAGCAGATCGCCGCAGCACGGGCGCTGAAGCCGATTCACGAACGCCAAGTGTTCGGGCGCAGCATCCTGCTGTTCGATCGTGTCGAACGCCAGCAACTCGCCGCGCTTGGCGACGTGCGAACGCCGAGCATCGCCGACTTGTTTGTTGCCGTGCTCAGCAATCAAAGCGGCGTGGCCCAAGGAGCGGCTCGATGAGTACTCCATCCAACGCCGTGCCCAAGTCTCCCGTCGGATCGCAAGTAACCGCGCCCGCGATCATCCCGTGGACTCGGCGCATGTACTGGTCGATGCGGCGCGAATTGTGGGAGTACCCTTCGATCTATATCGCGCCGCTGGCCGTCGCCGCCGTTTTTCTGCTCGGCTTCTTGATTGCGTTGACGCTCAGCCCGGCGCATCGGCACGAGCCGCTCGACATGCCGTACGAATTAGCGGCGGGTCTGATCATGGGGACGGCTTTTATCCTGGGGATTTTCTACTCTCTCGACGCGCTGTACGGAGAGCGCCGCGATCGCAGCATCCTGTTCTGGAAGTCGTTGCCGGTTTCCGACCTCACCACCGTGCTCTCGAAGTTCGCCATTCCCCTCGTCATTTTGCCGCTCCTCAGCTTCGCCATCGCCGTTGTCACGCAGTTCGTCATGCTGCTGCTGAGCAGCGCAGTCCTACTGGGCAGCGGCCTGAGTGTCGGGACGCTCGGGGCACGGATGTCGTTCTTCCACATGTCACTGATGCTCCTCTACCACATTCTGACCGTTCATGGCCTCTGGTACGCGCCCATCTACGGCTGGTTGCTGCTGGTTTCAGCTTGGGCGCCACGCGCGCCGTTTATATGGGCGTTCTTGCCTCCGTTCGTGATCTGGGGAGTCGAG